>Ga0136622_10000796_pt1 | contig 13013 bp, 14 predicted proteins | sample AntDrymUQ4482106_2_FD_104803 | JGI IMG/M metagenome (GOLD analysis project Ga0136622, IMG submission 104803) | Polar desert sand microbial communities from Dry Valleys, Antarctica - metaG UQ448 (21.06) | ecosystem: Environmental > Terrestrial > Soil > Desert | place: Antarctica: Dry Valley...
AACACCGGGAGCCTGGTGCGGTTCCGACCGACGGTGATGGAGCCCGGTACCCGCCCCGCCTCGCACGCCGTGGCCACGCTGCGGTTCGCCGACGAACGGTGGGGCACCGGGTTCGGTCCCCTGGAGATCGCCCCGGACGTGCGCCACCAGCCGCCTCCGTCGAGCCGGCATGCGAACAGCATGGACTGTCCCCGCCAACGGCGGCTCCGTGCCGGCGGTCAGGGACATGTCGGCGCGGAGGCGGCCGGCTGTTTTTAGAGGACGTCCCCCGCTCCGATGGCCACTGCCCGTGTTTTTCTTACCGAGTCGTTGTTAGGAACAGTAACAAGCCGTGAAATGTGAACTTCCGCTCCAGCGAGGCCCGAACGCCGGCACGCCGGCCACTGGGTCCGTGGCGGGCTATCGCCGGCACCGCCGAGCCGCCGAGCCGTCGTGCGCGGCGTGTTCGGCGGCCAACTCGCTCTACGAGCAGCGACGCCGCCGGGGCGGGGCGTTGCTACCGGCGGCGCAGCTACCGGCGGCGGAGCGAACGATCGCCGAGCTGCGCCGCCAAGGCCGCCTGGAGCCGGTCGACGCTGCCCTGGTGGCTGCGTTCCTCGGTCTCGCCGAGGCGGTGGATGCAAGCCCGTGGACTGCGCCGCTTTGGCGCCAGTACCGGGAGGCCGCCGAGGACCAACCGCATCGCAGTCAAGGTCATCAACCACTACGGCGATGAGGTAATGAAGGTCTACGAGGTGTGACAGCCGGCAGCGGCCGCACTTCACACCCGCGATTCTTGCGCGGGTGGGTAGGGCCCGTATACCGCCGGTAGGCGACGGCGAGGACCGTCGCCAGGTCTTCTAGGGCCCGCCCCAAGCCGAGCCCGTCCGGGGTGACGCCGAGCAGCTCGGCGGCGCTGAGGATGGCGTCGACGGCGGCGCCCAGCTCGTTGAGAGCGAGTGCGGCGCGCTGCCCTTGGGTTTCGCGGTCCCAGTCTCTCGCGGTGGTCATCGCGGGTGCACCTTCCGTGGGTAGGTGTCCGTGGAGGTGTGGCCGGGAAGGACGGCCACGGCCGCCCTTGTCGCCCTTCGGCCGTCGCCGATGGGCTATCCCGGCGCCGAGAGTACACCACACCGAGCCTCTGTGCCCCGCTTGTGCCGCAACCGACGTTAGATAGGGACCAAGCCCGCGAAACGTAGGGAAGCTACGGGGAGTCGCCGGTTCGGGGAGAAACCCTTACCCCGCTTGGGTTTCGGACCGGAACCGTTGCTACGTATGGGGTGCCCCCGGCAGGATTCGAACCTGCGACACCCGGTTTAGGAAACCGGTGCTCTATCCCCTGAGCTACGAGGGCATGGTTATCGACCGCAAGGGTACCGGCCGGCGACCGTCCCGGGACACACCGAACGGAACGATGCACCGTCTCAAGGCTTTGCTCGCTCTGCTCACCATTTCGTGATACCGCCGCCACCGCGCCCCTCGCTGCCGCCGACGACTGTGCCCCAGCGGCGCCTAACCGAGCTGGCCGGGCTGGACGGCCTGTTCAAGGTGACCCAGGCGGTCGCCGTAGCCGCAGACGGGACGCCGCCGGCTGGAGCCTGGACTCGGCGCTGGTGTGCCGCGCCGGCACCACGAACGCAGGCTCCACAGACCCAACCGCCCCCCGGCGGCCCGGTCGGTCACCGCGTGGGGGTCACAGGCTTGTCGCCGCCGGGGTGGCAAGGGTCTTCTGGACGAAGCGGCGGATGTCGTCTGCCATCTCGGCCAACGCCCGGCGGTGGACGTACATCATGTGGCCGCCCTCGTAGTAGGCCATGGTGATGTTGCCGGTCAGCTCGGGCTCCAGCCCGAGGTGGGCCAGGGTGTGCTCGGTGGCGGAATGCGGAGTGGCCAGGTCGTAGTACCCGTTGGCGATGTAGACCTTCATGAACTGGTTGCGGCTCATCGTCTCCCGGAGGGTCTCGGAGACGTCCACGAAGGCGTTCTTGAACTCCTCGTAGTCCCACGGGTTCACCCGCTCGGACAGGACCTCATACGGCAGGTCGCTCTCGTAGCCCAACTCGCCCCTGACGTAGGCGTTGAGCGCCGAGGTGTAGACCCCCATGGTGGCGTCGAGGCTGGGATCGTTCTCCATCATTGCCCCCGCCTGGAACCGGTCGATCCCGGTGTAGCGGGAGTCGATGCGGCCGACGGTACGGCGCTGGTCGCGCAGCAGCTCCTTGCAGAACCACAGGATCTCGATCCGCAGGTCGCAGCGCTCCACGTACTCGACGGACAGCCCGGTGTAGCGGGCCAGGGTGGCGGCGACATCGGCCCGCCGCTCCTGGCTCAGACGGGATCCGCGCAGCAGGGCGACGGCGTACTCGTTGGAGGCCCACGCCGCCACCTCGTCGAGTACCTTGCGCAGCGGTCTGCGCTGCAGGGCGGCGGGAAGCCGCTTGTGGTACCAGGCGGTTGCGGTGTAGGTGGGCAGGAAGACGATGTAGGGGACGTCGTTGCCCCGGTCGAAGGTCCACGTCTTGGCGTCGAAGGGCGCTGTGCCGAAGTTGAGGATGGCCGAGACGAGGATCAGACCGTTCAGATACATCCCGTGGCGGTTGAGGAGGTGCCCGGCGAGCGCCGCCGATCGGGTGGTCCCGTACGACTCGCCTGCGATGAACTTGGGTGATCCCCACCGGTTGTTCCGGGTCAGCCACAGCCTGATGAACTCGCCCACCGACTCGATGTCCTTGCGGAAGTGGTGGAACTGCTTGGCCTCCTCCTCGGGGATGGCCCTGCTGTACCCGGTGCTCACCGGGTCGATGAAGACGAGGTCGGCCGCGTCGAGCAGCGAGTGGTCGTTGTCGACCAGCCGACCCGGCACCGGCATCGCCTGCCCCTCGAGCCCCAGCTCGACCCGGCGCGGCCCGAACACCCCGAGGTGGAGCCACACCGAGGACGACCCCGGGCCGCCGTTGAACGAGAACACCACCGGCCGCTTGGAGGTGTCACGCACCGCGTTGCGGGTGTAGGCGACGGAGAAGAACGACGCCTGCTTCTTGCCCTCCTCCTCCTTGATGACGAGGTGCCCTGCCCGCACCGTGTACCCCACCCGCTTTCCGCCGATGGTGACGGTGTGGGTGGTCTCGGACACCACGTCCTCGTGGTGGGGGGGTGGGGGCGGCGTCTCGCCCTTCTTGGCTTCCTTACCGCTGGCGGCGGTGTCTGCTGCCGCGCTCTTGGTGGCGTCGTCATCGGCCATGGGTTCCCTTCGGCAGAAGCGTCGCAGCCTACCGAGCGTCGTCGTTTGCGGCGGCCGTGGGGTCTAACGTCGGCGACGTGGCAGACGATCGGCGTCTCAGGGACGGTGTCTCCGGGTTCGACGTCGCCGCCGCCCACTACGAGGCGGGCCGTCCCGGCTACCCGCCCGAGGCGGTGGCCCTGCTGTGCCACCGGCTCGGGATCGGCCCCGGGCGGCGGGTCTGCGACCTCGCCGCCGGCACCGGCAAGCTCACCGGGCTGCTGGTGGACACGGGGGCTGAGGTGGTCGCCGTCGAGCCGGTGGCTGGCATGCGCCTGCGGCTGGCAGAGGCGTTGTCGGAGGTGACCGTCCTCGACGGAACCGCCGAGGCGATCCCGTTGGCGGACGAATCGGTCGATGTGGTGACCGTGGCCCAGGCCTTCCATTGGTTCGATGAGGTGGCGGCGATGGCCGAGATCCGCCGGGTGCTGGCACCGGGGGGCGGGCTTGCGGTGGTGTTCAACGAGCGGGATGAGACCGAGCCGTGGATCGCCGCCCTGTCGAAGGTTGTCAGGTGGCACCAGCACCGCATCTCCCAGTACCAGGCCATCGATTGGGGAGAGGTGATCGGCGCCGAGGGGGAGGCCGCCTTGTCCTGGGAGCAGCCCATGACCCGTCGCATGCTCGAGGCGCGGGTCCGTTCGATCAGCTACGTGGCGCTGATGGACGAGGCCGAACAGCGGCGCCTGGTGACCCAGACGCTGGCGCTGGTCGACGGGTTCGCCGAACCGTTCCCCATGCCTTACATCACCCGGATGTGGTGGGGGCGGCCGGGACGGTGACCTCTACGGCTGCCTGGGTGGCGGCCAGTCTCTCCGCTACCACGGGGAGCATGGGCCGCAGCTGCAGCTCGGACCGCACCAGCGGCTCTCCGCAGTTGGTGCAGGTGGTGGCCCCGAGGGTCTCGGCGCCGCAGGTGCTATGGGTCATGATCCGCCGCCGATCGGTGGCGACGGGGTCCCAGCGGTCACCCCAACGCCACATGGCGAGCAGCACGTCGAGCAGCGCCGCACCCTTCTCGGTGAGCATGTACTCATGGCGGGGTGGGCGGTCCTCGTAGTGCCGGGTCTCGAGGATCCCCGAGCGCACCAGACGGTCGAGACGGTCGGAGAGCACGTTGCGGGCGATGCCGAGATCGCGGTGGAACTCGTCGAAGCGGCGCACCCCGAGGAAGGCGTCACGGAGGATCATCAGGCTCCACCGATCCCCGAACACGTCGACGCCGTTGGCCAGCGTGCAGGAGAGGTCGTCGAGGCTCTTTCTCGTGGGCATGAGGGCACGATACCAGAGTGGGTTGCGTAATGAAACTCTGTTGGTATAGTCGGTTGCGTAATGCAACTCACTCGTTAGGAGAGCCATGAGGAGACCGCCTCGCTCGAGCCGCTCGCTGCGTCGCCGGATGGCGATCATCGAGCCCCGCTTCGTCGTCGACATCGATCCCGTCGACGTGATGCTCGACCTCGACCCGGGCATGCTCGACCACGGCTGGGTGCCCCCGCAAGCCGAAGTGACCCACCCACCCTGCGTTTCTTAGGATCGAAACGCGTCGTGAGCGACGCGTTCCGATCCTAAGAAATCGGTCGACAAGGGGGTACCCACCGGCCGGGTGATTGGGCAGGGTGGTGGCATGGGACTCGGAACCCTGGCCGGAGTGGCACGGCACCAGCATGGGCTCTTCACCCGTGCCCAGGCACGGGCGGCGGGCATCGACCGGAACGGCCTCCTGCGCTTCGAGGGGGTCGGGGTCTTCGAACGGCAGACGGCCCGGGTCTTCCGGTTCGCCGGTTCGGCGCCAGGCCCTTACACGCTGGTGCTGGCAGCCGTGCTCGACGCAGGCAAACGGGCCGTCGCCTCCCATCTCACGGCGGCATCTCTCTGGGGCGTGCCGAACCTGCGTTCCAGCCCGATCCACGTCGCCATCCCCCGTACCGACCAGGTTCGGCGTCGCCCTGTGGCTCGGCTCCATCAGGCCACCTGCCTGCCGGCTGATCTGCTCACCGTCCTTCACGATGTTCCGGTCGTCGTTCCCGCCCTCGCCGTGCTCCAGGTGGCTGCGATCGCGCCCCGCCGGGCGGCGCATGTCGCCGACACGCTCTGGGCGAAACGCGTGCTCCGCATCGGCGAGCTGCAGACGGTCCACGACCGGTACCAACGCCAGGGGCAGGTGGGAATCAAGGTGGTCCGGTCCCTCCTGGAGCACCGCTCGGACGACATGCGCCCCGCCGAGAGTGGAAACGAGCGGCGTTTCGAGTGGATCATGGCGGACGGCGGTGTCGACACGCTGCGCCGCCAGGTCGATCTGGGGGGAGCCGCGTGGATCGGCAGGGTCGACTACGCCGACACGGTCGTTCCACTCGTGGTCGAGGTCCACAGCGATCGCTACCACTCGTCGATGACCACGCGCCAGGCGGACGCCGCCCGGATCGCAGGCTTGCAGCAGGCCGGGTTCACGGTGGTGGTGGTGTGGGACCACGAGATCTGGGGCGACCCCGATGTGGTGCTGGAGCGGGTCAAGATCACCAGGGCCGGATTGCTCGTCACCGCCGCCTGAGGTTTCCTGTAGCCAGATCGCGTCGTCAGCGATGCGTTCGGGTCCTAAGAAAGCACGGGTAGCACCGCTGCCTGAGGTTTCCTGTAGCCAGATCGCGTCGTCAGCGATGCGTTCGGATCCTAAGAAAGCACGGGTGGGTAGCGTCCGCCCCGGAGGTGCCCGTGGACATGACCCGGACCGTGACGGTGGGCGAGGTCGACCTGGCGGTGTACGAGCAGGGCGACGGTGATCCCGTCGTTCTGGTCCACGGGTTCCCCGAGCTGGCCTATTCCTGGCGGCACCAGCTCCCCGCCATCGCCGGGGCCGGCTACCGCGCCATCGCCTACGACCTGCGCGGCTTCGGGGGATCGGGCCGCCCCGGATCGGTGGAGGCGTACCGTCTGACCGAGCTGGTCGGCGACCTGGTGGGTCTGCTCGACGCCCTCCACCTCGACCGCGCCATCCTGGTGGGGCACGACTGGGGCTCGATCGTGGTGTGGTCGGCGGCGGTGATGACACCCGACCGGGTGCGGGCGGTGGTCAGCCTCAACGTCCCCTACCGGGGATGGTGCTGCGGGTTCCCAGACACCGCAACCATCGAGGCCGGCATGATGGACCGGTTCGGTTACGTCATCGGATTCCAAGGCACCGAGGCCGAACGGCGCTTCGCCGCCGATCCGACCGGATGGCTGCAGGGCACCTACGCCCGGGTGGCGGGCCGCGATGGGTTCATGAGCGAGGCCGAGTTCGCCGTATACCTCGACGCCTTCGTGGCCGGCGGGATCACCGCTCCCCTCAACCTCTATCGCAACATCGACCGCAACGTCGCCGATGCCGCGCCATTCGCCCACGCCACCGTTACCGCCCCCACCCTGATGATCGCCACCGACGCCGATCCCGTCCTTCCCGCCCTGCTGGCCGAAGGGATGCAGCGATGGGTCCCCGACCTCCGCACCGAGCTGATCGCCGGGTGCGGCCATTGGACCCAGCAGGAGCGGCCCTACGAGGTCAACCGGCTGCTCATCGGCTTTCTCGACGAGATCACCGCCGCTCGGGGTACATGACCACGGTGTCGTCCGGGTCGGTCCCGGTCTGCCCCGACGTCGGATTCGTCTCGATGACGGGCACCTCGGTGGTGCCGGGGAACGACCGCCTCCAACCGGACATGTCCCACACCTTCTCGCCGATCTGGCCCCAGGCAGAAGGTCGGGGCGGGGGCATCTCCCGCAGCAGCTCGGGCATCGCCCTGGCCCAGCCCACCATGCGCAGGGCGATCACCATCACCGCCCCGGTGATGGCGACGATCCCGATGGCGGCGAGCAACACCACCACGGGGGGCAGGTCGAGCTCGAAGAAGGCCCGTGACCCCTGGCTGGCCAGCCCGACGATGGTGAGCGCCGTCATCGCAGTCACCAGCAGGGTCTTCCACGGCACGAAGGGTCGGCTGACGATGGCCAGGGCGAACAGTCCGATGGCGGTGAGCACGATGACGGCGGTGGTCCTGGCCTGCTCCAGCGACACCTCCTCGGCGATGGCCAGCTGGTACCCGGCGAAGGCGGCGAGGGTGGCGATGATGCCGGTGGGCACGGCGAACCGGAGGACCCGGCCCACGAAGCCGGGCCGGGTCCGCTTCGCAGACGGGGCCAGGGCGAGGAAGAACGACGGGATCCCGATGGTCACCGCCCCGATCAGGGTGAGGTGCCTGGGGAGGAAGGGGAAGGGGACGGTGGCGAGACCGACGGCGAGGGCGATCCCGATGGCGTAGATGGTCTTGGTCAGGAACAGGTTGGCCACCCGCTCGATGTTGGCGATGACCCGCCTGCCCTCGGCGACGACACCGGGTAGGGAGGCGAACCGCCCGTCGATCAGCACCAGCTGGGCGACGGCGCGCGAGGCGGCGGCGCCGCCGCCGACTGCGATCCCGATGTCGCTGTCCTTCAGCGCCAGCACGTCGTTCACCCCATCGCCGGTCATGGCGACCACATGGCCCCTGCGCTGCATCGCCGCCACCATGGCCCGCTTCTGGTGCGGGGTGACCCGCCCGAACACGGTGTTCGCTTCGACCACGGCGGCGAGCTCGTCCGGGTCTTCCGGGAGGTTCCTGGCGTCGACGTACCGGGAGGAACCGACCACCCCGACGGCGCGGGCGACGGCGGCGACCGTTTCGGGGTGGTCTCCCGAGATGACCTTGGCCACGACCCCCTGGTCGGCGAAGAACCGCAGGGTCTCGGCGGCGTCGGGCCGGATCCGGTCACCGAGGATGACCAGCGCAGATGGGGCGACGTCATCGGGCAGTGTGGTGGACAGGGGGCGGTCGCTGCGGGCGAGCAGCAGCACACGCTGCCCCGATTCGCTCGCCTCCCTGGCATGGGCGCCGACGTCGGCGTCGGTGGGGGCGATCACGTCGGGGGCGCCGAGCACCCAGCTGCCATGCCCGGCGAAGGCGGCGCCGCTCCACTTGCGGGCCGACGAGAAGGGGACGGTGGAGAGCACCGCCCACCCCGGGGGGGGTGGGATAGGCGGCGCCGACCGCCGCCAGGGTGGCATTGGGGTCGGGATCGGCGGCGGCCAGCGCCGCCAGCGGCTGGGCCGGGTCCTCGCCGTCGAGCAGCACGATCTCGTTCACCGTCAGCCGGCCCTCGGTCAGGGTGCCGGTTTTGTCGAAGCAGACGGTGTCGACCCTGGCCAGGCCCTCGATGGCGGGGAGCTCCTTGACCAGCACGTTCCGCCGGCCCAGCCGGATCACCCCGACGGCGAACGCCATCGACGTCAGCAGCACCAGTCCCTGGGGGACCATGCCGACCGCCTGGGCGACGGCGCTGCGCAGGGCGTCGTGGAAGCTCTCCTCCGCCCTCATCTGGCTCCACACCACCAGGGCGATGGCAGGCCCGATCGTCCAACCGATGGCACCGATGATCCAGTCGATGCCGTCGCGCAGTTCGGAGCGCACCAGGGTGAACTTCTTCGCCTCGAGGGCAAGCTTGACGGCATACGCCTCTGCCCCCACATGGGTGACCCGGTAGCGCCCCGAGCCTGCGGCGACGAAGCTTCCCGAAAGCACCTGGTCCCCGACCTCCTTGCGCACCGGGTCCGACTCGCCGGTGAGCAGCGACTCGTTGATCTCCAGCCCGCGGTCGATCACCACCAGCCCGTCGACGGTGAGCTGGTCCCCGGAGCGGAGCTCGACGATATCGTCGACCACCAGCTCTTCGACCGCGATGTCTATGACCCCACCGGAGCGCAGCACCCGTGCCTTGGGGGCGGTGAGCAGCTCGAGACGATCGAGGGTGCGCTTCGCCCTGAGCTCCTGCACGATGCCGATGGCGGCGTTGGCGACCAGCACGATTCCGAACAGGGCGGCTCGCGGCTCGCGCAGCACCACCAATGGCACCACCAGCAGGACGCCGAGGAGGATGTTGAACCGGGTGACGAGGTTGGCGCGGACGATCTCGGCCGTCGTCCGGCTCGGTCCGTCGGGGGCGATGTTGACCTGTCCGGCCTCGACCCTCGCCCGGACCTCCTCGGGCTCCAGGCCGCGGGCGGAGAGTCCCCGGTCGGTGGTGACCATGGCGGTGAGCCTAACCCGGCCCCGTAGGGTGCAACGGGGTCAGAGGAGCAGGAGCGCAACCCCACCGAAGGCGACGCAGTAGGCGCCGAACGGGGCCAACCCCACCCTGCCGATGAACGCCACCAGGATCCTGATGGCGGCGTATCCGGTGACCGCCGCCACCACGATCCCGATGAGCAGGGAGAGGTCGAGCTCGTTGCCACCCGCCTCGGAGACGTCCAGCAGGCTGAACAGCCCTGCCCCGGTGATCGCCGGGATCCCCAGGAGGAAGGAGAGGTGGGCGGCCTCGCGCCGATCGAACCTCCGGCCGAGGCTGGCGGTGATGGTGGTTCCCGACCGGGAGACCCCGGGGAGCAGCGCCACCGCCTGAGCGGACCCGATCACGACGGCGTCGAGGATGGTGACGTCTTCCCGGTGGCGACGGCCGAGGGCGGCGAGCGAGATGAGGATCATCATCACCCCCGCCCCCATCATGAGCATGGCGACGGTCCGCGGCTGCTCGCTGATCCCGTCGAAGAAGTCGAGGAACAGGAGACCGATGACGGCTGCCGGGATGGTCCCGATGAGGACGAAGCGGAGCAGCCGCCTCCCCTCGGGGGTCAGCTTGACCATCTCCACCACCTCGGGTCGGTAGTAGGCCAGGACGGAGATCAGCGTGCCGATGTGGAGCACCGCCGCCGTTGCCAGGTCGGGCCCCTCCCGGCCCAGCAGCGCAGGGATCAGGATGAGGTGCCCGCTCGACGAGATCGGCAGGAATTCGCTGAGCCCTTGGATCAGGCCCCAGAGGATGGCGTCGCCCATTGCTGCGGGAGCCTAACGATGACCGGCGATAGCCGGTCCTCCATCAGGTGCCGACCAGCACCGTGAGCGTCCTGCGGGTGACGGCGGCGGCGACGGCGGCCGCGGCCTCCGGCGGCACCGCCACCATGCCCTCGCTGTCGCCGCCGAGCACCACCGTCGCCGGGAGCCCGCTGACCACCCCGACCACATCGAGGGCGGGGTCGGCGGCGATGAGCCGCACCCGGTCGCCGACGGCGGTATCTGCGGGGAGTGCCGCCCGGATCGACCACCACCCTCGGGGCGGCGGGGCCACGGTGGAGAGGGCGGACGGGGTCAGCGGATCACCGGCGTGGAGAGATCGGGCGGCAAACCCCGACGGGTCGTCGATCGTGGGGAGCATGCCCACGGGTACCGCCCGGTACTCGATCACCTCGGCCCCGACCGGGGAGCCTGCGGTCACCGTCTCGGTGAGGAACGGGTGGTCGACCGTCGCCCTCCCGGCCAGGTCGAACACCACCGCCACCAGCAGGGCGAGGCAGGCGACGATGCGGCGGAGATAGGGCGGCGGTGTCAACCACAGCACCATCCGAACGTAACGCATCGTCAAGCGGCGCAGAAGGGGGTTGACCTCCCCGTTCCCTCCCTCCCGAAGGAGGGAGGGTGCCTTCCGCAAGCAGGGGGAATGGTGGGGGGACTTGCGGTCGGCGCACGGGGAGGGATCTGGCTGGTTCCTCCGGGGGGACCCCCGTGCGAAGGGTGGGTAGAGATGCGGTGACTCGACGCCTTCGATTCCTTCCATGACTCTAAGCGATGCCGGAACGGTAGCGGAAGGAGATCGGTCCCGATCCCGCAACGGGCCGTGGGGTCGGTCGTAGACTCGACGGCCGTGACCATTCCCCGCCGCGGCGCATGAAACCGTTGCACCAAGCGCAGGCCGAGATCCTCGATGCGGTGGCGCCGTTGCCGGTGGTGTCGGTCCCCCTGGCCTCCGCCGCCGGGCTCGCCCTGGCCGAACCCGTTGTCGCCTCCCACGACCTGCCCCCCTTCGCCAACTCCGCCGTCGACGGCTACGCGGTCAGGGTCGGGGACACCGCCGCCGTTCCCGCCGAGCTGTCCGTGCTGGGGACGGTCGCCGCCGGGTCCGTTCCCGAGGTGGCGGTGGCGCCGGGGTCGGCGGTGAAGGTGATGACCGGGGCGCCGCTGCCGGACGGCACCGAGGCGGTGGTCAGGGTCGAGGACACCGAGCCCCTCGATGGTGGGGTGCGGATCCTGGTCACCGCCACCGACGGTCTGGCGGTTCGTGGCGCCGGCGGCGACGTAGCCGCCGGGACCGAGGTGATGGCGGCGGGGACGCGCCTGGCGGCGGCCCACCTCGGGGTCCTCGCCAGCCTGGGAGTCGCCTTCCCCACGGTGCGCCGACGGCCGGTGGTGGCGCTCCTGTCCACGGGCGACGAGCTGGTCCCGGTGGAGACGGCCGATCTGAGCGGCGGGCTGATCCGCGACGCCAACCGGACGACGCTGGCGGCGCTGATCGCCGATGCCGGGGGGATGGTTTCCGACCATGGCATCGTCGCCGATGATCCGGAGCTGCTCCGCCGGGTGCTCGACGAGGCGGCCGGTCACGCCGACGTCATCGTGTCCAGCGGCGGGGTGTCGATGGGCGACCACGACGTGGTCAAGGAGATGCTGACCGGGCTGGGGACGGTCTCCTTCTGGCAGGTGGCGATGCAGCCGGCCAAGCCGCTCGGCTTCGGGTCGGTCGGCGGGGTCCCCTTCTTCGGGCTGCCGGGGAACCCGGTGTCGGTGTACGTCGCTTTCGAGCAGTTCGTCCGCCCGGCGCTGCTCACCATGATGGGCGCCGCCGCCGTCTTCCGTCCCCGGGTGCGGGGGGTGCTCGACGACGGGGCATCGACCGATCCGGCCAAGACCGTCTTCCTGCGGGCCGTGGCCGTCCCGGACGTGTCGGGGACGTGGCATGCCCGGTCGGCCGGAGGCCAGGCCTCCAACGTGCTGTCGGCGATGGCCGCCGCCAACGCCTTCGCCGTGATCCCCGCCGGTACCGGCACCGTCGCCCCCGGGAGCCCGGTCGATCTCGAGCTGTTCACCTTCCCCAGTTCCCGTACCCGCAGGGAGGCCATCGGTGGATGACCACACCGACCGAATGAGCCACCTCACCGAGGCGGGTGAGGTCCACATGGTCGATGTCGGATCCAAGGCGGTGACCGCTCGCACCGCCGTTGCCGAGGCTCACGTCACCATGACCCGGTCGGTGCGCGAGACCGTCTTCTCCGGGGGGCTTCCCAAGGGCGACGCCCTCGCCGTGGTCAGGATCGCCGCCATCATGGGGGCCAAGCGCACCCCCGAGGTGATTCCGTTGTGCCACCCGGTCGGTCTCGACGCCGTGGAGGTGACCATCGAGCCAACCGAGACCGGCGCCAGGATCGAGGTGACCGCCCGGGTCGAGGGGAGGACAGGGGTGGAGATGGAGGCGATGACCGGCGCCGCCGTAGGCGCCGTCACCCTGTACGACATGATCAAGGGCCTGGACCGCGGCGTCACCATCGGCCCGGTCCGGCTCCTCTCCAAGAGCGGGGGCGCCTCCGGGGAGTGGCGGCGATGAAGGCGGCGGTGCTGACGGTGTCCGACCGGGTCACCCTCGGGGAGGCGGTCGACCGGTCGGGCCCCGCCGTCGCCGAGATGCTCGAGGTGTTCGGGCAGGATTACGTGACGCTGGCCAGGTCCAAGGGATTGAGCAGGGTCGCGGTCGTCACGCGGCACGTGCTCAGGAACTCCATGATCCCGCTCGTCACCATCCTGGTCCCGTTGGCGGCGGCGCTCCTTACCGGGACCCTGATCGTCGAGACTGTCTTCTCCAT
>Ga0136622_10000797_pt1 | contig 13008 bp, 10 predicted proteins | sample AntDrymUQ4482106_2_FD_104803 | JGI IMG/M metagenome (GOLD analysis project Ga0136622, IMG submission 104803) | Polar desert sand microbial communities from Dry Valleys, Antarctica - metaG UQ448 (21.06) | ecosystem: Environmental > Terrestrial > Soil > Desert | place: Antarctica: Dry Valley...
ACCCGCCCGCGCGCGCTGCTGCTCGACGAGGTCACGAGCGCGCTCGATCCGGAGCTTGTGGGCGAGGTCCTGGAGGCGATCCGCGAGCTCAAGGCCGAGGGCATGACGATGCTGATCGCGACCCACGAGATGAGCTTCGCGCGCGAGGTCGCCGACGAGGTCTGCTTTCTGCACGACGGCCTGATCGTCGAGCGCGGCGAACCCGACCGCATCTTCACCGCGCCCTCGCAGCCCGAGACGCAGCGCTTCCTGCGCCGCCTGCTGCAGGCCGGGCGGCTGTAGGATCCGCCCCGTGCCGCCCACCCATGCGCAGATCGACGCATACCGCCGCGACGGCTTCCTAGTCGTCGAGGACTGGCTCGACGAGCACGAGGTCGAGCGCGTGCGCGAGCGCTTCCACCGCTGCTTCGAGCACGAGTGGGAGACCGGGCTGGCGCCCGACGAGGTCAACTACGACCCCGCGACGACGCCGCCCGACCGCACGCGTCAGCTCTGCAACGTCTGGAAGGCCGACCGGACGCTCGCCGGCACGGTGCTGGCCGAGCGCAACGCGGCCTTCGGCTCGGCGCTGGCCGGACTTCCGGGCCTGCGGCTGATCCAGGACAACATGATCTGGAAGCCGCCGTCGGGCAAGGCGCTGCTATGCCACCAGGACGCGGCCTACCTCGAGTTCCTGGCGCCGAAGAACATGACGACGTGCTGGATGGCGCTCGACGACACGCGCGCCGACAGCGGCACGATCTTCTACGTGCGCGGCTCCAACCACTGGCCGCGTGCCGGCCAGGGCGGCAGCTTCCACGCGCCGGAGGACTGGCTCGGGCATGCGCGCGATTCGATGCCGGCGGGCGCGGAGCTCGACCTCGTGCCTATCGAGGTGCCCGCCGGCGGCGCGGCGTTCCACGACGGCTGGACCTTTCACGGCAGCCCGCCGAACGAGCGCGCCGACACCGAGCGCCGCTCGATCATCTCGCACATGGTCTCGACCGCCACGACCTGGGGCGACGGCGCGCCGCACCCGATCTACTCGCGCTACCGGCGCCCGGGCGAGAGTGAGCTCGACGAGGCGTTCTTCCCAGTGCTCTGGCGCGAGGACGGTGCCCGCAGCGCCTGGCTCGAGGACTGGGTGGATCAGCCCACCAGCTCGCGCAAGTAGCCGCGCGTGGCGACCGCCGCGCGCTGGTAGCCAGCGCGGTGGGCCGCCATGCGGCCAACAGCGAAGTGGTTTACGCTCGCGCCTCGTTCGCGGGAGAAGGTCGGAGGAGGCGGTGGCAGTGGCCCGGGCGCTGGTGCTCGAAGGACCGCGCAGATTGCGGCTACGGGACGCGGACGTCCCGACCCGCGAGCCGCAGGATATCCGGGTCCGGGCGTTGCTCAGCAGCATCAGCCACGGCACCGGGCTGAACCTCTACCGCGGCAGCTTCCCTTCGATTAGGCCGTGGACGGCTCCAACACAGAAGTAGGAGGAGACAGTGATCAAGCGGCGTGCATTTCTGGCCTCGGTCGCAGTCGTCGCCGCGGTGGCGGCCGGCTGCGGCGGTGACGACGGCGAGGACGGGGGCGGCGGAGGCGGTGGGGAGTCCGCGAGCAAGGAGACGCTGACCGTCTGGAACAACGAGTCCCAGCCTGACCGCATGGCCGCGACGCAAGTGATCCTGGACGAGTTCACCGAGAAGACGGGCGTCAAGACCAAGCTGGTGGGGGTGCCCGAGGACCAGCTCTCCACCCTGATGACGAACGCAGCGGCCGGCGGTGACCTGCCGGACGTCGTGCTCGCGACGCCGGCCGCGCAGTCGCACCAGTACGCGGTCGAGGAGATCTTCGACTCCGAGGCCGCCCAGGCGGTCGTGGACAAGCTCGGCCCCGATACCTTCTCCGAGGCCGCGATCGAGATCGTGAGCCGGGAGGGCGTGGCCACCGGGGTGCCGAGCGACGGCTGGGGCCAGCTGCTGATCTATCGCAAGGACCTGTTCGACAAGGCGGGACTCGATGCGCCGGCGTCGCTCGAGGACGTGACCGACGCCGCCAAGCAGTTGAACGGCGACGGCCTGGCCGGCATCACGCTGGCGACCGCGCCCGGCGACGGGTTCACCGCCGAGACGTTCGAGCACATCGCGCTGGCCAAGGGCTGCCAGCTCGTGGACGATGCGGGTGAGGTGAGCTTCGACTCGCCTGAGTGCGTGGATTCGCTCAGTTACTACGCCGACCTCGCGAAGAACTACTCCGTCCAGGGCAACCAGGACGTCGACTCCACGCGCGGCACGTACTTCGCCGGCCAGGCGGCGATGATGTTCTGGTCGCCGTTCCTGCTCGACGGCATGGCGGGCCTGCGCAGCGACACCAAGCCGTCGTGCAAGGAGTGCAAGAAGGACCCGGCGTATCTGGCCAAGAACAGCGGCCTGGTCGGACCGCTCTCCGGCGCCGGTGGCGAGCCGAGTCAGTTCGGCTCGGTCTCGACGTTCAACATCACCACCGAAGCGCCGACCGAGGACGCCAAGGCGCTCGTCGAGTTCATGATGAGCGACGGCTACGTGCGCTGGCTCGGGCTCTCGCCGCAGGGCAAGTACCCCGTGCGGTCCGGCGACTCCGAGGACCCGGAGAAGTTCAAGACGGCATGGGCGGAGCTCGAGAGCGGCGTCGACAAGAAGGCGCCGTTGAGCAAGGCCTACTCCCAGGAGTCGATCGACTCGCTCGGCGAAGGCGTCGACAACTTCCAGCGCTGGGCATTCGCACAGGGTCAGGGCGCGCTGGTCGGCGCGCTCAGCGGTGAGCAGCCGGTCGCGAACGCCGTCGCCGACGTGATCGGGGGCAAGGATCCGGCCGAGGCGGCCAAGGAGGTACAGGCCACCGCCGAGGATCTCAAGGCGAGCCTCGAGTAGCAGCGATGACGGACGCTCCGGTCCCTGCCCCGGCTCCCCAGCCGAGCCGTCGCCGCGCGCGGGACACCCGCGCGCGGCGCGACTCGCGCGCCGGCATGGCGCTCGTCTCACCGACCGTCATCGTCGTGATCGTGATGGTGGTGCTGCCGGTGCTTTGGGCGCTGCTGCTCTCCTTCCAGCGCATCCGGCTGCTCCAGATCCGCCGCCTGGACCTGCTCGGCAGCGAGTACACGTTCCGCAACTACGACCAGCTGCTGTCCTCGTCGGAGTTCTTCGAGACGGCGCGCACGACGCTCTACTACTCCGTCTTCGGCACGCTCGGGGCGATCGGGCTCGGCCTGGCCGCGGCACTGCTCGTGCGCCGCTCCTTCCGCGGCCGCGGCATCGTGCGCGGCCTGCTGCTGCTGCCCTGGGTCGCGCCCGTGGTCGCGATCACGTTCATCTGGACGGTGCTGCTCTCCCCCCAGCTCGGGTTCGTCAACGCGGTCGGCACGGACGTGCTCGGATGGGACGCCCCGATCCCGTTCCTGAGCCAGGAGAAGGGCACGGTCAGCCTCTTCGGGCTGAGCATCGGAGTTCCGACGGCGCTGCTGATGGTGATCATCTTCGAGTCCTGGAAGTCGTTCCCGTTCGCGTTCCTGTTCCTGCTCGCGCGGCTGCAGGCCGTCCCGGGCGAGCTCGAGGAGGCCGCCAAGGTCGACGGCGCGACGCCCACGCAGATCTTCCGCCACATCCTGCTGCCGCAGCTCGCCGGGGTGATCGCGCTGATCGCGGTGCTGCGCTTCATCTTCACCTTCAACGCGTTCGACGAGATCTACCTGCTCACGGGCGGCGGCGCGGGCACCGAGGTGCTCGCGACCCAGGTCTACTCGTTCCTGACCGCGCGCAATGACGTCGGCGCCTCGGCCGCGGTCGCGATGTTCATGGCGGCGGTGCTCGCGGTGCTGCTGCTCTTCTACCTCAAGTTCTTCGGCGACCGGGACCGGCCGGCATGAGCGCTCCCCGCAAGAAGTGGTCGCGCTACGCGATCGAGGTGCAGGCGCTGAAGCTGCTGCGACCGCTGGGGATCGCGTTCTTCGTGATCATCACGGTCTTCCCCTTCTACTACATGGTCATGCTGTCGCTGCGCGACATCTCGGCGGTGATCGACGCGCCTGGGGCGCTGTTCCCGTCCTTCAGTGAGCTCTCGACGGCAGCGTACGAGCGGGTGCTCAAGTCGAGCGACGACGGCGGCGAGGGCTTTCTGCGCTTTCTGGTCAACTCGGCAGTGCTGGCCGCCGCCACGGTGGTCGTGACGCTGGCGGTCTCGATCCTCGGCGCCTACGCGGTCTCGCGGCTGGATTTCTTCGGCCGCCGCACCGTGCACTTCCTGTTTCTCTCGGTCTACCTGTTCCCGCCGATCCTGCTTGCGATCCCGCTGTTCGTGGCCTTCTCCAAGCTTGGGTTGCGCGGCCAGCTACCCGTGCTGGTGATCGTCTATGTGGCGCAGACGCTCCCGATCTGCGTGTACATGCTGCGCAACTACTTCGAGACCGTGCCGGTCTCGCTCGAGGAGGCGGGCGAGGTCGACGGGGCCACGCGGCTGCAGGTGATCCGCAAGATCACGCTGCCGCTGGCGGTGCCGGCGATCGCCGCCACCGGCCTGTTCGTGTTCATGATCGCGTGGAACGAGTTCCTCTTCGCGCTGCTCTTCCTGGTCGAGGAGCGCCAGAACTGGACCGTCTCGCTCGGTGTGTCACAGCTCACGAACATCGAGACCCCGGCAACGACGCTGATGGCGGGCTCGGTGATCCTGACCGTGCCGATCATCGTGTTGTTCCTGTTCGCCGAGCGACTGATGACGGAGGGCCTCACGCGAGGCGCCGAGAAGGGATGAACCCGGCGCTGGTGAGCGCCGCCGAGGCGGTCCTGGCGAAGAACTGGACGGGCCATTCGACGGTGCCGTCGCGCCGGCAGTACCCGCACCAGTGGGGCTGGGACGCGGCCTACATCGCCATCGGCTGGTCGTGGGTGGACCCGTCCCGGGCTGCCACGGAGCTCGAGTCGTTGCTGCGCGGCCAGTGGGCCGACGGCCGTGTCCCGCACATCGTCTTTCACCCAGAGGTGCCGGAGGACGCCTACTTCCCGGGTCCCGCCTTCTGGGCCGGCGGTCCCGACGGCGTCGCCACGTCGGGGCTGACGCAGCCGCCGCTGCACGCCCGCGCCGCGCTCGAGGTCGCCCGGCGCACGCCTGACGGGGACACAGCGCGCGCGTTCTTACAGCGGGTGTTCGGGCGCCTGGCCGCCCAGCACGGCTACCTGGCAAAGCGGCGTGACGCCGGCGGCGCGGGCCTGGCGGCGATCGTCCATCCATGGGAGTCGGGCCTCGACGACAGCCCGGCGTGGGACGGCCCGCTGGCCGCGGTCGCGCTGCCACCCGAGGGCGTCGCGCCCTACGAGCGGCGCGACCGGTTGCACGTCGAACCGGAGGAGCGCCCCAGCGACGCCGCCTATGACCGCTTCGTGTTCCTCGCACGCGCCTACCGCGACGCGGGCTACGACGACCACCGGCTCGCGCAGGAGAGCGCCTTCCTGATCGAGGATCCGCTCTTCAACTCGATCTGGCTGTGGTCCACCCATGCGCTGGCAGAGATCGCGGAGCTGATCGGCGAGGACCCCGGGTCGTTCCGCGAATCCGCAGCCGGGATCCACGCAGCGCTCGCCGCGCGGCTCTGGGACGGCGAGCGCTTCCGGCCGCGCGACCTGCGCGCGGGCCGGCTCGTCGAGCCGCGCACGATCCTGTCACTGGCGCCGCTGCTGGACCCGGACCTGCCGGAAGAGACGGCGCGGCTGCTCGCCGCCGAGCTCGAGTCGCCACACTTCCGCGGCGGGGAAGGGCTGGGCGTCGCTTCCTCGGACCTGCGCGCGCCGGAGTTCGACCGCCGCCGCTACTGGCGTGGGCCGGTATGGGCCAACCTCAACTGGCTGCTCGCGCGCGGCCTGCGCTGTCACCGGCTCGACGAGCAGGCCGAGACGCTCGAGCGCGCGACGCTCGCGCTGGTGAGCGGCGCCGGGATGCGCGAGTACTTCGACCCGCTGACCGGCGACGGCCTCGGCGCCGACGAGTTCTCCTGGACCGCCGCGGTGCTGCTGGACATCCTGCACGCGCGCGGGTGATCGGTCCAGGACGCGAAAGCCCCGCCGAGAGCGGGGCTTCCGTGGACTCTTGCAATCGGGGCGCCGAGATTCGAACTCGGGACCTCACCGACCCGAACGGTGCGCGCTACCAGGCTGCGCTACGCCCCGAAGCAACGTCGAAGCTTAGCCGCTCGCTCAGGGGAGCAGACCGCCCGTCCCGGGCACTTCCGGGACGACGGGTGGCGGGTTCGGCACGTTCACCGGCGGCGCCGGCACGTTGGGCACGTTCACCGGCGGCGCCGGCACGGTCGGCACCTCTACGGGCGGCGCGGGCACGTTCGGGACGTTCGCGGGCGGGTCTGGCAGGTTCGGCGAGACGGTGTCGTCGACGTCGGGGAGCGACCCCCTGACGTCGTCGGCCAGCTTGTTCACGTCGGGCTTGCTCGGCGCATCGATCGCAGGGATCTTCGGTGCGTTCACGTTCGGCGTGTTCAGCCCCGGAGCCGAGCCGGGCGAGTCGCCCGCGCCGGCCGAGCCGCCGCCGCCGGCGCCGGCTGCAGCGTTGCCGCCGGCGCCTTGGCCCGCACCGGGGTTGGCAGCGCCCTTGCCGCCGCCATTGCCGCCGGCACCCTTGCGCGCGGTCCCGCCGGCGCGCTGCGCGGCAGCCGTGCTGCCGCGCGCGTCCGCCGTCGGGCCGGCCTGCGCGCGGTCGCTCGTCGCGACGCTCCCGCCGCCCCCGGCGCCGGCGGCCACCCGCGCAGCCGGCGTGCGCTTCTCGGCGCCGGACTCATCGCTCCTGTCTGGAATGGTGCTGACACCGACACCGCCCGCGACCAGCAGCGCCGCGAGTCCGGCGGCACCCTTGCTCCAGCCCGAGCTCATCGACTCCGCGACGGTCGGCAGGTGCGCCAGCCACGCGCCGGCGCCCCCGCCGCGCGGCGCGGCCACGGTCGCCGGGTCCTCGGCGCCACGACGCAAGCGCAGGAAGGCCGGCAGCGGCAGCAGCCCCGCCACGCGCTCCGCGACGCGGCGGCGGACGGGCACGGGAAGGTCGAGTCCCGCGCGCGCTGCGATGCGCCGGCAGGATCCGCAATGCGAGACGTGACGCGCGAGCCTGCGCCTGTCGCCCCGGCCGGAGCGCTCGCCGCCATCGGCGATGAGGCCCTGTATGCGCATGCAGCGCACGCCCGAAGCGAGCTCGTCGAACTCCTCCCCGAGGCGCCTGCGCGCGCGGAACAGGGCGCTCTCGACCGCGGGACGGCTCATGCTCATCCGCTCGCCGATCTCCTGGTAGCTCAGCCCTTCGAACTCGCGCATCACGAGGATGTCGTACTGGCTGTCGGAGACCTCGCCGAACGCGCCGAAGAGATGATCGAGGTCCTGCTTCGCGTCCACCGCCTGATCGGGCTGTGGCCCGGTCGCGACGAGCCGCACCTGGTCGGCGGGAGTGAGCCGGTCATCGGCGTCGAACGAGACCTCTTCCGTGTTCCGCCGCCGCCGGTAGGCGTCGATGCAGGCGTTCTTGGCGATCTCGTGGATCCAGGGCTTGAAGGCGATCGGCCGCTCGGTGGCGCGCATGCGGCGCAGCGCGGAGACGAACACCTCCTGCGTGATGTCCTCGGCGCGTCCGTGGTCCTTGACCATGCCCCAGACATAGGCGGCGATGCGGCGCTGATAGCGCGCGTAGAGCTGCTCGAAGGCGCGGTCGTCGCCGCGGCGCACCGCGCTGACCAGTTCGTGGTCGGACCGCTCGACGGCACGGCCGGAGCGCTCCACCAGCGAGGCGTCAGCCGCCCCCATCGCTTCCACAGTGCATACCCGACGTTGGCCTTGACAGAGTCCCTACGAAGCCCTGCTCGGCCTCGGGCCGAGCAGCCAATCTACGGTCTTGTGACCAATTTCCCCTGTTCCCAAACACGTGAGGCAGAGAAGATGGCTGACGCCGACGAGCTGATCCGCGCCCTCGACGAGCTGCTCGATCCCGCCGCCTTCGACGACATGTGCCCGAACGGGCTGCAGGTTCCGGGGCCGGCGCGCATCGAGCGCGTCGTCACCGGGGTCACGGCCCAACTGGCGCTGTTCGAGCGCGCCGTGCAGGAGCGGGCCCAGCTCGTGCTCGTCCACCACGGGCTGTTCTGGAACTTCGCGCCGGTGGGACTGACGCCGCTGCTCGCCGAACGGCTGCGGCCGCTCTTCCGCCACGACGTCGCCCTTGCGGCGTATCACCTGCCGCTCGATGCCCATCCCGAGGTCGGCAACAACGCCCTGCTGGCGGCTGCGCTCGGCGCCGCCGACCACGGGCCCTTCGCCGGGATCGGTCGCGGCGCGACGTTCGCGCAGCCGCTCGGAGCGGGCGAGCTGTTCGCGCGCGTCGCCGCGGTGACCGGCCGCGAACCGCTCGTGTTCGACTCCGGGCCGGCCGAGGTGCGCCGGCTGGCGATCGTCACCGGGGGCGCGGCGGGCCGGCTCGACCAGGCCGTCGCGGAGGGCTTCGACGCGTTTCTGACCGGTGAGCCGCGCGAGCACGTCATGGCCGACGCGCGCGAGGCCGGGATCCACTTCATCGCGGCGGGGCACTACGCGACCGAGACGTTCGGCGTGCGCCGGCTGGGAGACTGGCTGGCCCAGCGCTTCGGCATCGAGCACACGTGGATCGACATTCCGAACCCGGTCTGAGAGCCTCCTCACCCGGGCCGCAGGCGACTCCCCCACGCGATCTGCGCAATGTTCAGCCGGCATTGAGGAGCTGCGGTTGAGGGCATCCGCCAGAGTCGCTACCTTCCTGAGAACGTGACAAATCGCACGGGAGGTCGCAGTCCGATGGCAATACATCTCACGCCCACCGAGCTTGCCCGGGAGGCGGGGCTCGACCGTCGCGAGGTCATCGAGAAGTGCATGGAGATGGGTGTGCCCATCTTCCAGGGCCGGATCGACAAGACCCTCTTCCTGGCGAACCTGTCCGAGCTGAGCGCGGCCCACGGCAGGGCCCCCAGCGCAGTACCCGCCTGACACCGCGTCACTCCCCATAGACTCGGCGTCCTCTAGGAGCAACAGGAGGAGCCATGGAGAGCAGCACCGCGGTCAGCGCACATGAGCAGGCGACCGGGTCCAGGACGCTCGCGGACCTGATCGGGCTGGCGGCCGAGCGCTATGGCGCCGCCCCCGCGATCCGCTTCAAGCACGCCGGAGCCTGGCAGGACGTCAGCTTCGCTGAGCTCGGCGAGATCGTGTCGGAGGTCGGTCGCGGGTTGATCGACCTCGGAGTCGAGCCCGGAGACCGGGTCGCGATCCTGTGCATGACGCGGCCCGAGTGGACCTACGCCGACTTCGGCATCACCGCCGCCGGCGCGGTCGTCGTCCCGATCTACTCGACCAACTCGCCGGAGGAGTGCCTCTGGGTCGCGGGCAACTCCGAGGCGCGCGTGGTCGTGTGCGAGGACGCCGAGCAGTTGGAGAAGATCCGCGCCGTGCGCGGCGACCTGCCGGCGCTCGAGACGCTCGTCGTGATCGACCCGTCCGGCGAGACGGGCGACGCGATCACGCTCGAGGAGCTGCGCGAGCGCGGCCGTGGACGCGAGCCCGAGGAGCTGTCCGCACGCACCCGGGCCGTGACGCGCGACCAGCCCTACACGATCATCTACACGTCCGGCACGACCGGCCCGCCCAAGGGCTGCGTGCTCAGCCACGGCAACTACCGCGACGTCATCACGATGTGCGAGCACGACGAGGTCGTGCAGGCGGGCGACGTCGCCTACCTGTTTCTGCCCCTCGCGCACTCGTTCGCACTGCTGATCCAGCTCACGATCCTCGACCTGGGCGCCACACTGGCCTACTTCGGCGGCGATACCAAGCAGATCATCCCCGAGCTCTCCGAGGTCAAGCCGACGTACCTGCCTTCGGTGCCGCGGATCTTCGAGAAGCTCTACACGCTCGTCACCGCCCACGGCGACGCAGAGCAGATCAAGGGCGCGACCAAGGTCGGCCTCGCGGTCCGCGGGCTGCGGGCCGCGGACCAGGACGTGCCGGCCGAGCTGCAGGCGCACTTCGACGGTGCCGAGGAACGGCTGTTCAAGAACGTCCGCGCCGCGTTCGGCGGCAACCTCCGCCAGGCCACCTCGGGCGCAGCGCCGATCGCGGAGGAGATCCTCGAGTTCTTCTTCGCCTGCGGGGTGCCGGTGCTCGAGGGCTACGGGATGACCGAGACCGCGACGGCCGCCACGGTGTCGACCCTCGGCGGGTACCGCTTCGGATCGGTCGGGCGTGCGCTTCCGGGGCTGGAGATCCGGATCGCGGACGACGGTGAAGTGCTGCTCAAGGGGCCGAACATCTTCCAGGGCTACTACAAGAACGACGATGCGTCCTTCGGCGCGATCGTCGACGGCTGGTTGCACACGGGCGACCTCGGATCCGTCGACGGGGACGGGTTCCTGTTCATCACCGGTCGCAGGAAGGACATCATCATCACGGCGGGCGGCAAGAACCTCACGCCGGCCAACCTCGAGAACGACCTCAAGCAGTCGCGCTGGATCTCCCAGGCCGTGATGCACGGCGATCGCCGGCCCTACCCGGTCGCGCTGATCACGCTGGACCCCGAGGAGATCGTGCACTTCGCACGCGAGCACGGGCTGTCGGAGGACCCGGCTGCGCTGGCGCGGGAGCCGCGGGTCGTCGAGCTGATCCAGTCAGAGCTCGACGCAGTCAACCGGCGTTACGCGCAGGTCGAGCAGATCAAGAAGTTCGCGATCCTCGACCACGATCTCTCGCAGGAGACGGGCGAGCTGACGCCGACGCTCAAGGTCAAGCGTAACGTCGTCAACGAGCAGTACGCGGACGTGATCGAGAGCCTCTACACGGGCTGAGCGCGAACCGGCGCTACTCCGCCGCCGATTGGCGCAGCAGCGCCCCTGTCGTCTGCTCAAGGATCCGGCGCCAGGCGCGCGCCGGCTCCTTCTCGGTCTCGAAATGGCGCACGACCTTGCGCACGCGCGTCGCCGAGATCTCGATCCCGTGGCGCTGCGCCACCTCGCGCAGCTGCTCGTAGTCCGAGGCGAGCTTGACTGTGACCGACTGGAATCCGTGGCGAGCGACGTCGAGGCGCGAGTTGAAGTTGAGCACGTTCGTCTGGAACATCAGCTCGTCGTCGGGCTCGGGTTCGATCAGCACGATGTCGACGCCCGGGTAGCGCTCCTCCCACTGGCGCGCCATCTCGTGCAGGCGCTGGTAGGCGAGCAGCTTGAACGTCTGGTAGGCGATCTTCGGAAAGCCCATGTGCGAGACCCGGCGCGGCTTGCCGCCCAGCAGCGTCGGGAGGTCCCTGGAAGGGTCGTTCACATAAGGCACCAGCGGATTCACGACGACGATGAACTTGGCGCCCGTCTCGACCGCGATGTCGAGGTTCGTGGTCGAGACGATGCCGCCGTCGATCAGCTCGCGGCCCTTGACGTCGACGGGCTTGTAGACCATGGGCAGCGCGGCCGACGCGCTGACCGCGAGCGAGATCGGCACGTCGTCCCAGCCCTCGGCGCCGAGCACCAGCCGCTCGCAGGTGTCGAGATCGGTGGCGGCGAGGTAGAGCTCGGACTCGAGCAGGCGGAAGTCGTCGGTCCGCCCGGGGTCGGCGAGCACGCTGCGCACGTACTCCTCCAGGCCCTTGCCCGAGTAGAGGCCGGACGGCAGCGCCTCGGCGATGGCGATCATCAGGTCGACGGTGCTGAACGACCCGAGGCTGCGGCCGAGACCGCGCGCGACGCCGAGCAGGTGCAGCGGCAGCCGGATTCCCTTGCTGGCGAACTCGCGGTAGTTCGGCCGCAGCAGCATGTCGAGGTCGATGTCGCGAAACGGCGCGGGCGTCTGCTGGTTGACCACGCGCATCATCTGCTCGGGCGTGATGCCGTTGGCCGTCAGGGCCGCCACGAACGCGCCCGCGCTCGTGCCCACATAGACATCGAACTGGTTGACCGAGCGGTTGACCGACAGCAGGTCGAGCGCGCGCAGCGCCCCGATCTCGTAGACGGCACCGGTGAACCCGCCACCGCCCAGCACCAGCGCCGTCTTGGACTGGCGCCGCCGCGCGCGCGGCTTGCGAGCGCTGCTCGCACGACTGCGCTCAAGGTCGATGACCGTGCCCATATGCCCGCAGCCTACGAGACCGCTCGGCGGCCCTCGCCGGCGCGACCATGCGGCTACTGTGCGTTTCCGTAACCTGCTTGGCCCGTCTCATGGTCCGCATCGCTGCGCTCACCTGCCTCATGCTGGCGCTGCTCGCCCCCGCGGCCAGCGCGGCGGGGCCTGCCGCCACGGCACGCGCGCTGGCCGCGCAGATGCGCTGGGCCGGCCCGGCTTCGGGCGCGCTCGCTATCGATTTGGGCTCGGGCGAGACGATCTACACCCGGCGCGCGGACACGCGACGGATGCCGGCATCGGTGCAGAAGCTCTACACCTCGGTCGCCGCGCTGCGGAGGCTCGGACCGGGTGCGCGGCTCGGCACGAGCGTGCTGGCCGCTACGGCACCCGACGCCGCCGGGATCGTGCAGGGCGATCTCTACCTGCGCGGCGGCGGCGATCCAACGTTCGACACGTCCGCAGCGCGCCGGCTTGCCCGGCAGGTCGCTCGCGCGGGTGTCGCCGGGGTCACCGGGCGCGTGCGCGGCGACGAGTCGGCGTTCGACGGTCGCCGCGGCGTGCCGTCCTCCGGCTTCCGCCTCACATCGGACGTCGGCTCGCTGTCGGCGCTGACCTTCAACCGCGGCCGCACCGGGCTGAGCTCGCCGTACTGGCAGCGCAGCCCCGCGCGCTTTGCCGCGGCGGCGTTCGCGAAGCAGCTGCGCGTTGCCGGCGTCGACGTCCGGCGCGGTGTCTCGACCGGCGTCACGCCGGTGGACGCGACGCTCGTGAGCGAGTGGCCGTCGGCGTCCGTCGCCGAGCTCGTGCGGCAGATGAACCCGCCGTCGGACAACTTCATGGCAGAGACGCTCGTCAAGGTCCTCGGCGCGCGCTTCGGCACCTCGGGCAGCAC
>Ga0136622_10000798_pt1 | contig 13005 bp, 11 predicted proteins | sample AntDrymUQ4482106_2_FD_104803 | JGI IMG/M metagenome (GOLD analysis project Ga0136622, IMG submission 104803) | Polar desert sand microbial communities from Dry Valleys, Antarctica - metaG UQ448 (21.06) | ecosystem: Environmental > Terrestrial > Soil > Desert | place: Antarctica: Dry Valley...
CACCATCGCCTGCGCCATCATCTTGCGCACGCCCTTGATCGGCTCGCGCCGCTCGCGTTCGCCGGACCGACGACTGGTCGCGGCCATCGGCGACAGAGACGACACCGACGCCGCGGTGGCCGCCTCGACGTCGGCGCGGGTGATCCTCCCGTGCGGCCCGCTGGGGGTGATTGTGGCGAGGTCGACGTTCAGGTCCTTGGCCAGCTTGCGCACGGGCGGCTTGGCCAGCACCTTGCCCCCACGACCCGCACCGTGACCCGCACCGTTGCCCGCGGCGGTGTCCTCGGCCGTGTCCTCGTCGACATCCTCGATCTGCTCCGGCCCGGTGCCCGGCGTGAACGCACCTTGCAGCTGCTCCTGCGCGACCTCCCCAGCGTGCGAGGTCGGTGTGGCGGCACCTTTGCGCGGGCGGCGCGTGGTCCCCGCGGTGCGTGGGCCGTAGCCGACGAGTGTCGGCATCTGCTCGCCGTCGGTGTCGGCGTTAGGTGCCGGACTGCCCTCCACGCCGGGCTCGACCGGGGCGTCCGGGCTCGGGGTGCCGATCTCCGGAGTCTCGACCGACGCACTCGCTCGGTCGCCGCTGGAGATGGAGATGATGGGCGTGCCCACCGCGACGGTCTGCCCCTCCTCGACGAGCAGCGCCTCGATCGTGCCGGCGTACGGCGAGGGCAGCTCCACCAGCGACTTCGCGGTCTCGATCTCGACCACGATGTCGTTGACCTTGATCGTGTCCCCCGCCTTGACCTTCCAGGTCACGATCTCGGCCTCGGTCAGCCCCTCCCCGACATCGGGAAGCTTGTACTCGTTGACAGTCATCTCGGTCTGCGCCTCCGCTTCCGGTCAGTAGGACATCGTGCGGTCGACGGCGTCGAGGACCCGGTCGAGGCCGGGCAGCCACTCCTCTTCGATGCGGCTCGGGGGGTACGGCGTGTCGAAGCCGCCGACGCGCAGCACGGGCGCCTCGAGCGAGTAGAAGCACTCCTCGGTGATCCGCGCAGCGACCTCCGACCCCATCCCGAGGTTGACATGAGCCTCGTGGGCGACCAGGGCGTGACCGGTCTTGCGCACCGAGGCGAAGACCGGCTCCATGTCGAGTGGCGAGAGTGACCGTAGGTCGATCACCTCGATGCTGCGCCCTTCGCCAGCCGCCGCCTCGGCGCTCTGCAGGCAGGTCTTCACCATCGGCCCATAGGCGAGCAGGGTGACGTCGCTGCCCTGGCGAACCACTCGCGAGGCGAACAGCGGCGCTGCCTCGGAGAGGTCGCCGCCCTCCTCGAGCTCGGCCTTGTCGGCGTGGTACTGGCGCTTGGGCTCCAGGAACACCACCGGGTCGTCGCAGGCAATCGCCTGCTGGATCATCCAGTGGCCGTCGACCGGGTTCGAGCAGGCGACGACCTTGAGTCCGGGCGTGTGTGCGAACTGCGCCTCTGGGCTCTCGCTGTGGTGCTCGACGGCTCCGATCCCGCCGCCGAAGGGGATGCGCACCACGATCGGCATCCGGACCTTGCCCTGGCTGCGGAAGTGGATCTTGGCGACCTGGCTGACGATCTGGTCGTAGGCCGGGTAGACGAAGCCGTCGAACTGGATCTCGCACACCGGCCGGTAGCCGCGCATCGCCAGCCCGACCGCCGCGCCGAGGATCCCCGACTCGGCGAGCGGAGTGTCGATCACCCGGTCCTCGCCGAAGTCCTTCTGCAGCCCGTCGGTGATCCGGAAGACGCCACCGAGCTTGCCGACGTCCTCACCCATGATGAGGACCTTCGGGTCGGCCTCCATGGCGGCGCGCAGCCCGGCGTTGAGTCCCTTCGCGAGGGTGATCCTGGCCATCAGTGCACCCCCGCCCCGCTCGTCTCGAACGAGTCCAGGTAGGCCGCGAAGCCCTCCTTTTGCGCCGCCAGCTCAGGGGTCTGGTCGACGTACACCTGGTCGAAGATGCTCAGCGGACTCGGCTCGGGGAGCGCCTTGCAGCCCTCGCGCAGGTGCTCGCCGAGCTGCTCCGCCTCGTCCTCGATGCCGGCGAAGAAGTCGTCGTCGCCGATGCCGTTGCGCGTGAGGTAGGCCTTCACCCGAGCGATGGGGTCCTTGAGCTTCCAGTGCTCGAGGTCCGAGGAGAGCCGGTAGCGGGTCGGGTCGTCGGTGGTGGTGTGCGCGCCCATTCGATAGGTGTAGGCCTCCACGAAGGTCGGGCCGCTTCCCTCGCGAGCGCGACGCAGCGCGGCCTGGGTGACCGCGTAGCAGGCGAGTACGTCGTTGCCGTCCACCCGCACTCCGGGGAAGCCGAAGCCGAGAGCCCTTTGGTAGAGCGGGATCCGCGACTGTCGCTCGATCGGCTCGGAGATCGCCCACTGGTTGTTCTGGCAAAAGAACACCACCGGTGCGTTGAACACCGAGGCGAAGATGAAGGACTCGTTCACGTCGCCCTGGCTGCTGGCGCCGTCACCGAAGTAGGCGACGACCGCGCCGTCGCGATCCGCGTCACCGGTGCCGACGATGCCGTCGCGCTGCATGCCCATCGCGTACCCGACCGCGTGCAGAGTCTGCGCGCCGATCACGATCGTGTAGAGCCCGAAGTTGCCGTCGTTCGGGTCCCACCCGCCCTGGTCCACCCCGCGGAAGAGGCCGAGCAGGCGGAGCGGGTCGACGTCGCGGCACCAGGCGACACCGTGCTCGCGGTAGGTCGGGAAGACGAAGTCCTGCGGCAGCAGCGCGCGACCGGAGCCGATCTGCGCCGCCTCCTGCCCCAGCAGCTGTGCCCAGATCCCCAGCTCGCCGTGGCGCTGCAGGGCGGTGGCCTCGGTGTCGACGCGACGGGTCAGCACCATGTCGCGGTAGAAGCCCTTGATGGCGGTGTCCTCGTCGTCGAGGTCCAGCCTGAAGTCGGGGTGCTCGACGCGCTCGCCCTCGGGGCTGAGCAGCTGCACCAGCTCTGGTCCGCCGTCGGCCTGGGACGGCCCGAACGCCTCGACCAGGTCAGGGCCGATCTGCCCCGCACTCGACGTGCCTGGGGTATCGCTCACCTGCAACTCCTCCGACTCGTCGGTGGTCGGGTTCCCCGGCACCGGCTGGAGCTCACGACCTGCCGCAACGCGCGCGGGGTGCTGCCTCGCGTCGACGCCTGTCGAGCCTTCTCAGTTGACCGCTGACACGGTCGTCCTCGTGCTCCAAGGTACCGGCCTGGCGCCATGGGTGGCTAATCCAGCCGGTGCCGCTCGGGCCGCCCCACAGGGGCGGGGTCGGTCGCGGGCACCGGGAAGAACACCGCTAGGTTGAGCCGCCATGAGCGAGAAGCTGGTCAGCGAGAGTACGACGATCGACGCACCGCCCGACGTGATCTTCACGATCATCGCCGACCCGCGGCAGCACCCACGCATCGACGGGTCCGGCTCGGTCCGCGACACGATCGACGGGCCGCCGAGGCTCGAACAGGGGGCCACCTTCGGGGTGAGCATGAAGCTTTTCGGGCTTCCCTACAAGATCACCAACAAGGTGGTGGAGTTCGAGGAGGACCGGCTGATCGCCTGGCGCCACTTCGGCGGCCACCGCTGGCGCTACGAGCTCGAGCCCACCGACAGCGGCACGCGGGTGACCGAGTCCTTCGACTACCGGCGCTACAACCCGGTGCGCAGCGCGTTCATCGAGGGGCTGCGTTTCCCGAGCCGGAACCGTCGCGGGATCACCGAGACGCTGGCTCGCCTGAAGGACGCCGCAGAGGCCGACGCCGCGCGCACCTGAGCTAGCGCACGGAAGTTGGGCTGCGTCGTTGCGGGGTTGATAGCTGGCACGTGGTGCCGGGAATCGACCCGGCAAGGCGTCCGCACCCTCAGCGGATCTGCCGCACCTGGTCGGAGGACCCCAGGCAGCATCTGCCGTCCACACCGTGGCGCCCAGCCGCTGACCGGTGGCCAGGCACAACCGGTCCGCGAGCGAAAGCTCGATGCCCGGCTCCCACAGGCGGGCAGCCGCGTCGACGTCGGCGGCGACGACGTGGACCAGGACCAGCTCGTAGGACAGCAGCAGGCCACGCACGAGTTCCCAGTCGTGACCGTGGGCGAGCACCTTCTGAGCCGTCTCGGACCAGTTGACAGTGCTGCACGCGGCTCCCGTGAGCCGTCTGGACCAGCATCAGGTGCGAGCCCGCCCGCAGCCCGAGCCGTTCCCGCAGCTCCGCGGGCACCACCAGCCGTCCACGGTCACCCATCACCACTGAGTACGTCCCACTCATACCCCCAACCGTAGTGAGTCATGTGGCATGGAAAGCTCAGACCAGGGAGTCGACCCAGGCAGTGTGCAAGTCGGAGAACCTGCCCTCCCCGCCCTCGATCAGCCCCGCGGGAGTCCCGTCCTCGACAATCCGACCGTGTTCGAGCACCAGCACCCGGTCGGCGATCTCCACCGTCGAGAGCCGGTGCGCGATGATCAGCGCGGTGCGGTCGGCCAGGATCGTGCGCAGCGCGCGCTGCACCAACCGCTCCGAGGGCACGTCGAGCGACGAGGTGGCCTCGTCGAGGATGAGCACGTCGGGGTCGGCCAGAAAGGCGCGAGCAAAGGCAACCAGCTGCCGCTGCCCCGCGGAGAGCCGACCGCCTCGGTTTGCGAGGTCGGTGTCGTAGCCCTGCGGCAGGGCGGTGATGAACTCGTGCGCCCCGGTCGCGCGGGCAGCGGCGATCATCTCAGCCTGTGACGCGTCCGGACGGCCGAACCGGATGTTGTCGCCCACCGTGCCGGAGAACATGTAGTTCTCCTGGGTCACCATCACGATCGAGCGGCGCAGCGTCTGCTCCTCCAGCTCGCGAAGATCCACCCCGTCGAGGAGCACGCGACCGTCGAGGGGGTCGTAGAAGCGCGAGACCAGCTTGGCGAGCGTGGTCTTGCCGGCTCCGGTGGTGCCGACGAGGGCCAGCGTCTGGCCGGCGGGGACCGAGATGTCGAGGTCGGGCAGCACCGGCACCCCGTCGACGTACTCGAAGCGCACCCCGTCGAACCGCACCTCTCCGCGCACCCGCTCCAACGAGGTCGGGGAGGCCGGCTCGGCCACGCTCGGCTCTTCCTCGAGCACGCCGGAGAGCTTCTCGAGAGCAGCGGATGCGGACTGGAAGGTGTTGTAGAACTGCGAGATCTCCATCATCGGCTCGAAGAACTGCCGTAGGTAGAGCAGGAAGGCAGCCAGCACGCCGACGGTCACCTCGCCGTTGAACGCGAGGTAGGCGCCGTACAGCAGCACGACCGCGATGGTGATGTTGCCGATCAGCTTGATGCCCGGCATGAACCACGCGACGAGCCGGAACGTGCGCAGGTTCGCCCGCCGATAGTCGTGGTTGACGTCGTCGAAGATCTCCTGGTTGCGCGGCTCGCGGCGGAAGGCCTGCACCGCGCGGATACCGCCCATCGACTCGACGAAGTGCACGATCACCAGCGCGACCTTCTCGCGGGTCACCCGGTATGCCTTGCCCGACTCCCTGCGGAACCAGTTCGTGAGCAGCAGCAGGAAGGGGAAGCACAGCAGCGCCACCAGCCCGAGCTTAAGGTCGAGCACGAGCAGGAGTACGGCGGTGCCGACGAGCGTGAGCGCGGCGGTGACCAACCCATCGAACCCCGTCTCGAGCATCTCGTCGATCGCGTCGACGTCAGAGGTCTGGCGCGAGATCACCCGGCCCGAGGTGTACTCGTCGTGGAAAGCGGGGCTCAGCTGCTGGAAGTGCCAGAAGACACGGCGGCGGATCTCGAAGAGCATGTCCTGGCCGATCCGCCCCGACAGCACAAGGAACACCTGACGCGTTGCCGCCTGCAGGATCGTGGCGAGCAGCGCGAACCCGACCACCGTGTAGAGCACGCTGGTGTCACCGGTCTCGCGGATCGGGGGGATGCCCTTGTCGATCCCCTCTTTGACCAGGTAGGGGATGGAGAGCCGCGACGCGTTCTCGACGAGCACCACCCCGAGCAGGACCCACAGCACCTTGCGGTGGGGGCGCATCAAGTCGGTGAGGAGTCGCCGGGACCGGTCGCGCAGCCGCACCGAGACCTCGTCGGTGATCTCCTGGGAACCGTCATCCGGAGCGACTCCGCGCCAGGGCTGCTGGCTCATGCCGAGACCTCCTCGAGGTCTTCGGACTCGGCCGCGAGCAGCTCGCGATAGGCGGGTACGTCGGCGAGCAGCTCGCTGTGGGTCCCGACATGGGTGATCGTGCCGTCCTGGAGCAGGGCCACCTTGTCGGCGAGCAGGACCGCGGAGGCTCGGTGGGCGACCACGATCCCGGTGGCATCGTCGAGCACCAGGCGAAGCGCAGTCTCGACCAGCTTCTCGGTGTGCACGTCGAGGGAGGAGAGGGTGTCGTCAAGCACCAGGATCTTCGGACGGGCCAGGACCGCGCGCGCGAGGGCAAGTCGCTGTCGCTGCCCGCCGGACAACGACATGCCCTGCTCGCCGATCCGGGTGTCGAGGCCCCACGGCAGGTCGTAGACGAACCCTGCCTGGGCGACGGACACGGCGGCGCGGATCTCGCCCTCCTCGGCGCTGCGGCGACCGAGCAGGAGGTTCTCCCGAGCGCTCATCGAGAACAGCGTCGGCTCCTCGAAGGCCGTCGCCACGATCGTGCGGAGGTTGGGGAGGGTGAGATCGCGTACGTCGACGCCGTCGATCGTGACCCGGCCTCCGGTCACGTCGAGGAGCCGGGGGACGAGCGCGGTCAGCGTGGTCTTGCCCGACCCGGTCGCTCCGACCACGGCGACCGTCTCGCCGGGTGCCACGTCGAGGTCGACCCCACGCAGCACGGGCTTGTCGGAGCCGGGGAAGGTGAACTCGACGGCCTCGAAGCGCAGATGCCCACGCGGCTCGTCCAGGACTCGCCCGCCCGACACGATCGTGGGCTCGGTGTCGAAGATCTCGAGCACGCGCGCGGCCGCGGTCATCGCCTCCTGGGCCATGGCGAGGATCACGCCGAGGGAGGCCACCGGCCACACGAGCGAGAGCACCAAGGTGATGAATGCGACCAGGGTGCCCGGGCTCAGGTCGCCTCGGCCGACACCGATCGCGCCGAGCAGCAGTACGAGCACGACGGCAAGGTTGGGGATGATCTCGAGGAAGGTCCAGAACCGGGCCGAGAGTCGCACCTTGTCCATCGAGGTCTCGTAGAGCTGCCGAGCAGCCTCGTCGTACTGCTGCGACTTGAACCGGCCGCGGCCGAAGGACTTGATCACCCGGATGCCGACCGCGCCCTCCTCCGCGCGCGTCGCGAGGTCGCCCTGCTCGTCCTGGACCCGCCGCGAGACGACGACGTACTGCCTCTCGAAGCGCATCGAGAGGTAGATGATCGGCACGGCGGTCGCCGCGACAACCAGACCGAGCGGCCAGTACATGTTGAGCAGCACGCCCGTGACGGCGAGGAGCTGCACCACGTTGATGACCAGGAAGAGCATCCCGAAGCCGCTGAACCTTCTGATGCTGGACAGGTCGGTGGTCACGCGTGAGAGCAGCTGGCCGGACTGCCAGTCGCCGTGGAAGGCCATCGGCAGCTGCTGGAGCCTCTCGTAGAGGTCGTGCCGGATGTCGGTCTCGACCGTGAGCACGGCGTTCGACTGGATCCAGCGGCGCCAGAAGACGAGAACCGCTTCGAGGATCCCGAGAGCCAGGGCGAGCAGGCCGAGGGGGAGCAGGGGTCCGATGTCGCGGTCGGTGATGGGTCCGTCGATGATGGCCTTGGTGACCAGCGGGATCGCGATGGACAGGCCCACGCCGCCCAGGGCGGTGCCCAGCATGATGGCCAACGCCGGGACGTGTCGCCTGAGGTAGCCCCGCAACCTCCACAGCGAGTGCACTCCGGCGGGTGGGTGCTCTCTCGTGGCGGGCGACGTCATCGTAAGAGCCAGGTTAGTAGTTGGGTCTGACACAACCCAACTCGTTTGGCGGTCAGAGCAAGGAGCGCGCGGCCTCACCGGCACGGGCGCCATACCCGCCCCCGAACATGCAGGCGTGCGCGAGCAGCGGGAACAGCTGGTGCAGCGGGATCCGCTCCTCCCAGCCCTCGGCCAGCGGGCTGTGCTCCTGGTAGGAAGCGAGGACCCGGGTCAGCTGCGGCAGGCCGAACAGCGCGAGGGTGGCGAGGTCGGACTCCCGGTGCCCGCCGTACGCCGCCGGGTCCACCAGCCAGACCCGCCCGTCGCGCCCCCACACGACGTTGCCTGACCAGAGGTCCCCGTGCAGCCGGGCCGGCGGCTCTGCCGGGCCCGCAAGGTCCACGATGCTGCGCACGACCGACTCCACGTCCGCGGCGTCCTCGGCGGAGATCGCGGAGCGGTCCCGGGCCAGCTTGAGGTAGGGCAGGATCCGCCGCGTCGCGAAGAACTCAGGCCACGTGTCGCTGGCGCGGTTCGGCATCGGGAGGGAGCCGATGTAACCGTCCTCCCCCGCCTCGGTGCCGAAGACCTCTGCGGTGCACTGGTGGGTGGTGGTGAGAGCCTCGCCGAACTGCTCGGCCGCCTCGACGGAGGGGCGACCCGGCTCCACCCAGGTGATGACGAGGCAGTCCTGCTCGACGGCCAGCACCTCGGGCACGTCGACCCCTTTCGCGGCGCCGAGCCAGCGAAGCCCGCGTCCCTCGGAGGGGAAGAACTCCGGCGGCGCCTGCGGGCGGGTCTTGATCAGCGCGGAGCTGCCGTCGGACAGACGCAGCCGGGTGGCGGTGCAGATGTCGCCGCCGGCAACCGGAGCGGTGGCCACGACAGCGGTGCCGAGCAGTGCCTCGGCTCGCCGCGCGACTGTCCCGGCCCTGGCCATGTCAGCCTCCGCGCACCCGTGCTGCGACCAGTGGCATCAGCGCCGACGCGGTCCGCTCGACCATCGACAGCACGGAGTCGAAGCCGTCATCACCGCCGTAGTAGGGGTCCGGCACGTCGCGGTCGGTAGGGTTGCCCGCCTCGGCAGCGGGGTCGAACTCGCGGAACAGCCGCAGCCGGTGCCAGTCCTCGACTCCCTGCGCCGCTATCGCGTCCAGGTTCGAGGCGTCCATGGCGAGGACCACGTCACAATCGTCTGACCAGCCCGGCTGGTACTGCTGTGCGCGGTGTCGCGTCGGGTCGTACCCGCGAGCGGTGAGCACCGTCGCCGCACGTGAGTCCATCGGCTTCCCGACGTGCCAGTCACCGGTGCCCGCGCTGACCACCTCCACGTCAGCGTCCAGCCCGGCTCGCGCGACGTGCTTGTTGAGCACGGCCTCGGCGATCGGGGAGCGGCAGATGTTGCCGAGACAGACCACGGCGATGCGGTACGGCGAGCCAGGATCGCGTCGTTCGGGAAGAGCCGGAGCCGTGGGACGGATGTCGTGCGCGGGCATGGCGTCAGTCCCCGTCGGGCAGGACGAGCTGGAGGATCCAGGAGGCCACCGTCACGATCAGCGCGCCCCACACGGCGGTCCAGAAGCCGTCCACGCGGAAGTTGAAGCCGATCTCGCGGGCGATCCAGCTGCTGACCAACAGCAGGAACGCGTTGATCACGAGGAGCAGCAGGCCGAGCGTGATGATGATGAACGGAAGCGACAGCGTCTTGATGATCGGCCCCACCACGGCGTTGATCACCCCGAAGATCAACGCGACGACCACGAAAGTGAGAACACGATCCGAGACGTCGTTCCCGGTGAGGGTGATCCCGTCTAGCAGCCAGGTCGCGATCGCGATGGCCAGGGCGTTGACGACTACCCACATCACGAACTTCATGCGGCCGATACTGCCAGACGGGTTTTGGGCGGCCCTGCCTCGTCAGGCGAGGTGCGGTGGTTCCACCAGCACCTGCGCGCGGCGGGCCGACTGGGCGAGGATGATGCCCGCCACCACTGCGGCCGTACCGATGATCGCCACGTTGTCGAGCCGCTCGACGAACCAGACCCAGCCGAGGACGCCGACTCCGATCGGCTCGAGCATGGCGATCATCGTCACCGTGGTCGCGGGCAGGTGGCGCAGCGCGAACAGCTCCACGCCGAAGGGCATGAGTGTCCCGAGCACGACGATCCAGGCAAGCAGTGCCCAGACCGGGGCGGCGTACCCATCGAGCACCCCCAGGAGCGAGACCCGCTCACCGAGAAGGCCGGTGGGGATGCCGGTGATGGGTGAGACCAGGTTCAGCGCGATCGTGGCGACGAGGAAGGACCACACGATCACCCGCAGCGGGTCGAGCTCGGCGACCCCGTGCTCGCCGACGAGGAAGTACGTCGCGAAGCACACCGCCGCGGCGAAGCCGGCGATGACGCCGAGGGTGTCGAACCTCGCGCCCTCCCAGATCCCGGTCGCGGCGGCCAACCCGACCGTGGCCAGGCCAAGGCCCACCCACATCCGGCGACGCACGGCCTCCCGCTGCACGAACCGAGCCCAGAGGGCGACGAGGATCGGTGCCTGGTACTCCAGCAGCAGCGCCATCCCGATCGGAAGCCGGTCGATCGCGACGAAGTAGGTCCACTGCAGCGCGGCGACGCCGACCAGACCATGGACCATGATCAGCGCGGCCAGCCGTCCCCGCGGTGGCCGCAGCGCCTCTCTCCGGAACAATGCGACCACGACCACGAGCACGACCAGGGTCCCGGTGACGCGGATCGTCGTGAGCGGCAGCGGGTCCACGCCCGCGCGTAGCGCCACCCGCGACACCCCGGCGTTCACGATGAACAGCAGCGCACCCGTCATCACCAGCCCGATGCCGAGCGCCGGGTTGCGGGCCATCGCAGCAGTCTAAGGAGAGTGACTAGTGCCCGGAACGGCAGTGTTGTTCGTCGCGAGCGTCGTCTGGCGGAGTGCACGGCAAGGCGTCGGAGCGAAGGCGATGCTCGAGCATCGTCGAGTGACGACAACGCCGCCGGGTGCTCGCCGGGCGGCGCGCAGCAGGGCAAGCGTTGCCGGTCGGGGCACTAAGGTGAGCTGCATGAGTACGTCGCCGGACGGTCCAAGCGTTCGCGCGGCGGTCGCGGACATCCCGGCGTACGTGCCAGGCAAGCCGCCCGCGGCGCGCGAGGGACTCGCGACGTACAAGCTGTCTTCGAACGAGAACCCCTACCCGCCGCTGACCGGAGTGCTCGAGGCGGCGGCTGATGCCGCGGCGGTGATGAACCGCTACCCGGATATGGCATGCACGGGGTTGTACGAGGCGCTGAGCAAGCGCCTCGGCGTGCCCGCCTCTCGGCTCGCCGCCGGCACCGGCTCGGTGGCCACGCTTTACCACCTGCTGCAGGCCTTCTGCGAGAGCGGCGACGAGGTCGTCTACGCGTGGCGGTCCTTCGAGGCCTACCCCATCGCGGTGGCCGTCACCGGTGCCACGCCGGTGCAGGTGCCGCTGGACTCCGAGGCGCGCCACGACCTGGACTCGATGGCGAAGGCGATCACCGAGCGCACGAAGGTCGTCATCGTGTGCACGCCGAACAACCCCACCGGTCCTGCGGTCGCGCGCCGGGACTTTGAGGCGTTCCTCGGGCGTGTACCACCTCATGTGGTCGTGGTCGTGGACGAGGCCTACCGGGAGTTCATGCGCATCGACGACCCGTTGGACGCGGTGACACTCGTGGACGGGCACCCCAACGTCGTCGCCATGCGCACCTTCGCCAAGGCCTACGGGCTCGCCGGCTTCCGAGTCGGGTACGTCGTCGCTCCCGAGCCGATCGCCTCGGCGGTGCGTGCGTGTGCCCTCCCCTTCGGGGTTTCATCCATCGCGCAGGCAGCAGCGATCGCCTCGCTCGACCACGAGGACGAGCTGCTGAAGCGGGTCGAGGCACTGGTCACCGAGCGGGGGCGTGTCGCCGCGGCGTTGCGGGGTCAGGGCTGGAACGTGCCGGACGCGCAGGGCAACTTCGTGTGGCTGGCAGCCGGATCGCGCACACCGGAGTTCGCGGCCGCGGCTGACGAAGCGGGCGTGATGGTCCGGCCATTCGGAGAGGAAGGGGCGCGTGTGAGCATCGGTGAGCAAGCCGGCAACGACGTGTTCCTCTCCGTGGCCGAACGCTTCGCCCCCTAGCCGACACCAGAATGCCATCGGGATCTAGTGCTCTACGCCGTGCGTACTCGGCGCATCCTCTCGAACGCTGATCCCTGGCGTGGTGCCGCGAGGAACGCCCGCACCTGCGCTGCGCACTCCTCGGCCGTGTCCACGTCCGAGCGGACGTCGACGTCATAGATGAGGCCCTGGTGAACTGAGTCGCACTGTCCGGCAGCGAGACCAGCCGGTCGGTCCCCGCGTGCACGTTCCCGCTGAGTCAGGCTCGACGACCCGAAGGCATCGCCGGAGGGTAGATCCGTCGGGAAGAGTGGCCCGCACGTAGGATGGACACGACTTGTCCGGCATCCCGAGGAGGACGTCCATGGAAACCGGCAGCATCTTCACCGCCATTCTGGCCGGAGTCATCTTCGGCATCCTGGGGCGGCTGATCATCCCGGGACGTCAGGCCATCGGCTGGATCCTCACGTTCACGCTCGGTGTGGTCGGCGCCTTCCTCGGCGGCTTCCTGGCCGAGGGGTTCGACCTCGAGAAGTGGTGGCAGATCTTCATCGTGCAGCTGGCCACGGCCGCCGTACTCGTGCTCCTCACCTCCGCACTCATGCGGGCGCGCAGCAAGAACCGAACCTCCTCCTCGCGCTGACGACGGACGCGCCAAGGACTGCGCGGCCATCGGGCCGGAGCGGAGCACTCGCGACGGTTAGGGGTGGCCGCGACCTACCACTATCGCTAACTTAGGGGTCAGAGTCGTACCGACCACCGAAGCCGGGGTTTGATGCAGAGTTACCCCTATGCGTTCCACATTGCCCTCGATGGCTCGGGGCTGAACGGCCTCGACGGTCCGTGAGACGCTGAACACCACGGCCTCGTCCAGCGACGCCCAGCGCAGTTCCCCAGGCTCTTCTCCAAGGGCGAGGAACTCCTCGAATTGCGCAAGGAAGGTTGGGATAGCGCGGTATGCGTCCTCGTCGTAGGCCGCGGGATCAAAGCCCAGCGCCATGTCGACGCGATCGAGCTTGCCCTTGTCCAGTAGCGACGACCAAGCG
>Ga0136622_10000801_pt1 | contig 12965 bp, 12 predicted proteins | sample AntDrymUQ4482106_2_FD_104803 | JGI IMG/M metagenome (GOLD analysis project Ga0136622, IMG submission 104803) | Polar desert sand microbial communities from Dry Valleys, Antarctica - metaG UQ448 (21.06) | ecosystem: Environmental > Terrestrial > Soil > Desert | place: Antarctica: Dry Valley...
AAGAAGACCGGCAGCGCGAACTTGTTCACGGTCTTCGGCGAGCCGGATGTCGCGATCGAGTCGACACCGGACGGTCTGGTGGCCGAGATCCGCGGCGTGGATGTCTACAACCCGACGACGGGTGAACTGCGGTCCAACGGCGTGGACGAGATCGCGCTCTGGATGATCGACACCGAGTACGACGAGGAGTCGTTCTTCGTCCGGCACTGCTACTTCACCGGCGGCAACGACCCCTACAAGCGGCTGAAGGTCGCGCTCAAGGCCGACATCGACGTCGATGCCTGGGAGTCGCTGTACGCCACCGAATCCCGACCGTTCGACAAGCCCGAGACCGGCAAGATCGCCGTCAAGGTCATTAACGACTACGGCGACGAAGTCATGAAAATCTTCACTGTCTGACAGTGCCCGACTCCTGTGGCTCCGGTGCCTCCAGGCCGGTCGAGTACGCGCTGCGACACTGACGGTATGGACTGGTTGTGGGGAACGCTCGCGGGCTTCGGTCTGGGCGCGGTCGCGGGGCCGCTTGTAGAGCCGTGGAGTAGGCGCCTTCAGCGGTTCGCTCGTAAGGCAGCCCGAGAGAGCCCGGTCGATGTGCACGTCGAGTGGGACCAAGCCCAGGTCTGGGCTGGCGCCCCACCCTGGGTGAGCTTCTCGAACTACTTCGAGGGCGGCCTTCCATCAGAACCAGCGCCGGCCGATGGCAAGGAGTGGAGCGGATGGGCCGAGCGGAACGCTGGATCCGATTGGCGGCTGACGATGCTCGTAGTCACCGTCTCGGCGCGGACAGACGCAACCGTTGTCATGGATACTCCGCGTGTGTTGGCCACGCGGAGGGACGTGCCTCCCGGCGTGGGTGTGCTTTGGCCAGCACCTGGCGGCGCGGACCTGAATCCCCGCCGGTACGACATCGACCTGTCAGCGGGAAGCCCACCGTGGGTCAGCTTCCGGGACGACGACGCTCCGCGTAATGCACAGCCCAAACCTGCGCCTTCGTGGAGACTTGGTCCGGGGGACGTGGAACGCCTCCATATCTGGGCGAAGGCCACAGACGACGCGATGTACGACTGGACGATGGATCTGCCACTCCTTGTGGACGGCCGCCGCGTCCTTGTGCGTGTCAGTAAGGCGGGCCAGCCATTTGTCACGGTCGGCCAGCGCCAACCTCACCGATCACTGATCTGGACCGGTAAAGGTTGGTCAGACTCGCCACATGGTTGAGGATGCTCGGCGGAACAGGCGAGCTGCTCTGTTGGTCAGCAGCCATCGAGCTGGGCGGCGATGCGGCGGGTCACCGCTCGTCGGTCGGGGATGACGCCAACAATGCTTAAGCCGAGCCTGGCGGCGGCGAAGGGGTCCCAACCGGGGCACGAGCAGGCCACTCGGCGTACCCCTTCATCGCTCGCACGAGTGCATCAGGGCGAGCCGGGCTCTGCAATCTCGCCTCGCCGGTGGGGCCGTCGAGTCGAGCGCAAAGGTGCGCCACCTCCCCAAGCTCGCTAGCGGGAACCGCTTGAAGCTCGTTCTCCACATAGCCGTCCCCAGCTGGGAAATGTCGTCGAACACCTGTATGATTGTGGTCATGACGGTGAGGGAGCGGGCACGGCACGAGGACGCTGTGCGCCAGATCGAAGCAAAGGTGGCTGCGGCCGCCGGAGCGCTCAACGTCGCGCACGGACGGCTGGTCGAGCTCGCAGGCGAGCTGATTGAGACCGAGCTGTGGAAGGGCTACGGCGTCAAGTCCGTCGAGCACTGGCTGGGCTGGCACGCCGGTCTGTCGCCGGAGCGGGCCCGACAGATCACCGCGGTCGCCAGACGCCGAGCCGAGCTGCCGGTCACCGTGGCCACACTGGTCGCCGGTGAGCTGTCGGTCGACCAGGTGATGGTGGTGGCCAAGCATGCCCCGGCCCACAACGACGCAGAGGTCGCCTCGTTCGCGAAGGTCGCGACCGTGACCCAGCTGCGGTCCACCCTGTCGCGCTACTCCTTTGCCAAGCCCGACGCCAACCCGACTGACCCGAGCGACACCGAGACCGTGATTGCAGCCGACGAGGCCGCCGCCAAGGGCACCGTGGCCATGTTCCACGACGGCCACCGGTTCGGGATGAAGGTGGACGCCCCCGGCGACGACGGTGCGCTGATCGAGCAGGCGATGACAGAAGCCAAGGACGCCCTCTTCCAGGCCGGACAACCACATGTCACCTGGATGGACGCGCTGCTGGAGGTCTGCAACCGGTCGCTCACCACGGTCGAGTCGACCAGCCGCCGGGCGAAGTACCGGGTCTACGTCCACCTCGACACCGACGGTGCCTGGCTCAACCAAGGCCCGGCGCTGCCCGGATCGCTGCTGGACAAGATCTGCTGCGACACGGTCATCTCGCCGGTCTGGGAGACAGAAGGTACGCCGGTCAACGTCGGCCGCGCACAACGCATCGTCCCCGAGCGCACCCGCCGACTCGTCCTCGACCGCGACCGCACCTGCCTCGTGCCCGGCTGCGGAGCCACCCACCACCTCGAGATCCACCACCTGATCCCCTGGGCCCGCGGCGGCCGCACCGACACCGCCAATCTCGGCGCACTGTGCACGTTCCACCACGACGCCCTACACCGAGGAGAGCTCACGATCACCGGCAACGCCGACGACCCCGCCAACCTGCTCTTCATCGACGCCCTCGGACGCGTCATACCGTCGCTCGTCCCACCAGCGCCACCACCGACCGACGCCCCCGCCGACCCCACCACCACAGTGGCCGCGACCAGCTACCAGCACCCACCGGGCGAACGGATGGATAACCGGTGGCTCTACTTCAGCCCACCATCGCCCCATGCGAGTGCACCCAGCCGACAGCCGCACGCCCCACCCGCCTGACTGCGGGCCGGCGTCACGACTCCGACCCCAGCACACGCCGCAGCCGGTGGCAGTCAAGACTCCCCGCGCCCCTGAGACCGGCCGACCCCACGGGAAGCGGCGACGCGCATCGAACTATTGACTCGCCAGGCACAGTAACTGGAGACCCTCGTCCGGTATCGAGTCTCTGCCCAGGCATCGCTGAGGCTCCGATCGTCCTACTCCGGCCTCGCCGCCCCACGGCTTGGCCACCCACTCGTCGTACGTCACACCTGGGTGATGCGTAGCGCTGATGCATCCGTCACACCGAACGCCTCGGTGAGCGTCTGGACGGCCATGGCTGCCATCTCCGGTGTTTCAGCGAGCGGTCGGTCGACGAAGTAGTTGGGGTGCTCGAGCCCACCTCCGCCAACGGCGGTGGGCGGGGACCATCCGAGCCTCTCGAGCGTGGCGACCGCAGCATCGTCGAGCTGATTCTGGGGGGCCAGAAACTGGTTGCTGGAGGCCTCCATGTGCAACCAGTTCTCCTCCAGAGCGGCGAACTGGACGTAGGGCTGGCCGCCTGGGGGCGGTTTCGACCGAAACTTCTTGGAGAACCATGACTCCTGGGGCTGGACAGCCGTTGCTTGCAGGGGCGCGATCACCTCGACGATCACCGCGTCGACATCGGCGATGGCGTCCAGCCGGGCTGTCAGCTCGGCGCGGAGCCGGTCCCAGCCAGCGCTCGACCCGTCGCCACCATTCGATGCGCTCACACACACCACGTCTCCGCCGCCTCCAAGCAACCACTCGCTGTGGCCGCTCCGATCAGTCTTGCGGCCCCGCTCAGCACCCAACACATCGGGGTACGGCGTCCGGGGAACAACCCCCGTCCTGCTCGACGGTCGCGGCGCCTCACACCGCGAACGTGGGTGTGCCGCATCGATGTGCCGGCGGCCGAACCGGCATACAGCCCTAGGGGAAGGCGGGTCGAGGAGCCGCCGAGGGTGAGCGCCGCGGTGAGGTAGAAGTCGATCAGCCGGAGCTCATCCCAAGCGCTTGCTCTACCGCTCAGGCGTTCCCAACCCCAGCACGCGTCGCAGCCGGTCGACATCCATCCCGACACCGGCGCTTTGTCGCCGTATCTGCCAGTCGAAGTCGTCGAGCAGCGCCGCCAGCTCCGGCCGCAGAGCGGGGTCAGCCGCAGCCTGGCGCGGCGTGCGACCTGAAAGAGCCGGAAGCTCGATGTCCGGCCAGGTCTCCTCGTGCCGGCGCACCGCCTCTGCCAGCGCCTCCTGCTCTTGCTCTGGAGACAGTCCGGAGCCGATCGACGCGCCTGCCGACGGCTCACCCTCCGGGCCAGGCGCCTCGGCCTGCTCCGCCAACATCCGTTCCATCGGGACAGTGGACTCGTCCACCAGCCTGGCCGCGGGATCGGCGGTCAGCACCCGGTCCTGCAACCGACGCAGCCGCTCGATCGCATTCGTCTCCACCACCAGTCGACGGCCGGTGATCCGGATCGTTCCCCGGATGACGGCCCCCTGCCCGCGCACCTCGGCCAGCTCGGTGAGCATGCCGTCACCGGTGTCCTCGAGGTCTTGGCCAAGCCGCCGCCACACCCCGTCGAGGTCCTCGACGTCATACCGGGCGGTGCAGACCACGAGATCCTCGCCTTCGGAGGTCCGCAGCTGGGGCAGCCCGGACCGCGGCGCGAAGAACGCCGCGATCTCCTCCCCGGTGGCGTCGTCGCGGAGCAGGGCGAGCAGGTGTGCCCGCATCATCCGAGGCACCAGCCGCGGGTCTTCAAGGACCCTCAGTCCGCTTGCGCCGTCGGCCAGCGGCCGGGCATAGATGAGGTCCAGCGGCTCAAGCTGGGCGGACATAGCGCGGTCGAGGACCTCGATCTCCTCCATCGTGACCAGGTCACGACAAGCCAGCCCCTGCATCGGACGCACCTGGACCACCTCGAGCAGCCGCCGGGAGCTGTCCAACCAGCTCTCCGCAAGCGCGCACTCGTCGGCAGGCAGGAGCGGGCCCCGCTCGGCGAGGAACAGCGCCAACAACCCGCCGTCGAACAGGGCGAGGTCGAGCGCCAGCCCGTCCGTGAACGCCGTCTCGAGTGGCTTGCCGTGCTCGCCGGCCAGGATCTCCGCGTAACCCATCAGCACATCCCGCTGACGCACCCGGAGTGCGAACATGACGGCCTTCGTCCACAGCCAGGTCGCCCGCATCGGGAACGGATGCCGCAGCTGCCGAGCGTGGCACATCTTGTATTTGCGGCCCGACCCGCACGGGCAGGGGCGGTTGCGTGCCACCTCCCCCGCTGGCGGTGAGAGAAACGGCCGCAGCACGACATAGTCGGGGTACGACGGCTCGACCCCTCCCCGCTCGTAGAGCCGACGCGCCTCCTGCGCCTCGCCGCGCGTCGACCGCAGCTCGGCGAGGTCACACAGCGCCGGTGCCAGCTGGGGGTTCGCCCCGACCGAGGCGTCGAGCAGCGTCTCGGCGCCAGCAGGGTCCCCACGCCCCTGAGCTGCACACGAGCGCAGATAGAGGGGTACGCCGCGGGTCACACCTTCCACGGCGTCCACCATCGCGACGGCCACCGGCTCCCGCTCAGGGTCGTCGACAAGCCGCGTGCCGGCGGCTTCGAGGGCGTCGTCGTGGCGGGCGAGGGACCGGCTCACCGCATCGAGCTCCGCCGGATCCGGCAGCCCGCCGCTCACACGGTGCATCGCCAGCATCGTGGACCAGGCGTGGAGTCCCGACCGGCTGACCTCGTCGAGGCCCGGCGGCTCGCCCAGCCAGGGCGCGCCAGGCACGCCGACATACCCTCGCCACACCTCCAACCCCGCGGCCTCGATCATCTCGGGCAGCGGCAGCAGGGGCTGCCGGAAGGCGTCGGGATGGGCACGGCGAACCGCGAGCACAACCTCGCTGAGCGATGCGCCGGGGATCGGGTCGCCCTCCTGCAGGTAGTCGCGCAGCGCCCGTTGAGCTGCCGCGGCGGCCTCGGTGAGCAGCGGTGGGAGCATCTGCTGCGCTGCCTCGGCGTCTGCCAGCTCGACGGGTTCGAGGTGCAGCACGCCAGCACGAAGTCGCAGTCCTATGAGCTCGTCCGGCTCGTGGCCGGCGAGCCAACCTTCGGGACCGGAGAGGCCCGTCATGGTGCCCGCGGGCATCGGTCCAGGGTGGCCGGCCCAGCGGGTCCTCAGCTCTCCGCCACCGCCGAACGCGACGCCCTCGTCGGCCAGGTCTGCCCACAGGTCAAAGTCCCCGTCGGCGGCGACCACCTCGATCTCCACCTCCACCTCGGTAAGCCGGTGGGTCAGGACAACCTCGTCGGCCAACGTCGGGACGTGCGCCCAGACCCCGTCGGGGAACTCCTGCACCTCGGTACGCCACTGCAGGGCGAGCCTCAGCTGGTCGGCGTCGGCGAACACCGACTGCTTGGCCAACTCCAGCCGCAGCCCGTCGAGGTCGAGCGGCGTACGAGCGAGGATCTCCAGCATCAGCTGACCGTCCGCATCGTCGTCGTCGGTCTGACCGTGCTTCTGCGTCATCGATGCCGCTCCCTCGGGTCATCGTCACACTGCCCCAGCACGAGTACATCATCGCGCGCGCGTCGGGGCGATCGGCACTGGTTCATTGCGGAGCGCGCAGGTGCGCTGACCGTGCCTTGTGCAAGAGGTCCATCGGGTCACCGCTGCGTCGTTCGTCCCACCGTCGCCGCCACCGACCGACGCTCCCGCCGACCCCACTGCCACCGTCGCCGCGACCAGCGACCAGCTACCAGCACCAACCCGGCGAGCGCATGGACGGCCGGTGGCTCCCGGACGCCTACAGCGCCGAGGTGCTCCGCCTCACCGCGGACGAACGATCAGGCGACTGACGACGACAGGTCAAGTCTCAACGCCAGGGCCGTCGCGCTCCACGGCCGTCCGCCAGTGGGTGTAGGCCTCCTGCGGCATCGGCCGCCCCGACGGCTCGACGTCGACGACGTCGGCGACGACCGGCAGATGCGCGCCGACCCCGCGGGCGGCCAGGACGGCCGCGCCCACCGCTGACGCACTCCGCAGGGGCACGTAGGTGAGCGTGCGCCCGAGTACGTCGGCGAGGAGCTGCCGTACCCACGGCTCCCGGACTCCCCCACCGCACAACATCACCGGTCCCTTGTGATCGTCGAAGGTCTCCATGCCTCGGCGGACCGTGAACGCGAACCCCTCGAACGCCGAGCGGGCCAGCTCTGCACGACCCACCGCTGGGGTGAGGCCCGACCACCCGGCGGTTGAGCCAGGTGACGCGACGAATCCCCGCTCGCCGGTCAGGAACGGCACGAACACCGCTCCGGCCGAGCCCGGCTGCGCCGAGCCGGCAGCGGCGGCGACGAAGTCGTCCCAGGTCAGCCCGAGCAGCTGCTGCACCCAGCTCAGCGCGAACCCCCCGTTCTGGATCGCGACCATCTCGTACCAGCCGCCGTCGGTGTCGCCATACAGATGTGGCACAGCCAGATGTGTCGCAGCCGGCCGAGGTGACGGCGCAACGTCGGGTCGCAGGATCTGGATCCCCGTCCCCACGTTGACGATCAGCGCATCCCCCCACCGGGCGCCAGGCTGAGCCTGCTTCAACGCTGTCACCGCGCAGGCGATGTCTGCTCCGCCAGCAACAACCGACATCCCCTCCGTGCCAGCCCACCGGGAGAGCCCAGTGACTTCGACCAGACTCGTCCGCCCCACCACTTCGTCGCTCCCTACCATCACAGGGAGCTGCTCGGGGCAGATCGCTGACAGCTTCAGCGCCTCCGGGGACCAGTCGTCGGTCACCGTGTCCCATAGCAAGGTCGCCGACGCATCGCTGCGTTCGGTCACCCGGTCACCGGTCAACAGGCTGCGCACCCAGTCCTTGGGGGACCGCACCAGCACAGCGGCTGCCATCGACTCCGGCTCGAACTCGTGCAGCCAGCTCAGGATCGGCCCAGCCATCCCGGCGACGATCGGGTTGCCCAGTCTGCTGCGTGCGTCGACCCCGAGCCCGGCCCAGGTCTCCAGGCAGCTCACCGCCCGCTGGTCCGGCCACAGGATCGCCGGCCGCACCGGCTCCCCGGCAGCATCGACAAGCACGACGCCGTGCATCTGGCCGGTCACGCCAACGGCCGGCAGGCTGATGCCGGCGTCCAGGGCGCCGAGACGCTGCGCCAGCACTCGGCCGGCACAGCGAAGAGCCGCCTCCCAGTGCGACGGGTCGGTCTCGGCGTGGCCGAGCTGTGGCGAGTGCACGTCGTACGACGCCTCGGCCCCAGCGACCACCGAGCCCGCCGCGTCGACCAGCGTCAGCTTCAGCCCGCTCGTGCCGAGGTCGATCCCGAGGTAGGCAGAGCCGACCGCGGTCACGACTGCTCGAGCCGCTCAGCCATGAAGCGATGTGCCGAACGGGCCAGGTCATCCCCGTCACTCCACAGGTCGCGCCATACCGTCAACAACGGGATCGCAACTCTTTTCCACAACACGATCGCAACGTTACTGATGACAGGATCGCAATCCACAAGGGCGTTTGCATCCGTCCCTGACGAGCGCCAGGGGTCGTTCTTCTGCTCGTGCCAGCCGTGGGTCGAGGCATGCAACGTCTCGTGGTAGTAGTCGTCCGCCGACTCCGCGATCAGCTGCTCCAGCGAGACATACCCGCCGATCATGTAGCCGGAGTCATCGAGCAGAGCATCGGCATCGGCTGTGTCGGCGACGGGCGCAAGTCGACGCGGCCTCAGAGCTGCGCCAGGACCATGGCCGAGCCACGAGGTCGCAGCCACAGACTGGCTGCGAGCTCTCTCGGCACCCAGACCGGCTCGTAGGAGTTGTCGGCGCTGTTGCGTTGGACCTCTGGACCACCGAGCCGTAGCGCACGCTCGGTCTCGACGCGGGCGACGTAGAACACCTGGGAGCCCTGTCGGTCGACTTCGCGATCCAGCACGACATCAAGTCCGAGCTCTTCGTGGACCTCTCGTCGCGCCGCTTCCTCCGGGGACTCCCCTGGCTCGATCCCTCCACCTGGCACCGCCCAGTAGTGCAGACCCTGTCGGCGTCGTTCGATCAGGGCGACGCGCCCGGTGGCAGTGACAACGAACACCCGAGCCCTCCGGGGCCTTCGACCCCGCGGGTGCCGTAGGCGTCGGTGGACGGAGAACACCGGCCGAGGATAGCGGCCGGGGACTGCCGGCGCCGACCCCCACGCCCTCGCCCTCGCCGCGAGGCTGCCCGGGACCCTCACCTACGGCCAGCGTCCCCGCTGGACACGAATGTCGCCGTCGCGTTCTTGGTCAGTGACCACACCGAGCACGACCTGGTGTTCGAGGCCCTCGCAGATCGCGACCTCGGACTTTTCGGACATGCTGCCTTCGAGAAGTTCTCGGTGTTGACGAGGCTCCCTGGGGCGAGCCGTCTGAGCGCCGCCACCGCGGTCGAGCACGGTCTTCCTCTCGCGATCCGCGATCTTCGAGCCCTGGGGACTTACCGCCAACTGGACTTCGAGATCGAGCTACTGCTTCAGCGACGGACGCCGGGCCGACCCGCAGCACCGCACGGCGAAGCTGGACCTGACTGGGTGCGGGTTCAGGTGGCGAGCAAGGCTGCCACGCCGGCCTCGTCGGGGATGGTGTGCTCGACACCCTGCACGGTGCCGAACGCGCGATCCGCCGAGACGATCGTCGAAGCTCCGAGCTCGCGTGCGACCGCGACCAGGACCGCGTCGAAGCAGCCGATCTCCGAGTGTCGACGCCACAGCTCAAGGCCCGCCCGCAGGTGAGTGTCGCGTACATGGATCAACGGCGCGAGAAGGTCAGCGAACGACGACGCGAGCTGGACGGCGTCGTCTCGCCCCCTGCGGCGCGCCCGGACGTGCGCGAACTCCTGCACCACCTCGACCGTGGTCGTTGCTCGGACATCTCCCTGGGAGATGGCCTCCACCAGCGTCCGGCACGGGTCGCGGTAGGGGTGATCGCTCCCGACCGCGTACACCAGCACCGTCGTGTCGACGACGATCACCCGCGGCCGCGCAGGTCGTCCAGCTCTGCCAACAACCCCTCACCGGCCGGGACGTCGATCTCGGGTGCTGCCAGGATGCGCTGCGCGGCGGCTGCCCGGCGGCGCTGCTCTGGTGCGAGGCTCTGGTCGATCGCGTCGCGGACCACCTGCGCGACCGAGACGCGCTGTCGGCGGGCTGCCGCTGAGACGCGCCGGTAGCGCTCCTCGTCGAGCAGGAGCTGGAGGCGACGGTCCATCGGCATACACATACATTAGCATGTGTCGGTCTCCTGTCTGCGGCTCGTGGCCGACGCACTGAAAGTGCCTCCGCGATGACCTTGTGCCTTGAGTCAGAAGCACTCTTTGCACTGACCGCGACGTGACATGACCTCGATGTCTGTCCACAGATTCCTTCGAGCCCTCGCCTCGGCCGTCGATCCCCACGTAGGGTTGGGCGCATGACGATGGGGCCAGTCGAGATCGAACGCAAGGTGCGACAGCTCGACAACGATGTGCAGTCGATCTACACCATGCTGTCGGCCATCCAAGGGACCCAGGAACGCCACACGAACCGCCTGGGCGAACTCGCTGTCAAGGTCGACAACCTCGACACCAAGCTCGACACGCTCGACACCAAGGTCGACACTGTGCTGGCGCTGCTGAGGAGAGACACCCGGGAGTGAACCCCGAGCGGGGGTTGGTGCTCACACAACTGCCGGGGTGGTCCCGACGTACCCCCCCAGCGCGGCCGGACGGTGACGCGGCTAGCGCCAGGTGAAGATGAGGTGCACGTAGTTGTTGCCCGACGCGCCCAGATGCTGCACCTGCATCTCAGCAGTCAGGTAGCCGAGCTGGTTGCGGATGAACGGTGAGTCGACGTTGCCGTGGGTCGCGTTGTCCGCCACCGCTCGCCGCCAGCTCTGCAACGGCCGGGCGTCGATGCCGAGGTCGTCGGCCAGTCCGCTCGCCACCCGCACGGCCGCGTCTGCGTCCAAGGCGACGGAGTGCACATCGACCGTGGTCGGCGGGCCTGACTCCGGGTTGACGGCTGGCTTGCTGTCGGCGTTCACCCGACGCGAGGTCACGGAGACTTCGACGCCGTCGGGGAGCGTGAGGATCGCCTCGAAACCGTCGTCGCAGGACACGTCCATCACCGACGTGCCCGGCTCCATCCCGAGGGCCTCTCGAGACGGCGGGCTGGTCAGGTCGTACGACCTGGCCCTGCACCCGCCAGAGTCTCCACCATCGCTGCTGCTCACCTGCGAATCACATCCTTGCATCGCCAAACCAACCACCACCCCTGTCAGGATCCCCGCGAGGAGCCGCACTAGCGCACACCGATCTCGACATCCACGTCCCAGTCGCTCAGTCGGGCCAGGATGTCGTCGATGTTGTTGGACAGCCGAGCGGCGTCGATCCTGTCCCCCACGGGAGCCGTCAGCATGTCACGGACCTGTTGTGGATCCTCGGCGAGCAGCTGCTGGTACGCCGGCAGGGTGTCGTTGTCGATCAGGTCCCACCGCGTGTCGAAGTCGGAGATGTTGCCCACCGGCAGCGGCGTCGTGACGTCGAGGCTGCCGTAGGGCCGCGGTGTGCTGACGCCGGGGATGCCGATCGGCCCCGGCAGATCGATCGGAGGTGTGTCGACACCCGGCGCCTCGACCTCTCCACCGAACGTCAACGGCGAGTACTGGCCGAGGGTCTGCGCTCCAGGTATGCCGGGAGCGCCGATCGCTCCCATCACGTAGGTCATGGTCTGTCCCACGGGGCCATGGTAGCCGCGCATGTCATCGTAGGCCTGGCCGATGACGTCGTGCTGCTCGCGGTACAGCAGCTGTTCGTTTCCGGCGGTGACCCGGTCCGGCTCGCCGCTGTCGATGTCCTGCCAGGCCCGATAGGTGTCGGTGTCGATGAGCCCGGCGTCGTACATCTCCTCGATGCCGCCGCTGCCGTCAGCCATGAACGCCTCGTGCATCGGCATCTGGTCGGAGAAGATGTCCTTCTGCATCTGCAGCAGGCTCGTCTCGAAGAACCTGAACTCCTCCTCGCTCATCTGGCCGAGGACCGCCAGGCCCGCAAGAGGTGGCGGCAGCAGCGGGCCCACCAACCAGTCGGGCGCCACGTCGAGCGGACCCGACGCCAGGTCCGCCACCCGCCTGAGCATCTGCAGGTCGAACATGCCACCGGCGAACGTCGGTCCGATCATGCTCGCCATCCCGGCCCACTGAAAGTCGGGGTTGTCGAGGAAGAGCCTGGCGTAGTAGTCGTACGACGCCACCAGGTTGGGCAGGTTCGCGTCCGCTCCCTGGCTCGGGTCCCACCCGTCGAGGTAGATGCCGGCCTTCTCGGTCGCCGTGAGGAGCCAGTAGCGCTGCAGCAGTGGGCCGTAGTCACGCGGCGGGACACCATCCTCGCGCAGCAGGTCCAACAGCCTCCTGGCCGACTCGGCGGTCGGGAACTGGGACGGGTCGAGAAAGCCGGAGCGGCCCAGCGCCGCTAGTCGTTGGCTCAACGCTCGCATGTCGAGGCTGCTGAAGTCGATGCCGGGGAAGATGTCGACCACGCCCAACGGCATCGCGCCCGCCCGCACGAGGGCCAGCACCGAGGCATCCGAGGCGCCGCTGGCGAGCCAGCCGGACACCGTGGCCGCCTCGTCGTCCAGGGTCGCCTGGAGGGTCTGCTCCTCCCGTTGGAGCTGCGCGACCAGTGCCTCGCGGGCAGCGGAGACGGCCGCCTGATGCTCCCTCAGGTCGCCGACGTACTCGTCGAGGGTGCCGCCCGTGAGCGCGTCCCACAGCGACGGGGCGGTCTGGCCGAAGTTGTTGGCCGCCGCCTCCTCGTAGCGCCGGTTGAGCCCGTCGACACCCGTGTTGTATGCCGTGATGGCGTCGCCCCAGTAGCGCGTGCAGCCAGCCGCGAACGCAGCGTTCTGGAGGACGGTCTCGAGGGTTCGCGCGACGGGGTCGAGCGCCGCGCTCAGCGGCGGCACGAGCATACCGCTCGTGGCGGCCACCGCCTGCGCGTGCTGGCTGCTGATGGCACCTCGCAGGGACGCCAGCGGCCGGACATTCGCCTCGGTATGGCTGGCCGCCTCGTAGACCCCCGCCGGGTCGGCCCGGTAACGCGGG
>Ga0136622_10000802_pt1 | contig 12963 bp, 15 predicted proteins | sample AntDrymUQ4482106_2_FD_104803 | JGI IMG/M metagenome (GOLD analysis project Ga0136622, IMG submission 104803) | Polar desert sand microbial communities from Dry Valleys, Antarctica - metaG UQ448 (21.06) | ecosystem: Environmental > Terrestrial > Soil > Desert | place: Antarctica: Dry Valley...
CTGACGCCTGCGGATCGAGGGGCCAAGACCTGCGGATCGAGGGGCCAAGACCTGCGGATCGAGGGGCCAACACCTGCGGATCGTCAGAGGGGGACGCTGGCGGGCTGCGGGACAGGTTCGGTCGCCGTGGCAATGCCGAACTGCTCGAGGTACAGCCGGGCGTACAACCCGCCCTCGGCGAGCAGCTCCTCGTGCGTCCCCTGCTCGACCACCGTTCCGTCCTCGACGCCGAATATGACGTCGGCGTCCTGGATGGTCGACAACCGGTGCGCGATGGCGATGGTGGTACGCCCGGTGGTCGCCCGTTCGAGTGCCTCCTGGACCAGCCGCTCGGTCTCGGTGTCCAGCGCGGAGGTTGCCTCGTCGAGGATCAGCACCGGCGGGTCCATCAGCAGCACCCGTGCGATCGCGAGGCGCTGCTTCTCACCGCCGGACAACCGGTAGCCACGCTCGCCGGTCAGGGTGTCGTACCCCTCGGCGAAGCCCATGATCTGCTCGTGGATGTTGGCATCACGCGCCGCCTGTTCGATCTCGGCCTGCGTGGCGCCGGGCCTGGCGTAGGCGATGTTGTCGCGGATCGTGCCATGGAAGAGGTACGGCTCCTGTGTGACAATCCCGACGCCGGTCGCGAGGGAGTCCCGGGTCAGGTCGCGCACGTCCAGGCCGTCGATCAGCACAGCACCGTCGCTCACGTCGTAGAAGCGGGGCACGAGGTACGTCATCGTGGTCTTGCCCGACCCGGACGGCCCGACGATGGCGGCGAGCTGGCCCGGACGTACCGAGAGCGACACGCCCTTCAGCGTCCACGTCGGGCTATCGCCCCCAGCGGCCTCGTCGTCAGGCGGTACGGGCTCGGTCGTCGGTCCCTGGTCCTCGGCGAAGCGGGTACGGCCCGCGGGTGCGCTCAACAGGCGGCGAGGCTCAGGGTAGGCGAACCACACGTCGCGAAGCTCCACCTCGCCGCGCATCATGCCGCGGTCGAGCCGCTGTGCGCCTGGCCGCTCGGTGATGGCGGGCTCGAGGTCGAGGTACTCGAAGATGCGGCGGAACAGCGCGAGCGAGGTCTGCACGTCGAGCGAGACCCGCATCAGCTGCATCAGCGGCATCTGCAGCCGCGCCTGCAAGGTCGTGAACGCCACCAGCGTCCCGGCGGTCAGCGCGGCGCCGCCGGCGCCCCCTCCCAGCATCCTGCCGGCGACGAGGTAGATAAACGCGGGGGTGATCGCGAAGAAGGTCTGCATGATCGCGAAGAACGTACGACCGGTCATCGCCGCCTCGACCTGCAGGCGGGTCTGACGGTGGTTCTCCTCGCGGTAGCGGCGCACCTCCGAGTCCGCCCGGTTGAAGATCTTGGCGAGCAGGATCCCCGAGATCGACAACGCCTCCTCGGTGATCGCCGTCATCTCCGACAGCGACTCCTGGGTGCGGCGGGCGACCCGCTGGCGGCGGCGTCCGATGAAGACCTGGACGACGACGAAAAGCGGCATCAGGATCAGCGTCAGGATCGTGAGCTGCCACGACAGCACCACCATGGAGACGAAGGCCGCGACGACGGTGACGGCGTTCTGCAGGATCGACGTCGCGGTATCGGTCAGCACGGTGCGTACGCCGCTCACGTCGTTGGCCAGGCGGGACTGGATCGCGCCGGTCTTGGTCGCGGTGAAGAACGCGAGCTCCATCTTCTGCAGGTGCGCGAACAGGTCGCCGCGCAGGTCGGCCATCGCCGAGTTTCCCACCCGGCTGGTCAGGTAGTTCTGCGAGATGCCGATCAGGGCGGTGACCACGGGGATCGCGATCATCCCCGCCACGAGCCAGGCCAGCAGCCTGAGGTCCGGTGCTCCGCCGCCGAGCGGGAACAGCGCGTCGTCGAACACCGCCTTGGTCAAGAACGGCACCAAGGACATGAGCGCCGCGGCCGTCACCACCGCCAGCGCAACGAGCACCAGCTGTCCCTTGTACGGCCCGAGCAGTCGCGCCACCCGTGGCAGCACCGGCGCGCGGTCGCGTACCTCCGTGCTCTGCGCGGAACCCGTCATGGTGTTGACCTGGTTCGCGCGCCGAAGACGTCGGCGAGCGGCGTTGCCGGCCGGCCGAGCAGCCGGGGGACGTCATCGGTGACCCGCTCGAGCTCGCCGGGCGCGGTGTCGCGCACCAGCAGGCGGATCGGCGTCTGTGCGTCGGCGAGGTGCCGTGCGACGCGCCCCCCGATGTGGCCGGTCGCACCGGTCACAGCGATCGGGGCGTTCGTCATGGCTGCGTCAACGCTCCGCGAGGGCCGCCGATTCCCGGCGTTCGCCGGTAGCGGACACCTCTGGCGTGTCCAGTCCGCGAGTGGGTGCAATCACTCCATGACGAATCTCCTGGTGCTCGGTGGTACGCAGTGGCTCGGCCGGGAGGTGGCCCGCGCCGCGCTGGAGCGCGGGCACAGCGTCACCTGTCTGGCACGTGGGGAGTCCGGCGCCGTCGCCGACGGTGCGCGACTTGTGTCGGCCGACCGCGACTCACCCGACGCCTACGACGAGGTCCGGCGGGGCGACTGGGACCACGTCGTCGACGTCTCCTGGCAACCCGGTCACGTACGGACGGCGCTCGCCGCGCTCGGTCCGCGCGCGGCGCGGTGGTCCTATGTGTCGTCGTGCTCGGTGTATGCCGACGACGGCACGCCCGGTGCCGACGAGTCCGCCGCGCTCGTCGAACCGATCGAGGATGGGACGGCGACGGGCGAGGAGTACGCCGGGGCTAAGGTGGCGTGCGAGGCCGCTGTCGCGGCGGCGGTCGGTGACCGGGCACTGATCGCACGCGCCGGGCTGATCGGCGGGCCGGGCGACCGCAGCGACCGGTTCGGTTACTGGGTGGCCCGTCTGGCACTGGCCGGGACCGCGCCGGTACTCGTACCCGACACACCCGAGCTGGCCACACAGACCATCGACGTGCGCGACCTCGCCGCCTGGCTGGTCGACGCCTCGGCCGTCGGCGCCTACAACGCCGTCGGTCCACAGATCGCGCTCGGACCGTTGCTGGACCAGGCGGCCCTCGTCGCGGGCTTCACCGGCGAGATGGTCACGGTCCCACCGCAGTGGTTGGTCGACCACGAGGTCGAACCGTGGGCCGGTCCGCGGTCGTTGCCGCTGTGGTTGCCCGTGGAGACCCACGCCGGCTCCGGGGCCCGCGACGACGCAGCGGCGGTCGCCGCCGGGCTGCACCGGCGTACCGTCGCCGAGATGTTGCGGGACACCCTCGCGTACGAGCGAAGCCTCGGGCTCGATCGGGACCGACGCGCCGGCATGTCCCGCGCCGAAGAGCTCGCGCTCCTCGCCGCACGCTGAGGCACAATCGGGAGATGATCGACTACGAGCAGGGCTCCGGGCTGGACTCGGTCCTGGGCATCTCCTGGGACGAGGTGACGCCGGATCGGGTGGTGCTGTCCTGGACCGCCGGCAAACAGCATCTCCAGCCGTTCGGGATCGTGCACGGCGGCGCCTACTGCACCGCGCACGAGTCCGCTGCGAGCATTGCCGGGCAGGTCTGGCTCGGCGACAAGGGTGTGGTGGTCGGTGTCAACAACAACACCGACTTCCTTCGTCAGGCCGGTGAGGGGACGGCGATCACGACCACTGCCACGCCGGTGCACCGCGGCCGCCAGTCCCAGATCTGGGTGGTCGAGACCGCCGACGACACCGGTCGACTGCTTGCGCGCGGACAAGTACGTCTGGCAAACCTCGACGGGAAGCCGCCAGCAGATCCGCGTGCCCGTCCTGCGCCCTGAGCGCGGTCCCACCCGTTGACGCCGCGCCTATCGTGGACGCGTGATCGTGATGGTCGGCTCGGCGCCGGCAGGATCTGAGCCAGCTCTCGAGGTGGCGATCGCGCACGCGCTGGTGCGCCGGGTCAGCCGCGCGGAAGTCGGGTCGGTCGTGTGGTTGCACCGCCCGTCCGCTCCGACTGTCGCCTTCGGGCGTAGCGACGTACGCCGGCCCGGTTTCGCCGGTGCCGCGCGCGCCGCCCGAGGGCACGGCTTCGAGCCGGTCGTGCGTGCACCGGGCGGGCACGCGGTCGCGTACACCCCCGAGTCGCTGGTGATCGACCTGGCCCGACCTCACCAGCGGCCGTACGAGGAGATGCTCGCGCGTTTCGTCGATTTCGGCGAGCTGATGGCCGGCGTGCTGCGTCAGCTGGGTGTCGATGCCCGGGTAGGGGAGGTGCCCGGTGAGTACTGCCGTGGGGAGTACAGCGTCAACGCGCGCGGAGTCGCCAAGCTGGTCGGGACGGCGCAGCGGGTGGTGCGCGACGCTTGGTTGCTCAGCGCGGTGGTCCAGGTCGCAGACGCCACTGACGTACGCGAGGTCCTGCGCGACGTGTACGGCTGCCTGGAGCTGCCGTTCGCCGCGGGCTCGGTCGGGTCGGTGCGCGACGAGGTCGACGACATCGGTCTGGACCGCGTGGAGGGGACGGTCAGGGAGGCGTTCGCCGCCGCCATGGGCAATGAGCGGCCGTCGGGGGAGCTGCAGCCGATCGACGCCGAGACGCTTTCGCTTGCCCGTGAGCTGCTGCCCGACCACGTCGTTGGGGATCGTCTGCGCTGATCCGTCCGCGCGGTGACATCGGCGTCGACGGCGAGCCGGCTCGCCGTACACTGTGACAAGTCGCGACTGGCGCTGAGGTGGGTAGACCACCAGGGAGCGGCTGCATGATCAGACCGCGGGACCGTACGCCTGGGCCCTGGGTCGGCCACCGCTGCAGTCAAGTAAGGCTGACTCGAGCCCAGGAGACCCCGTGACGATCCAGACCTTGATCAGGAAATCCCCCATGACCGAGCTCGCACCCACGACCCGCCTCGCCGACGGGGACGTTCGCGTCCTGCTGCTCGAGAACATCCACGAGGGTGGCGCCACGCTGCTGCGGGATCAGGGTTACCAAGTCGAGACGCGCAGCACGGCCCTCGGCGAGGACGAGCTGGTAGAGGCCGTCCAGGACGTCCACCTGTTGGGCATCCGCTCCACCACGTACGTCACCGAGAAGGTCCTGCAGAACGCCCCAGAGCTGCTCGCCATCGGTGCGTTCTGCATCGGAACCAACCAGATCGACCTCGAGGCGGCCGCCGCGCGAGGCATCGCCGCGTTCAACGCCCCGTTCTCCAACACCCGCAGCGTCGTCGAGCTCGCGATCGCCGAGATCATCTCGCTGACCCGCCGGCTGGGCGACAAGAGCAACGACATGCATAACGGCATCTGGAACAAGTCTGCTGAGGGCAGCCACGAGGTACGCGGCCGCAAGCTCGGCATCGTCGGCTACGGCAACATCGGCAGCCAGCTCTCCGTCCTTGCCGAAGCGCTCGGCATGACCGTCTACTTCTACGACACGGCCGACAAGCTGGCGCTGGGCAACGCTCGCCGGTGCGAGTCCCTGCGGGAGCTGCTGGAGACCGCCGACATCGTCACGCTGCACGTGGATGGTCGACCGGGCAACGCCGGCCTGTTCGGAAATGCCGAGCTGTCGATGATGCGCGAGGGCGCTGTGTTCCTCAACCTGTCCCGCGGCATCCTGGTCGACCCACCCGCGCTGCGCGCGCACATCGAGTCAGGGCACATCGCCGGGGCGGCGATCGACGTGTTCCCCATCGAGCCGAAGAAGCAGGGCGACCCGTTCGAGTCCGAGCTGCGAGGGTTGCGCAACGTCATCCTCACGCCACACATCGGCGGCTCCACCGAGGAGGCGCAGCAGGACATCGGCAGGTTCGTCGCCGGGAAGCTCCGGTCGTACCTCAAGGACGGCGGCACCGAGCTCAGCCCCAACCTGCCGCACCTCTCGCTCCCGGCGTACGGCCACCGGCTCGTGCACATCCACCACAACGTCCCCGGAGTGCTGGCGCGGATCAACAGCTCGCTGGGCGAGCACAACGTCAACATCGACGGCCAGTCGCTGGGCACCCGCGGCGATATCGGTTACGTCATCACCGACATCGGCGCCGAGCTCGACGACACCGCCCTCGGCGAGCTCGCCGACCTCCCCGAGACGATCCGCCTCCGCCTCCTGTCCTGACCCTCATCGGATCGTCAGGCCAGAACCTGCGGATCGTCAGGCCAGAAACTGCGGATCGTCAGAAGTCGAAGCCGCCGAAGTCGAAGCCCCCGCCGTCGCCGCCGAAGTCCAGGCCGCCGTCGCCGCCGGCGTCCCCTCCTGCGTCGCCGACGTCGCCGCCCATGTCACCGAAGCCGCCGTCGAACCCGCCGAACATCATCGATCCCATCATCGTGCCCATGAACATCGCCGGCATGATGCTGAAAGCGGAGAAGTAGCCCGCCGCGTAGGGAGCGTACGCCGCTCCCCCCTCCCAGTACGGCACCCGCTGTGGCCCGTCCATCACCTTGCGGATGTCCGGCTCGGCGCCGGACTTGACCCGCTCGGCGTCAAGTGCGCACGCGGGTACGTCCCGCGGTGCGCCGCCGGGTGGGGAGTACTCGACGTCCTCGGTCGACAGCCCGTGTCGTGGGTCGAAGAAGCACGGTGGGCGGCGGGCGGGCAACGGCTCGTCGTCGACGCGAGCCCGAACGCAGGCGATCGCGTACCGGCCGTCTTCGATGATCTCGGTCACGTGCCGGATCGCATCGGGCGCGGTGACGTTGTCGATCGCACTCTTGGCAGACTCGTAGGCGTCGAGCCCACGCTGGTAGTCGGCCCGCTCACCCTCGTCGAGCTCGCGGCCCAGCAGATCGATGTCGAGCCCCTGCAGCTGTTCGCCGAGCGCGGTGATGTCCTCATCGACCACCCGCTTGACCGAAGCGAGCTCGGCGGACTCGACCTCAGCGTGGCGGGCGGCGTCGAGCTTCTTGCGCCGCGAGCTGAAGAACGCCACGGCTAAGAGGACGACGGCCACGATCAGCAAGAGCTCCATCGCACCAGGGTACGTGTACGTCCCCCCGGCCAGCGACCGACGGCTGGCAACCGCCAAACGTCATCACAACGTATGTCGCAAGCGTCGCCGCTGGCCGGCATCGGAAGCGGTCCCTCGTCGCGGTGGCCTACGGTTGGCACATGGCGTCCTCTACAGCCGTGGTCGAGGTCGGGGGCAGGGCAGTGCGGGTCAGCTCCGCGGACCGGGTGATCTTCCCCCCGAGCGAACACGCCCCAGCGGTGACCAAGCTCGAGGTGGTGCAGTACTACGTCGGTGTCGGCGAGGCGCTGCTGCGGGCGATGTACGAGCGGCCCGTGACGCTTGAGCGGTGGCCCAAGGGTGTGTTCGATGGTGCGGTCCTGGCGACCCGGCAGGACAACCACGGCGATGCCTTCTTTCAGAAGCGCCTGCCCAAGGGTGCGCCCGACTGGGTCGAGACCTGCGAGATCTCCTTCCCCTCCGGCCGCACCGCCGACGAGATCTGCGCGACCGAGCCGGGGGTGTTCGCCTGGGCGGCGCAGATGGGCACCATCACGTTCCACCCGTGGCCGGTGCGCCGCGGTGACGTCGAACGGCCCGACGAGCTGCGCATCGACCTTGACCCGCAGGAGGGCACCGACTTCAGGGACGCCGTCGTCGTGGCCGGTGAGGCTCGTGCGCTGCTTGATGAGCTGGGCATGACAGGGTTCCCCAAGACCTCCGGGGGACGGGGAATGCACGTCTACGTGCGGATAGAGCCGCGGTGGACGTTCACCGAGGTCCGGCACGCGGCCATTGCGTTCGGTCGCGAGCTCACCCGCCGGATGCCAGGTCGGGTGACGACGCAGTGGTGGAAGGAGCGGCGCGGCGAGACGGTTTTCGTCGACTACAACCAGAACGCGCGGGACCGCACGATAGCCAGTGCCTACTCCTTGCGCCCGCGGCCCGGAGCGCCGGTCTCCACGCCCCTGACGTGGGACGAGGTGCCCGACGCCGACCCGCTCGACCACACTCTGCACACGGTCCCGGCCCGGCTGGCGAGCGTCGGGGACCCGATGGCAACCATGGACGACAGGGCGTACGACCTTGCGCCGCTGCTGCAGATGTACGACCGGGACGAGGCCGAGGGCCTCGGCGACATGCCGTACCCGCCGGACTATCCCAAGATGCCCGGCGAGCCACCCAGGGTGCAACCCTCACGTAAGAATGCTCTGAACTGGGAAAACACCTGACCTGACATGCCGCGGTTGGGTAGCACAACACCTACTCCACTCGCACCCGCGCCCGCGAACGGGGGGCGCCCCAACGCTTTCATGTCTGTTGTCGTCCCAGTTCGGACGCTGGACGATTCCCCTGCAAGCCGGTAACCCGCTTGCGCCGGCTACGACTCGCCAGCAGGGGTGGGAGACATGAGCGACATGTGGGTGGACCCTGCCGACGATCCACGAACCTACGGCAACCCGAGGGCGAGAAGGCAACACTGCGGGAGTACCTCGGCAACTACCGGCTGACCCTGGACATAAAGTGTCGCGGTTTCGACGCCGAGCAGGTCGCCCGCCGCTCCGTTCCGCCGAGCACCCTGAGCCTGCTCGGGCTGATCCGGCACCCTCGCCCAGGTGGAGAACAACTGGTTCCAGCGGGTTCTGCAGGGCAAGACCGACCCGCCCCGCCTGTTCAAACGCGACGCCGACAAGGACGCGGACTTCAACGATGCGCTCGCCGACCCCGCGGTCGTCGAGGAGGCGTTCGCTGCGTGGAAGGCGGAAACCGCCGCAGCGGAGGAGTGGCTCGAGGCGCTCGACGAGGACGACCTCGGGCAGGAGGTGGCGTTCGACGATGACTCCGTAAGCGTCCGCGACGTCCTCGTCCACGTGATCGAGGAGTACGCCCGGCACGCTGGGCACGCCGACCTGCCGCGAGAGTGCATCGACGGCCGCACCGGGCATTGAACCCGGCGCTGCCGTGTACATTTTCGCGTATGTCAGATGACCCGACACTGACCGACCCGGACGCGTACAGCGTCGTCTTCGAGAACGAGCGGGTGCGCGTGCTGGAGTACCGGGATGAGCCCGGTCATCGTACGCACCCACATCGCCACCCCGACAGCGTGATGTACACGCTCAGCTCGTTCTCCCGCCGCATCGAGTCCGATGGGAGATCGGTCGACGTCGAGCTGACGGCCGGCGAGGTCCGATGGGTGGGCGCCCAGGAACACCTCGGGGAGAACGTCGGCTCGACATCTACGCACACGATCTTCGTCGAGCTGAAGGAACCACCGCTACAGGAAGGTGTTTCGAGCCTCGGACCGACCGGAGGCGGGTGACACGTGATCTCGCGCGTTGCCTGCTGGTTCTTGATCCTCGCCGGACTCTTCAACGTCGTGGTGTGGCCCCGGTTCGCGGTCGCGATCGTGCGTGACGACAGGGCATGGTCCGGCGGCGCTGGTCAGGCGTGGTCGAGCGCGCCGACGGAGTTCTTCTGGGTGCACGCGGTCCTGATCACCGCCGCCGTCCTCATCGGTGTCGGCATCCTCGTGGTCGGTGTCCTCGCCAGACGCCGGGGGGCTTGAGGCCTTCAGGCGGTCGCGGGAACGCCGTCGGCGGTGAGCATGCGTAGCACGTTGCGCGCAGCCACCCGCCGGTTCGAAGGTGCCGTCGTTCCAGCGGACGCGGTCAGGTTCGACGCGGTCGAACCGGTCGCCGGTCGTACGCGCCGCGCACGACCGGCGTGGGTATCGAAGTCGTCGGTACGCCAACAGTTGGTACGCGGTCGACAGACCCGCCTGCCCGGCGCCGATGACGAGACTGTCGAACGGTTCGCGGGTCGGTGGAACACCAGCATCAACCGCCGGTGGGGTGCCGCTGTTCCCGGTGATCTGGTGGCTCAGCCGAGTGCCGTATTCAGCGTGGCTTCATCTTTGGGGTCCGATGATGGGACGGCAGGGACGACCGGTCCACGACTCGACGCAAGGAGCGCGATCATGAGGAAGAGAACGAGAGTTGCCATAGCAGGGGTCGTAGCCGCGGTCGTGACCGCTGGTGGCGCCAGTGTCGCGTTCGCCGGTGGAGGATCCGACGGTGACGGGGCGCGCGACGACGGTGACGTCACCGTCGAGGGCGCCAAGGCAGACACCGCTACCACGGCAGCGCTGAAGGCCACCGACGGCGGCACGGCGAACTCCGTCGAGCGCGACAGCGAGAACGGCGCCACCTGGGAGGTCGAGGTGACCCGTAACGACGGCAACACCGTCGATGTGAGGCTCGACGAGAACTACCAGGTCGTGGTCATCGAGGGCGACGGCGAGTAGCAGGCAGGCGCGCTGCGGCGGTGTAGGCGTTCGTGCACATCGCCGCGGGCCGCCCCCTACGATGCTCACCATGACCAACCCGATCCGCCGCGCCAGTGTCTTGCTCAGCCTCGCCGCACTGGCCTTCGCAGTCGGGTGCGCACCGACCGAGGAGTCGACCAGCGACAGCGATCCCGCGCAGACCACCTCGAGCCTGGCTGACTGCACCCCAGAGCAGCTCGACCTCTACAAGGACGGCACCCTCACCGTCGGCACGGACGACCCTGCCTTCGAACCGTGGTTCAAGGGCGACGACCCCACCAACGGAAAGGGGTACGAGAGCGCCGTGGCGTACGCGATCGCGGACAGGCTCGGGTTCAGCGACGAGGAGGTCACCTGGACGAAGGTGCCCTTCAACACCAGCTATCAGCCCGGCAAGAAGGACTTCGACTTCGACATCAACCAGATCTCGATCACCAAGGCGCGTGCCAAGGCCGTCACTTTCTCCAACCCGTACTACTCCGCGGCCCAGGCCGTCGTGGCACTCGAAGGGTCCGACTTCGCCGGCGCGACGAGCCTCGCCGAGCTCAAGGACGCAAAGATCGGTGCCCAGGTCGGGACGACCTCGCTGGAGGCGATCGACCAGATCGACCCAGCCGCCAACCCTAGCGTCTATGACGACACGACGGCCGCCACCAAGGCGCTGGAGAACGGCCAGGTCGACGCACTGATCGCGGACCTGCCGTCGGCGTACTACATCACCGCGGCAGTGATCGACGGCGGCACGATCGTCGGACAGTTCCAGCCCCAGACCGGCGAGTCGGAGCAGTTCGGGCTGCTGTTCAGCAAGGGCAACCCGCTGGTCTCGTGCGTCAACGCGGCGATCGACTCGCTGGAGGAAGACGGCACGCTCGCCGACCTCGAGGAGATGTGGCTGTCGCAGACGACCGGTGTGCCTGAGCTGTCGTGACCGACAACGCCGGGGCGTGGGTCCCGAGTGCGCGTCAGGTCGAGCGCGACCGGTACCGGCGGCGTCGAACCAGACGTCGGGGGTTGGTGGCGGCGGCCTCGACGGTCGTGGTTCTCGGCGTCCTCGTCATCGCCGTCGTCAGCGCGCCGGGCTGGGACCGGGTCCAGCAGACCTACTTCGACCCGGCCATGGCGCGCGAGTCGGTCGGCCCGGTCGCCGAGGCGTTCGTGACGAACGTCGAGCTGTTCCTCGTCGCGGAGGTGATGATCCTCGCCCTCGCGCTCGTCGTCGCGGTGATCCGGGTCGCTCCGGTGCCCGCGCTGATGCCGCTCAAGATCCTCGCCACGGTCTACACCGACGTGCTGCGCGGCACTCCAACGATCCTGGTGATCCTCCTGGTTGGCTTCGGCCTGCCGGCGTTGCAGCTGCAAGGCGTACCCGAGTCGCGGTTCGTGCTCGGCCTGATCGCGCTCACCCTCAGCTACGGGGCGTACGTCGCGGAGGTTCTGCGCGCCGGGATCTTGTCCGTCCACCCCACCCAGTGGGCCAGCGGGCGGTCGCTCGGGTTGTCGTACGCGACGACGCTGCGGCTCGTCGTGCTCCCGCAGGCGGTACGCCGGGTCGCGCCGCCGCTCCTCAACGACTTCGTCTCGCTGCAGAAGGACACCGCCCTGGTCTCTGCGATCGGGCTCGTCGAGGCACTGCGCGCGGCGCAGGTCATCACGCAGCGCAACTTCAACTTCACGCCGTACGTCGTCGCGGCCGTCTTCTTCATCGTCGCCACGATCCCGCTGGCGCGGCTCACCGACTGGTTGTCGCTGCGTGCGGCGCGACGCGACAGCGGCGCGGCCTGATGGCGTTCTTGTCGGTGCGCCAGGTGCGCAAGCGGTTCGGCACCAACGACGTGCTCCGCGGCGTCGACCTCGAGGTGGAGGCGCACGAGGTGGTGTGCCTCATCGGTGCCTCGGGCTCTGGCAAGTCCACGCTGCTACGTTGTCTCAACCTGCTGGAGACCGTCGACGACGGCGTGATCGAGCTCGACGGGGTCGAGATCACCGACCCGCAGGCCGCCGTCGACGCGGTGCGGCGCGACGTCGGGATCGTCTTCCAGGCCTACAACCTGTTCCCGCACCTGTCGGTGCTGGACAACGTCGCGCTCGCGCCGCGCAAGGTACGAGGGACGCCGCGGCGCGACGCCGAGCGAGCGGGGACCGAGCTGCTGGGTCGGTTCGGTCTGACTGACAAGGCCGATGCCCATCCGGACGCGCTCTCGGGCGGTCAGCAGCAACGTGTCGCGCTGGTGCGCGCGTTGGCGATGCGACCGCGGGTGCTCCTGCTCGATGAGGTCACCTCCGCACTCGACCCGCTCCTCGTGGGTGAGGTGCTGGAGGCTGTCCGTGACCTCAAGCGCGAGGGGCTGACCATCGTGATGGCGACCCATGAGATGTCCTTCGCCCGGGAGGTCGCTGACCACGTGGCGTTCCTCGACGACGGGCTGGTGGTCGAGAGCGGCCCAGCCGAAGAGGTACTGACGACGCCGAGCGACCCGCGTACCGCCGCGTTCCTCGCCCGCTCCCTCCGCACCGGGGAGAAGCGGCCCGGGTTTGGCACAATCGCGGGATGAGCCCGCACACGTCGTCTGGAGGTCCGCTGCACGGCGTCCGCGTCGTCGAGATCGCCGGGATCGGTCCCACCCCGTTCGCTGCGGTGACTCTCGCCGACCTGGGAGCCGACGTGATCCGCGTCGACCGACCGACCCCGGACCCCGCGGTGCTCGACCCGACCGAGGCTGCTCGGACGTGGCCGTCGGTCGGTCGCCCTCGACCTCAAGCAGCC
>Ga0136622_10000805_pt1 | contig 12946 bp, 17 predicted proteins | sample AntDrymUQ4482106_2_FD_104803 | JGI IMG/M metagenome (GOLD analysis project Ga0136622, IMG submission 104803) | Polar desert sand microbial communities from Dry Valleys, Antarctica - metaG UQ448 (21.06) | ecosystem: Environmental > Terrestrial > Soil > Desert | place: Antarctica: Dry Valley...
ATCTGATCTTGCTGTTCTTCTTCTGGGATCTGACGGCGGTCGCGTCCTACTTCTTGATCGCCTATGACCGCCACGAGGCCGAGTCGCGCCGGTCGGCGCTGATGGCGCTGCTGGTCACCGGTATCACGGCCATCTTGCTGCTGATCGGCGCGCTGCTGCTCTACGCCGAATATGGCACCTTCTCGCTGCCCGAGCTCTTCGAGCTGGTACGTCCCGGGGGCACGCTCACACTCGCCGGTGCCCTGATCATGGTCGCAGGCCTGGCAAAGAGCGCTCAGGTTCCCTTCCATTTCTGGCTGCCGCGGGCAATGACTGCCCCAACGCCCGTTTCCGCCTACCTGCACTCCGCGGCGATGGTCGCCGCCGGCGTTCTGCTGATCGGCCGGGCCTACCCCCTGATCGAACCGAGCCGGCTGCTGCTCGACGGCCTGCTCGCGGTGGGCGGCGCGTCGACGCTGGTGGGCGGCCTGCTGGCGCTGACGCGTGAGGACATGAAGCAGGTCCTCGCCTACTCGACCTTCTCGCAGTACGGCTATGTCGTCTTCATGTACGGGCTGGGCGGCGCGGCCGGGGCCGGCGCGGCGGCCTTCTACGTAGTGGCGCACGCGATCGCCAAGAGCGCGCTTTTCCTGACCGCCGGCGCGGTTACGGAGGCAACCGGCGGCGCCAAGCGGCTGTCGGAGGTCGGCGGACTCGCGCCGAAGATGCCTTTTCTCGCGGCCGCGAGCGCCGTCGCGGTTGGGACGGTTGTCGCCCTCCCGCTGACGGTCGGCTTCTTCGCCGACGAGCTGCTGTTCAAGGCGGCGCTCGAGCGCGGCGAAGGCTTCGCCGCCGCTGCGGTGGGTGGCGCCGCGCTGACGTTTGCCTACCTTGCCCGCTTCTGGATCGCGGTGTTCCTCGGACCGTGTCGCAGCGAGCCACGGGCGGTCCCGCGTCTCATGCTCGCCCCAGTGGCGGTGCTCGCGACGGCTGCCCTCGTCGGGGGTCTCGCTCCGGGGCCGGTCGCGCAGCTCGCGGCCGCTGCGGGTGAATCGAGCGTCCGCGAGCCTGTGAAGGTCGCCGTGGCCTACCACGCCGACCTGCGCAGTGAGAATGTCATGGCCATCGCGACCTACGCAGGTGGAGGATTGCTGCTCCTGTGTGCAGCCGCCCTGCAGCGCCCGCTGGGGGCGTTCGCGCGGATGGGCTCACGCCTGGGCCCCGCGCATCTGTACAAGGTGCTGCTCTCCGCGCTCAACGCACTCTCGGACCGGATCCACGACCTCGAGGTCCGCGACCTACGCACGCGCGTTGCGGCGGTGCTCTTTCCCGCCGGGCTGCTGGTGCTGCTCGGCCTCATCTCTACGCCAACCGCCGGTTCCTACGACGTTGGCACCATCGGAACACGCGATATCGGCCTCGTGCTCATGCTGGCCCTGGCGGTCGTCGGCTCGCTGGCGGTCACGGTGCCGCGCCACCATCTGACGCTGGCGCTTGCGCTGGCCACCGTCGGCTACGCGCTGGCCGGGGTTTACGCGTTCTTTGGTGCCCCCGACGTCGCCGTGGTGGCCGTGCTCGTGGAAAGCATCTTCGCGCTGCTATTCGTGGGCGTGTTCACCCTGCTTCCGGCCGAGGTGCTCGATCGCGAGGCGAACCTTCCTACACGACCCAGCAGGCGCTGGCGCGATCCGCTCTTGGGCATCGTCTCCGGCGGAGTTGCGTTCGTGCTGGCGTGGGGGGCGCTGTCGCGCCCTACCCCGGCTGACGGCGCCGGCGCCGAGCAGGCCCGCCTCGCGCCCGAGGCACACGCAAAGGACGTCGTCACCGCGATCCTCGCCGACTTCCGAGCGCTCGATACGCTCGTCGAGGTGACCGTGGTGGCGGTGGCGCTCGCGGGCGTCGCCTCGCTGCTGCGGCGGGGGAGGCTGTGGTGACGAGCGTGCTCACCCAGACGCTGGCGCGGCTGCTGCTGGCGCCGATCCTGGTCGTGTCGGCGGCCGTGCTCGTGAAGGGCTATGCCGACGTGGGCGACGGCTTCGCCGCCGGCGTGATCGCGGCGCTTGGCATCCTGCTCCAATACGTCGCGTTCGGCCGCGTCGAGGCCGAGCGGCTGCTACCGATCAGGCTGGTCCCCGCGGGCGCCTTCGCGGGGCTGCTGGGCGCACTGGTCGTGGCCTTCTGGCCGGTCCTGCGTGGCGACGCCGTGCTCGAGCATCTGCCGGCGCCGGGAGCCGCGGTAACCCAGCTCGGCACGCTCGAGCTGATCACGGCGGTGCTGTTTGACATCGCGGTCTTCATGCTCGTGCTCGGGGCGGTCGTCGGGATCATCCACGCCATCGCCCGCGCCGCCGAGGGAGACGAGCGATGACGCTCATCTTCTCGCTTGCGATCGGCGTGCTGTTCGGCTCCGGTGCCTTTCTCCTGCTCAAACCGGACCTGTTTCGGATCGTCGTGGGGATCGTCTTGATCGCCAATGCGGCGAACCTCGCCCTGATGGCGAGTGGGCTTAGCCGAGGGCGCGCGCCGATCCACCCCCTCGGCGGCGAGCGCGTCAGCGACCCGCTCGTCCAGGCCATGACGATCACCGCGCTCGTGATCGGCTTTGCGGTGACCGCCCTGCTGCTGGCAGTCGCCTACCGCATCTATGCCTCCTCGCACACCGTCGACCTCGACGAGCTCTCCCACGCCGAGTCCCGCCACGAGCGCGAACTCGAGCGCGAGGAGCTCTCGCTCTGATGCTCGTCTCAGCATTGGGTGTCTCCTGGTTTGCTGCGGTCCTGCTAGCCGTCATGGACGGCCGCCGGCGGGCGACTGGGTGGCTCGCCGTCGCCGCGCTAAGCGCCAGCTTCGTGCTGCTGGCCGTCCTCACGGGCATGGTGCTGGGCGGCGAAGCGCACGAGCAGGTGGCGGGCGGATGGCCCGCCCAAGTTGGCATCCCGTTGCGCGCGGATGCCCTCGGGGTGATCTTTGCGCTGACCTCGAGCGGGGTGCTGCTCGCAGCCCTGATCTACGAGGTTGCCACGGGGGTGAGCTCGCGGATGTTCCCCGCGCTGGTGCTTTTCCTCGCGACCGGGCTCACAGGCCTCTTCCTGACGGCCGACATCTTCAGCTTCTACGTCTTTTTCGAGCTTTCGATGATCGCCGCGTACGTCCTGAGCGCCTACGGCGACGAGCCGCGGCAGCTGTCCGCCGGCTTCATCTTCGCCGTCGTCAACCTGCTCGGCTCTTTCCTGTTTCTGCTCGGAGTGGCCGCGATCTACCACGTGACGGGCACCCTCGCAATGGACACGGTGGCGGAGCGGATCGCAGACGTTGAGCCGAACGCCGTGATCCTGATCGCGGTCGCGATCTTCGTAGCCTTCGGCGTCAAGCTTGGGCTTTTCCCGTTTCACTTCTGGCTGCCCACGGTCTACACGAGCGCGACGCCCGGAGTGGCGGCGATGCTGAGCGGCGCCGTCGCCAACATCGGCAGCTACGGGCTGCTGCGCTTCGGCGCCGACCTCCTCCCCGAGGGGCTGCGCTTGGGGGCCGTCGTGCTCATCGTGCTCGGAACCGCAAGCATCCTCTACGGCGCGATCCAGGCTGTGTCGCGTCGGGCGAGCACCGAGGTGCTCGCCTACTCCGCGATCGGCCAGGCCGGTTACGTGCTGATCGCCCTCGGCATCGGCGGACCGATCGGCTATGCCGCAGCCGTGATCTACTCGATCACCAACGCGCTGACCAAGACACTCTTGTTCCTCTCGGTCGAGGTCCGCGGCTGGCTCGTCGGCACGGCGTTTGCCGTTGGTGCCTTCAGCGTCGCCGGCGTGCCGCCCACGGCGGGCTTCTTCGGCAAGGTTGAGCTGTTCCGGGCAGGGATCGAGGAAGAAAGCGCCGCGCTCGTAGGGCTGATTTTCCTCGGCGGGGCGCTGTCGTTTCTCTACATGTTCCAGATCTACCAGCACGACTTCTGGCGCGGGGAACGCAACGGCGAGCCAAGCCCCGCAGTCCTGCGTGCCGTCCCCGTGGCGCTCACCGCGCTCGTCCTCGCCATCGGTCTGTGGCCCGAGCCGCTCCTGGCCGCGGGCCGCGAGGCCGCGAACCTTCTGGTGGAGGCGCCGCGGTGAGAGCCGGGCTTGCCTTCCTGCTGCTCGTCTCGGTCTATGCGCTCACCCTCGCAAGCTTGCACCCACTCGACCTGCTGGCCGGCGGCGTGATCGCAGCTGCGCTCCTGATCGCGCTGCGGCGCTTCCTGTTCAGCGGCGGGCCGCTCACGCCGCCGAGCGTCCTGAAGCGCATCGTGAGCTTTCCGGGCTTTGTGTTTGCCGTTGCGAGGGAAGTCGCGCGCGGCACCTGGCTGGTCACGCTCGTCGTGATCGGCAGAAAACCGCTTGCCCGGCCCGGGATCGTCGCCGTTCCAGTCGGCGAGCGGACGCCCTCGGGGGTCGCCGCCACCGCACTTGCCGTAACGCTGTCGCCCGGCGAGGTCTTCGTGGACCTCGATTGGGAGCGACAGGTGCTGCTCCTGCACGTGCTCGACGCAACCGACCCTGAAGCCGTGCGGCGCCACCACGCTGCCTTTTACGATCGCTACCAGCGCCTGGTGTTTCCCTGATGCACGAGGTCGTCTTCTACTTCGCTGCCCTATGGCTTGGCGCGCTGGTGGTCGTCTGCGCGGTTCTCGTGCTGCGCGCCAGCTCGACCCCGAGCCGGATACTGGCCCTCGACACGCTCGTGCTCCTGCTCGTGGGCCTGCTCGTGCTGTGGTCTGACGCAGAAGGGGTCGCCTACTTCCTCGATGCCGCACTCGTGCTCTCGGTGCTCGGCTTCGTGGCCACCCTCGCGGCGGCGCGCTTTCACGGCGAGGGCAAGATCTTCTGATGGGCGGAGATGCAATCGCCTTCGCCGCCGACGCACTGGTGCTGCTGGGGTTGGTGGTCACGACGCTCGGCGTGGTCGGCATGTATCGGATGCCAGACGTCTATACCGAGCTTCATGCTGCCAGCAAGGCGGTCGTGCTTGGCATCGTCGCGTTCCTGGGCGCGTCGCTGGCAGCGCGGGATGCCGCCGTCACCTCACGCGTGATCCTGATTGCCGCGTTTCTGATCCTCACGACGCCGGTGGGCGCGCACGTGATCGCCCGGGCCGCGTGGTCGCGCAGGGAAACGATGCGAACGCCGGGGGCACTCGACGAGTCGGGGCGCGGAGCGCCCGCCGGCGCGCCAGGGCAAGGCCACCCCGAAGGACCGCGCGGTCGCTGAAGTCAGGGCTTCGGCGGCACGTCGACATCCTTGCGCCGTCCCTTCCCGCGTAGCGGCCTCGGGACGTCTTTGCCGGCCTGCTGCGTGCCTCGCGCCCCGCCTGGCGACGCTGCTTGTTGTCGCCTTCCATCTGCTTGCCCATGGGTCAGTCCTCCGGTTGTGTGCTCAGAACGGTTCGAGCTGACGGTGCTGTCGCTTCGCCGGGCAGTCCCGCTCTCGCCCGAGGGATGCGGGGGGCCGCCGGCCGCCGTCTTGCCGGTCACGATCGCCACCGGCACGTCCGCGGCGCCGAGAACGGCGCTCGAGGTCGATCCGGTCAGCGCCGCCTTGAGAGGCCGGTTGCCGCGATAGCCGACCACGATCATCGCCGCGTGTTCGCGCCCGGCTAGCTCGACGAGGGTGGTGCCGGGATCGCCGGCGACCAGGTTCGGTTGCACTTGAAGCTTTGCGCTGACCAGACCCTCCGCCCGGGCGAGCGCGTCGCCTCCCTCGCGCTTTGCCTTCATCGCGAGCCGTTCCGCGTCGACGGGCAGGATGCCCGATGACGCCGGGATCGCAGCCTGTGAGATAGCGGGCTGATAGACGTGGACGAGAACAAGGCAGAGGTCGAGTGTGGGGGCGAGATCGCCCGCGACCGCGACCGCTCGATCGGACTGCTCGGAGCTGTCCACCCCGCATACGAGCGACCGTGCCTCTCGCTCTCTGTCCGGAGGGTCGGGTTCGCGTGGCACGATGACAACCGGCAGGTGGCACGAGCGCACCAGCCGTTGGGAGGTGCTGCCCAGCAAAGCGTTGCGCAGCGGGCCACCCCCGCGCGACCCGGCTACCACGAGGGCGGCCTGCTGATCTCGGGCAGCCGAGATCAAGGACTCGGCTGGGTTGCCGACCTCCACCAGCCGGCCGACGCTCTTCGGAAGGTCGGGTCGATCGAGCGCTCTGGCGAGGACCCTGTTGCCCCGTTCCTTCGCGGCGTCCGATGCATGGGTGAGTGAGCCAAAGGCCCTGGCTGCCCGCTTCGACGGCTTCGGGATGACGTGGACGGCCACAAGGCTGGCTCCCATCCGGTCCGCGAGCCAGCTTGCGGTGGATAGCGCGCGAGCGCCCCGTTCTGAGCCGTCGACTCCACAGACGATCGGGCCCCCCATGTTCAGCCCCGCCGGATGAGCAGCCGGTCGGCCAGCGCGCCGAAGATCGCTGACCCGAAGATGACGTAGCCAAGGCGCGAGTCGCGGTCGGCAAACAGGTAATCGACAGTTACGCGCTGGCTGTTCTCAAGCGCGAGGCCGACCACGAGCGCGATGATCAGAAAGCCGCCCAAGACGTGCGCACTGACTTGGTTCGCCGTTCGCCTGGTTGACCTGCTGCTCATGCCTGATCACCACCACTCCATCTCTTCTGAGTTCCCCTGACTGCTGACAATGGGACACAACCGGCGCGGCCCCGGCTCCCGGGGCCGCGCCGCTGCGTTCAGCCGGATAAGGGGCCGCCTGCGGGGGACCTTTGGGCCAGCATGTTGAACACCGCGAGGAAGAGCAGCGCTCCGCCGATCGCGATCAGCCAGGTGCCGAGGCTGAAGAAACTGCTGAGACCACCGATGCCCGCTGCGGAGGCGATGACGCCGCCGAGCAGCGCACCGACGACTCCCACCAGAAGCGTGCCCAGCACACCGCCCGGCTCTTCGCCCTTCCAAAGGGCCTTGGCAAGAGCTCCGGCGATGAGCCCGAGGATGATGAAGCTGATGATGCCCATGAGAATGCCTCCTGATCGTTGCGTCTGAATAGTTCGCTGCTTTCGAGTATGCCCTCGGACGGGTGTCGCCTGCATGGGTGCCAGCCCCCATTTTTGGGCGGGCGGACATGGGCTACGGTGCCGTCATGGGTAACCAGTCCACGGCGAGCGCCCACGCACCGGAGCAGCGCCCCCCACGCCCTGCCCGGCTCCGTCAGGTAGCTGACGGAGCCGGCCCTCCCGAGCGGCCCCGCTGGGGACTCGACGCGCTCAGCGACGTATCGCTGCGGGGACGAATCTTTCTCACCAACGCCGCCGTCACCGTGATCGCCGCGGTGGTGCTTTTGCTCACTCCCGCGACGGTCAGCTCGCCGGCACATCTGCGGGAAGTCGCGATCGTGGTGGGTGGTCTGTCCGCGATTCTCGTGGTGAACCTCTTGCTGCTGCGCCGCGCTTTCGGGCCGCTCGAGCGGCTCACGTCGCTGATGCGAGGGGTGGAGCTGCTTCGGCCGGGGCGCCGGATTCCGGTCTACGGACAGGAACCCGAGATCATCGAGCTCACGCGCGCCTTCAATGAGATGCTCGACCGACTCGAGGCAGAGAGGCAGGACAGCGTACGGCGCTCGCTCGAGGCCCAGGAGTCCGAACGGCGGCGCGTCGCCCAGGAGCTGCATGACGAGGTCGGCCAGAGCCTCACGGCTGTGATGCTGCAGCTCGACCGGCTATCCCGCGCAGCGCCGCCGGCGCTGCGCGAGGAGATGGCCGAGGCGCGGGAAGCCGCGCGCGGGAGCCTTGAGGACGTCCGGGATATCGCGAAGCGTCTGCGCCCCGAGGCACTCGACGACCTGGGGCTCCTGGCTGCGCTGGCGCTGTTGATCGATCGGCTCTCCGAGCACACCGGTATCGCGATCGACCGGCGCTTCGACCGCCGCCTGCCCGAGCTCTCGCCCCAAATCGAGCTCGTGGTTTACAGGGTCACGCAGGAGGCGCTTACAAACGCGCTGCGACACGCCGGCGCATCGCAGATCGCCGTCTCGCTCACCGCCGACGAAGCAGTGCTGACGCTGACGGTGACAGACGACGGCGGTGGACTGGCGGACGCCCAGCCGGGGTCCGGGATTCAGAGCATGAGAGAACGCGCGCTGATGATCGGGGCAGAGCTCGAGGTCGATCAGCGCGCCGCGGGCGGCACCAAGGTCACGCTTCGCCTGCCGCTCGGGCCGGGCCGATGACCGTTCCGCTCAAGACCCGCATCCTGTTGGCCGACGACCATGCCGTCGTACGGCGGGGACTTCGAATGGTGCTCGATGCCGAACCCGACCTGGAGGTCGTCGCGGAGGTCGGAGACGGCGCCGCGGCAGTCGAGCACGCACTGCGCGAGGAATTTCACCTGGCGATCCTCGACGTGACGATGCCCCGCCTGACCGGCATCCAGGCGGCGCGACAGCTGACCCAGCGCAAACCCGAGCTGCGCGTGCTGATCCTCTCGATGCACGACAACGAGCGCTACTTCTTCGAGGCGCTTGCGGCCGGCGCCTCCGGTTTCGTCCTCAAGTCCGTTGCGGACCGCGACCTCGTAGAGGCATGCCGCGCGACGATGCGCGGCGAGCCCTTCATCTACCCGGGCGCTGTGAAGGCGCTGGTGCGCGACTACCTCGAGCGAGCAAAGGACGGCGAGTCTGCCCACCCGGACCCGCTCTCGCCGCGTGAGTCCGAGATCGTGAAGCTGATCGCAGAGAGCAACAGCTCTCGCGAGATCGCCGAACTGCTCGTGATCAGCGAGAAGACGGTCGAGCGACACCGGGCGAATATCCTCGAGAAGCTCGGGATGCGCGACCGCGTGGAACTCACCCGCTACGCGATCCGCAGCGGGCTCGTCGAGCCCTGAGCGGCGGGCGCACCCATGGGTGGGCCGCACCACCTCAAATACACAGCGCCCCCCATGTTGCCGGCCCACCGGCCGAGCGATCCTCGAGGTTGCACGACAGCACGCGACTAGAGGGAGTTATCTGGATGGGCATCATTAGCTGGCTCGTGCTCGGCACGATCGTTGGTTCTCTCGTAAACTGGCTGATCCCCGGCCGGTTTCCCGGCGGATTGATCGGGACGATCGTGGGCGGCATAGCCGGCGCCTTCCTCGGCGGCGCGCTCTTCTCACTGATCGCCGACCGCGGCGTGACGGGGCTGGATCCCGTCAGCCTGCTCTTGGCCTTCGCCGGCGCGGCCCTACTGCTCACGATCGTCCGCAAGGCAGGGTATGCCCAGCCGCGGACCTACTGACCAGCGCTCATCAGGGCATAGGGAGCTCCTCGGCTTGACCAGAATCGTCGTTGTCGATGATCACCCGGCGGTACGCGCCGGACTCGTGGGCGTGCTCCGCCTCGAGCCGGGCCTTGTGCCCGTGGCTGCGGTCGGGACTGCTGACGAGGCGCTCGCCGCGGTCGAGCAGCTGGACGCCGACGTCGCGCTCGTGGACTATCACCTTCAGGAGTTCGACGGGCTGGTGCTCTGTCGCCGGCTGAAGTCATTGAAGCGACCCCCGGCCGTCCTCATCTACTCCGCCTTCGCCGAGAAGGGTCTGGCGATCCCGGCGATCATCGCCGGGGCTGAAGGGCTCATCGACAAGGGCGAGCCCACGGACACTCTGTTCGAGGCGATCCGCAGCGTGGCCCGCGGAATGACCACGATGCCGGCTGTGACACCGGAGGTGATGGCGGCGACGGCCGCCAGGCTCGACACGACGGACCTGCCCATTCTCGGGATGCTCATGGATGGGACACCCCCACCCGAGATCGCCCGGGTACTCCGTCTCGAAGGCGGCGAGGTCGAAGGGCGCCTGAGCGAGATGCTCCAGCGCCTGAAGGCTCCCCTGACGCCGGTTCCCTGAACCTACCGTCCGTGGGTACCCGCCCCCTCGCGACGTGGGGGTTGGTCCCCATGGGCGCAGCGTCGACACGGATCTATAAACGACCTAGGTGACAACACCCGACGCGTGAAAGGACGGAGTTGATGGGCGACGGAAAGAAGGACGACGCCAAAGGCCGACTGAAAGAGGCCGCCGGCGACGTCACTGACGACAAGGACATGAAGAACGAGGGCAAGGTCGATCGGGCCACCGGCACCGTCAAGGACAAGGCCGACGACGCGGCCGACAAGGCCAAGGACCTGATCGGCAAGGACTGACGGCTGCGGGTTCGGCCGTGCCCTCGCAACCCATGAAGGAGGTGAGAACCTTGAACATCGGAGCTGCCATATTCCTCATCGCGCTCGGCGCGATTCTCAAGTACGCCGTTACCGCCAGTGTGGCGGGCGTATCGCTTTCCACTGTCGGCGTGATTCTCATGATCGCCGGCTTCATAGGCCTCGTCGCGTCGATCCTCATGGCGCGCAACAACGCCAGAGACTCAGCGGGCGTTCCCCCGCGTCGCGCGGCGTGACCCCTGGCGTGTCGGTCCCCCCCGCCCGAGCGGGCGGGGGCCGGCGCCGTCGCGACCCGCAGCCGCCGGTGCTCTGGCCGCTTCGGGTCGCGGCCGCCTACGCCTGGCGGCTGCTCGTCGTGGCCGCTGCGGTGATAGCCGTCGGCGTCGTCCTCCGCGAGCTGGCGCTCGTCGCGATGGCACTCTCCTGGCCTGCTTCGGGACGGCTCTCCTGAGGCCGCCCGCTCAGTGGCTGCGTGCGCGGGGATGGTCGCCAGCGGCCGCCGCGATAGTGGTCATGGGTGGTTCGCTCGCGCTCCTCGCATCCCTGGTGGCAGTGGTAGTCCCGCCTTTCGTGGATCAGCTCGACCAGCTCGGGCGCGACCTTCGAGCCGGCGTCGAGCAGACCGGAGGCTGGCTGCTCGAGGGTCCGTTGAACCTCTCCGAACGTGAGCTCGACCAATACCTCGACAGCGCCGAGCGCTCCCTGCGCGACAGCAGCGGCGCCATCGCGACCGGACTCCTAGGCGGCGCCCTGCTCGTGCTCGAGCTGCTCGCCGGAATCGGCCTCGCCGTCGTAATCAGCTTCTTCTTCCTAAAGGACGGCGACCGGATCGTCGCCTGGTTCGTCGGTCTCTTTCCGGAACAGCGCCGCCCGGAGGTCGAGGAGCTCGGAGGGCGCGCGTGGGAGACGCTGGCGGGCTACCTACGCGGCATGACCGTTGTCGCCCTTTTCGACTCGGTCTTCATCGGGCTGGCACTTGCGCTCATCGGCGTACCCGCCGCGCTGCCACTCGCGGTCTTCACGTTCTTCGGCGCCTACATCCCGATCGCAGGAGCGCTGATAACCGGCATCGCGGCCGTCCTGGTCGCGCTTGTGGCCGAGGGCGTGACCACGGCCGCCCTTGTCGCGCTTGCGGTCCTCGTGGTACAGCAGGTCGAGAGCAATGCCCTCCAGCCCTTCGTCGTCGGGCGAGCCGTCGCCCTTCACCCGGTCGTGATCCTCTTGGCCGTAACAACAGGGGCGATCCTCGGCGGTGTCGCCGGCGCGATCGTCGCCGTTCCGGTCACGGCCGTGGCCGCGCGGGTCGGCGGATACCTGCGCGAGCGGCCGGTTGAATCCGGCTTGAGAGTCGAGGCGGGGACACTTCGTCGCCACCTCCCTCTCAGGGATGAAGTTCGCGATCGAAGTGCGGCTTCGCCGTTAAGAGGGCGATGACGCCGATCAGACGGCGGCCCGGCAGCGGCTAGGTCCCAGATCTGCCGCGGCCCCGCACTCCCTTGACGATTCTCCGCCCTGTGTGCCGCCACGTCCGCGGCCTGGGCGATACCAGTTCGCACTCAGCACGCGGACGCCGTCGACACTCCTTGGAGTCCGCCCCGCGGGCACCGTGCCCGGACTGGTCGCATGTGCTGTGCGCGTTTGCGCCCCGGTCGACACGCCAGATGGGTGCTGGCCCCCATTCCGCGGGCCGCCCAAAGGCCCATAGCCTACGGCGGGCACGCCTACGGGTGCGCTTGCGAAGCGCCCAAGTGGCCGTGATGTGGAGGAGCGCTGCGGCGATCCCGACGGTAGTACAGGTCGATATGGAAGGACAGAATGCGATTCTTTCGAGACAAATCGATTAGCGAACGGGAGCCCGAGCGCTGTTCACGCTGCGGCGAGGCGATCCCGGAGGGAGCAGTCAGGTGCACGATGTGCGGATGCGTCCTGGAGCCGCTGACTGCGGTGCCACCGAGTGACGAGACCGGGTCGGCGACGACTCGTAATGATGAGCGATGAGCGTGCTGTGTGTGGGTCATGATCGGATCGTGGTCTGGCACTTGTTTTCCAGAGCCGAACCGAGGCTTTCACCCGCCCTCCAGATGCCTGAGGGCAACACCCCGCACCACGGCCCCTGCGTCGGGCGAGGCTAACGGCGGGAGTCCCCTATGACTCCCGCCGTCTTCAGCCCACCTGCGTCTATGCCCTGCTGATCCGTTCGCAGTTGCGGAGCCGCTCGGTCTCGTCTGCGATCACGCGATCACGTCCAGGGCCGCAGTTGATGCGCTCGCCGCCGCGGTGGTTGGCGGCGTCGATCAGGTCGTTGCCCGATCCGCCGTCGATCGTGTTCTTGCCTGAGCCGCCGTCGATGAAGTCGCCTCCGGAGCCGCCGGAGATGCGGTCGCTCTGGAGCCCTCCGTTGATCACGTCGCGGGTGCTTCCGCCGGAGAGCCGGTCTGCCCCGTCGCCGCCCTGCAGACGGTCAAAGCCGCTGCCTCCATTCAGGCGGTCATTCCCCTTGCCGCCGGAGAGATCATCCGGGCCGCTCTCGCCGTCGAGGAGGTCGTTGTCAAGACCACCTTCGAGGAAGTCAAAGCCCTCCCCGCCGAGATCCGGTCTGAGCCACGGCCGCCGCTGAGATCACCTGGGCCGTTCTCGCCATTGATCTGGTCATTACCGAGCCCGCCGTGGACGAGGTCGAAGTCATTCCCGCCCCTGATCAGGTCGTCGCCGCTTCCGCCGGTCAGCTCGTCGTCGCCCTCGTTGCCGAGGATCGTGTCATCGCCCTGCGAGCCGTTCATCGTGTCAGCGCCCGCTCG
>Ga0136622_10000808_pt1 | contig 12913 bp, 10 predicted proteins | sample AntDrymUQ4482106_2_FD_104803 | JGI IMG/M metagenome (GOLD analysis project Ga0136622, IMG submission 104803) | Polar desert sand microbial communities from Dry Valleys, Antarctica - metaG UQ448 (21.06) | ecosystem: Environmental > Terrestrial > Soil > Desert | place: Antarctica: Dry Valley...
CGCCGCGTTCGGCGCATCGAACGTCGAAGCGCTGCTGATCCACGCCGTCTACCTGCTCAACTGCGCCTCCGAGGATCCGCAGATCCGGGCGAGGTCGCTGCACTCGCTGACGAGCTCGCTGCGGGCCGGCGCGGCCCTCGGCGCGCACGCCGTCGTGCTGCATCCCGGCTCGGCGCTGACGGGCGCGGTGGCGCCGGCGATCGCCCGGGCGGGCGAGGTCATCGCCGAGGCGCTCGCGGAGTCCGACGACTGCGCGCTGCACCTCGAGAACACCGCCGGCACGGGCGGCACGCTGGGGCGCTCCTTTCAGGAGCTGGCGGCGCTGATCGACGCTGCCGGCGGCGACGAGCGGCTCGGCCTGTGCCTGGACTCCTGCCATCTGCTCGCCTCGGGCTTCGAGATCCGCACGCCGGACGGCCTGGCGGCTGTGCTCGACGAATGCGCCGGGCTCGTCGGAGCGCAGCGGCTGGGGTCGCTGCATCTCAACGACTCCGAGACCCCGCTGGGCTCCAACCGCGACCGTCACGCCAACGTCGGCAAGGGCGAGATCGGCGCCGACGGTTGCGCCGTGTTCCTGTCCGAGCCGCGCTTCGAGGGCCTGCCGTGCGTGCTCGAGACGCCGGGTCCCGACCGCTCCGGGTCCTCGCGCCAGGAGCTCGCCCTGGCGCTGAGGCTGCGCAAGCGGGGCCTGGCGGCGCGGCGTGACGGCGCTCGTTACTCGACGGCGCCGAGCGGGGAATAGGGGGATCCATGAGCGCACATGACGACACGACACCCAACGTTCCCGGCCGGCCGCCCGTCCCGTTCTGGCAATGGGCCGTGATGCTGGCCGCCCCGCTGATCGCCCTCGGCGTATGGCGTGCGGCACCCGACTCGCCGATCACCGTCGCCCTGCTGGCGATCGGCATGCTGACCGCCGTCTTCCTCGCCGTCTCGATCGTGCTGCGAAACCGCGATCTGTCCAAGGCTCCGGGCGAGAACCCCGTTCCACCGCCGAGCGTCACGCCCCCGCAGAGCTGAGCACATGGGAGTCGGCATCTGCGCCGCGGGGCTGATGCCGGATACGATGTCAGGGTGTCCGATCTCGGAGAGCTCGTCCAATCCACGCGTCAGCGCAAGGGGGTCTCCCAGCGGTCCCTTGCGATTCGAGCCGGAACGACGCAGGCGGCGATCAGCCGCATCGAAACCGGCCGCGAGTCGCCGAGCTACGAGCGCTTCACGACGCTCATGCTCGTGCTCGGCGAGCGCCCCCAGCTGACGTCGGAGCCGCTGGAGCTCGATGTCGATCCCGGCGAGCTCACATACGGACGGCGCCTGACCCTCGAAGAGCGTCTCGCCGAGTCCGCGTCCTGGAACCTCGTGGCGACGCAGCTCGAGATCGCCGGTGCCGTTGCCCGCCGGAGAGCGCGGTGACCCCGGAGCGGTTGCCTGCGGTGGCGTTCGACCTTCGCAGGCTCATCGCCACGCTCCACGAGCATGACGTCGACTACACCGTCATCGGCGGCGTAGCTGTTCAAGTTCACGGCCATCGTCGGACCACCAAGGACCTCGACCTCGTGCCGTCGCCCGATCGCGAGAACCTCGAGCATCTCGCGGCGGCCTTGGCGGCTCTCAGCGCTCGCCCGCGCGACGTCCCGGGCGGCTCGCCGGATGCCGACCAGCTCGTGGCGGCGCCGATCGTCCCGCCGCTGACCACCGACCACGGAGAGCTGCACATCCTGCGCGACGTCCCGGGTGCGCCCGCATATGCCGAGTTGCGTGCGCGGGCGGTGGTCATCGACCTCGACGGGATCGCGATCGCGATCGCCGGGCTCGACGACCTCATCTCGATGAAGCGCGCCAGCGGCCGCGCGGTGGACGAGCGCGACATCGCCGCGCTCACCGCGGGCGCTGGGGAGCCCGGCGGTTAGGGGTCCTAGTGCTGCACGGCGCCGCGTGCGCTCAGCCAGCGATCAGCGCCGCGGGGCCGAGCACGTGCTCGAGCTCGGCGCGCAGCGTCGGCGTCGGCGCGACCCGAAACGACGGGCCGAGCCTCAGCGTGCGCGGGTCGCCCGCGGTCATCTGCACCTCGAGCACGACCTCGGACTCACCGGGGAAGTTCGCCAGCAGGTGCTTGAGGTCGTCGATCACCGACGCCGGAAGCGCCGCAGCGTCGAGTCGCACGTGCAGCGGCAGCGGGCCGATCAAGCGCGTCGCGGCGGTCGCCTTCGCGCGCTCGACCTCCTCCGCGGACGGCGCGAACGGCTCGGCCGACTGCACGACGAGGCAGGTCTTGTCGGCGTCCTTGTGGTCGACGCGGCCGCGCACGACGACCACCGAGTCGACGCCGAGCGCCCCCTCGTACTCCGCCAGCGCCTTGCCGAAGACGAGGATCTCGACCGAGGCCTCGAGGTCGTCGAGCGTCGCGAACATCATGTGCTCGCCGTTTCGGGTGCGGATCTTCTTGGCGGCGGTGATGATCCCGCCGGCGCTGACCCAATCCTTGTCCTTGCGCTCGCAGAGCTCCGCCAGCGGGCAGTCGACGGCTTCGCGCAGTGCCTCGCGCACCTGCTTGAGCGGGTGGGCGCTGATGAACAGGCCGATCGACTCCTTCTCGATCGCCAACAGCTCGGGCTGCTCGTACTCCTCGTCGGGGATCGGCGGGTGCTCGGGCGCGGCGAACGCCTCCGCGGCGCCGTTGGCGTTGGATGAGCCGAAGTCCAGCGAGTCGAAGATCGAGCCCTGCCCGATCTCCAGATCCTGCTGCGCCTTCTGCCCGGCCCCCTGCGCCTGCTCGAGCACGCTCAGCATGCCCTTGCGCGACTTGCCCGTCGACCCGAACGCGCCGCACTTGATCAGCGCCTCGATCGCCTTCTTGTTGACCGAGCGCGAGTCGACGCGGGCGCAGAAGTCCCACAGCGAGTGAAACGGGCCGCCCTCCTCGCGCGCCGACTTGATCGCCTCGACGGCCGCGTAGCCGACGCACTTCACGGCGTCCAGGCCGAAGCGGATGTTGCCGTCCGAGACGACGAAGTCGTGATCGGAGACGTTGACGTCGGGCGGCAGGATCTCGATGCCCATCTGCTCGGCCTGCGCTGCGAAGAACGGGACCTTGTCCTTCGTCGACATGACGGAGCTGATCAGCGCCGCCATGTACTCCGCGGGGTGGTTGGCCTTCAGCCAGGCGGTGCGGTAGGCGATCAGCGCGTAGCACGCGGCGTGCGAGCGGTTGAAGGAGTAGTCGGCGGCCTTGACGTTCGTCGCCCACAGCTGCTCGATGACCTGATCGCGCGTACCCGACGCGCGACAGCCCGCGCGGAACTCGGGCTCGAGCTTGGCCATCGCCTCGCGGTTCTTCTTGCCGATCGCCTTGCGCAGGTCGTCCGCCTTGGCGCCCGAGAAGCCGGCGAGCTGCTTGGCGATCTGCATCGACTGCTCCTGGTAGAGGATCACCCCCTTCGTCGACTCGGTGATCGTTCGCAGCCGCTCGTCGGGGTAGACGACGGAGTCGGGGTCGCGCTTGCCCCGCGCGTAGGCCGGGATCTGGTCCATCGCCCCCGGCCGGTACAAGGCGACGAGCGCGACGAGGTCGTCGAACTCCGTCGGGCGCACCTTGCGCAGCGCGCTCTGCATCCCCTCGGACTCGAACTGGAAGACGCCGATCGAGTCTCCGGAGGTCAGCATCTCGTAGGAGCGCTCGTCGTCGAGCGCCAGCGCCCCCATATCGGGCCGTGAGCCCGTCGAACGCTCGATGATGTCCAGTGCGTCCTCGATGACGTCGAGGTTGCGCAGGCCGAGGAAGTCCATCTTCAGCAGGCCGAGCTTCTCGACGGGCTTCATCGAGAACTGCGTGACGATCTTGAAGATCCGGTTGCCGTCGGCGTCGACCTGGTTGGAGTCGGCGAGCTGCAGCGGCACGATGTCGGTCAGCGGGCCCTCGGCGATGACGACGGCGGCGGCGTGGATCGAGGAGTTGCGCACGATCCCCTCGAGGCCCTGCGCGACGTCGACGATCTGCTTGGCGATCGGGTCGGAGTCATAGGCCAGGCGAAGCGGCTCGCCCGCCTTCAGGCAGTCCTCGAAGGACGGCGAGCGGCCCATGATCGGGTCGGGGATGAGCTTCGCGAGGCGGTCGCCGACGCCGTAGTCGTGCTCGAGCACCCGCGCGGCATCGCGCGTCGCGGCACGCGGGAACATCTTGCCGAAGGTCACGATCTGGGCAACCGACTCGCGGCCGTACTTCTCGACGACGTAGCGCATGACCTGCTCGCGCCCGCGCACGGAGAAGTCGATGTCGATGTCCGGCATCGACACGCGCTCGGGGTTCAGGAAGCGCTCGAAGAGCAGGTCGTAGCGCAGCGGGTCGACGTCGGTGATCGACAGGCAGTAGGCGACGATCGACCCGGCCGCCGAGCCGCGCCCCGGGCCGACGGCGATGCCGTGCTCCTTGGCGTAGCGGATGAAGTCCCAGACGATCAAGAAGTAGGCGTCGAACCCCATGCGGGTGATGACGCCGAGCTCCATCTCCATGCGCTCCAGCGCCTCCGCCGGCGGCGGGTCGCCGTAGCGGCGCGCGAGCCCCTCGAGGACGCGTGCCCGCAGGTACGCGTCCTCGGGCTCGCCGGTGGGCGTCGGGTAGGAGGGGATCAGCTGCCGGCCGAGCTCGATCTGGACGTCGCAGCGCTGCGCGATCTCGAGCGTCGAGGCGATCGCCTCGGGCCACTGCTCGAATGCCTGCGCCATCTCCTCGTTGGACTTCAGGAAGAACTCGTTCGTGTCGAACGTGAGCTTCGGCGCCTTCAGCGTCGACTTCGTCTGCACGCACAGCAGCGCCGTGTGGTGGTGGTAGTCCTCCTTGCGCAGGTAGTGCACGTCGGCGGTCCCGACGAGCGGCCGCCCGAGCTCGCGCGCGATCCGCACGATCTTCTCGTTGGCCTTGTCCTGCGGCGCGAGGCCGTTGCGCTGGATCTCGAGGTAGACGTCGTCGGGCCCGAAGACCTGCAGCAGGTCGTCGAGGTGCGCGCGCGCCTCGTTGTCGCGGTCGTCGACGAGGCGCTGGCAGAAGCGCGACGCGAGGCAGCCCGTGAGCGCGATGATGCCCTCGCTGTAGCGGTCCAGCACGCCCAGGTCGACGGTCGGCTTGCCACGGTTCAGGCCCGTCAAGAAGCCGGCGCTGGAGAGCTTGACGAGGTTGCGGTAGCCGGTGTTCGACGCCGCCAGCAGCGTGAGGTGGTTGTGCTCGTGGCGCCCGCGCGCGGTGTGGTCGTCGGCGAAGTAGATCTCGCAGCCCATGATCGGCGTGACGCCGTGCTTGCGGGCGGCGAGGTAGTGCTCGACCGCGCCGTTCATGACCCCGTGGTCGGTCAGCCCGAGCGCCGGCTGGCCGAACTGCGCCGCGCGCTTGGCGAGGGCTTCGATCTTGCATGCCCCGTCGAGCAGCGAGTACTCCGAATGGACGTGCAGATGAGCGCAGGCGGAAACGGTCACGGGCCCTGACAATAGGTGCCGGGGCGGCGGAAGCTCGCCGCCGCGCGGCGACGTTGCCGCACGTTGCGGGGCCCGCCGCCCAGCACTCTCCCGGGCGCGCCGCTAGTCGTGATCGGTGCGGTTCGCGACGACCGCGAGGACGCCCACCGCACCCGCCACGATCAGCATCGACGTGACCTTGCGCGAGGGCATGAGGCTGCTGATGCGGCGGTTGAGGTACCAGCGGGCACCCTTCCAGACGGCGAAGCCGAGGAGCTTGTAGCGCATGCCGGCGATGCTACCCGGCCGCGGCGCACGGCACGCGGCGAGCGGCGATCACTGCGCGTTGCGAGCGCGCAGCTGATGGGCCATGCGCGACTGCAGCGACCACAGCTCGATGAAGCCGGGCGAGGCCTGCTGGGAGAACAGGCCGCCGGATTCGGTGAACGATGCCAGCGCCTGGTCGTAGACGGCGTTGGGCGAGTTGCGCGTGACAACGCGCGCCGAGCCCTTGTAGAGCTTGACGCCGATCGTTCCGGTCACCTGCTGGTTGACGCGCTCCATGAACGCGTCGAGGTCGCCGCGCAGCGGCTCCCACCACAGGCCGGCGTAGACGAGATACGCCCATTGCCTCTCGAGGCCGGGCTTGAACTGGTTCTGGTGGATCGTGCCGACGAGCTTCTCGAGCTCCTGGTGGGCGAGCAGCACGATCGCCGCCGCGGGCACCTCGTAGATGTCGCGCACCTTCAGGCCGACGATGCGGTCCTCGATGTGGTCGACGATCCCGACGCCGTGACGACAGCCGATCTCGGCGACGCGGGTGAGAAGGTCGACGAGCCCGAGCTGCTCGCCGTCGAGCGCGATGGGCACGCCCTGCTCGAAGCCCAGCTGGACGACCTGCGGCTCGTCGGGCGCCCGCTCGGGCGGCGTGACGAGCTGGAAGACGTCGTCGTCGGGCGCGTGGTCGAGGTCCTCGATCCAGCGGCCCTCCGAGGAGCGCCCCCAGAGGTTGTCGTCGATCGAGTAGGGCGTGACCTCGGTGCCGCCCTTCAGCGGGATCCCGTGCGTGCGGGCGTACTCGATCTCCTCCTCGCGGCCCATCTGCCAGCCGCGGACGGGCGCGATCACCTTGAGGTCGGGCGCGAGCGTCGCGATCGTGGCCTCGATGCGAACCTGGTCGTTGCCCTTGCCGGTGCAGCCGTGCGCGATCGTGTCGCAACCCGTCCTGCGCGCGACGTCGACCGCGAGCTTGGCGATCAGCGGCCGGCCGAGGGCTGTGAACAGCGGATAGCCGCCGCCGTAGAGCGCGTTGGCCTTGATCGCGGGCAGGACGAAGTCGCGGGCGAACTCCTCGCGCGCGTCGATCGTGTGGCACTCGACGGCCCCGATCTGACGAGCCTTGCGCTCGACGGCCTCGTAGTCCTCGCCGGGCTGGCCGAGGTTGACGGTCAACGTGACGACGTCGGCCTCGTACTCGTCGGCGATCCACTTCAGCATGACGCTCGTGTCCAGGCCGCCGGAGTACAGCAGCAGCACGCGCCCGACCTCGCTCGGATCGGCCTCGTAGGAGGCGGTGCGGGTGTGTGGTGTCTGGTTGGTCGTCTCGGCCATATGCGATGCAAGCCTACGAGCCCGCCGACGCGAGCGCCGTCCTCAGCCGCGCGAGCGCCTCGTCGGCGTCGTCGCCGGTGATCGTCAGCGGCGGCAGCAGGCGAAACGTCGCCGGGCCGGTCGCGTTGAGGACGAGCCGCTGCGCCAGCAGCGCGCGCCGCACGAGCTCGGGCGCTCCCCCCGCCGCGAGGTCGCACGCGAGCATCAGCCCGCGGCCGCGGACCGCGCTGACGCCGGGCAGCCGGGCGAGCTCGTCGAGCAGCCGTTCGCCGAGCGCGCGCACGCGAGCGAGCAGATCGCGATCCTCGACGACGTCGAGCACCGCCAGCGCGGCGGCGCACGCGACCGGGCCGCCGGCGAACGTCGAGCCGTGGTCGCCGGGCTCGAGCACGTCGGCGTAGCGCGGGCCGCAGATCAGCGCGCCGATCGGCAGGCCGCCGCCGAGCGCCTTCGCGGAGGTGAGCATGTCCGGCACGACGCCGGCGTCCTCGTAGGCCCACAGCGTGCCGGTGCGCCCGAGGCCGCACTGCACCTCGTCGTAGATCAGCGCCGCCTCGTGCTCGTCGCATGCGGCGCGCGCGGCGTGCAGCAGCTCGTCGTCGAGCACCCAGACGCCGCTCTCGCCCTGGATCGGCTCGAGGATCACGGCCGCCGTGCGGTCGTCGACCGCGGCGTCGATCGCAGCGGCGGTCGGCGCAACGGCATGAAAGCCCGGCACGAGCGGTGCGAACGGCGCCTGCTTGGACTCCTGCGGCGTCGCCGACAGCGAGCCGTAGGTGCGGCCGTGGAAGCCGCGGTGCACGGAGATGATCGTGCCGCCCTGCTTGGCCTTGCGCGCGACCTTCAGCGCCGCCTCGTTGGCCTCCGTGCCGGAGTTGGCGAAGTGCACCTTGCCGCCGAGCGAGCTTGCCGCCAGCCGCTGGGCGAGCCGCATGCCCGGCTGCGTGTAGAAGAGGTTGCCGACGTGGATCAGCCGCGCGGCCTGCGCGCTGATCGCCGCGACCACCGCCGGATGGCCGTGTCCGAGTGACGTCACGGCGAGCCCCGACTGGAAGTCCAGGTACTCCACGCCGTCGACGTCCCACAGCCGCGCGCCCTCGCCGCGCACGAACTGCACCGGGGCACGCGCGTAGGCGGGCACCACGTGCTCGCGCTCGAGCGCCTGCAGCTGCTCGAGGCTCATGGCGCGCCGCCCGTGTCAGCGACCGCCATCATGCCGCCGGCGTGATCTTCGTGCCCGAGCCGGCGTCTGTGAACAGCTCGAGCAGCAGCGAGTGCGCGACGCGCCCGTCGACGATGTGCGCGGCCCGCACGCCGCCGTGGATCGAGTCGACGCAGGCCTTGAGCTTGGGCCGCATGCCGCCGTCGATCGTGGCCAGCGCCTCCTCGACCTCGTTGGCGCGCGCCGCGGTGATGACCGACGCCGGGTCGGCGGGATCGCGCAGCCAGCCCGCGACATCGGTCAGGAACATGACCTTGTAGGCGTTCAGCTCGCGCGCGATCGCGCCGGCGGCCTCGTCGGCGTTGACGTTGTAGGAGTTGCCCTCGCGGTCGGCGCCAACCGACGCGATCACCGGGATGTAGTCCAGCGCGATGTGCTCGAGCACGCCGACGTCGACCTTCTCGATGTGACCGACGAAGCCGATGTCCTGGCCTGAGGGGGCGGCCTGGCGGCGCACGCGAAACAGCGAGCCGTCGTCGCCGCAGAGCCCGACCGCGGGCTGGCCGTGGCGGTTGAGGCGCAGCACGATGTCCTTGTTGACCTTGCCGACGAGCACCATCTTCGCGACCTCGACGGTGGCCTCGTCGGAGACGCGCAGGCCCGAGACGAACTCGACCGGCATCTGCAGGCGCTTCATGTAGGCGGTGATGTCCGGGCCGCCGCCGTGGACGACGACGGGGTTCATCCCGACGTACTTCAGCAGCACGATGTCGCGTGCGAAGTCGTCGACGAGGCCGGGGTCGGTCATCGCCGCGCCGCCGTACTTGATGACGACGGTACGGCCATGGAACTCCCGGATGTAGGGAAGCGCTTCGAGAAGGGTGCCGACGTCTCTCATGTCGTGTACTCCGCGTTGATCGTCACGTACTCGTGCGACAGGTCCGAGAAGAAGACCTCCGCCTCGGCTCCATCGCCTGCAAGGCCCACCTCGTACTCGATCTCGGCTCCCGTGGCGGCCGCCTGCAGCGCCTGCTCGTCGTATGCCACGGCGGCGCCGTCGCGGCAGACGGCGATCCCCTCGATCGTGATGTCGAGCGCGAGCGGCGCGCCGTACGGCACGGCCTTGCCGACGGACTGCGCGATGCGCCCCCAGTTCGGATCGGCCCCGTGCAGCGCCGCCTTCACCAGCGGCGAGTTGGCGACCTCGCGCGCGCAGCGCTCGGCGGTCGGCTGGTCGCCGCCGCGCACGACGACGCGGCCGGTCCGCCCGGCGCCCTCGCCGTCGCGCACGATCATCAGCGCGAGCATCCGCAACAGCGCGTCGAGCGCCTCGCCGAGCCGCAGCTCGTCGGCGGACTCGGGGGCCACCTCGACGCCGCTTGCTCCCGAGCACATGAGGATCGCCGTGTCGTTCGTCGACAGCTGACCGTCGACGGAGATGCGGTCGAACGAGCGCTTGACGCAGACGCCGAGCAGCAGGTCGGCCGTCTCGGGGGCGAGCGCGGCATCGGTCTGCACGAAGCACAGCATCGTCGCGAAGGCCGGCTCGATCATGCCCGCGCCCTTGGCCTGCGCGCTGAGTCGCACGCTGCCCGACGGCAGGTCGACGCTCAGCGACGCGCGCTTTGCGAACGCGTCGGTCGTCATGATCGCCTCCGTCAGCTCGACGTCGCCGCCGCGGTGCAGTGCCGCAGCGGCCTGCTCGATGCCGGCCGTCACGCGCTCTGCGTCGAGCGCCACGCCGATGACGCCCGTCGAGGCGACGGCCACGCGGTCGGCGTCCACGCCCGCCGCGGCGCCGGCCGCCTGCTGCATCGCGATCGCGACCTCCAGGCCCGCGTCCCCCGTGGCCGCGTTGGCGTTGCCCGAGTTCGCGGCGACGACGCGCAGCGCGTGCAGGCGGGTGCGGTCGCGGGTCGCGAGCACCGGTGCGGCGAGCACGCCGGAGCGTGTGAAGCGCGCGGCGCTGACGCCGTCCTCGGCGTCGCACACGAGCAGGCCGACGTCGAGCACGCCCGGGGTCTTGATCGCGGCGGCGGCGGCGCCGGCGCGAAAGCCCGCCGGCAGGCCCTCGCCGGCGTCATGCACATGCTCGGGGCACGGCACCCAGCGCGACGCGAAGAAGCTCATGGCTCGATTCCCAGCGTCTCGGGCAGGCCGTGCATGAGGTTGAGGTTCTGCACGGCCTGTGACGCGGCGCCCTTCCAGAGGTTGTCGATCGCCGCGAAGACGAGCACCTTGCCCGTGCGTGCGTCGGCACGGGCGCAGATCGAGCAGACGTTGCTGTCGCGCACGTCGCGCACGCCCGGCGGCCGCGCGACGACCTCGACGAACGGCCGTCCGGCGGCCCACTCGGCGTACGCCTCGTCGACGCGATCCTGGCTCCACGGCTCGCTCGTCGTGACGTAGCAGGAGACCAGCTCGCCCTGGTCGAGCGGCATGAGGTGCGCGGTGAAGGTCGTCGTGACGGGCGCGCCGAAGGCCGCGAGCTCCTGGTCGATCTCGGGCATGTGACGGTGCATGCCGACGCCGTAGGGCACGACGTTCTCGTCGATCGAAACGAAGTGCGTCAGCGCGCTCGGCGTGCGACCCGCGCCCGACACGCCGGACTTCGCGTCGACGACGACGTCGACGACGGTGCCCGAACGTGCGAGCGGCGCGAGCGCGAGCAGCGTCGCCGTCGGATAGCAGCCCGGGTTCGCGACGAGATCGGCCGCTGCGATCTCGTCGCCGTAGACCTCGGGCAGCCCGTAGACGCCGAAGCCGAAGAGCTCGGGCGCGCCGTGCTCGCCGTACCAGCGCTCGTACGTCGGCCGGTCGCGCAGGCGGAAGTCGGCGCTGAGGTCCACGACGCGCGCGCCGCAGGCGCGCAGTGCCGCGACGACCGGCGCGGCGGCGCCGTGCGGGTAGGCGACGATCGCGGCGCCGGCGTCGCCGTGGCGGTGCAGGTCGAGCTGCTCGAGGACCGCGTCGACGCGATGCTGGGGATAGAGCTCGCTCAGCGGCCGGCCGACGTCGCTGCGGCTCGTCACGGCCGACAGCTCGAAGGCGGGGTGGCGATCGACGAGCCGCGCCGCGAGCGCTCCCGCGTAGCCCGACCCGCCTGCGACGAGCACGCGCGTGTCAGCCACGTAGCTCACCTCCGAGGTCCTTCGCCAGGCGCGCGACGATCTTCTCGCGCACGGGCGCGACGTCGGCGTCTGTCAGCGTGCGGTCGCGTGCGCGGAACGTCAGCGCGATCGCCAGCGACGTGCGGCCGGCGGCGATCTGCGCGCCGCGGTAGACGTCGAAGACCTCGGCGCGCGCGAGCAGCTTGCCCCCGGCTGCTCGAACGGTCTCGAGCACCGCCGCCGCCGGCACGCCGGCATCGACGACGATCGCGACGTCCTCGCGCAGCTCGGGGAACGACGTCAGGTCCTCGTAGCGCGCGATGGCGCCGATGCCTGCGATCACCGCATCGAGATCGATCTCGAAGGCGGCGACGCTCGCCAGGTCCCAGGCGCCGGCGACGAGCGGGTGCACGTCGCCCACCCAGCCGACGACCGTCTCCCCCAGCCGCAGCTGCGCGCTGCGGGCGGGGTGCAGGAACGGCTGGGGCGCGGACGCGAACGAGGCGCCCGTCGCGTGCAGCGCGCGCAGCAGCGCCTCGAGGTAGCCCTTCGCCGCGAAGACGTCGCCGGGCACGAGGGCGCCGAGCGCGCGGTGCTCGTCGGGCAGTCGCTCGCCCGTCGCGAGGTAGACCGCGCCGGACTCGAAGATCGCGGGAACGCCCTGCCCGCGCGCGGCGTTGTGAGCCGCGGCGTCCAGCAGCGAGCCGAGCAGCGTCGTGCGCAGCACGGACTGCTCGGTGCTCATCGGGTTCTCGATCACGACGTGGCGACGGCGCGGGTCGTCCGCGGGCAGGCGCAGCCGCTCGTCGCGCTCGGGTGCCTGAAAGCTCCAGCCGACGACCTCCAGCAGGCCGCGGCCCGCGAGCACGTCCTCGGCGCGGCGGCGCAGGCGCTGGGCTGCGGTCAGCACGCCGACGGCGCCGCGGCGGCTGGGCAGCGTCGCCGGAAGCTGGTCGTCCATGCCGTGCAGCCGCGCGACCTCCTCGATCAGGTCCGCCTCGCGCGTCACGTCGTTGCGGCGCCAGTGCGGGACGGTCACGTCGAGTCCGTCGGGACGCTCGGCTGTCTCGAAGCCGAGGCGCCCGAGGTGCAGCGCGCTCTGCGAGCGGGTGATGCTCACCCCGAGCAGCCCGCCGACGCGCTGGTCGCGCAGGCGGATCACCGGATGCTTCGCGTGTACGAGTCCACGCCCGCCGACGTCGATCGTTGCCGGCACGAGGCTCGCGCCGGTCAGCTCGAGCATCAGCCTGGTTGCGACGATCTGGGCCTCGAGTGCCGCCTCGGGCGACAGGCCCTTCTCGAAGCGCCCGCTTGCCTCGCTGCGCAGGCCGAGCTTCAGCGACGTGTCGTGGATGTTCGGCCCGTCCCAGCTTGCGACCTCCATCAGCACGCGCGTCGTGTCGGCCTGCACCTCCGAGCGCGTGCCGCCCATGACGCCGGCGATCGAGGTCGGCCCGTCGGCGTCGGCGATCAGGCAGACGCCGGTGTCGAGCACGCGCGTCTGGCCGTCGAGCGTGACGATCCGCTCGCCGTCGCGCGCGCGGCGCACGACGAGCCGGTCGCCTGCGATGCGGTCGCGGTCGAA
>Ga0136622_10000809_pt1 | contig 12901 bp, 11 predicted proteins | sample AntDrymUQ4482106_2_FD_104803 | JGI IMG/M metagenome (GOLD analysis project Ga0136622, IMG submission 104803) | Polar desert sand microbial communities from Dry Valleys, Antarctica - metaG UQ448 (21.06) | ecosystem: Environmental > Terrestrial > Soil > Desert | place: Antarctica: Dry Valley...
CACAGTCGCCAGCGTGAACGTCGCCCGATGATGCGTGAACAGCACGGTCAGCCCTACCGCGCCGGCGGCGGCCAGCAGCCATGACGTCGCCGTCACGCTGCGAGCACGAACGACGTCCCGACGGCGTTGGGCACGTACGCATCGGGCATGGCGGTCCCGATCCGTTGCTGAGCGCGCCAGCCGGTGCAGTGCGCTGGCACCACGACAGACGGGTTCAGCTGCATCAGGGCTGCGATCGTCGGTTCGATGATCGGTTCGAACGCTGGGCCAGTGAGGTGGAAACCCCCGAAGAGCCCGTGCAGCCGGTCGACGCCCGTGAGCCTCATCGCCTGACGAGCGATGTTGATCGCTCCGGCGTGCCCGCAGCCGGTGAGCACGACGAGCCCACGGTGCTGCACGTTCACAACGAGCGCCTGGTCGTCGACGATCAGCGGGTCGGGCTCCCAGTGGCCGTCGCGGTAGGCGTCGTGGTACGGCATGCCGTGCTCGAACTCGGTCGTGCGATCGACCTCCCCGGTGATCAGGACGCTGCCATCGAGCAACACGGACGGCTGACGTCGCTCGATCACCTCAAAACCCTCCCGCTCGATTGCCGCGCGGCTGAGTGTCGGGAGCTCCCACTCGGACGTCCCCGGTAGTGCGATACGACGCCGGGTCCACACCAGCGGATGGATCGTTAATGGCAACCCGCTGCGACGACGTAATCGTGACAGCCCGGCGAGCCCGCCGGCGTGGTCGAAGTGCCCGTGACTGAGGACGACCGCCTCGATGGCTTCGACGTCGGTTCCGAGACGTTCCATATTGGCGGCCATTCCGTCGGGAGACACGCCGGTGTCGAACAGGAGGGTGTGGACGCGATCGCCTCGGCGCGTGGTGACGAGCGCCGAGAAGCCGTGCTCGGCGGTCATGCCCGGCACGGTCAGGCCACCGTCGAACAGGTCCGCCGCCACGTGCGGAGTGCGGCGCAGGCCCATGCGCTTCGCCGGACCCATGTCGGCCATCAGCCCGTCGTAGCTGTTGTCGACCAGCGTGGTGATGACGACCTCGTCGACGGCGGCGAGCGAAATCGGATCGATGGCATCGCCGCCGACTTGGCGCGGCACGGCTTGCGCCGCTTCACCGTGTTGATCATGGTCGTGGCCGCCGCTGACGCACATGGTCGCAGACTAGGCAACGCCAGCTACGAGGACTGGCGCACGTGATACGTTTCCGGGCGGACGGAAGGCGAGAAGAGGGGCCAAGCGGCACTCGACCCAGGGGGATGAATGCGTCGAGCTGTCGTTGCCTGCTCAAGAAAGGGGAGTGCCATGTCGAAGCGGATGAACCGCCACCTCGCTGGCCCGATCGCGGCGACGATCTTGATCACTGCCGTGGCGATGACCGTGTCCTCGCCCGCATCGGCGGCGCCGGCGCCGCTGCTGCCACCGGCGCCCGAAATGGTCAGCGCGGATGCGTTGCCGACGGTGCAGATCGACGGTGTCGTGTGGTCGCAGGTCGTGGTCGGCAACACCGTGTACGCCGGTGGCCGGTTCAACAACGCCCGCCCGGCGGGTGCTGCCGCCGGCACCAACTTGACCCCTCGCGGCAACCTGCTGGCCTACGACATCACGACCGGCAACCTGATCACCTCGTTCGCGCCGTCATTGAACGGCCAGGTCCTCTCCGTCGCCGCCTCGCCGGACGGCTCGCGCGTCTACGTCGTCGGTGAGTTCACCACGGCGAACGGGCAGGCCCGTAGCCGTGTCGCCGCCTACAGCACGGCGACCGGCGCCCTGATCACGTCGTTCAACCCGATCGGGGTGAACTCGCAAGCCAGGGCCGTCATCGCCACCAACGACACGGTCTACGTCGGCGGCGGCTTCCAAGGCGCCGGCGCAACAGCTCGCAGCAACCTGGCCGCGTTCCGGGCCAGCGACGGGGCCCTGGTGGCCTGGAACCCGAACGCCGACTACACCGTGTGGGCGCTCGCCATCTCCAACGACGGCACGGCCGTGTTCGCCGGTGGCTCCTTCCAGAACGTCGGCGGTCGGCCGGCCTATGGCCTGGTCAAGATCAACAATGCGACGGGTGCCGTGATGCCTTGGAACGCGCAGAGCACCGTCCGTAACGCCGGCCCCGATGCGGGAATCACGAGCCTGCGTGTGCAGGGCAACAACGTCTACGGAACATCCTGGCACTATGGACCCGGCGGCAACCTCGAGGGGACCTTCAAGGCCTCGGTCGGCACGGGTGACGTGGAATGGGTCACGGACTGCCACGGCGACATGTACTCGAGCTTCATGCAGAACGGCGTCGTGTACGCGGTCGGCCACGCCCACTACTGCGGCAACATGGGCGGCGGGTTTCCCCAGTACCCGGCGTGGAAGTACCAACACACCCAGGCGTGGACCGACGCCGCCGGCGGCGAGATCCTCAACGAGGTCTACGGCTATCCCAACTGGCACGGGGTGAAGCCGGGACCCTCGATGATCAGTTGGTTGCCGGAGATGGCCATGGGTTCCTTCACTGGCCAGTACCAGGCCGGCTGGAACGTGACGGGCAACAGCGATTACGTGGTGGTCGGTGGCGAGTTCCCCCGTGTCAACGGTGCCGCACAACAGGGTCTGGTGCGCTTTGCGCGGCGCCCGATCTCACCGCGCCTGCAGGGACCGCGCTTCACCAACGGCCAGATCGTGCCCACGCTCGTGCCCAGATCACCGAACTCGGTGCGCGTGAGCTGGGTCGCCGGCTTCGACCGCGACGACCTCTCGCTGCAGTACACCGTCTACCGCGCCGATACGTCAACGCCGAGGTACTCGACCAGCGCCAATTCGAACTGGTGGATGACGCCGTCGCTCGGCTTCGTCGACTCAGGTCTCACACCTGGAGCGACATACAGCTACCGGATCGTCGTCAAAGACTCCGACAACAACGTCGTCAACGGCGGCTCGGTGTCCGTCACCATGCCGACCTCCGTGCCGTCGACCGCGCACGCTGACAGAGTGCGCGCCGACGGGGCGCGCATCTTCTGGCCGATGAACGAGACGTCCGGGCTGACCGTCAACGACCGCGCCGGCGTCACCGACGGTCGGGGCGACAACGGTGTCACCTGGAATCGGCCAGGGGCCATCGCCGGTGACACGGCGGCATCCCTCGGGGACAACGACTGGAGTCGCGTGTACACCCTCGGCACAGAAATGGCGCCGGACGTGTTCACGGCACAGGTGTGGATCCGCACCACGACGAGCAGGGGCGGTCGCATCCTCGGGTTCGGCGATGTGCAAAACGGCAACTCCGGCCATCGCGACCGGCACATCTACATGGACAACAGTGGTCGCCTGCTCTTCGGCGTGCGCGCCCAAGACAACTCGGCGCGCACCGTGACGAGCTCTCTCAGCTACCGGGACGGCCAGTGGCACCAGGTCACCGCGACGATGGGCGCGGCAGGGATGCAACTCTTCGTCGACGGCGCGCTGGTCGCTAGTCGCAGCGACACCACCGCCGGTGAGGCCTACCTCGGGTACTAGCGCCTCGGAGGTGATCAGCTCGGTGGGTGGCCCAGCACCCCGAGCATCGTCAACTTCATCGGAGACGTCGACGAGATCGCCATCTACCCCACGGCGCTCGACCAGGCCAAGATCAACGCCCAGTACCAGCTCAGAACGGCCACTCCGGGCGTGAACAAGGCGCCGACGGCGGCATTCACATCGAGCACGAACGGGTTGACAGCGTCCGTCGACGGGTCGGGTTCGTCCGATCAGGATGGTTCGATCGTCGCCTACGCCTGGAACTTCGGTGACGGGACCACGGGCTCCGGTCGCACCGCGTCGCACACCTACGCGGCAGCTGGCACCTACAACGTCACTCTCACCGTCACCGACGACGACAGCGCCCAGGGCGCTGTCGTGCGTGCCGTCACCGTCACTGCGGCCGCCCAATCGTTGGCGGCCGACAGCTTCACCAGAGTCGTCAGCAACGGCTTCGGGACGGCAAACGTCGGTGGGGTCTGGACCGTCACCAGCTCCTCGGCACTGTCGGTGGACGGCGCCGCCGCCAAGATGATCCTGTCAGCCGGTACGGGGCCGTCGGCATACCTCAACGGTGTGTCTGCCGCGGACGTGGATGCCACGGTCGACGTGTCGCTCGACAAGCCCGGCACGGGCGGCGGGTACTACGGGTCACTCATCACCCGGCGAATCGGCACCTCCGACTACCGCCTGAAGGCGCGTATCACGGCGACGAACGTCACGGTGTACCTCGTTCGCACGGTCAACGGCGCGGAGACCACCTTGACCTCAGCGACCATCGCAGGGCTGACGTACCGGGCGGGTCAGGTGCTGCACCTGCGTCTGCGAGTGGTGGGCTCCGGCACGACGACCATCCAGGGCAAGCTGTGGGTCGACGCCCAGCCCCAGCCGAACGACTGGACGGTGACCATCACCGATGCCACGCCTTCGTTGCAGAACCCAGGCGCTGTCGGTTTCTTCTCCTACCTGTCCGGCTCTGCGACCAACGCCCCGGTCACCGCTCGTCTCGACAACCTCAACGTCGCTGCTGCGGCGCCCTGACCACGAACCGTGGTGGAGCTGAGGGGAATCGAACCCCTGACCTCTTCCATGCCATGGAAGCGCTCTACCAACTGAGCTACAGCCCCAGGATGAGCGACGATACCAACAGGCCCGATCGCTTGCCACGCCCGCTCGGGCTGACCTGCCAGGCGGCGTCAGTGGTCGACAGCGGTCCAATCGATGACCGCCACGTCGCGGTAGAGCCGCTCGATCTCATAGAAGTCGCGGATCTCTTGAAGGAACACATGGACGACGACATCGCCGTAATCGAGCAGTACCCACTGCTGCTCGTGACGGCCTTCTGTGCGCAGCGGCCTGCGCTGCAGCTCCCGGCCGACCTCGGCTTCGACCTCCTCCACGAGCGTCCTCACCAGGCGACGGTTACCGGCTCCGCAGATCACGAAGTACTCGGTGATGGCCAGCACGTCGCCGACGGCAAGGACCGTGACGTCGGTGCCGTGTTTGGCATCGGCCGCTCGAGCGGCGGACAGAGCGACGGCGAGGGCTGCCTCGTCGAGCCCTCCGCGATCATCGCTGACCGTCATCGCCGCCCGTCGTCGTCAAGCATGGATTCCCATCAATCAACATCGTAGAAGGCAAGGGCGCTGTCGCCGAGCGTGATCACCACATCGATGCCCGGGATCTCGTACCCGGCGTCGACGACCTCGACATCACCGACGAGGGTCGGGAGCGTGTTTTTGGCTGTTGGCTCGGCGTCGGCGTTGACCACCTCCACACGGCTGACATCGGGACCACCGTCCTCGGCACCCGCCGTCGACACCGACGTTACGTTGATGTTGGCGAACAGCAGGAAGTTGATTGCCTCCGTCGCCACCTCGGCGTTGGAGACGTCCTCGTCGGCGAAGGGCACGATCAGCCGCACCGAGATCCCGTCGAACGGTGCCGCCAGCTTGCGCGGCGACACCTGGCCGAACACGAGCACCACGTCGCTGCGCTGGACCATGACGTAGAAGTCGTCCTCATCATCGTCCGATCCCGACTCGAATGAGACCGAAGCGATCCCTCGTGACGAGACTGGGCCGTTCCACAACCGATCGACGAAGTTGGTGACGCCGTTGTCCACGTCGACACCGACCGCAGCGCCGGTGTCGAGACCGCCGCCCACACTGTCGGCGATGGCATCCCACAGCGCCGCCGCGTTCTCATCAGCCACGGGCGGATCAGCGTCCGTGACGTCGCCGACGAAGCGGGCGCCGAGTGCCTCGGCGACTGCGTCCGGATCGAGCTCGTTCGGTCCTTGCTCGGCGAGCACGCTCGGACTGCCACCGATGTCGGACACCACGTCGGCCGGAAGATCCACGTCGACGCTCCCGACGGGCTGCAACAGCACCTCGAGCTCGTCCACGTCGATCGACACCACCTGGTCGAACGTGACACCGAGCATCGACATAGCGGCGAGGCCGAGAGCGGCGTCCGCACCGTCGGCATAAGCGGTGCGCAACGTTTCCGCCGGCGCATCGCCGCTCGGCCGCACCGGTGCACCGTTGGCCGGGATGCTGACGATGCTGCCGCCGGCACCGTTCGGCGAGAGGGTCAAGACTGCGGCCGAGGCCAGCGCGTCGTCATCGGTGACGATGCCGAGCAGCAGGTTGGGTGTTGCCGGCAGCGGGCTGGAGCGGCGTTCGGGGGCCGAGCTAGTGTTCCCCTCGGTCGAGTTGTAGATCATGTTGGCGCCCAGCACCAACGAGCCAGCGGCGATGACGATGGTGCCGACGGCCGCCGCGGCGCCGATCTTCGTGGCCCGACTGCGCCGAGCCGAGATACTGGTCACGTCGGCGAAACCCCGGGCCGCCGGGCGCCGTAGAGCCTGCGTTCGGCGATCGTGTCGAGCACGCGCTCGGTCAACAGGTAGTCGAGCGGACGGCCGTCGACGAACCTGGCCCGCAGGTCCGTGCTGGACACTTCGAGGCGCGGCACCTCGACGCGGATCCAGTCGATCGTCGGCGACAGCTCGACGGGTTTGCCGGGCCGGTCGACGACCACCATGCGCGAGCGGGCGATCACCTCGTCGAACCGCTCCCACGTCTCGAGCCCGGCGGCCGCATCGTCGCCGACGACGGTGAACAGCTCGGCTCCCGGATAGGCCCCCCTCAGTGCTGCGAGCGTGTCGGCCGTGTAGCTGTCGCCGCCAGCGTCGATCTCGGTGCGCCCTGCGGCCAGGCCGTCGACATCGCCAACGGCCGCCTCCACCATCGCCAGGCGGTCGAGCGCGGATGTGATGTCGCGTGTTCCACCCTTCTGCCACGGGTTGTTCGCCACCATCAGGATCATGACATCGAGTGACAGCACATGGCTGACGTTGACGGCCGTCACAAGGTGGCCCACGTGGGGCGGATCGAACGTGCCGCCAAACACGCCGACCCGGTGCACCGGGGTCGGCGATGAGGCGGCTGGCACGGCTGGCGAGTTTACGCAGCAGGAGCCGGACGGCGTCGAATGTCCCCGGCCCGGGTTGACACGTTTGGTACCATGGGATTTCCTCCCATCCGCACTACTCGAGCTATCCCCCACAGTTGCACTTCGACGATCAATTGAGCGCCTCCGGCCTCCGGGCGTCGATCGCCGGCTCGAGTGTTTTCTCGCCTGTTGTGTCGCAGGGCACACCACAGGCCGGAAGAAAACGAACACATGAACGGTTGTACCACTTGTCATGAATGATTCCATTGGCTTGTACCTGAACGACATCGGCAAGGTCCCCTTGCTCACCGCTGAAGACGAGCGCGAGCTGTCGCGCTCGATCGAGGCGGGGCGTGAAGCGGCCGAGCAGCTCGAAGCCGGCAAGAAGGGCGCAGACCTGAAGGCTTCGGTGGTCAAAGCTGCCAAGGCGAAGGACCGTTTCATCCGCTCCAACCTGCGGCTCGTCGTGAGCATCGCTCGCCGTTATCCCCTCCCCCAGGGTATGGACCTGCTCGACCTCATCCAGGAGGGGAACCTCGGGCTCGAGCACGCTGTCGACAAGTTCGACTGGCGCCGCGGCTTCAAGTTCTCCACCTACGCCACCTTCTGGATCCGCCAGGCCATCGGCCGGGCACTCGACCAGAAGGCCAGCCTCATCCGCATCCCTGGTGATCGCTCTGCCAGTCTGCGTGCCGCGCTGCGACAGGCGTCGGGTGACGGTGAGACCCTCGATCAGACCAATGCCGAACTGCACCGGCTGACCACGCCGGTGTCGCTCGACAAGACGGTCGGTGACGATGGCGACGCCACGCTCGGTGACCTGATGGCCAACGACGACGGCACACCCGAAGACCACGTGATGACGATCATCGACAGCGATTTGCTCGACGAGCTGCTGTCGACGCTCGATGATCGCGCCCGCTTCGCCGTCGAGGCCCGCTTCGGTCTGCTCGATGGTGAGCGCAAGAGCTTCCGCGAAGTCGGTGAGAGCCTGGGCGTCACCGCCGAGGCCGCCCGCCGTCTCGTCAGCCGGGCCGTCGTCGGCCTGCGCGACGATGCCGAGCGCATCCTCGCCGTCTGACGAAGTCGCACTCCTCGTTTATAGGCTTGCATCATGACGCAGACATGGGCGCCGTCGTCGTGGCGGGACCGCCCCGCCGGGCAGCAGCCCGAGTGGCCCGACGCCGACGGCCTCGACCGGGCGTTGAAGCAGATCGAGAGCTATCCGCCGCTCGTGTTCGCCGGGGAGGCCCGTTCGCTGCAGGCGTCCCTCGCCGAGGTGGCCGTCGGCAACGCCTTCCTGCTGCAGGCCGGCGACTGCGCCGAGAGCTTCGAGGAATTCTCGGCCGTCAACATCCGCGAGAAGCTGCGCGTCATCCTGCAGATGGCGGTCGTGCTCACGTACTCGATGGGCGTGCCGGTGGTGAAGGTCGGGCGCATGGCCGGCCAGTTCGCCAAGCCCCGATCGAGTGCCAACGAGCGCGTCGGCGACGAGGACATCCCGTCGTTCCGGGGCCACATGATCAACGACGCCGCGCCCAACCCGCTGGCCCGTGTGCCGAACCCCGAACGCCTCGTGCAGGCCTACAACCAGTCGGCGTCCACGATGAACCTGCTACGCGCGTTCACGAAGGGCGGTTTCGCCGACCTCAACCGGGTGCACGCCTGGACCCAGGAGTTCGTCTCGTCGAGCCCATCCGGCCGCCGCTACGAGCGGGTCGCCGCAGAGATCGCCAGGGCGATGCGCTTCATGCGTGCCGCCGGGATCGATACCGAGTCGAACCCGAACCTCAGTACCGTCGATGTGTTCACCAGCCACGAGGCCCTGCTACTCGGCTACGAGGAGGCGCTGACGCGCCAGGACTCGCTCACCGGTGGATGGTACGACTGCTCGGCGCACATGCTGTGGATCGGCGAACGCACACGTCAGCTCGACGGCGCCCACGTGGAGTTCCTCCGCGGCGTCGGTAACCCGATCGGCTGCAAGATCGGTCCGACGACGACGGTCAGAGAGGTGCTCGAGCTGTGCCAGGCACTCAACCCGGCGCATCAACCCGGCCGGCTCACCCTGATCTCCCGCATGGGTGCAGGCAACGTCGAGCGGGTGCTGCCGCCGCTGCTGCGAGCCGTCACCGACGCCGGTTACCCCGTCGTGTGGGCCTGCGACCCGATGCACGGCAACACGTATTCCGCTCCCAACGGGCGCAAGACCCGGCACTTCGATTCCGTCGTCGCCGAGATCGACGGCTTCGTGCGCGCCCATCGGGCCGAGGGCACCTGGCCGGGCGGCATTCATGTGGAGCTCACGGGCGACGCTGTCACCGAGTGCCTCGGCGGCTCCGATGCCGTGTCCGAGGACCAGCTCGACCACCGCTACGAGACCATGTGCGATCCCCGGCTCAACGGTCGCCAGAGCCTCGACCTGGCGTTTCGCGTTGCCGAGCTGATCACCAACGACCAGCGCTGACCGGCCTCGATGGGGGGCGATGCGAGGCCCCACGGGAGCGCCCTCGACGTGGTCGGTGCATGGCCCGTGCCGACGGCGGCGGCTGCCATCGTCGACGCCGGCGGACGGGTGGTGGCCTCGTTCGGACCGGTCGACGAGCCGTTCCGACTCGCCTCGATCACAAAGGTGTTCGCCGGTTGGGCGGCCATGATCGCCGTGGAGGAGGGCACGGTGACGCTCGATCATGCCGTTGGACAGCCGGGATGCACGATCGAGCACCTGCTGAGTCACGCCGGCGGCTACCCGTTCGAGGGCGACGATCCGATCAGCCCGCCCGAACAGCGACGCATCTATTCCAACACGGGGATCGAGCTGGCGGCCGCAGCGATCGCCTCTCAGACTGGGATCGGTTTCGACACCTACCTGACCGAGGGCGTGCTGGCGCCGCTCGGGCTCACGTCGAGCGATCTGCGCGGACCGGTGGCCCACGGGCTGTGGAGCACCGTCACCGACGTGGCGTCGTTCCTCGGCGAGCTGCAGCGCCCGACGTTGATCAGCGCCGAGTCGGCGGCAGCCGTGCGTCGTCCGCACTACGCCGATCTCGGCGGTATCGTTCCCGGCGTGGGACGCTTCGAAAAGTGTCCGTGGGGGCTTGGGACCGAAGTCCGGGGGGACAAATGGCCCCACTGGACCGGCCGCGGCAACAGCGAGCGCACATTCGGCCACTTCGGTGGCGCCGGAACCATGATGTGGGTCGACCCGGACGCCGGTGGCGCGCTCGTCGCGCTCACCGATCTGCCGTTCGACAACTGGTCCGAGACCGTCGTCCGCTCGTGGTCGGAGCTGTCCGACGCCGTGGTCGAGGAACTGAGGACTGCGTGACGTTCGTGCCCGGTGACCGCGTCCGCTGGCTGTGCGAGGGCGACGACGGGTTGCCGCAGGTGAAGTACGGGTTCATCGGCGACGAGCCAATGCCGACGGGCGAGGTACAGGTCGTGTTCGACGACGAGTTGGGCGGCCAGTACGTGGCGCTCGGTCACCTGGATCCGGTGTCGATCACGTCGATCGTGCTCAGCCTGCACGGCAGCGACCTGATCGAGGACCCCGAGCTGCGCCGCGGGCTCGTAGGCCTGTGGCGTGCCGAGGCGGAATCGGCTGGGCTTGAGGTGAGTGGCATGCTGGGTCTCGGTGCCGGCGTGCGCGAATCCGTGATGAGTTGGGCTCTCGCCGAGGTCACGAGCGGCGGAGAGCGCTACGTCGTGCGGGCCTGGGAGACCACGGGCGAGCTGCCGACGGTGCAGGTGCGAGCCGAGTCACCCCAGACGAATCACTTCTAGTGGTCTCGTTCGCTGCGCTCACGCCGCGACCAAGCCGCGCTCGAGCCACGGGGTGCGGTGATCGTCGTCGATCACACCGATCTCGGTGAGGAAGGACGTGAGCTTCGACAGCCCGGCGACGACGTTGTCGCGGTAATGCGGATTGGACGCGGCGATCATCAAGCCACCGTCGATGCCGAGCTGCTCGAACACGTCCGGATTGAGGCTCAGCGCCACGATCTCGTTCACGAGCACCGGCGCAGCCTCCCGGACCGTTGAGCGGTCCTCGTCACTCAGCGCCGCCCACACCTCGGCCAGGTACGACTTGGCGAAGCTGACATGGCGAGCCTCCTCCAAAACGTGGAGCTTGGCGATCTGGCGCGACAGCGAGTGGACGCGCTCATCCTTCATCGTCAGCCGGTTGGCGTGGTCGAGCATCTCCTCGATCGCCAGGATCAGCAGATATGACAGGGCCCGGCCACCGGCGGACTCGTCGAGCATCACGGGCCGGTCGGGTGCGTAAGCCGGGGTGCCGGCGCGGCGGATGTACTCGCCGAACATCGTCGAGTGGCGGCACTCATCGGCCACCTCGACGAGCAAGTAGCGATGCATCGGATCGGTGACCGGGATGTCGACCAGGTGGCGCAGCACGATCTGCATCAGCGCGTTCTCGAACCAGATGCCGGCGCCGAGCAGCGCCACGGTCTCGTGGCGGCTGTAGGCGATGCGCTCTGGCTCGGTCATCTCATCCCACGCAGTCGTGCCGTACAACGACAGCAGCTCAGGCGGCAAGTGAAACGCCGAGTCGTCGACGGGGAGGCCGTCCCAGTCGATCTCCTCGAACGGATCGTGCGTCGACCGCTCCGACGCCTTGACGAGCTGGGTGGACCGGGCAGCGGTCCTCGGAAGATCAAGCGTTGCACTCATGACATCAGTATGACTGTGACAGTGTTCACTGACAACATACGGTGACAGTGTTCGATGTCACAATCGCTCGGATGTGGTTGACTGGTGCCGTGAGCACGACTGGCGATGAGCCGTCCTGCGCCGGCGACGGCACCACATACGGCCTGGCTGAGCTGGCGGCGGTCAGCGGCGTTCCCGAGCGAACGATTCGTTACTACCAGGCCGAGAAGCTGCTGGCGCGCCCCTCCAAGCATGGGCGCGACGCCGTCTACGGCGACGGCCATGTCGAGCGCCTGCGCCTGATCGGTGAGCTCCGCGATCGGGGCCTCAAGCTGCAGACCATCCGCGATCTGGTGGCCACCGACAACCCGACACGCACCGTCTCCCAGTGGCTCGGCGTCGACGCCACGCTCAGCGCCCCATGGTCCGACGACCGGCCGCGGCTGATGGACCACGACGAGTTGGTCGAGCTGGTGGAACGTCACGGCGACCGGCCAAGCGGGCTGCTCGGCGAGCTGACCGACGCCGGATACGTCGTCGCCCGCGACGACGGCAGCTGGGACGTCCCGAGTCCGACGCTGCTCGACTTGGCGATGCGCCTGCGCAGCGCCGGCATCGACCTCGAGATCTCGGGCATGATGCGCGACCTGCTGAGCCGCCGCCTGGCGAAGGCCGTCGACGACACGGTGAAGTTGCTCGTCGAGCGTGCCGGCGCCGGGTTCGCCGGGGGCGGCTCGCCAGAGGAACTGGCCACCGCCCTTGGCGCCCTGCGCCCGATCGCTCGCGAGACGACGAGCCTGATCCTCGCCCAGGAGGTGGAGCGCGCTCTGCGACGACTCGTCGAGTCCGGCCCCCGGCGCGCCCGCCGTTGAGCCGGGATCAGGCACTTCTGGGGGAGCGAGTTGCTGTATGCCCCGAGGATTCTGACCAGGACGGGCGACACGTCGACTTCCTCTGGCCGATCTGGGGTGTGCTCGATGTGACGCCCGACGGCCAAGGGGCAGCGTCGGCTCTACGCCGTCGACGTCAGGCCACTGTGCGAGCTCGACCGCTGGCTCGACCACTACAGAGCGTTCTGGGACCAGCACCTCGATGCCCTCGACACAGAGCTGCACAGAGGTCGGCGGGCAGGCACCACCACCAACGATCTTCAGAAGGACACGTCGACATGAACCGTTCACCCGACATCGCCCACGTCGCCGGCCTGACAAAGCGTCGCGTCGTAACCGCCAGGGGCACCACACGATCGGGATGGAGCGCACGTACTC
>Ga0136622_10000810_pt1 | contig 12893 bp, 13 predicted proteins | sample AntDrymUQ4482106_2_FD_104803 | JGI IMG/M metagenome (GOLD analysis project Ga0136622, IMG submission 104803) | Polar desert sand microbial communities from Dry Valleys, Antarctica - metaG UQ448 (21.06) | ecosystem: Environmental > Terrestrial > Soil > Desert | place: Antarctica: Dry Valley...
AGAGGACCCAGGCCGTGCCGCGGCGGCCGCGCAGGAGCGCCCAGAACGCCGCGCACGGGACCGCCGCGGCCAGCAGCCAGAGCGGCTGGAGCCCCGCGGTGAACAGCACGGCGATCATCGCGATTGCGGCGAGGTCGTCGATCACGGCCATCGACAGCAGCACCACCCGCACGCCCGAGGGCAGGCCCGACCCGACGAACGCGAGCACACCGAGCGCGAAGGCGATATCGGTCGCGACGGGGATCGCCCAGGCCCCGCCATCCGCCGCGTCGCCGCCCGACACGGCGATCGCGACGAGCGCCGGCACGATGATTCCTCCGGCCGCGGCGGCGACAGGCAGCGCCGCAACGCGGCGGTCGGCGAGCTCGCCGACGGTCAGCTCGCGCTTGACCTCCATCCCGGCGACGAAGAAGAAGATGGCGAGCAGCCCGTCGGCCACCCAGTCGGCGAGCTGGAGGTCGAGGTGAAGCCAGGCCGGGCCGATCGCCAGCGCGGCGCCCCAGACCTCGCGGTAGGAGGCCTCGGCGAGGTTGGCCCAGACGAGCGCGACCGCCGTGGCGGCGAGCAGCAGCTGGCCGCCGGTTGTCTCCTCGCGCAGGTAGTCGCCGAGGTCGTCCGCCTGGTCGGTGATCTGGCGCTTGAGCCTGCGGTGGGGCACGCGGCGGTCCTGGTCTCGGGCAGCACGAAATGTGGTGCCGACCAGTCTTCCCGGCTCACCTTGCTACACGATCCCCGGCCAGGGTAGCGCACCGGGTCCCTCTCGGCGGTCGAAGATGCGTCGCCTTCGACGAGCTACGGCGGCCGGGCGGCTACCGGGTGCTATATTGCTTGCGCAAGCAATCAATTCCATGTGTTTCGACAGAAAGGCTTCCGATGACCACAGCCAACCCCACCTTGATCCCCGCCGGTACCTGGACGGTCGACCCGGCACACTCCAAGGTCGGCTTCTCCGTCAAGCACATGGGCGTCACTACCGTGCGCGGCGAGTTCAACGAGTTCGAGGGCATGTTCGAGATCGGCGAGGATCTCGCTTCGGCCAGCGCCTCCGGCACCGTCAAGGTCGCCTCGGTGGACACCAACCAGTCCCAACGTGACGATCATCTGCGCTCGGCCGACTTCTTCGGGGTCGAAGAGCATCCAGAGCTCGCCTTCGAGTCGACCGCCATCGAGGCGATCGACGACGAGACCTACCGCATCCGCGGCAACCTGACCCTGCACGGCGTCACGCGCGAGGTCGAGCTCGCTGCCGAGCTCGGCGGCACCGACACCGGGCCCAACGGCGAGGAGCGCGCCGGCTTCGAGATCACCGGCGAGCTCTCGCGCCGCGACTTCGAGATGACCTTCAACGCCGCACTGGGTAGCGGCAACGCCGTCGTCTCCGACAAGGTCAAGCTCGCCCTCGACATCGCGGCGGTCAAGGAGGACTAGTGAACCTCCGAGTCGCACCGCCAAGCCGAAGCGACGGCGGCGCGACTCGCACCGCCAAGCCGAAGCGACAGCGGCCCGTCCGGCGGAGCGGGCGCGCGGCCGTGTCGTAGACGCTCGTTTCCCCAGTTACCGATTCGGGCAACCGGGACCCGAACCCGTCACCTATCCGGAGGAGATTCATGGCCGACCTGACACCGCTTGACGAGAAGCTGGCCGAGGTGCTGGGCCTCGCCCAGGCCGCAAAGGAAACCACCGCCCACGTGGCCGGGATGGAGGACGCCGAGGACTTCCGAGAGCAGCTGGAGGGGATGGGCGAGGACGCGGCGGAGACCGAGCGCCGCACCGACGCCCATATCGACACTCTGGAGGGGCGCAAGACCGCGATCCGTGAGAAGGCCAAGGAGACCAAGGGTGAGGCGGCCGAGATGCGCGAGGCCTACCTCGAGGGAGAGGAGGAGGCGCTTGACGGGTTCGAGTTCCTGACTATGGCCGAGGCAGGGGAGCTTGGACACTGGGAGATCGTGCAGACGATGGCCACGACGCTCGGCGAGGACACAGTCAGCCAGCTGGCCGACTGGGCGGTCGAGGTCCAGCGCCGCCACCTCGACGGCGTGCGCGCCTCCAGCCTGAAGCTGGCCGAGAAGGAGGCGCGCGGCTAGGCCATCGCTGCTGCAGGAGCCGCTGGCTCGGCTGTTTCGTACGAGGAACGGCGTTAGCTGCGTGCGGCTCGGACTGTATCCGAGGCGAGGCTCCGCCCATGCCGAGTGCCGGCGCGGTGCACGCGGCACGCTCGTGGCGGTGCGCCGGCGCGGCGCGGGGCGGCGTGCCACCAGCGCGGTCGCGCTTGCCGCCCCGGGACTGCGGAGCGTCTCCGTACGGCGGCTACGCGATGGACTTGCCCGAGAATCCGCTGCTACAGGCGCATTGCCCTGGCCGTGCTCGACGGGGTGAGCGAGCCGGGCGACCTCGAGATCGTGGCCCGGTATGCCGACGGCACCCACCGCCGCTTCGGACGCGCGGCGTTGCGGGCGACGGTGCCCGGCTCGGGCACGACCCCCACCTGGGCTGCCGACCACGGGCGCGGCCGCGGAGGCAGGCTGTGCGTGACCCTCGTGCAGCCCGAGGATCCCGATCGGACCAACGAGCCCGCCAACCACGCCCGGCACGGTGAGTGCGCGCGCCGGCGCGAAGCCCCCTTTCTCGCGGTGCGCCGGAGCCTGGAGCACCCCGAGGGCTCCCGGGAGGGGGTGGTCGCACAGACGCTGGTGTTCGGGGCCGCGGGCTCCTCGGTGACCGAGGTGTCCGTGCAAGGGCCCCACGGCGAGAGGGCGGCCGGGCTCTCCCGCCGCGGCGGCGCCTTCCTGGCCGTGCTGGCGGGGCCGGTACCGGCGCGGGCATTGACAGTCCAACTGCGCTACGCCAACGGCTCGGAGATCACCTGGTCCGGGCGGCGGTCTGTGAACGTGGCGCCGCCCCCCCGAGAGAGGTACTGAAGAGCCTACCCCGGCGCTCCTCGAATCAGCCGGCTCAGCGCTCCTCCGCCGCTGAGCTTCCTGGGCACCGTACCCGGCGGCCGAGGACGCACCCGCCGACACGTTTGCCCGCGAGAGTGAAACGGCGCCGGGCGGGTACGGCGCCGCGGCTTGCCGGTGGCTCCGTCAACCACCGGACGGCCACGGAGAGGGCGCCGCAGCCGAAAGGTGACGCACTTGCCGATGCCGATATCAGCGCTCGCGAACTGGATTCCCTCGGGGGTGAACGTCGGTGGGAAACGCTGATAGACCTGCACCGCTATCCGCCGGCCCTCGCGCACCTCCACCCCGGAGAACGGCTCGAACCCACCCACCCAGTGCAGCCGCAGCACGCGGCCACGCCTACCCACGCTCCAGGTCCATCCGGTTCGGAGATCCTGGGCTCCGAGCGCGATTCGCCCCCTCACCTTCCGTCCTCCCCGCAAGTGCGCGACCAACTGCAGCTCCTCGTAGAGACGTCCCGAGGAGATCACCGGCACCAGGAAGCTCCTGCCCGCCAGGACGCCGGGCCGCGAGGGGCGAACCCGAGCCCCACGGACCTCGAGACGCTCCACTCGCGAGGTCAGGCTGCCGTGCACCAACACCAGCCGCCTGCCGAAGCGCTTTGCTCCCACGCCGGAGATAGGCGCGCTGCTGAAGGGCTCGAATGGAGTGGTGCAGCTGCCGATCGTTGACGCGGGTGGCGCAGCCGGGGCCCAAGTGTCCTCGAATGAGCCCACGTCCGACCAGCGACGGTGAGTCGAGGAACGATCCGAAGCGCGGCTCGTAGGCACCGACCTCGCCGGCCACGACGCGACCGGGCTCGGTGCAACGACTTATCCGCTCGCCCATGACGGTGTCCGCTCGCTGCGAATAGCCGACGAGCGCGAGGTCGCCTCCGCCCGTAGGATCGGGTGCTGTGATCTGGGTCTGGAGAGATCCCTGATCCACAAGCCGATCGGAGTCACCCCGGGCGAAGTCCAGGGTCTTCTCACGTCCTGAAGCCGACTGGAAGCGGAGCACGAGGTCCGCCCTGCGTACCGTGCCGGGCAGCACGGCCAGGAAGGTGCGCGACTTGGGCTGGAGCCTGAGGACGCTCCGGACGCCAGCAACGTCGAGGGTCACGCGCCGCACCGTGCGAGCCGCGATGCCGCCGACGATGGTTCGGACCGGCCGGGGGTCCGCTGTAATCGGATCGTCGACCAAGCGCTCCATCAGGAGCGGTGGCGAGTCGAAGCGCACCGACCCGCACGCCGTGCGGTCACCCAGCCCAAGCCGGATCTCGCGACCGGTCGTGAACCGGCGGACGAGCTTCCCAGCGACCAGACGACCGATCTGCGCGCAGCGTTCCGACCGATCCGGGGTCTGGTCGGTCGGTTGGCGGGGGTGCCAGCTGCGAACCACCCACTCCGGTCCGCCGTCCGGGTCCGGGGCCCTCGCCCCGAGCTGCACTGTGCCGCTCACCGGCGCGACCCCGGCTGACGCAGCCCCTACGGGGGTGAACAGTAGGGCTGCAACCACGAAATGGGCGAGAGGGGCGGCGCGAGACATTGCCGACAAGGTTCCCCTATCGCGACAACGGTCGCCGCACGCATCCGATGCAGCGGGAGCGAGGTCCTCTCTACGGCCTTCGCTGCGTGCACGGAAGGCGCCTCTGAAGTGCGCACGCAGGGACCGGGGCCTGCCACCCGGCCTCCGCGCACCCGATTCGCCGAACCGAGACCGGTTGATGCGACGGGCGGCTGTAGGGTGATGCCGAATGGTCGCTCGCCCGACTGGTGACGCGGGCTCGCGCACACCCGCCGGCCGCGACCCCGAGATGGAGGACTGATGGCCGCGATGAGGTGGTGGGGCTGGGGGCACGACGGCGTATCGTTCACCCACGAGGACAAGCCGGCGCTCGGGCCCTACCTGCGGACCCACCTCGCGCTCGACGCGACGCGTGTCACCTCCCAGGCCGTGGCTTTCGGAGATCTGCGCATTCCCGAGCCGTCGCTCTCGCCGGGCCTGCGGGCCGCGCTCGAGGAGGCGCTCGGCGGCGGCCTCCCGTCGACCGATCCGCTCGACCGGTTGGTTCACGCGCGCGGCAAGAGCCTGCGCGATCTCGTCAGGCATCGTCGCGGTGACGTCGGCCGGCTGCCCGACGCGGTCGTCCGGCCGGGCGACGAGGACGAGGTGGCGGCAGTCATGCGCGCGGCGGTGGACGCCGACGCCGTTCTGATCCCCTTCGGCGGCGGCACGAGCATCTCCGGCAGCCTCGAGGCCTCGGTGCAAGAGCGGCGGACGGTCGTCTCGCTCGACCTGTCGCGACTGTCGCGGGTGCTCGCTGTCGACGAAGGTTCCCGCCTCGCCCGGATCCAGGCCGGCGCGTTCGGCCCGGACCTGGAACGGCAGCTCAACGCGCGGGGATGGACGCTCGGCCACTTTCCGGACAGCTTCACGCACTCAACGCTCGGGGGCTGGATCGCCACGCGCTCTTCGGGCATGCAGTCGGACCGCTACGGTGACATCGGCGACCTGACGCGCGCGGTTCGGGTCGTCACGCCCTCGGGGCTGCTTGTCACGCGCCCGGTCCCCAGCACCTCGACCGGTCCGAGCGTGCGCGAGATGGTGCTGGGCAGCGAAGGACGCTTGGGGGTGATCACCGAGGCGACGCTGCACGTGCGCCGCCTCCCCCAGGAGCGGGTGATCCTCGGCTACCTGTTTCCGACGTGGGCCGACGGCTTGGCGGCCATGCGGGACATCGCGGCCAGCGAGGCGGCCGTGTCGGTCACTCGCGTGTCTGACGCGAGCGAGACGGGGTTCTCCTTTGCAACTCAGAAGAAGCCCTCCGTCCTCGACCGGCTCAAGTCCACGGCCCTGACCACGTACCTGAGACGCCGGCACGGCTTCGACGTCGAATCCATGTGCCTCTCCTTCATCGGCTACGAGGGCGGCCAGCGCCACGTCGCCGCACAGCGCAAGCTGGTAGGGCAGATAGTCGGCCGCCACGGCGGAGTGTGCATCGGCAGCTCCCCTGGTGCGCTCTACGATCAGAAGAAGTTCGACACGCCCTACATCCGGGACTTCCTGCTCGACCGCGGCGCGCTCGCGGACGTGTCAGAGACAGCAGCTCCCTGGAGCGGCCTGCCGACCGTTTACGACACCGTCACGGCCGCCGCCCATGGAGCCTTCGATGACCTGGGCGTCCGCGGCTACCTCATGTGCCATCTGTCGCACTCATACCACTCGGGTGCGTGCCTGTACTTCACCTTTGCGTTCGAGCCCTCGGCACAGGAGGACGCGCTGCAGGAGTACGACGTCGTCAAGTCGGCGATCCAGCAGGCGTTCATCGATTCCGGTGCCACGCTCTCGCATCACCACGCGGTGGGCACCGAGCATGCCCGCTGGCTCGAAGAGGACATCTCGGCACCGGGTGTCGCGATGCTGCAGGCGCTCTTCTCCGGCGTGGATCCGGGCGCCAATCTCAACCCGGGGAAGATCGTGTGAGGCGCAACCGTGGGGGGCTCGACACCTCCTGGGCGCGCAGCGGGGCGGCGGGTGCGGTGCGCGAGGTCCTGCTGAGCGGCGTGCTGGGCCCCCTGACCGACCTCTACACCCGCCAGCGGATCGTAGGGCGCGAGCACCTCGAGGGCCTCGCGGCCCCCGTGGTCTTCGTGGCCAACCACTCGAGCCACGTGGACACGCCGATCATCCTCCGAGCGCTACCGCGGACGTGGCGCCGGCGCACCGCGGTCGCGGCGGCGGCCGACTACTTCTACCGCGTGCCGTGGATTGCGCGCGCGGTGTCGCTGGCGTTCAACACCGTCCCCGTACAGCGCAGCGGGGAGGGCGTCGCCCCCGACGCCGCCTCGCACCTGGTGCGGCTGATCGACGAGGAGTGGAGCCTGCTCGTCTTCGCCGAGGGCACCCGCTCGCGCGACGGCACGGTCGGCCGCCTGCGCTCAGGCGCGGCGGTCCTCGCCGCCGAGCACAGCCTGGTGATCGTGCCCGTCTACGTCACCGGAACGCACGCGGTCATGCCGCCGGGCCGTAAGTGGATGCACCGCCAGCCCGGGCGCTTCGGCGGAGCTCGCCATCAGATCGTGGTCCGGTTCGGTCCGCCGGTCCGCCCCGGGGACTCAGAGCACCGGGTCGAGGTCATGGAGCGGGTCCGGATGTTCTTCGAGGCGTCGGGCGCCGTCACGACTCCGGACAAGCGGATCGCGGCCCGTAGCCGGAGCTCCGCTTCTCGCCCGCCGGCCTCGTAGCCCGTGGCGCGAGTCTTCGTCACGGGGGGGAGTGGCTTCATCGGCGGCGCATTGACCGCTCGGCTGGTCGAGCGCGGCGACGAGGTCGTGGCGCTCGCCCGCTCCGAGGAGGCAGCGGCCGCGGTGGCGCGGCGCGGGGCCAGGGTCGCCCGCGGCAACGTGCTCGACGAGGACAGCCTCGCCGAGGGCATGGCGGGCTGCGCGCTGGCCTATCACGTCGCCGGGGTCAACACGCACTGCCCGGCCGACCCCGCTCTGCTCATGCGCGTGAACGTAGAGGGTGCCGAGACGGCTGTTCGGGCAGCCGCCCGCGCCCGCGTCCAGCGCCTGGTGCTCACATCGTCCGCCGCTTCGGTCGGCGAGCCCGCCGGCACGGTGGGGCGGGAGGAGACAAGGCATCGGGGGTCCTACCTCTCGGTCTATGACCGGTCCAAGCACCACGGCGAGCAGGCCGCATTCCGGGCGGCTCGGAGCCTCGGTGTCGAGGTCGTCGCCGTCAACCCCTCCTCGGTTCAGGGGCCGGGCCGCTCCGCCGGCAACGGGAAGATCATCATCGCCTACCTCAATGGCCGGCTGCGGGCCTTCGTGGACACCTACATCAGCGTGGTCGACATCGACGACACCGTGGAGGGTCATCTGCTGGCTGCCGCGAGAGGTCGCAGCGGGGAGCGCTACGTGCTCAACGGTGTCACGGTCACGTCCCATGAGGCGCTGGAGATCGTCTCTGAGCTATCCGGGGTGCGGGACCGCGTCCACATGCTGCCACCCGCACTGGCGCGCTCGGGCGCGGCCGTCGCGGAGGGTGTAGCACGCGCGAGGGGCCGGCCGTCGTCGATGTGCCGCGCGCGGATTCGCACCATTCTGCACGGCCACCGCTACGACGGCTCGCGGGCCACGCGGGACCTCGGCTTGAGCTACGCGCCGGCCGCGGACACCCTCCGCCGGACAATTGAATGGGCCGTGGCCGAGGGGCTCGTCACCCGCCCCCTTCCTGGTTTGCCGCGCGCCGACGCCTGACCTGCGGATGACTGGGCAAAGGCGGGCCTAGGGGGCCTCAGCAGCCGAGGCTGTGCCCGAGCGGGAACACCCATCTGAACAGGCTCAGGCCCGGACGCTTGCACCAGCAGTCGGCTCGGCAGTCGCACCTCGTCGCGCCCGATCGCTCCAGGGCGTGACTCAATGCCGCCAGCGCCAGGTAGGCGCCCCCACCGATGAGCAAGACGCGCCTCATGACGCTTGGGCGAGGGCCTCGGTGGGCACGACGTAGAACTCTTGGCCCGAGCTCTCGCTCTGGCGGGGACGCGGCCCCAAGCCCCGACGCAGGTACCGCGGCGTGCGGTCCAGGTGGCCTCCGTGCGCGTTGACCCACAGGGCGACCGCATCGGGATCGCCGCCGGCCGCTTCTACGCGTGAGCGCAGAAGGGCAACCGTGCCGGGTGTCCGGTCGATGAAGCCAGACGGCTCAACGGAGGTCAGGAGCGTTCGTATCGGATCGTCATTCACGAGCGCGGAGTTTAACCGCCGGCCGCGACGGGCGCCCGTAATGGGAGAACCGGATCGCCGGGGAAAGAGGTGCGCGTCCACGTGGCTCCTACCCGATGGGGCGCGAGGCGCGCAGCTGGGCGTAGGCGGCGGCGAGCGCGGTTCGCATCGGACCGATCTCGTGGTGGGCGGTGGAGAGGACGTATCCCCCTTGGACTGCGGCTAGCGTGGCCTCTGCCAGAACCTCCGGTCGGGTCGCGCGATCGAGCGCACCGCGCGCCTTCATCGACTCGAGCCCGCGGGCGAGGATGGTCTCCCAGCGTGAGAAGGCGTCGGCGACGCACGACTGCATGTCGGGGCCGCCGGCGCTCAGCTCGATCGCCAGCGACCCGACGGGGCAGCCCCTGAAGCCGTGGCGCTCCTGGCCTTCCAGCAGCGAGTCGAACCAGGCCCGTATGCCGCTCCAGGTGTCCAGCCGGAACTCTCCGAGCTCGCCCAGAACGGCCGCGAGCTGGTGCTCGAGGACTGCCGCCGCGAGGTCGTCCTTGCTCGAGAAGTAGTGGTAGAACTGGCTCTTACCGGCGCCCGAAGCTAGGAGTACATCCTCCAGGCCCGTCGCTCGCACGCCGCGCTCGTGCATGAGCGCCGCGGCCGCTTCGATGATCGCGCTCTTGCGCTCTCTTCCTCGCGTTGTCTTGGGCTCTGCCACGGTGGTCACCGGTAGCGGGTCCATCCACCGCCGGCCCACCTCACTGTACCGTCCAGTACACTGGTGGGAAAGGGTACATGACCACTGATCGGAAGGATGCAAGTGCTAGGTGACCGCATAGGACCGATGCTTTGAGCACCCCGTCTTCTCTCAGCAAGGGAGCCTTGGCGGGGCTGATCGGCACCGCGGCGATGACCGCCGCCCAGATGGCGGAGATCCGGATGAGCGGTCGCAGTCCCTCCCTGGTGCCCGGCCGCGTCGCGTCGAAGCTCCTGAGGCTGGAGCCCGACGGCGAGGATGCGATGTCGCAGGTCTCGACGAGGATGCACTGGGCGCACGGTATGACGATGGGTGCCGTGCGGGGGTTGATCGGCCAGGGTGGCCTTCAGGGTGGGCGCGCGGCGGCGACCCATTTCGCCCTGATGTGGAGCGGCGACGTCATGCTCTACAAGGCCCTCGGCATCGCATCATGGCCCTGGCAGTGGAGTCTCGAGGAGCTCGCTCCGGATGTTCTCCACAAGGGCATCTACGCGGTGGTCACGAGCGCCGCGTATGACCGTTTGGCCTGAGTCGCGGGCCGGAAGCGGCCCCCCTCCGGGTTGGGAGCGGATCGAGGGGCTGTCATCACCGATCGGCTCGGCGGGCGATACTGGTGCGGTGGATGACCGCAATGTGTTGGGTGCAGCGCTCGAGCCCTGTGGGAGCGACCCCGTTACGGGCTTCTACCGGGATGGCTACTGCCACACGGGCCCTAACGATCGGGGCAGCCACACGATCTGCGCAGTCGTGACGGCGGAGTTTCTGGAGCACCAGCGCCGCATCGGCAATGACCTGAGCACGCCGATGCCGGGATATCACTTCCCGGGGTTGGTCCCGGGCGACCGGTGGTGCGTGACCGCGGCGAACTGGCTGCGCGCCCACGAGGACGGCGCGGCCGCCTACGTGGTACTGGCGTCCACCCACGAGCGCGCCCTCGAGATCGTCCCTCTCGCTGCGCTCGAGCAGCACGCCGTCGACGTCCCGGGGGATCCGAGCATCCTCGGCGACTGAGCCCGCGCCGAGCCCCCGCGCCTAGGCGGACCGGGACTGCACCGGCCGCAGATCCGCGATCGCGTTCACGAACCCCTCCAGCTGCCTGGTGGTCCAGCACTCGAACACGCCGTCGCAGTGGCGCTCGTACGCCGCCATCACCGAGTCGCCGTAGTTCCAGTACAGGCGCGGCTCGGGATTCATCCAGAAGGTGCGCCCAGCTCGCTCGGCCACCCGCGCGAACACGTCGGCGTGCGGCTCGCGGCCGTTGGTGCGCGCGTCGCCCAGCACGATCACGCTCGAGCGGGGATCGAGATCGTCGGTCACCTGCTCAAGGAACTCCAGCCAGACGCGACCGTAGTCGGTGTAGCCCGATACGTCCGCCACGCCGGCATCGCCCGCGATCGCGCGGGAGACCGCCTCGAAGGAGCGCTCGCGCTCGAACACGCCGGTGACCTCGGAGATCCGCTCCACGAAGACGAACGACCGCAGCTTGCGAAACGAGTCGTGCAGCGCGTGGAGGACCGACAGGAAGAAGACGCTGGCGCTGGTGACGCTCGTGGACACGTCGCACAGCACGTAGAGCTCGGGGCGCCGCGGGCGCCGCGGGCGGTAGCGCAGCTCGATCGGCACGCCGCCGGTCTGCAGCGACAGGCGCATCGTGCGTCGCACGTCGACCGCCGGCGAGCGGCTGCGTCCCCGGGTCTCGCGGCCCTGGGTGGCCAGCCGGCGCCGCAACTGGGCCACCACGCGGTGAACCTCGGCCAGATCGTGTGCCGCGCCGGTGGGCAGCGCGCGATCGAAGTCGCGCAGGGGCCGGGCGGGGGGCAGCGAACCGGTGCGCTCGATCAGCGCCCGCTCGAGCTCACGGCGCACGTGGCCCTCGAACTCGCGCAGCCGGTCGCGCGGCACCGAGTCCGGATCGGGCAGCTCGGCGGCGGCCTGCTCGCCCTTGAGGCCCAGCGTGCGGCGGATGCGCTGCACGTCGACCCCGATCACGCCCGAGCCCTCGCCCTGGCGGCCGAAGGCGGAGATGGCCAGTCGGGCGAGGTCGCGCAGGTCGCCGTCCGAGCCCTCGGGGGCGCGCAGCGCGGCGCGGATGCGCTCGCGCAGCGCGTCCAGGTCGATGCGCTGCTCGCCCCCCTCGCCGGGGCTGCCCTCCTTGATCTGACGCTCCATCGCCTCGCGCTCCACCGCCCGGAAGAAGAAGCGGTCGAACACCAGCTCGAACAGACGCCGGTCTTCCTGCGACTTGGCGAGCGTTGCGGAGAGAGCGCCCCGGAAGTCATCGCGATCGGTCCAGGTGACCGCCTCGAGGGCGGCGAAGGCGTCCAGCAGCTCGGAGGTGCCCACGGCCATGCCCTCGCGGCGCAGCTCGTCGGCGAACTCCAGCAGGCGCGGCGCCACGCCGCCCGGACCCGGCGCCTGCGGCATCCCGCCGTACAGGGCCGGGTTGGCCTTGCCGCCGGATGGCATTTGGCGGCGCCGCCGCCTATCCGGCTTGGCGGGACCCGGTGAGGCCATCGGTGAGCTTCACTCCCACCCGGTCGGTCACCAGGTCGAGGTCTGTGCGGTGCTTGATGATGATGCTCATCGAGGTCCTGAGCGTCTCGGCATCGATGTCCTCGGCGCCGAGCAGGAGCAGGGCACGCGCCCAGTCGATCGACTCCGCGATCGAGGGCGGCTTCTTGAGGTCGAGGTCGCGCACCATCTGCACGACCTCCACCAGCTTGCGCGCCACGTCCTCGGACAGCTCGGGCGTGTGCAGGCGCACGATCTCCAGCTCGCGTTCGGGCCCGGGGTAGTCCAGCCAGAGGTAGAGGCAGCGGCGCTTGAGCGCCTCGGTCAGCTCGCGCGAGTTGTTCGACGTGAGCAGCACGAGCGGGTGCGTCTTGGCCTCGATCACCCCGAGCTCGGGGATAGAGACCTGAAAGTCCGACAGCACTTCGAGCAGCAGCGCCTCGAACTCCTGGTCGGTCTTGTCGATCTCGTCGATCAGCAGCACCACCGGCTTCTCGGAGGAGATCGCACTCAGCAGCGGTCGGGGGAGGAGGAACTCCTCACCGAAGATGTCGTCGCGCACCTCACGCCAGCCCCGCCCGGCTGCGCCGGCCGGGTCGGACTCGACTTGGATCCGCAGCAGCTGCTTCTTGTAGTTCCACTCGTACAGGGCCCTGGCCTCGTCGAGGCCTTCGTAGCACTGCAGGCGCACCAGCTCCCGGCCGGTCGCGCGGGCGAGCGCCTTGGCCAGCTCGGTCTTGCCGACGCCGGCCGGACCCTCCACCAGCACCGGCTTCCCCAGTCGCTGGGCGAGAAAGGAGACCAGCGTGGTGGACTCGTCGGCGAGGTAACCGGCGCCGCCCAGGGCGGCCCGCGTCTCCTCGATCGACTGGAACTCCACGAGCACTTCTCGGAGGATACTTTCGGGGCGTGCTCGCCCTGCTTGCCCAAGCGCCCGACAGCTTCCCGGGCGGCGGCCCCGAC
>Ga0136622_10000811_pt1 | contig 12888 bp, 13 predicted proteins | sample AntDrymUQ4482106_2_FD_104803 | JGI IMG/M metagenome (GOLD analysis project Ga0136622, IMG submission 104803) | Polar desert sand microbial communities from Dry Valleys, Antarctica - metaG UQ448 (21.06) | ecosystem: Environmental > Terrestrial > Soil > Desert | place: Antarctica: Dry Valley...
CGCCGAGGCGGATGCGGGCGGGCGCGCGTCCCCGGGCTGGGGCGCGCCCAGCAGCACCACCGCGGCAACGGCGGCGATGGCGAGACCGGCAAGTGGATGGTGTGCTCGAGATCGCACGCGATCAGATAACAGCCGCGCACGAGCGGAGTTGCGGCCGTTATGCCCGCGCGTCAACCTGAGCGGCGGGCGGCGCGGCGGCGGAAGCGCTCGACGCGTCCACCGGTGTCGATCAGCTTCTGCTTGCCCGTGTAGAACGGGTGGCAGTTGGAGCACACCTCGACACGGAGATCCTCCTTGGTCGAGCGGGTGGTGAACTCGTTGCCGCAGGTGCAGCGCACGTGCGCCTCGGTGTACTCGGGATGGATCTCGGTCTTCATGGTCGACCCAAGTCTACTCAGTGTCGGCGAGCTCCCCGGACCGCTGCGGAGCAGGCTCCAAGCGTGGTGGCCTGCGCGCCACCGAGCGCCTGAACCATGCGCGCAGGCGCGCCCACCACGTGCCCGGACGGCCGAAGCGGGCAGGGGGCGGTTGCTTGGCGCGAACCAGCTCGATCCAGTCGTCGAGCGGCATCGTGCCCTCGATCAGGTGGGCCAGCGCCGAGGTCACCGGCGCCGCGACCCCAGCCTGCTCGATCGCGGTGGCGAGCAGGCGCACGGTCTCCAGCGCCTCGACCGCCTGGCCGAGGCGCGCGGGTATCTCCTCCGCGCGCACGCCCTGCGCCAGCATCTCGCCGGCGCTGCGGTTGCGCGAGGTCGGCGCGAGCGCGGTCGCGACGAGGTCGCCGGTCCCGCCGCGGCCGACGAAGGTCCGTGCGGCGCCTCCCGACAGCTCGGCGAGCGAGAGGACCTCGAGGAATATGTCCGCGGCCGCCATCCCGGCCGCGTTGAGCCCCTGGGCCTGGGTGGCCCCGACCGCGACCGCAGCGGCGTTCTTTGCGACCCCGGCGAGCTCGACGCCGACGGGATCGTTGGACACCTCGCACACCACCCCGGCGCGCTGGAAGGTCTCGGCCACGCGGTGGGCGAGCGGCTCGGAGTGCGACGCGCACGCGAGCCCCGCGCCGGTCTCGATCATCTCGCGCGCGTGGGCGGGACCGCCGACGCATGCGGTGCGGTCGACGCCGAAGACCCGCTCGAGGGCGACGGTCGGCGGCACGCCGCTGGGGGGAACGAGGCCCTTCGCCAGCGATACGACACCCGCCGTGCGCGCGACGCCGAGCTTCTCGACCAGCGCCAGGGCCTCGCCCATCCCCTTCGAGGGGACGGCCAGGAAGAGCAGGTCGACGCGGTGGAACTGATCCTCCTTGGCCCCGAATGCACCGATCCGAAGCCCGTGGGGCAGCTCGACGCCGGGCAGGTAGTGGAGGTTCTCGCGGTCACGCTCGAGCGCCTCGGCCTGAAGCGGGGTGCGGCAGAGCAGCGTCGTGCGCACGCCGGCGCGCTCGAGCAGCAGCGCCACGGCAGTGCCGAACGAGCCCGCGCCGACGACGACGGCGCGGCGCGGGTGCTGGCCCGGGTAGCGGAGGGTCGGCCTGATCCCGGCAAAGCTACCGGCGGTCCGGCGCCGACGCCTCAGCGCCCGCCCGCGGTAGCACCTCAACCGTCACCGGTCAGGGTCCTGACGAGCGGCTGGGCGTGGCTGGCAAGGACGCAGGTCGCGAAGCGTGCTCCGCACGCGAGCGGCCGAGGACGCCGGCAGTCGCGTCCAGACGCCGTCAGGTGTTGCGGTAGAGGGGGCCGTCGCCGCCCTCAGGGGTGGTGAGCCGCCCGCCCTTGGCAGTGATCGCACCGCACTGGACGCAGTTGGTGTAGTTGACGATCACGTCGACGTTGCCCTCCTCGGGGGCGTCCGCGGGGATCTCGTAGACCCCGGCCGGACACATCCACTTCCACGTCTCGGCGATCTCGCGCGGGACGTCAGTCTGGAGCCGGATGTGGTTGGGCGCGTCGTCGCGCGTCGCGTTGCCCGAGATGAAGACGCTCGAGAGCTTGTCGAAGATGTACTTGTTGTCGGGCTTCGGATACTTCTTCGACGTCTTGCCGATGAACATCTCGCGCTCGTCCTGGTTGTGCCACGGCAGGCGGATGGGGATCTTGCCCTTGGTGGCGATGAACAGGTTCACGAGCGGGCCACCGATGAAGAAGCCCTTCGAGAACGGCTGGCGGGTGTTGCGGACCTCCCACAGCTCTCTGCCGGTGACCGACTCCTCGATCGCGTCCTCGTAGGAGCTGAAGTCGGTCGAGTCGCCTTTGAGGCCCTTGTAGATCGCCTCGGCGGCGAGGATCCCGGAGTTGATGCTGTGGTGGACGCCCTTGAGCGAGACGGTGTCCACCATGCCACCGGAGTCGCCGACGAGCACGGCGCCGGGCATGGAGAGCTTGGGCATCGACCAGTAGCCGCCGGCGGGCAGCGCCTTGGCGCCCCAGCTCACGCGCTCGCCGCCCTCGAGGATCTTCCTCACGAGCGGGTGCAACTTGAACGTCTGCAGCAGGTCGTGGGCGGAGGTCGTGGCGTCGGCGTACTCGAGGTCGATCACGAAGCCGATCGAGACGAGGTCGTCACCGGTCTTCTCGTCCTTCATCGGGTAGAGCCAGGTGCCGCCGACCTGGCCGTACTTGGCCGAGGTGCTCACCGGCCAGGGGCCGATCGTGTGGATCACGCGGTCGAGCGGCTTGGGGACCTTCCACACCTCCTTGACGCCCAGCTCCCACGTCTGGGGCTCGCGGCCTTCGCCGAGGCCGAACTCGCGGATCGCGGGGCCGGTCAGGTGGCCCCAGCAGCCCTCGGCGAGGACGGTGGCCTTGGCGTGGATGTCGGTGCCCGGCTCGAAGTTGCCCTGCGGCTCGCCGTCCCTGCCGCGACCCTTGTCGCCGGAGCGCACGCCCTTGACCTGGCCGTCCTCGACGATCAGCCGGCTCGCGGCGGTCTCGGTCAGGACGTAGGCGCCGGCGTCCTCGGCGACCTGCTGCTGATAGCGCGCGAGCGCAGCGACCGAGACGACCTCGTTGCCGTGGTTCTTGAACGGCGGGGGCGGCGGGATGCGGATCGACCGCTTGGCGGTAGGCGTCAGGTAGACGGCCTCCTTCTCGACCTCGCCGAAGGCGAAGCCCTGCTCGCGCCACTGCGCGCGGGTCATGTCGGGGAACAGCCGCTCCAGCGGCTCCGGGCGCATGACCGCGCCGGAGAGGTTGTGGCCGCCGCACGTCTTGGCCTTCTCGATGACCGCCACCGGCACCTCGCCGAGGCCCTCGAGCAGCGCGGGGTCATCCCCGAGCAGCTGGAGCAGCCGGTTCGCACACGCGAGACCGGCCGTCCCGCCGCCGACGATCGCCACACCGACCTCGATCAGCTCCTCCTCGTCGTCGAGACCCCGCTTGATGAACTCGCCCTGCGAGTCGACCGGGGGCGGAAACGCCGCCGGAGCGGTCCTGCCGCTGCCGTTCCCGCCCGCCATGCTCAGCCGCCCTTCCTGGCCTTCAGCGCCTCGGTCAGCTTCGGCAGGATCTTGTTCAGATCGCCGACGACGCCGAGGTCGGAGAACTCGAAGATCGGGGCGTTGGGGTCCTTGTTGATCGCCACGATGTTCTCCGACGCCTGCATCCCGACCTTGTGCTGGATCGCGCCGGAGATGCCCGCCGCGAGGTAGAGCTTCGGGGCGACGGTCTTGCCGGTCTGGCCGATCTGGGCCGCGTAGGGGTACCAGCCGGCGTCCACGACCGCGCGGGTCGCCGCGACCGCTCCGCCGAGCGCGCCCGCGAGGTCCTCGCAGAGCTCGAAGCCCTCGGCCTTGCCCAGGCCCCGGCCACCGGCCACGAGCCGGTCGGCGTCCTCGATGTTGACGTCAGCGCCGCGCTGCTCGCCGCGCTGGACCATCGTCGCCTTGGTCGAGTGCTCTTCGAGCGTGACGTCGACGTCGACGACCTCGGCCGCTCCGGAGCCGGACTCCGTCGCCTCGAAGGCGTTCAGGCGGCCGATGATGATGCCGGGTTCACCGACGTAGTCGACGTCGACGATCGCGGAGTCCTGCAGGATCGGCCGCTCGGCGACGAGCTTGCCGTCCTGGACCCTGACGGCCGTGACCTCCATCGTGACGCCTGCACCCAGGCGCGCGGTCAGGCCGGCGCCGATCTCGAAACCGAGCAGGCCGCCGCCGAACAGCGCGTACGAGCAGCCCTCCTCCTGGATCACCTTGGCCATCACGTCGACGACCGGGGCGCCGAGGCCCTCGGGCGCGCTCGCGCGGTAGACCTTGGTGGCGCCGTACCTGCCCAGTGAGGCGCACAGCTCGTCGGTCAGGTCGCCGCCGTCGCCCACGACGACGACCGCCGCATCGCCGCCGATCTGCTTGGCGAGCTTTGCGCCCTCGGAGACCGCGCCGAGCGAGTTCTTGTTGAACTCGCCCTGGTAGTGGAGTGCGTAGGTGAGGATCCCGCTCATGCGAGGAGCTTCCTTTCGTCCAGCCAGGAGACGATCTTCGCGACCGTCTCGTTGGTGTCCTCGTCCTCGATGACCTCGCCGGCCGCCTTCGCGGGCGGAGGGTTGATCGCGAGGACCGAGGTGCGCGAGCCCTTGGTGCCGACGCGGCCGGCCTCGATGCCGGCGTCGCCGATCGCCTTGGTGTCGAGCTGCTTCTTCTTCGCGCCCATGATCGCCTTCAGCGACGGGTAGCGCGGCTCGTTGATCGCGTCACCGACCGAGATCACGGCGGGCAGCTGAATCTCCACGGTGTCGTAGCCGTACTCGGCCTGACGCTCGCAGCGCAGCTTGCCCTCCTCGACGTCCATCTTGATGACCTGCGTAAGCGAGGGCATCTTGAGGTGGTCGGCGACGATCGCGCCCATCGTGTAGCACTCGCCGTCGTCGCTCTGCTGGCCGAGCAGCACCAGGTCGGGGCTCTCTGACTCGAGCACCCGGGCCAGCGCGTAGCCGGTCGCGCAGCAGTCGGAATCGGCCAGCGCCTCGTCGGTGAGGTGGATCGAGCGGTCGGCGCCCAGCGACACGGCCTTGTGCAGCGCGCGGAAGGCCGACTGGGGTCCCATCGTCACGGCCACGACCTCCTCGACCTCGACCACGCCGCCCTCCTTGACCTGCATGGCGGCCTCGATCGCGTGGGTGTCGAATGGGTTCAGGTTCTTCTCGCCGCCGCGGTCGATGCGCCCGCTCGACGAGTCGATGCGCTTCTCCACCGCGGCGTCGGGTACCTCTTTCACGAGGACACAGATCTTCAAGGGTTCTCCTTCGGTTGCGCCGGAGGGGCCGGCCAGCGGTGGCGACCCGGGCGACGCCCTCCACCGGGCGCCGGGCGCGATTGTAACGCCATGTTGACTGACGAGTCAGTCGCCGGGGGAAAGCAAACGCGACGATCGCCTCAGGCTTGCCTGAGGGCGCCTGGCGAGCGGCTGCGTGTGCCTGGCAAAGAAGAGGCGGGCGACGTGTGCTCTGCACAGGAGCCTCGCCGATGACACCGCCAGGCGCGCGCAGACGCCGCCAGGTCAGGCGGGGACGGCGCCCTTGATGAAGTCGATGATCTCCTGCACCGGCGACCCCGGCGTGAAGATCTCCGCGACGCCGAGCTCCTTGAGCTCGGCCACGTCGTCCTGGGGGATCGTGCCGCCAACGACGAGCACGACCTCCTCGGCCCCCTGCTCGGCCAGCAGCCTGGAGATCTTGGGTACCAGGGTCATGTGCGCGCCGGAGAGGATGGAGAGGCCGACGGCGTCGGCGTCCTCCTGGAGGGCCGTCGCGACGATCTGCTCGGGGGTCTGGTGAAGGCCGGTGTAGATGACCTCCATGCCGGCGTCGCGCAGCGCGCGGGCGATGATCTTCGCGCCCCGGTCGTGCCCGTCGAGACCCGGCTTGGCCACCACGACCCGGATCTTGCGCGCGGAGGCCATTCGAGCGGGCAGTCTACCCCGCCGCGGCGCGATCCGGCGCGAGCTACTGTGGCCCATCGTGCGCTGGCTACTGCTCGCATGCTGCATTGCGCTCGCGAGCTGCGGGGGGGCGGGCGACGACCTCGGCCCGCCGCCACGGATCGAGACGATGGTCCAGGAGGACCCGCTGCTGCTGCACGGATCGCCGGAGCAGGTGAAGCGGGTGGCGCAGCGGCTGTCGGGCCTCGGCGTCGACCGCGTGCGCATCACGGCCGGGTGGTCGGCGATCGCCCCCGGCAACCGAGACGAACGCAAGCCGGACTTCGACGCCTCCGATCCGGCGGCCTACGGCGATGGCTGGGCACCGGTCGACCGGGCGGTCGAGGCGGTCGTCGAGGCGGGCATGCGCCCTATGCTCGACGTCGCCTTCTGGGCGCCGCGCTGGGCGGTCGAGCGACAGGTGGGGGGTCCGGACAACTACCGCTGGAAGCCCGACCCGCGTGAGTTCGCGCAGTTCGCGCAGGCCGCGGCGCGCCGCTACGACGGCAGCTTCGAGGACCTGCCCGCCGTGCGCCTGTGGAGCACCTGGAACGAGCCCAACCACCCGACCTTCCTGCTGCCGCAGTGGGAGCGCCGCGCCGGTGAGCTGGTGCCGGTCTCCCCACACTTCTATCGCAAGCTGCACAACGCGGGCTACGACGCCATCAAGGCCGTCGACGAGGACAACAAAGTGCTGATCGGAAACCTCAGCTCGCGCGGCGACCCGGCCGGGGTCGAGCGGCGCATGGCCCCGATGATCTTCGTCCGCGAGCTGGCCTGCCTCGACGAGGCGCTCGAGCCGCTGAACCGTCCCGAGTGCCGCGACTTCCGTCCGTTGCAGGCCGATGGCTTCGCCCACCACCCCTACTCCTTCGACCGGGCGCCCGACCAGCAGAGCACCGACCCCGACGAGGTCCGCCTCGGCGACCTCGACCGCCTCTCGGGCCTGCTGGCCGAGCTGCACCGGCGCGGGCGCCTCGCCGCCCGCCTGCCGCTCTACCTGACCGAGTTCGGCTACGAGTCCAACCCGCCCGCCGCGCGCGGGGTCAACCTCGACACCCAAGCGCGCTGGCTCTCACAGGCGACGGCGATCGTCCACGCGCGCGACGACGTCAGGATGCACGCCCAGTTCCTGCTCAACGACGTCGAGCCGGCGGTGCTCTTCCAGACCGGCCTGCTGTTCGCCGACGGCTCGCCCAAGCCTGCGCTGGCCGCGTTCAGGCTGTCGTTCTTCGCGGACCGGCGCGCGGGGTTCGGGCTGCTGCGACCTGAGTCCGGCGAGCGGGAGCTGACGCTCGAGCGCCGCGGGACCGGTGGGAGCTTCGAGGCCGAGCGCACCGTACGAAGCAACGCGGACGGCGAGGCGTGGTTCGAGCTCGAGCGCCCTGGGGCGTACCGGCTCACGCACGAACGCGACCACTCAGTCGTCATCACGCTCCCCCCGCGACCGGGCAGGTGACGCCGGGGGTCCGGGGGTGCGAACCCCCGGTCAGAACACCGGCGTCTCGATGTAGGTGCCGAACACCTGCTGCAGGCTCTGGACGATCTCGCCCTCGCTGCAGTGCGCGCGCGCGCAGTCGATCAGCAGCGGCATCAGGTTGACCTCGCCCGCGGCCCCCTCGCGCAGCGCGGACAGCGTGCGCTCGGCCTCGGCGCCGTCGCGCCTGGCGCGCACCGCCTGCAGACGATCGACCTGCTTGCGCTCGAGCGCGGGGTCGATGCGCAGCGTGTTGATCTGGCCGTCGCCACCCCCGGTGTAGCCGTTGACGCCGACGATGATGCGCTGCCCGGCATCGACCTCCTGCTGGTAGCGGAAGGCCGCGTCGGCGATCTCGCGCTGCGGGTAGCCACGCTCGATCGCGGATACCATGCCGCCGAGGTCGTCGATCTTCGTGAAGGTGGTGTAGGCGGCCTGCTCCATGCGGTCGGTCAGCGCCTCGACGAAGTACGACCCGCCAAGCGGATCCACGGTGTTGGTCGCCCCGGTCTCCTCGGCGATCACCTGCTGGGTGCGCATCGCGACCCGCACGGCCTCCTCGGTCGGCAGCGCGAGCGCCTCGTCGAAGCTGTTGGTGTGCAGCGACTGCGCGCCGCCGAGCACGGCCGCCAGCGCCTCGGTGGCCGTGCGCACGATGTTGTTCAGCGGCTGCTGGGCTGTCAGCGAGACCCCGGCCGTCTGCACGTGCGCGCGCATCAGCAGCGAGCGCTCGCTGCGCGCGCCGTAGGTGTCGCGCAGCTCGCGCGCCCAGATGCGCCTGGCGGCGCGCAGCTTGGCGATCTCCTCGAAGAAGTCGATGTGCGAGTTGAAGAAGAACGAAAGCCGCGGCGCGAAGGCGTCGACCTCGAGTCCGCGCTCGATCGCCCGCTCGACGTAGGTGAAGCCATCCTTGAGCGTGAACGCGAGCTCCTGCGCGGCGGTCGAGCCCGCCTCGCGGATGTGGTAGCCGGAGATCGAGATCGGATGCCAGCGCGGCATGCGCTCGGTCGAGTACTCGATCATGTCGGTGATCAGTCGCATCGCGGGCTCGATCGGGAAGCACCATTCCTTCTGGGCGATGTACTCCTTGAGGATGTCGGTCTGGATCGTGCCCGTGAGGTGTTGCGCCGGCACGCCCTGACGCTCGGCGGCGACGACGTAGAAGGCGAGCATCACAGCGGCGGGTGCGTTGATCGTCATCGAGGTCGAGACCGCGCCCATGTCGATGCCCGCGAACAGCGTCTCCATATCGTCGGGCGTGTCCAGCGCGACGCCCTCGCGGCCGACCTCTCCCTCCGAGCGCGCGTGGTCGGAGTCGTGGCCCATCAGCGAGGGCATGTCGAAGGCGGTCGAGAGCCCCTGCTGGCCGTGGTCGAGCAGGTAGCGGAAGCGCTCGTTGGTCTCCTCGGCGGTGCCGAAGCCCGCGAATTGGCGCACGGTCCACAACCGCCCGCGGTACATCGACGGGTAGACCCCGCGCGTGTAGGGGAACTCGCCCGGCAGGCCGATCTCACCGGCGGTGTCGGCGGGCAGATCCTCCTCGGTGTAGAGCGGCTCGATCGGCTCGCCCGAGATGGTCGTGAACAGCGAGTCGCGCTCGGGCGTACCCGCGTAGCGCTCCGCGCGCCAGCGCTGCTTCTCGGTCAGCTCCCGCGGCGGCGTTGCCATCCCCGCAAGGGTACGAGAGCGCACGCTCAGCGGCGCAGCGAGACGCTCACCCGCCGTTGACCTCGACGATCACCGCGTCGCCCTGGCCGCCGCCGGAGCAGATCGCCGCCACGCCGAGGCCGCCACCGCGGCGGCCCAGCTCGCGCACGAGCGATCCCAGGATACGCGCACCCGATGCGCCGATCGGGTGGCCGAGCGCGATCGCGCCGCCGTTGACGTTGACCCTGTCCTCGTCGACGCCGAGCATCCGCATCGTGTTCAGCGCCACCGACGCGAACGCCTCGTTGATCTCGAACAGATCGATGTCCTCGACCTTCAGCCCCGCCTTCTCGAGCGCCGCCTTGGTCGCGTTCGCAGGCGTGCGCGCGAGATAGGGGAAGTCGTCGGCGACCGCGGCCTGGGCGACGATCGTGGCGAGCACCGTCTTGCCGTTGCGCTTGGCCCACTCGTCGCTGGCGAGCACTACCGCGCCGGCCCCGTCGTTGACACCCGGCGAGTTGCCCGCGGTGTGCGAACCCTCCTTGGCCGCCAGGCCGGGCAGCTTGGCGAGCGACTCGAGCGAGCTGCCCCGCCGCGGCGCCTCGTCGACCTCGACGACCGTGTCGCCCTTGCGTGAGCTGATCGTCACCGGCGCGATCTCCTCGGGCAGCCGGCCTTCGTCGGTCGCCTCGACCGCGAGCTCGTGGCTGCGCAGCGCGAAGCGGTCGAGGTCGGGCCGCGTGAGCTCGAGCTCGTCGCCCACCTCGGTCGCCTCGACGAACATCTGCTTGTCGGTGAAGGGATTGGTGAGCCCGTCGTGGACCATCGCGTCGACCACCTTCTGGTCGCCCATGCGGTAGCCGAAGCGGGCGCCGTCGAGCAGGTACGGGGCGTTGGACATCGACTCCATGCCGCCCGCGACCGCGACGTCGAGGTCGCCGGCGCGCACCGCCTGGTCGATCATCCCGGCCGAGCGGATCCCCGACGCGCAGACCTTGTTGACGGTCTCCGAGGAGACCCCCTTGGGGATTCCACCCTTGATCTGCGCCTGGCGCGACGGCACCTGGCCCTGCCCGGCCTGCAGCACCTGGCCCATGACGACGTGCTCGACCTCGCCCGGCGCGACCTCGGCCCGCTCGAGCGCGCTCGCGATCGCGTGGCCGCCGAGGTCGGTCGCGTCGAGCGACGAGATCGCGCCGCCGAGCTTGCCGAACGGCGTGCGCGCGCTGCCGAGGATCACGGTCTTTGGCATCTGTGGCGGGACTCCTTGGGTCGGTCGCTGGAGGGGCGCTGACGATATCGGAGGGCGCGAGGTCGTCAGCCGCGCGCGTCCGGCGGATTGGGCCGGTTCATCCGATCGATCAGAGCGAACAGCGCCTCGCGTCCCGCCCGGTTCTCCTCGCGCTGCTCGGCGCCCTGGCGCTCGAGCTCAGCGGTGCCGCGGGCGAGCCGATCCGCCATGCGATCCATCCTCTCCGCCATACGATCCATGCCGGCCGCCATGCGATCCATCGTCTTCGCGTTGTCGCGCGTCATGCGATCGACGCGCATGATCATCTGCTCGGTGAACGTGCGGTTGTCCGCCATGAACTCGCGCGTGAGGCGCATCTCTTCGTTGCCGCGCTCCATGTGAGCGTTGCCGCGCTCCATGTGAGCGTCGATCCGAGCGAGGAAGTCGCCATCCGCCATGCGCCCATTGTGGCACCCGGCGACGGACACGAGCGAGCCGGGCGTCACGGTTCCGTTACGAAACGGCGACGGTTCGCGCGCGACTGGCGACCGCGGTAATCGACCGCCTGGTTGCGGCGATTCGGCGAGCCGCCCCCTAGACCTTCGAGGTCGCGCCGCTACTCATCGCCGGTGCCAAACGGACCCGGCGCGTCGCTGTGCTCCTCGGTGTCCCAGGTGGTCGACGAGTCCTCCTGGGCCTGCTTGGGCTCCTGGTCCTGGCCCTCGTCGGCCTGGGCGGCCTCTTCCTCTTTGCGGTTGCGCTCGCGCTCTGTCATGAGACGTCAGTGCCCACAACCGGGGCGTTCTACTCCTCGCCGGTCCATATCGGGCGCGGACGCGCTCGGGCCTCGAGGCACGACCAGGCGCTCAACCACGAGGCCACCGCACCGCGATGCGCCGTACCCGCGAGCGGCGGCGCACTCGGCCACCGACGTAGCCGCCCGCCCCGCCGAGCAGCGCAAGGCCGCCCGCTGCGGCACCGATACGCAGGCGGCGGGCGAGCTTGTCGAAGTGGATCACACGCCAAGTGCGCTCGCGCGCGATGCGGGCGAGCTCGGCATCCGGGTTGACCGCGACCGGGTGCCCGACCAGGTCGAGCATCGGCAGGTCGGACTCCGAGTCCGAGTAGGCGAAGGAGGCGGCCAGATCGAATGCGCGCTCGCCGGCCACGCGGCGGATCGCCTCGGCCTTGCCCTCGCGGTAGGTGAACGGGCCCTCGGGCTCGCCGGTGTAGATCCCGTTGCGGATCTGCGAACGCGTGCCGATCGCCCCGTCGAGGGCCAGCACCTGCGCGAGCAGCTGGGCCATCTCGTGCGAGGCGGCGGTGACGATGAAGACCTCGCGACCGGCGTCCTGGTGCTCGTAGGCCTCGGCGAGCATCTGCGGGTAGACGCGCGGCAGGATGCCGGCCAGCACCTCGGCGCCGAGGCGCTGGAGCTGGCGCACCGGCGTCCCCGCGATCGCCTCGAGGATGCGCACGCGGACCGCCTCGCTGGCCTCGTCGGTCGAGCCGTGCAGGCGGAAGCGCAGGCCGGCGCGCAGATCGCCGAGCAGGGTCCGGCGGTCGATCAGCCCCGCGCGGTAGGCGACGCGCGCGAACGCGACGCCGCTGGATCCCTCGATCAGCGTCTTGTCGAGGTCGAAGAAGGCGGCGGCGGTCACGCTCCGAACCCTAGGCGCGCGACGTGATGTAAGGTCGGCCGATGGTTGGACTCGAGCGACGGCGCGTCGCGCCTTTCTGACGGGGGGCCTGTCGTGGCGACAGACGAAACATCGGGCGGTCGAAGCGTGATCGCGGGGCTGCTCGCGCCTCTGCGTCTGCCCGAGCGGGTCTTGGAGGCACTCGACGAGCTGCGCCCGATGCGCTTGGAGCTCACGCGCGTGCGCAAGCAGACCGAGCCGCTGCCCGGCCTGCTGCCGGCGCTCAAGCGCATGGAGCAAGCTCTCAGCACCCGGCTCGACGACGTCGCGGGCGTGGTCGCGAAGCTCGAGAGCGACGAGTCGCACCTCAACCGCACCACGCAGGAGCTCGGGGCCAAGGTGGAGACGGTCGCCGACCTGCTTGCGCCGGTCGACGACCGTCTCGCCACCATGGAGCGCGCCATCCAGGAGCTCTCGGGTGAGGTGGTGACCATCCGCGAGACCCTCGTCGGGGTCAAGGACGACATTCAGCGCACCACCGGCCTGCGGGGGGACCGCGGGGTGATGGAGCGCGCCCGCGACGCCCTCACCGGCGGCCACCAAGAGCAGAGGCCGAGCTCGCAAGAGTCTGCGCCCCCAACGGATCCAGCGGAGCGCTCTGGACCGTAGACGGCCACGCGGCGGCCTCAGCCGCGGTTGACCTCGACGATCACCGCGTCGCCCTGGCCGCCGCCGGAGCGGATCGCCGCACGCCGGGGCCGCCACCGCGGCGGCCGAGGTCGCGGCCTGCACGCACCCGCGCATAGACTGCCCGGATGCCCGAGCCCACCGTCAGCGCCCGCCGCGGCGCGCCCACCCAGACCGCCGCCGACACCCGCGTGGTACCCCTGTTCGAGGGCGGATCGCTCGCCGAGCCGGGGCTTGCGGAGCTCGTCGAGCTCGGGGAGGCCAAGCCCGGCCTCGCCAAGGTCGCCGTCGACC
>Ga0136622_10000812_pt1 | contig 12888 bp, 8 predicted proteins | sample AntDrymUQ4482106_2_FD_104803 | JGI IMG/M metagenome (GOLD analysis project Ga0136622, IMG submission 104803) | Polar desert sand microbial communities from Dry Valleys, Antarctica - metaG UQ448 (21.06) | ecosystem: Environmental > Terrestrial > Soil > Desert | place: Antarctica: Dry Valley...
ACCTTCCACTTGCGATCGATCGTGCGCAGGCGGTGGACCTCGCCGCTCTTTGAGATCGTGCCGACCACCGAGCCCCGGATGTCGCCGTCCTGGCCGCCCTCGGCCGATGCGGTGAAGCAGACGACGTCGTCTGAGAGCGCGGTCGCGTCCGAGAAGCACAGGGCGACGCCATCCATCTCGCCCAGCTCGTAGCGGCGAAGCTCCCTGAGTTCATCGACGTCGACATCCAGGTCGCCCGTGAGGGAGCCGGCGAGATCGTTCAGGGCGATCTCGGCGACGACGTTCCCGGCCTCTCCCTCGTTGCCGCGGTGAAAGAGCCAGAGCTCTTCGCCCAGGATTGCCGCACCCTCGATGTTCAGGTCGCCGAGCTCGTCGCGAAGAAGTCCATAGAGCGGCGAGAGGTCGATCACCTTGGGCTCGCCCTCGAGCGAGCCATCGGGGGCGAACGCCCAGAAGAACCCGCGGTCGCGGTTGCCCTCGGAGTCCGAGCCCGATCCAAGCCCAAGCAGGCCGCCGTAGGGCGTCGCCTCGAACGGCGGCAGCGCCGTGAGCGCCTCGAGGTCGGGCTTTGCGCCCTTGCGCTCAGACTCGTCGCCGGGGAGCTCGCCGGGCAGGACGGGCTTGGCCTCACCCGGTTCGTCCCCGGACAGCCGAAAAACCCCGAGCGCGAGCTCGTCGTCTGCGATCACGTAGACGAAGTCGCCGCGCCGAACCACGCCCGACGCGGCGCCCATGTGGGCGTCGCGTCCCTCGGCGGTCGCCTCGGCGAGGTCGAGCTGGCGGAGCTCAGTCAGCTCAAGCGGCGGCAGGTCCTCGGGCTTCGAGCTCTCTTCTCTCATGCCGCAGTCCTTACCCGCTCCGGCCTCGGCGCACCCATCAGGCGAAGCGCCGGAGCGCAAGCCGGGCCAGCACCGTGTAGGCGATGACCACGCCGACCAGGTGGAGGAGCGGCAGCCCGATGCCCGACGCGGAGGAGTCGAGGGCCGACGTCATTGCGTCGAGCGACGGGTCGAACGGGAAGAGCGCGCGGAAGATCTTAAGCGCATCGAAGACGCCCCCGCTGACGGTGCCGGACGGCACCAGCGAGAGGAACGCCACGGGCAGCGAGACCATAAACGCCAGGAGCGAGCTGGCTCTGACCTCACGGGCCGCCGAGCCGATCGCGGCGCCGAAGGCGGCGAACGCAGCGCCGCCGCCGAGGATCGCCAGCGCGATCAGCCCTATGCGCTCCCACGCGATCGAGACGAACGGCGTCAAGACGCCGAGCATCACAAGCGTCACCGTGACCGAGGCAACGACGCCGAGCGCCAGCTTTTCCAGGAGCAGGCCGCCGGCGCCGACGGCGCTCCGCGTGACGCGGGTGAACGCGTTCTCCTCGCGCTCGAGCGCGAGCGAGCCCGCGACCAGGAGCACCGTCACAAACATCAGCGTCACCGTCGCGGCGATGGCAATGGCGAACGCGTCGAGCGACGTCGAGCCGCCCGAGATGACGTCCTTTTCGACCGCGATCGGGCTCGCGACAGCGCCTAGGAGCGGCAGCGCGAACTCGAGGTTTTCCTCGGCCTCCTGGGCGAACTGGATCACACGCTCGAGCTCTTCGCGCTCGGTGGGCGGAAGCTCGGCTGAGACCGCCGAGAGGATCTCGCCCGCCGCGTTCAGGCCCAGGATCTCGATCGAGCTCTCGAGGAAGGGCACGCTGAAGGTGCCGCCATCGATCAGCAGGTCGATATAGCCCGCAGCCTGCTGCGAGATCCGCTGGGAGAGGATCAGGTTCGCCTCGGTGATGAGCGCCGAGATCCGGTCGTCGACAAGCTGGGCCTTGACGGGGTCGTCCTCGTTCACCAGCACCTCGACCGTCGGCTGCTCGGGGTTGAGGCTCGTCAGCGACGCGAGACGGTCCAGGAGGTCCTCGGGCAGGATCAGCGCGCCCAGGACCTCACCGTCGCGGACCAAAGATTCAGCTTCGGCGCGAGAGGAGACGTCGAGGCAGTCGACGCGGTCGCAGAGCTGGTCGCGCGCCTGTTCGGCTCCGAACTCGCCGCCCTCGGTCCCGGCGTTGAAGCTCTCGCCCTCTGCCACCTCGTTCAGGAACGCGACCCGCGGCTTGCCCTCGTCGCCCGAGAGCGCGAAGCCGATCAGGATCCCGATCACGACGGGGTAGGCGACAAGAAGCGCCGCCACCAGCGGCGAGCGGCGGAGGATCTGGAGGTCCTTGAGCAAGAGCCAGCGCATCTAGTGCCCCCGCTCTCTAAGGAAGGCGACGAAGGCGGCCTCGAAGTCGTGGCTGCCGGCGTCGGGCACCGCCGCGTGGAGCTCAGCCGAGGTGCCGTCGAACACGTTCTCGCCGTCGGCTAAGACGAGCAGGCGGTTGCCGTAGCGCTCGGCCTCGACCAGGTGATGGGTCGTGTAGATCACGGTCGTCCCCTCGTCGGCGAGGCCGTTGACGAACTCCCAGAGGCGCTCGCGCTGGCGAGGGTCGAGGCCGGTGGAAGGCTCGTCCAGGAGCAACACCGCAGGCGCGGAGAGGAGGCCGATCGCGATGTTCACCCGCTGCTGGTTTCCGCCGGAGAGGGTCGCGACCTGATCGCCTCGGCGCTCGCGAAGGCGGGTCTGGTCGAGCATCCGATCCACCGCGGAATCGACGTCGGCGCACTCTTCGAGGCGAGCGAACAGCCTGAGGTTCTCCTCGACCGTCAAGCGGCGATAGAGCGCCGCCTGCTGCGGGACCCAACCGACCTTGCCCGGCACGCTGACCGAGCCCGAGTCCGGATCGCGGATGCCGGCCAGGATCGAGAGGAGCGTCGTCTTGCCGGCGCCGTTCGGGCCGATGACTGCCAAGAGCTCACCGGGCGCTGCCGAAAACGAAATATCTCGAAGCGCCGCACGGTCGCCGAAGGCATAGCCCACGGCTGAGACCTCGATCACGGCCGTCGCCGGCGCTTGAGGAGTTGTGCCGCTCATGGCCCGCGAACGCTAGAGGGTCCGGACCGCTCGCGTGACGTTCGGGCTCAGGCGTGTGCCTGCTTTGCTTCAGGCATGCCGCGCAAGATGGAGTTCACGCGTTCCGATGTGCATCTGATCGAGGTGCTCTTCGATCAGCTTCGCGCGAAGCCCGGCGCCTTCGAGCGCATGGGAGGCGCGAAGCGCTGGCTCTTGATCGAGCCGGCTGGAGGGAAGCCGGACGTAAAGATCGAGGTGAACATCGGCGACGGCGACCCCGACGCGATGAACCTGATCCTCAACACAACGGCCGTCGAGCCGGGCAAGGCGATCTATCCCGACCTGGCCGAGCGAGGCGTCACTACCCCGTCCGGCTGGATCCTCATGGCCGACGTCGGCTGGGTCCTGGGCTGGCGCCTGCCGAAGGACACTCCGCTCGAGACGGTGAGCGACTTCGCCTTCCGGGCGACGAAGGCGCTGGCGGGCGAGCCCGAGGACGGGCGCTGGACGGCCCAGGTCGTAAAGCGGGGCCCGCGGCCGGGCTACACCAACCCGAAGATCTGAGTCGAAGTAGCCTCGGCAGCGTGAAGCTCCTCTTCGTCGGCGACGTGGTTGGTAGCCCGGGGCGCCGGGGGCTTCGCGAGGCAATGCCCGGGCTCCTCGAGCGCCACGCGCCCGACCTCTCGATCGTGAACGGCGAGAACTCGGCGGGCGGGCTCGGGATCACGGACCGGACGGGGAAGGATCTCTTCGACATGGGCTTCGACGTGATCACGCTCGGCAACCACACCTACCGCCGCAAGGAGGCCTATGAGTATCTAGACCAGGCCGAGCGCGTGATCCGGCCCGCCAACTTCATGACCACGGCGCCCGGTCGCGGACACGTGATCGTGGAGGCCGGAGGGATGCGCGTCTGCGTGATCAACCTGATCGGGATGCTCCAGCTCCAGGCCGCGCGCTCGCCATTCGTCGAGGCCGACGCGCTCCTCAGCCGCCTCGCCGGCGATGCCGACGCGTTCGTGATCGACTTCCACGCTGAAGTCACGAGCGAGAAGGTCGCGATGGGCTGGCACCTCGACGGCCGCGCCGCCGCCGTCCTCGGCACCCACACCCACGTGCCCACCGCCGACGCGCGCGTCCTGCCGCAGGGCACCGCCTATATCTCTGACGTCGGCATGACCGCCTCGCGCACGAGCGTCCTCGGAGTCAAGTACCAGCAAGCGCTCGAGGGCTTCCGGACGCATCTACCGCAGCGCTTCGAGACTGCTGACGAGGACGTTTGGGTGAACGCGGTGGTCGTCGAGGTGAACGAGCGCGGCCTAGCCGACTCGATCACGCCGGTGCTCGAACCGGTGCCGAGCGGTTGAACGCCGTCCCGGCTAGCCCTCGAGGAGCTTCTTCAGGTTCTTGAGCGAGGCGCGGGCCTGCTTCGTCGCAGGTGAGCCTACGATCTTCGAGCCGACTCCGGCGAGTGGGCCACCCGGGAGCTCGAAGTTGTTGCAGTAATCGAATCGGGTGCCGCCGTTCTCGGCGGAGAGCTCGTAGCGCACGTCCGCCTTCGTCCCGCCGGGCCCTTTGCCCTCCCAGACCGCGACGCTCGGCTCGTCGACCTCGATCACCTTCCAGCGAACCTTGAAGCTGGGACCGACGACTCGAAGCTTTTGCCTGAACTCGTCCCCCACGGCCAGCTCGCCGGCCGGCGCGTCGTCGACCTTCTTGTGCGCGGTGACCCAGTCGCCGAGCCGATTCGGATCCATGATGACCGCCCAGATCTCCTCCGGAGAGGCTTCGATCTGGATCGACTCTTCGACTTTTCCCATGCGTGTGCCTTTCGTGATTTGCTGCGGATTCGAGGTATGAGTGTGCCCGGCATGGCCCAGCCGACACAAATCTTGGCCACACCAAACAGAGTCTTTCCGGCGATTTCGCTCTAAAATGCCCGCGTGGACCGCCGCCCGCCCACGGCGAGTCCGGAGCTTCCCCAGCCCCGGACCGCCGGTCTTTATGACCCTGCCCATGAGCACGATGGGTGTGGCGTCGCTTGCCTTGCCCGGCTCGACGGCGAGCCGATTCACGAGGTGGTCGAGCGGGCGATTGCGACTCTCGACCTGCTCGAGCATCGCGGCGCCGCCGGGGCTGACGCCGACACCGGCGACGGCGCGGGCATCCTGATCCAGCTTCCGCACGAGTTCTTCTGTGCGCGAGCGTCCGAGTTCGGGATCGAGGCCGGCGAGGTCCCAGGCCAAGGCGAGATGGCGGTGGCGATGTGCTTCCTGCCGGCCGACGAAAAGCGCCGCACCCAGATCCGCAAGCTGATCGAGGAGACCGTCGAAGCCGAGGGTCAGGTCGCCATCGGCTGGCGCGAGGTTCCAACCCACCCCGAGCACTCAGGCCGGGTCGCCCGCGAGGCAATGCCAACGATCCGCCAGCTCATGATCGGCCGAGGCGCCGACACCCCGGACGCCGACGCGTTCGAGCGAAAGCTCTTCGTGATCCGCCGGCTCGTCGAGCTCGAGACCTCCGAGGTCACCTTCCCGAGCTTCTCGGCCCGCACCATCGTCTACAAGGGCATGCTCACCGCGCCACAGCTCGCGAACTTCTACGCCGACCTGCGCGACCCGCAGCTAAAGAGCGCGCTCGCGATCGTTCACTCGCGCTTTTCGACCAACACCTTCCCCAGCTGGGGACTTGCCCATCCGCACCGCATGTCGGCCCACAACGGCGAGATCAACACGCTCCAGGGAAACGTCAACTGGATGCAGGCCCGCGAGGCGATCCTCGAGTCCGAGCTCTTCGGAGACGACCTCAAGCGCTGCCTCCCACTGGTGACGCCGGGCACCTCGGACTCGCTCGCGTTCGACCACGTCTTCGAGCTCCTCTGCCTGGCGGGTCACTCCCTGCCGCATGCCGTGATGATGATGATCCCACGCGCACACGAGAACCGCCCGAACTTTCCCGCCGACGTCGAAGGCTTCTACAACTACCACTCGCGCCTGATCGAGCCGTGGGACGGGCCCGCGGCGATCACCTTCACCGACGGCAAGTTCCTGGGCGCGACGCTCGACCGCAACGGCCTGCGCCCCGGCCGCTGGCTCATCACCCACTCGGGCTGGGTCGCGGTTTCATCCGAGGCCGGCTCGTTCCAGGTCGAAGACTCAGACGTCGCCCTCCGCGGGCGCCTTCGCCCCGGCTCGATGTTCGCGATTGACCTCGAGCAGGGCCGCGTCCTCAACGAGGGCGAGGCCGAGCACGTGGTCGCGAGCCTGGAGCCCTGGGGCGAATGGGACGAGGCGCGCTCCGTCCACCTGGACGAGCTGCCCCGCACAGCCGAGCCCGCGCCGGTGCTTTCCGCCGACGAGCTTCGCCTCCGCCAGCTCGCGTTCGGTTTCTCGCAGGAGGACCTTCGCATCCTGCTGGCCCCGATGGCGCGCGATGCCAAAGAGCCCACCGGCTCGATGGGGAACGACCTGGCGCTGGCCATGTTCTCCGAGCAGGCCCCGACCCTCTTCAGCTACTTCAAGCAGCGCTTTGCCCAGGTCACCAACCCGGCGATCGACTCCGTTCGCGAGCACATCGTGATGAGCCTTCGCACCGGCCTGGGTCCCGAGTCGAACCTGCTTGGGCGCGGCGCGCGGCCGGCGATGCAGCTGCTGCTCGAGCGGCCCGTCCTCCAAAACGACGAGATGGCCGTTCTACGGGAGCTCGAGTGGGGCGGCCTCAAGACGCGCGTCCTCGAGATGACCTTTGCGATCGCCGACGGCGACGGCGGCATGGAGGCTGCGCTCGACCGCCTGTGCGGGGAGGCCTCGAGGGCGATCCGCGAGGGCGCGTCGATCCTGGTGCTCTCCGACCGCACCGTCAGCGAGAGCTTTGCGGCGATCCCGTCGCTTCTCGCGACCTCGGCCGTCCACCAGCACCTGGTCCGCACCGGCGACCGCGTCCACGCCGGGCTCGCCGTCGAGACCGGCGAGGCGCGTGAGATCCACCACGTCGCGGCGCTGATCGGCTACGGCGCCTCGGCCGTCAACCCCTATCTGATGCTCGACTCGGTCGCGGCGCTGGCCGAGCGCGGAGACTTGCCGGAGATCGAGCCAAAGGTCGCTCGCGAGCGGATCGTAAAAGCGCTCGAGACAGGTCTCCTCAAGGTGCTCTCGAAGATGGGCATTTCGACGATCAGCTCCTACAACGCCGCGCAGATCTTCGAAGCGGTCGGGCTGGAGAAGGGGCTCGTGGACAAGCACTTCACCGGCACCTCGTCGTCGATCGGCGGCGTCGAGATCACGCAGCTCGCGCACGAGGCGCAGCAGCGTCACGCGCGCGCCTGGCCGAAGGCGCACGGCCTCAGCCGTGCCCGCCACGTCGAGCAGGCGCTCCTTCCCGCCGCGCACGAGGAGATCCTGCCCCAAGGCGGCGTCTATGCCTGGCGCCGCGACGGCGAGCGCCACATGTGGGACCCCGAGACGATCTCGGCCCTCCAGCGCGCTTCGACCGGCAACGGCGACGGCACGGTCCACTACTCGGTCTTCTCGCGCCGCGTAAACGAGGAGAACGCACAGCACGGACTGATCCGGGGACTCCTCAACATGACGCCGCTCGGACCGCCCGTCCCGCTCGACGAGGTCGAGGACATTAAGACGATCGCCGGGCGCTTCTCGACCGGAGCGATGAGCCTTGGCGCGCTCTCGCCCGAGGCGCACGAGACCCTCGCGATCGCGATGAACCGCATCGGCGCGCGTTCCAACTCGGGCGAGGGCGGCGAGGACCCGCGCCGCTACGAGCGCGACTCAAACGGCGATTGGCGCCGTTCGGCGATCAAGCAGGTCGCCTCCGGCCGCTTCGGCGTGACCGCCCACTACCTCGCGAACGCCGAGCAGATCCAGATCAAGATCTCGCAGGGCGCAAAGCCCGGCGAGGGCGGTCAGCTTCCGGGCTACAAGGTCGATGAGTACATCGCGCAACTTCGCTACTCGACCCCGGGCGTCGAATTGATCTCGCCTCCCCCGCACCACGACATCTACTCGATCGAGGACCTGAAGCAGCTCATCTACGACCTGCGCACGGCGAACCCGAAGGCGACTGTCTCGGTAAAGCTCGCCTCCGAGGTCGGCGTGGGAACGGTCGCCGCGGGCGTCGTCAAGGCGGGCGCGGACCACGTGGTCATCGCCGGGCACGACGGCGGCACCGGCGCGTCACCCCTGAGCTCCATCCAGTCGGCCGGCGTGCCGTGGGAGATCGGCCTGGCCGAGACCCAGCAGACCCTGCTCGAGAACGACCTGCGCTCGCGCGTGATCCTCCAGACGGACGGTCAGATGCGGACCGGTCGCGACGTGATCGTCGCGGCGCTCCTCGGCGCCGACGAGTACGGCTTCTCGACCGCCCCCCTCGTCGTCACCGGCTGCATCATGATGCGCGTCTGCCACCTCAACACCTGCCCCGTCGGCGTCGCGACCCAGGATCCCGAGCTTCGAGCGCGCTTTACCGGCAAGCCCGAGCACGTCGTGAACTACCTCTACCTCGTCGCCGAGGAGGTGCGCCAGCTCCTCGCCCGGATGGGCGCCCGCTCGCTCTCCGAGCTGGTCGGAAACGTCTCGCAGCTCGAGGCCGGCCCGGCGATCTCCCACTGGAAGGCACACGGCGTCGACCTCTCTGGACTCCTCGCCGCGGTCGCCGAGCCCGGCGAGGCAACCCGCCACGTGCCGGGCGACGTGCCCGTGCGCGAGGAGCTCGATCCGCTTGGTCTCCTCGACGAGGCGGGCGAGGCGATCCGCGCGGGTCGCCCGATCGAGGTCGAGCGCGACATCATGAACTCGCATCGCGCGATCGGCGGCGTGCTCTCGCACGAGATCGTCGTCGCCCACGGCCCGGCGGGCCTCCCCGCCGAGACGGTGAAGCTCCGCCTGCGCGGCTCGGCCGGCCAAAGCCTCGGCGCATGGCTCGCGGCCGGAATCTCGATCGATCTCCGGGGCGAGGCGAACGACTACGTCGGCAAGGGCCTTTCCGGCGGCGTCATCTCGGTGCGCCCACCCGAGGGCGCGACCTACGTGGCCGAGGACAACGTGATCATCGGCAACGTCGCTCTCTACGGAGCCACCGCGGGTAGCGCCTTCTTCCGCGGCCGCGCGGGCGAGCGCTTTGCCGTGCGCAACTCGGGCGCACGGGCCGTCGTCGAAGGCGTCGGCGACCACGGCTGCGAGTACATGACGGGCGGTTGCGTCGTCGTGATCGGCCCAACGGGCTACAACTTCGCCGCCGGCATGACCGGCGGATCGGCTTTCGTCCACGATCCTCGCGGGCGCTTCGGAGGCCGCTGCAACCGCGACCTGGTCGACCTCGACGAGATGACCGAGGAGGACCACTCCGAGCTTCGCGACCTACTGGTCGAGCATCACGCTCGTACCCGCTCCGCCGTGGCCGAGCGCATCCTCGCAAGCTTCGACGAAACGGCGGAGCAGTTCGTGAAGGTGATGCCGCGCGAATACAAGCGCGTGATTGAGGAGCGAAGGAAGCTCGGCTCCGTCGAGGTCACCGCCTAGGTCCTGCCTAGGTCACCGCCGGGGCGCTTCCGGCCCCTAACCTTCCCCCGCCCCATGCCTGATCCCCGCGGATTCATAGAGGTGCCTCGCACCGCGCCTCCCGAGCGCGACCCGGCCGAGCGCGTCGCCGACTACGGCGAGATCTACCAGGTGATGCCCGAGCCTGAGCTCAAGCGCCAAGCGAGCCGGTGCATGGACTGCGGCGTCCCGTTTTGCAACGACGCCTGCCCCCTCGGCAACCTGATCCCCGACTGGAACGACCTGGTCCGCACCGGGCGCTGGCGCGAGGCGATCGACCAGCTCCACGCCACCAACAACTTCCCAGAGTTCACCGGCCTCATCTGCCCGGCCCCCTGCGAGTCGGCGTGCGTCCTCGCCATCAACGACGAGTCCGTGACCATCAAGCAGGTCGAGTACGCGATCGTGGAGCGCGCCTGGGAGGAAGGCTGGATCACGCCGCAGATCCCCGAGAGTCGGACCGGGCAGACGGTCGCCGTGATCGGCGCCGGCCCGGCAGGCCTCGCCGCCGCGGCCGAGCTGAACCAGGTCGGCCACGAGGTCACCGTCTTCGAGCGCGACGAGGCACCCGGCGGTCTGATGCGCTTCGGCGTGCCCGACGCAAAGCTCGAGAAGTGGATGATCGACCGCCGCGTCGATCTCCTCGCCGCTGAGGGCATCCACTTCTCCTACGGCGCGGACGTGGGCGGCGCGGGCATGACCGTGGACGAGCTTCGCCACCGCTTTGGCGCGGTTGTGATCGCCACCGGCTCGCGGGTGGCGCGCCCGCTCGAGGTCCCGGGCGCGGAGCTGACTGGCGTCCACGACGCGATGGACTACCTCTACATCAGAAATCGCTACGTCGCGACGATCTCGGGCGGCCCCGAGGGCCCGGCCGCCGCCGTCGAGATCTCGGCCGAGGGCAAGGACGTGATCGTGATCGGCGGCGGCGACACCGGCATGGACTGCATCTCGAACGCAAACCGCGAAGGCGCGCGCTCCACCCTTCTCCTCGACGTCTATCCCGAGGTGCCGAAGGACGGCCGCTACCCGGACACTCCGTGGCCGCTTCCGCTCAAGCGCTCGGCGACGACGTACGCCCTCGACGAGGGCGGCGAGCGGCGCTTCGGCCAGCAAGTGGTCGAGCTTCGCGGCGAAGGCGGCCAGGTGTCAGAGCTGGTGGGCCGCAAGGTGACCGGCTCATCGTCGCGGACACTCGAGTCGGTTGCCGGCTCCGAGTACACGCTCCCCGCGCAGCTCGTCCTGATCGCAGTCGGCTTCACCGGCCCGGAGCGCGAGGGGCTTCTCGACGGGCTCGGCGTGGACCTCGATCCCCGCGGCAACGTTGACGCACCCGCCTACGCCTCGACCCAGAACGGCATCTTCGCCGCGGGTGACGCCCGGGTCGGCCAGTCCCTGATCGTCACCGCGATCGCCGAGGGACGCCGCTGCGCGCGCATCGTCGACCGCTTCTTAAAAGACGCCGAGCCGGTCACGGCCGTGGACCTGCCGATCGTCCACACCTGAGCGGCATACCCCAGGCGGAGTCAGACCCCCGCCATCGTCGGCGGAGGGGCCAGTTTGCAGGCGATTTCCAGCCTCAGACCCCAATACTTTGTGGCGAGCTTGCACAAAGTCTCCTGAACGTGTATGGTGATCGGTCCTCCAGCGCCCTCTCCTCCCTCGGCGCGGCTGATCCGATGCGCACCCGCGCACGTAGTTATCTCGCCTGTAGAGCCAGAAATCGGGCTTGCAGCGAGAACAAATGTTCGCTATACTTTGTAAAGCAAGAGACCAAGAAATCATCTGATGAGCGGACCTGCAGACGGCAGGGCCGCATGAAACGAAGGACAAGGACCAACCATGGCACGCACGCGAGGCGCTGGAAACGAGCGCACCGATAATCACCGAAACCGAGGCGAGCACGCCGCCGGAACCGCCCCTCCCCGGGCCCGCCGGCGCAGTGACACCCACGATCTTTCGGTCGAGACCACCGACAGCCTGCAGCTCTTTTTCAACCAGGCCGCGAAGTACCCTCTGCTCACCGCCGCCGAGGAGATCGACCTCGCGCAGCGGATCGAGAAGGGTGACCTCGCTGCCAAGGAGCGGCTGATCAACTCGAACCTCCGGCTCGTGATCAAGTTCGCGCGCCGCTACCAGGGCCACGGCCTGCCGATGGGCGACCTGGTCCAGGAGGCGATGCTCGGGTTGATCCGCGCTTCAGAGAAGTTCGACTGGCGTCGCGGCTACAAGTTCTCGACCTACGCGGTTCTGTGGATCAAGCAGTCGATCCAGCGCGGCCTGGACAACACCGGCCGTGCGGTCCGGATCCCGGCGCACGTCGCTCAGCGCGAGCGCACCGTGAACCGGATCTCGGCCGAGCTGGCGCTCGAGCTGGATCGCGAGCCGACTGACGAGGAAATTGCCGAGCGCGCGAAGCTGCCGCTCGACGAGGTCATGGCAACCCGCGACCTCACCCGCGTCACCTCCTCGCTGGACCAGCCGATCGGCGACGACGGCGACACCACGCTGGGCGAGCTGCGGGCAGAGGCCACGGCCGACCTCGAGGACGAGGTGCTCGAGCGCGAGCAGGAGAACGCCGTCGAGACGGCGCTCTCGAAGCTGCCTGATCTCGAGGCCGAAGTCATCCGCGGCCGGTTCGGCACCGGCGGTCGCCCCGCCAAGTCGATCCGCGACGTTGCGCGCGACTTGGGCGTGACCCAGAAGAACGCGCAGAAGCTCGAGCAGTCGGCGCTGCGGCGCCTCGCCTCAGACGGCGCGCTCGGCGGCTTCCGCAACGCGGCATAGCTCGCAAGTGATTCGAGGGCGCTTCGCAGCTGCTTTGGCGGCTGCGGGCGCCCTCTTTTTCGTTCCCCCGGCAAGCGCCGACGAGCCGCCCGTCGCCACGGGCACCGGCGGTGCGGCGGCTTCGGTCGACGAGCTGGCGACTCAGGCTGCGATCGATCAACTCGATCGAGGGCGAAACGCAGTGGATGCCGCGGTCGCCGCTGCCGGAGTCTTGGGGGTGACCGAGCCGTTCTCGTCAGGGATTGGAGGCGGCGGGTTCATGCTGATCCGCCTGCCGAGCGGCGAGGTCGTCACGATCGACGGCCGCGAGACGGCGCCCGCGGCAATGGGCCCACGCTCCTTCTTCGAGGACGGCAAGCCTCTCTTCTTCGACCCCGCCCGCTACTCAGGGCTCTCGGCCGGCGTGCCCGGTACCGTGGATACTTGGCAGACAGCGCTTCGCGAGTACGGGACCGTAGGCATCGAGCGCGCGCTACGGCCCGGCAGGCAGGTCGCCCGCACCGGCTTTGAGATCGACCGGACCTTCTTCCTCCAGATCAGAGGGAACGTGCCGTACTTCCGCGACGTTCCCTCCTCGGCCAAGCTCTACCTCGACAGCGACGGCTCGCCG
>Ga0136622_10000813_pt1 | contig 12874 bp, 15 predicted proteins | sample AntDrymUQ4482106_2_FD_104803 | JGI IMG/M metagenome (GOLD analysis project Ga0136622, IMG submission 104803) | Polar desert sand microbial communities from Dry Valleys, Antarctica - metaG UQ448 (21.06) | ecosystem: Environmental > Terrestrial > Soil > Desert | place: Antarctica: Dry Valley...
ACGAGCACCCGGCAGCCAGCCGGCAAGGCTGCGCGCTGTAACTCCAGGACGCCCTGTCCATACTCCAGGTCGTACGACGCCGCCAAGCAGCGCCCGGGTAGCTTGCCGGCCTTGCGGATGGCGACGACGCCGCAACCGGCGGCGTAGGCGATCGGTGCGGCAAGCAGGAAGCCGCGCGCCTCGATCCCGGCAACGATGTCGAAGCCAGCAGGTCGGTGCACGCTGACGATGTGGTCGACCACGGCGGCCAGGGTGGGACCGTCGGCGAGCATCGGCATGATGTCCTTGAAGAGGATCCCGGGGCGCGGGAAGTCCGGCACGTCCCGGATCAAGCCGCTGACCCGCTGGGCCAGGTCCTGCCCGGCCGCGCCGGGTCGCTTCACCGCTTGCGTTTGCCCGAGGGCCGGCCGCCGCGCCGGGAGGTGGAGGAGCTGCCCGAGGGCCGCCCGGTCCGGTTTCGTTGGCCTGCCGGTCGGACAGGTGCTGCGGCCCCGGCCGGCGGAGCAGATGCTGCGGCGGTCGAGCCAGCAGTTGGTTGGCCGCCCGTCGCCGGCTGCGCTGCCGCGGAGTCCGTCTCGGCCGCCTCGTCGTCACCCATCACCTCGGCGTCGTCGATCTCCGCCTCGGCCGGGGGCGACGTCGTCGCTGGTCGGCGCCGCCGGGCCGAGGGACGTAGCGCCTCCTCGGCCGCCCCCGCCGAGGCCGGTGGCGCATCGCCGGGCGTTACGGCGGGCTGACCGGGCTCGGAGCCCTTGACCAGCTGAGTCGCGGTACCCCGCCGGGCGACAACGGTGGCCGCGGTTCTCGCCGACGCCGAGCCGTCCGCCGCTCTGCCAGCGGTCACCGACGTGCGCCCGGCTGCCGGCGAGGCTGGAGCCACCGTGGGCTGCTTGCTCGCCGTACCGGGTGAGCGCGAGGCAGCAGCGTTCTTGGGCTGAGAAGTGGTCGCCTTCTGCTTCACCTTCGGCGTCGGTCGGGCGCCGGGCTTGCCGCCGCCGCTCGATGGCCGAGAGGATCCCTTTGCCGGCCCCTTCCCTGACTTCGGTGCCGCCTTGACCGGACGCACCGGCTCCGCGTCGGCACCTCGTCCGGACGCCCGACGCGCCTCGACCCGCTTGCGCAGCGCCGCGTACGCCGGCTCGCGTTCCTTGAGGTCGCACAGGATCGGTGTAGCCAGGAAGATCGAGGAGTAGGCGCCCGTCGCCAGTCCTACGAACAGCACGAGCGCGAGGTCTTTCAGCGTTCCCGCGCCCAGCAACCCGGCCCCGACGAACAGCAGGCCGGCGACCGGGAGCAGCGCGATCAGCGACGTGTTGATCGAGCGCATGAGGGTCTGGTTGACCGCGAGGTTCGCCGCCTCGGAGTACGTCGTACGCGAGCCGCCGAGGATACCGCGGGTGTTCTCGTCGACCTTGTCGAAGACGACCACGGTGTCGTACAGGGAGAAGCCGAGGATCGTCAGCAACCCGATGACGGTGGACGGCGTGACTTCGAAGCCGACCAGCGAATAGACCCCGGCGGCCACGATGAGGTCGTTGACCAGCGCTGCCAGTGCTGCAACGGCCATCTTCGGCTGGAACCGGATGGCGATGAAGATGACCACCGCGACCAGGAATACGGCCAGCGCCTGCAGCGCCTTGGTGGTGATGTCGCCGCCCCACTGGGCACTGACCGCCGAGTTGCTGATCGAGGTGACCTCGATGCCGAGCGCACCGGCGACAGCGCTGGACACCTCCGCGGCGGTCTCGTTGGACAACTCCGCCGTACGCAGCAGGATCGAGTCCTGACCGACGACCTGTGCGCTGGCCACCTCGACGCCCGTGTCCTGCGCGGCGGCTTCGGCCTGCTCGAGTTGCTGCTCCGTGCCGGGGAACTGGAAGGAGTTGCCGCCTTCAAACTCGATACCGAAGTTGAAGCCACGGAAGAGCATCGAGGCAAGGCACAGCCCCACGAACACCGCGGAGATGATGTACCAGCGCCTGCGTCGACCGATGAAGTCGTAGCCGAGTTCTCCGCGGTAGAGGCGAGTTCCGATGCTTGCCATGTCAGGCCTCCCTCCCGCTGCTCGCGGCGGCGCTCGCCCGGCGCCGCGCGGCAGCGCGCTCGCGGGCGCCGGTGGCGGGCTCGTCGACGGTGATCGGCTGCGCGGAGGCTTGGCCGAGTCCGGAGAAGCGCGCCGAGCTGAACCCCTTCCTCCGGGCCAGGACGCTGATCAGCGGGTGGGTGAACAGGAACACGACGACCAGGTCGAGGATCGTGGACAGGCCGAGGGTGAAGGCGAAGCCCTTGACGGCGCCGATCGCCAGGAAGTACAAGATCGCAGCCGCGAGGAAGCTCACCGCGTCCGCGGACAGGATCGTGCGCCGCGCCCGCACCCACGCGCGCGGCACCGCGGAGCGCAGGGAGCGACCCTCCTGCACCTCGTCCTTCAGTCGTTCGAAGAAGACGACGAACGAGTCCGCCGTGATGCCGATGGCGACGATGAAACCGGCGATTCCGGCGAGCGTCAGGGTGAAGCCGATCTGCCGCCCGAGAATGACCAACACGGCATACACGACGACAGCGGACAGCAGCAGGCTCGCGATCGTCACCAACCCGAGCAATCGGTAGTAGAGGAGGGTGTAGATGAACACCAGCGCGACGCCGACGCCCCCGGCTATCAGCCCAGCCTGCAACTGCTCGATGCCAAGCTCTGCCGACACGGTCTCCGCGTTTCCCTGCGAGAACGTCAACGGCAGCGAGCCGTACTTCAGCGAGTTGGCCAGGTCGCGAGCGGTGTCCTCGGAGAAGTTGCCAGTGATGTTCGTCTGGCCGGCGATGGTGCCCTGGATCTCCGGTGCCGAGACCACCCGTCCGTCAAGGGTGAACGCGACCAGGTTCGCCGGGTCGCTCGGCGACACCGTGACGTTGTGCGCGGAGGTGTACTCCGCCCACGTCGATTGGGCGTCGCTCTTGAAGTCGAGCAAGACCAGCCAGCCCTGCAACCCTTGGGTGTCGAACGTCGCGTTGGCGTCGTCGATGCTCGTGCCCTCGATGATCGCCGGCGCGAGCAGGTACTTCGTCGATCCGTCGGTGCTGCACGAGGCCACATATGACTCCGGCCGCTCAGGTGGAGCGCCGAGTTGCTGCTCGGAGCAGTCCAGCGTCAACAGTTGCGCCTGCGCCTGCTCCAGTGTTGTCGGCTGCCCGCTGCCACCGCCGGCTTCCGGGGCGCCCGTCGTCTCCGCGGGGGGCGTCGTCTCCGCGGGGGGCGTCGTACCCGGATCGGACGTCGGAGGGGGTGTCGTCGTCGGGTCGCCGGGGGCGTACTCCGGCGCCGCCACGAGGCCGGCTGCGGTCGTCGTCGGAGCGGGGGCCGCGCTCGCACCCGTACCGGTCGGTACGGCGCTGTCGGTCGGCACGGCGCTGCCGGTCGGTACGGCGCTGCCGGTTGGTACGGCGGTGTCGGTCGGGGCTGCGCTGCCGGTCGGGGCGGCCGTTTCGGTCGGCAGGACCTGCCCGGCCGGGATGGGCTGAGTCACCAGGGGACGCAGCCGCAGCTGCGCGGTCTGGCCGAGCTGCTTGGCCTGCTCACCGTCATCGCCGGGCACCGAGATGACGATGTTCGTGTCGCCCTCCGTGACCACCGCGGCCTCGGCGACACCGAGCCCGTTCACCCGCCGCTCGATGATCTGCCGGGCCTGCTCCAGGCTCTCCGGAGTCGGCGGCTGACCATCGGCGGTCTGCGCCTGCAGCGTGACCGTCGTACCACCGATCAGATCCAGGCCCAGCCGCGGGGTGCTCGACGAGCCGACGAAGAAGACCAGGGCGTACAGGATGGCGATGATCGCGAGCAGCGCGGCGAAGTATCGCCCTGTACGCAGCTGGCCGGGCGGTCCTGCCACGAAAACGTCTCTCCTCGGTCATCCGGTGATGTGAGCGCCGCGCCGTCCGGGCGACGGTGCCCCACGCCAGTATCCCCCGCGGTCCCGGCGGGGGATCGAATCAGTTGTCCGACGCCTTGCCCAGGTCGACGGACCCGCCTCCCGCGGACCGCGGGTTGTCGCGGGGCGGGTCAGCCGTCGTTCGCACTTCCAGCACGGCTGCCCGGGCGAAGCGCACCACTGTCCCAGCGGCGATCTCCACGTCCAGGCTGGCTTCCTGCAACGCCGCGACCTTGCCGTACAACCCAGAGGTCAACATGATCGGCGTGCCGACCTGCAGGACCTGCTGCATCGCGGCCTGCCGCAGGGCCAGCTTCTTGCGCTGCCGAGCCGGCAGAATGAACAGCAGCACAAAGGCCAGCACGATGAGCAGTACGGGTAACAGCTGCTCCACGGAACACCCTTTCCTCAACGCATTCACGCCACAGTGCGCGGGCGAGTCTAGGCGCACGATCCGGAACCGGCCACAACCCCAGCCGCTGCAGCGTCCCGACCCGACTACTCAGGGTCACGGGCTACGACGTCAGCAGTTAGCTGCGACCCGAGTTGCCCGCGACGCACGACGGACCGCAGACGATCACTGCTTGTTGCTGTCGGACTGCTCGGGGTCGAAGAGGGACTGCTCGGCCAGCCGCCCCGGAACGCTCCGGCTCACGCCCCCGTAGGGCGCTGCCCCGAGGCCGGCCGGAGCCGGCAGTCCGAGGTGCTCCCAGGCGGCCGAGGTGGCCACCCGGCCGCGCGGCGTGCGGGCGAGCAGCCCCGCTCGCACGAGGAACGGCTCGGCCACCTCCTCGACCGTCTGCACCTCCTCCCCGACCGCGACGGCGATCGTGGACACGCCGACCGGCCCGCCGCCGAACCGGCGGATCAGCGCGTCGAGCACTGAGCGGTCCAGCCGGTCCAGACCGAGCTGGTCGACGTCGTACACGGCGAGGGCGGCTCGGGCGACGTCCCGCGTGACGACGCCGTCCGCGCGCACCTCGGCGAAGTCACGCACCCGCCGCAGCAGCCGGTTGGCGATCCGCGGGGTGCCACGCGAGCGGCCGGCGATCTCGCGGCCGCCGTCGGCCTGCATCCGCACGCCGAGCAGCTCGGCGCTGCGCCGGAGCACCTGCTCCAACTCCGGCTGGCTGTAGAAGTCCATGTGGGCGACGAACCCGAACCGGTCCCGCAGCGGCCCGGTCAGCAACCCGGACCTCGTCGTGGCACCGACGAGGGTGAAGGGGGCCACTTCCAGCGGGATGGCGGTCGCGCCGTGCCCCTTGCCGACCACGACGTCGACCCGGAAGTCCTCCATCGCGACGTAGAGCAGTTCCTCGGCCGGTCGGGCGATGCGGTGGATCTCGTCGATGAACAGGACGTCGCGGTCGGCGAGTGAGGACAGCATGGCCGCGAGATCCCCGGCGCGCTCGATCGCCGGACCGCTGGTGACCCGGATGGCGGCGCCGAGTTCGGCAGCGATGATCAACGCAAGACTGGTCTTGCCCAGCCCCGGCGGGCCGGACAGCAGGACGTGATCCGGCGGCCGGCCGCGCCGCCGAGCGCTTTCCAGCACCAGCTCCAGCTGCTCGCGCACCCGCACCTGACCGACGAAGTCGGCAAGCCGGCGGGGGCGCAGCGATGACTCGACTTCCCGGTCGTCGATGTCGGCGTACGGCGACACCAGCGCGTCGCCGTCGACGCCGAGGTCTCCCTCCGGCGGGGCACCCTCCTCCGTCATGAGACCGTCGGCTCCGCCTCGGCGACGGGAAGTGCCGCGTCGGGCTCCGTCCGGGAGCACACGCTGAGCAAACGCGGCGCAGAGCACCCGAGAGCGAATGGGACGAAGGCGGGCGGGGCAACAACTACGCGGGCACCCCCGGGCATGCGGCGCGAAACGGCATCGTTGGAGGTGATTTGGGTCGCTGCACGACCGGAATCACCTCCAATACGAGCAGAAACGCTCGGTTCACTCATCCGCCCACCGCCCGCACGGGCGACCTGCCGGTCACGTGCGGCCCAGCATCCGCAGTGCACCGCGCAGCAGAACAGCCAGCTCCACGTCGGTTCCCGCCTCGGGCTCGACGGCGGCCACGGCGTCCTCGGCCTCCTTGGCGCTCCACCCGAGACCGACCAGAGCCTGCCGAAGCTGATCCCGCCAGGGGGCCGACGGTGTGATCGGCCCGGGGGCCGAACCGGGAACGTCGTCGCTGAGCGAGCCGATCCGGTCCCGCAGCTCGACGATCAGCTTCTCCGCGCCCTTCCGCCCGATCCCGGGAACTCTGGTGAGCGTCGCGACGTCGGCGGTGACCACCGCCCGGCGGATCTCCCGCGGCGGGTGGATCGCGAGCATCGCCTGCGCCAGCCGGGGCCCCACACCGTTGGCGGTCTGCAGCATCTCGAACAGTCCCCGCTCGTCGTCGTCCGCGAAGCCGTACAGCGTGAGCGAGTCCTCCCGCACGACGAGTGAGGTGGCCAGCCGGCCGGGTGAACCGATCCGCAGCCGGGCGAGTGTGCCCGGAGTGCACTGCACGCTCACACCAAGCCCACCGAGCTCGATCACCGCACTGTCCGGGCCAAGGGCGAGCACCTGACCCTTCACGCTGGCGATCACCGGTCGGCCCTGCTGGCCGACAGTGCCCGATCGAGCCTGGCCTGCGCGCCACCACGCCAGATGTGGCAGATCGCCAGTGCCAGCGCATCGGCGGCGTCGGCTGGCGACGGTGGTGCGGCCAGCCCGAGCAGCCGCGTCACCATGGTGGTCACCTGCGGCTTGTCCGCCCGGCCGGATCCGGTCACCGCCGCCTTGACCTCGCTCGGTGTGTGCAGCGCGACGGGCAACCCAGCCATGGTGGCCACCAGGATCGCCACCCCGGCGGCCTGCGCCGTACCCATCACCGTACGGACGTTGTGCTGGCTGAAGACCCGCTCGACAGCGACGACGTCCGGATGGTAGGTGGCGATGGCCCGGTCGAGGCCGGCGGCGAGCGCTGCCAATCGGGTGCCGACGTCCTCGGTTGCTGCGCTGCGGATCACCCCGTGACCGACTTCGGTCAGCGCCCGGCCGGCGCGGCCCTCGACAATGCCGAAGCCGCACCGGGTCAACCCCGGATCCACGCCGAGCACCCGCAGCATCCTGTCTCCTAACCGAACAGACGTTCGACACGGTATCCGGGGTTCCGAGGGCCGGTCACGCCCGACACGCAGGTGCCATCAACAACCGTCTGCTGTGGACAAACTGGTGGACATCCCTGGGAAAAGCACAGCCAAGCTGGGGATAACGCGCAGGTATCTGTGGACCACAACAATGATCGGGAGAAAGTCCAGAAAACATTGCAAAAACCCTTGCGGGACAAGCGGTTCGGCGACTACACAGTGCATCACGTCACCGGCAACGGAGGACCGAATCTCGGAGTCACATCCGGGGGGTGCAAGACCACTGGGAGACCGGAGGGTCGTGCGCTAGGACCAACCGGCTGGCGGCGGGGCGCACGGGCGCTGGCCGACGAGCAATCGACGGCCGGAGCCGGTGCTGCCGAGCCGGGCCCCTCCATCTCATACATGGAGGGGCCCGGTTCTTCGTATGCGCGTTCCATCCTGCCTCGACCGGTTGCCTCGACACATCCGACACGCCGAATGTCTATCCGTCGACCGCCAGCATCGCACCGCTGTTGGCGAACCGTCAGCCGACCGAAGCCATCACCTCGTCGGACACATCGAAGTTGGCCCAGACGTTCTGCACGTCGTCGCAGTCCTCCAGGGCGTCGATCAACCGAAACACCCGAGCAGCGCTCTGCTCGTCCAGCTCCACCTGCACGCTGGGCAGAAACGAGACCTCGGCCGAGTCGTAGTCGATCCTCGCCTGCTGCAGAGCCGTTCGCACCGCAACGAGGTCCGCGGCTTCACTCACGACCTCGAAGGAATCGCCCAGGTTGTTGACCTCGTCGGCACCTGCATCCAGCACCGCAAGTAGCACGTCGTCCTCATCCAGACCAGCGCTCGGCACGATCACGACGCCCTTGCGGTTGAACAGATAGGACACCGAACCGGGGTCGGCCATCGTCCCACCGTTGCGGCTCATCGCAGTCCGGACCTCCATCGCCGCCCGATTGCGGTTGTCGGTCAGGCACTCGATCAGGAACGCGACCCCGGCCGGCCCGTAGCCCTCGTAGGTGATGTGCTGCCAGTCCGCTCCGCCGGCCTCCAGCCCCGCCCCCCGCTTGATCGCACGATCGATGTTGTCGTTCGGCACGGAGGCCTTCTTCGCGGTCTGTACAGCGTCGTACAGCGTCGGGTTGCCGACGGGGTCCGCACCACCGGTCCGCGCGGCCACCTCGACATTCTTGATCAGCTTCGCGAACAGCTTGCCGCGCTTGGCGTCGACGATGGCCTTTTTGTGCTTGGTGGTGGCCCACTTGGAATGCCCGCTCATGCTGAAGTCGCCTCCTTCACGATCCGCACGAACAGCTCGTGCACCCGGGGATCACCGGTCATCTCGGGGTGGAACGCGGTGGCGAGCAACGCTCCCTGCCGCACCGCGACGATCCTACCGGCGGCCTCACCGACCGGGATGCGGGCGAGCGCCTCCACCCCCGGTCCGGCACCCTCCACCCACGGGGCCCGGATGAACACCGCGTGCACCGGCTGCTCGCCCAGCGCCGGGAAGTCCAGGTCTCCTTCGAAGGAGTCCACCTGCCGCCCAAAGGCGTTGCGCCGCACCGTCATGTCGATGCCGCCGATCGTCTGCTGCCCGGCCGGCGCGTCGACGATCCGGTCCGCGAGCAGGATCATCCCGGCGCAGGAGCCGTACGCCGGCAGCCCACCGCGTACTGCGGCACGCAACGGCTCCAGCAGGTCGAACGCGGCCGCGAGCTTCGCGATCGTCGTCGACTCCCCGCCGGGTAGCACGATGCCGTCGACGGCGTCCAGCTCGCTGGGACGGCGGACCGGCCGCGCGGAGGCCCCGCAGTCCGCCAGCGCCCGGAGGTGCTCCCGGACGTCGCCCTGCAGCGCCAGTACACCGATGACCGGCGCATTCACCGGAGAAGCACAGTGCGGCGCGACCACGCATCGCGGCTCCGCCGCCGTGGGGCACGGTTCAGCAGCAGACCGGAGTAGAGCAGCAGCAGGGCGTCTTGGAGCAGTACCCACCACCGCAGCGGCTGGCCCAGGTAGATCCCGAAGCAGCCGCAGTTGGGCACTACCAGTCCGCGCACGAACGCCTGGGCAGCCAGCAGCGACCAGAGCACCGACGTACCGGCGAAGATGACGGCCGGGACGATCGGCCGCTGCCGTGGGGCGAAGAGCAGCCACCCGCCGGCCAGCAACTCACCCGCGAGCAGCAGCACCGCCAGGAGCGGAGGATCGCCGAAGTCGTAGGTCGCCAGGATGGCGCGGAAGCCGGCCAGGGCGCTGAGTTGCCCGGCAGCCATCGTCAGGAACAGCAGACCCAGGAACCGCGGCAGCAGCGTCCCCGGACGCCGGCGACTCACCAACCGCGGCCGGCGAAGCGCTGGTCAGGCGACAGCTGCTCGACGTTGAGTCCGACCATGGCCTCACCGAGCCCTCGGGAGACCTTCGCGATGACATCCGGGTCGTCGTGGAACGTGGTCGCCTTGACGATCGCCTCGGCTCGGCTGGCCGGATCGCCGGACTTGAAGATTCCGGAGCCGACGAACACGCCCTCGGCGCCGAGCTGCATCATCATCGCCGCGTCGGCCGGCGTGGCGATGCCGCCGGCGGTGAACAGCACCACCGGCAGCTTTCCGGTATCGGCGATCTCCTTGATGACGTCGTACGGCGCCCGCAGCTCCTTCGCCGCGACGTACAGCTCGGTGTCGTCGAGCAGGGTGAGCCGGCGGATCTCCGCGCGGATCGCGCGCATGTGGCGGGTGGCCTCCACGACGTTGCCGGTGCCGGCCTCGCCCTTGGAGCGGATCATCGCCGCGCCTTCGGAGATCCGGCGGACCGCCTCGCCGAGGTTCGTCGCGCCGCACACGAAGGGGACGGTGAACGCCCACTTGTCGATGTGGTGCGCCTCGTCGGCCGGGCTGAGCACCTCGGACTCGTCGACGTAGTCCACACCGAGGGACTGCAGCACCTGCGCCTCGACGAAATGACCGATCCGGGCCTTGGCCATCACCGGGATGGATACCGCCGCGATGATGCCGTCGACCATGTCCGGGTCGCTCATCCGGGCGACGCCGCCCTCGACCCGGATATCGGCCGGCACCCGTTCCAGCGCCATCACGGCGACGGCACCAGCGTCCTCGGCGATCTTCGCCTGGTCCGGCGTGACGACGTCCATGATGACGCCGCCTTTGAGCATCTCGGCCATGCCGCGCTTGACGCGGGCGGTGCCGGTGGAGGGTGCTGGGCTGGGCGTGGACACGGCAATACCTTCCGAAGCGTCGACTCGATCTCCCATGGTACGGCCCACTGAGGTGGCTCAGACCGCCGTCAGCACCTCATACGGCGCACCCGCCAGGAGCCGTTGGTCGGCCGTCACGAGCGTGAGGCCGTAGGCCATCGCAGTTGCTGCGATGAACCGGTCGGCCGGATCCTGATGCTTGACCTCGACCGATCGGCTGAGTACGGCGATCTGTCGGGACATCAGGGCATCTCGCACCGGGAAGCTCTGCAGCACGGACTTCACCCAGCGTGAGGGATCAACTGAAACCTCCACCCGACCCTTCTCGATGAGCAGGAGGGTTTCCCAGACGCTGACCGGTGACAGCCACAGCTCGTTGGCGACATCCTCAAGGGACTCGGCAGCGGAACGACTCAGCCGCGTCGGGGCGAGCAGGCTCCAGAGCCAGACGTGCGTGTCCAGCAGCAGCCTCACGCCCGCAACGTCTCCCACTCGCGCGCATCAACCGGTTCCAGCACGTCGCCGACGATGCGGCCGGTCCCCACCGCGATGCCGAGTGCTCGATCTTCGGTGGCTGGCCGCGACGGAGGCACGATTTCGGCGATAGGCGTTCCACGCTTGGTGACCTGAACCGGCTCCCCGGTTCGCCTGACGGTTTCCAGCACAGCCAGGCACTTGGCCTTGAACTCCGAAATTGCCATCGACTCCACACCCTCAACCTACCATGGTCGGTGACCATGGTCTGATCCGATTGCCGACCCTAGCCTCGTCGCGGACCGCCCCCGATGCCGAAGACCTGCACCGCCGCATTGTTCTAGCGCTCAGCATCCTGCAACACCGCCGCTGGCCGGCCGAAGATGAGCGGCACGTGTCGGAGACGATCGAGGCGCTCGACGGCCAGTCCATCGACGACATCGCCCGCGGCCGCTGACATGCGCACAGCCGATCCACCCTGCCAGGAATACGTCAACTTCGCTGGTTTGCACAACGTTGAACGCTCGACCGGCCCTGCCTATGACGGCCACCTACCGGCACAAAATGGGGTTCGGCACCCACTGCCGGCACCGCCCACGGCAGGTCTGTCGATGGCCCCATCAGCCACTAAGTGGTCACCAACAACATGCCTCAGGCGGTCGGACGTGTTGTTTGTGACCACTTTCGTGGGCTGGCGCGCCCATGCCTGAACGGACAGCCTGGCGCGGCGGTTTCCCGGACGGCGGCGAGCAGCATCTCCGTCGTGATGTCCTAGGCCCGAGCATCGGGCAATCCGCGGAAGACGCCGGGGAACGCCAGCACGTTGTTGATCTGGTTCAGCACGTCGGGAGCGCCCGGAGGCGACCACCGTCGCGTGCTTGCGAGCGGCGATCGGATCCACTTCCGGATCGCGGTTGGCCAGCGGGAACACGACGGCGTACGGCGCGCACCGCCCCTGCCCGATGATCATGCCGACCAGAGTGGCTACGGGATGACGGTGAACCTCAGCTTGATTCCGCGGTCGTCGGAGTAGTCGACTGTGACCTGCCCGCGGGCGTTGGCGTACTTGCCGGTGCCGCCGGTCACCGCGAACACCACATCCTCAGACTCGATCCGGCCGACGCCGGTCATTTCGATCTCGGTCTCGCCGTTCGCGATGCCGATCGTCGCCGTGGTGACACACAGCTGGCGCTGCTCGTCGGACCCCCCGGGGTTGCTGGTGGAGACGCAGTACCCGTCGATGCGCCCAGACTCCACCCGGCCGGCGGCAAACAGCGGACCGGCGAAGACGAGCTGATCACCGAGTGACGGCCCCGGTGCCCCCCAGATCCAGTTCGGCCTCCTCGGTGTCCCGGCCGGCCAAGGTGAACTGCTCCGGAGCCGTGATGCCCGACGCGGAGCTGGCCCAGATGCCAGCACCAACGACCAACATGGCGATCGCGACAGTGTCACGGCAAGCTTCGTACGCATTTTCTGCGCCCTACGGTGAGCGGGCGACGGGGCACCGAGCGTATCCAGGGAGGTGCGGGCGCCGCGAGCGTCTCAAGGCGAGAGTTGACGGTCGTCGATCTCGAAGTAGCCCGGCACCGGTCGGCGGGCGCCGAGTCTGAGCAGCCGTGGCATCCGCTGGCCACGAAGGTCCCTGAGGTCCCGTACGGCGTCGTTGTAGAACCGGCGGGCGAGACCGACGCGGGTCGCCGCCTCGTGCAGCTCCGCGAGTAGCCGCCGGTCGAGCGACGCGCCCTCGAGCTGGATCAGGGTCCGACCGAGATCGTTCTCGGCGGCCTCCCGACCGGCGTCATCGGCAGTCAGCGCGTCGTGAGCAGCCCTGCGAAGCTGGGCGGCCAGCGGCTGACCCACCGCCTCGCCGTCCTCTCCGGCAAGTGCCTGGGCGGCGGCCGACCGTCGTACCAGCTGGGCATCCAACGAGGCCCGAGCGGCCTCGACCCGCTCGAACAGCCGGTCGATCCGGTTGGCCGTCCAGGTGACCCAGACAGCGAGCAGCACGATGAGTACCACCGCGACGACGAGCCACCCCACGAGGCAAGGCTAGTGACCCGACGGGCTGCGTCCGGCGAGCGAGCGCCAGGACCAGCGCGTCGACGGGGACTCGGGTAATTCGTCCTCG
>Ga0136622_10000815_pt1 | contig 12862 bp, 14 predicted proteins | sample AntDrymUQ4482106_2_FD_104803 | JGI IMG/M metagenome (GOLD analysis project Ga0136622, IMG submission 104803) | Polar desert sand microbial communities from Dry Valleys, Antarctica - metaG UQ448 (21.06) | ecosystem: Environmental > Terrestrial > Soil > Desert | place: Antarctica: Dry Valley...
CGCACGCGCAGCGTGGCCGCCGTGATCACACCGAGCACGCCCTCCGAGCCCACCATCAGCTCGCGCAGCGAGGGACCGGCCGCTGTGGCCGGCACGTCGCGGGTGCTCAGCATGCCTGAGGGCGTTACGCAGGACAGCGACTCCACCAGCTCGTCGATGCGGCCGTAGCCGGTGGATGCCTGCCCGGCGGAGCGCGTGGCAACCCAGCCGCCCAGGGTGGAGAACTCGAACGACTGCGGGAAATGCCCGAGGGTCAGCCCGGCCCCGGCCAGCCGGCGCTCGAGCTCGGGCCCGAGGATGCCGGGCTCGAGCGATGCCGTGAGCGAGACCTGGTCGACGTCGAGCACGTCCTTCATTCGGGTCAGGTCGAGCGAGATCGCCGCCGCGTGGGGACCGCGCAGCGCCTCCACCCCGCCCACCACGCTCGTACCCCCGCCGAAGGCAATCACCGCCACCCCCGCCCGCGAGCATGCGCCGAGCACGGCAGCCACCTCGGCCTCGGAGCCGGCCTCCACCACCGCGTCGGGCGCATGAGAGGCGTCTCCCGCCCGCAGCCGCACCAGGTCGCGATAGCTCTTGCCGCCCGCGTGTGTGATCCGCGAGAGGCGATCCTCGCGCACCCGTTCGTCGCCCACCGCTTGCGTCAGCGCACGACGCACGCTCTCGTTCAGGGTGCCTTCGGGCAGGCGGACGTCCTCCAAGGACACCGGCGGCGCCCCCTCGGCTTCCTGGAGGCCCAGCTCGCCGTAGAGCAGCGAGACCGCGGCATCGCCGAGGTGGGTGGCTCCGGCATCCTCGCCCCAGCCCCACCAGCGCATCGTCACGCTCGCTTCCAGGAGTCCGCGAGAGCGTTCAGACCCTCGAGCGCGCCGGCCAGCTGGCGCCTGGTGGCGCGGCTCACCTGGAAGCCGCCGAAGCGCGCGAAACCGCGCAGCCGGACCCGGGTCGTGAGCTTCACGTGCGTGCCCGCCGAGCCCGCCGGCTCGAGCTCGACCTCGGTCACCGCGGAGGAGAAGATGCGCTCGAAGGGCGACTCCTCGACCTCCTGTCGCCAGCTCAGCCGGCGTGGGTGGTCGGAGTCGAGCAGCGTGTAGTCCGCTCGCAGGGTCTTGCCTCCCTTGGGGGTGGAGAGCACCGTGGTCCAGCCCCTGCGCGAGGCATCCTCGACGCGCTCCACGCGAGGCCACCACGTGGGCAGTTGCTCGGGGTCGGCCAGGACGGTCCACAGCCTCTCGGGGCTGGCGGGCACCGTTCGCCTGCGGGTGATCACCGGCACCCTTACTCCGATTCGTACACGATCAGGCTGTGCACCTCGCGCGGCGCCAAGCGGGCACGGCCGTCCAGATAGGCCAGCTCCACCAGGAACGCGCAGCCGGCCACGGTAGCTCCGGCCTGCTCGACCAAACCGCACAGGGCCTGCGCCGTGCCGCCCGTGGCCAGCAGGTCGTCGTGCACGAGCACGCGAGCGCCCTGGGACAGGGAGTCGGAGTGCATCTCGAGCGCATCGACGCCGTACTCGAGCTGATACTGCACCGAAGCGGTCTCGCGCGGCAGCTTGCCCGGCTTGCGGGCCAGGATGAAGCCGATGCCGGCCTGAGCGGCCATGGCCCCGCCGAGCACGAAGCCGCGGGCCTCGGCCGACACCACGTAGGCGGCCCCCACGCTCTCCGCGTAGCCCGCGAGGGCGCCGGTGGCGGTCTGCAGCGCGCCGGGATCCGCGAACAGCGGGGTCACGTCCCTGAACACGATTCCCGGCGCCGGGAAGTCGGGGATGTCGCGGATGTGTGCGCGCAGCGCGTCCGCAGGGGAGAGCCGTGCGAGGGATTCGGCATCCATGCCGGAATCAGCGCCTCGCGAAGGATTCGGCATCCATGCCGGAAACGTTCTCGTCGGCGGTCACTTGGCGATCTTGCGCAGATCGCGAATCAGCAGCAGGTGCTTGAGGTAGGACGCCGTGGCCGCCAGGTTCTCCAGCGCCTGCACCGCCTCCTTGCGCCGCTCCGGGTTGCGCGATCGCAGAGCCGGGGCGAGGATCTGCTCGAGCAGCGCGGCCTCGCGGTCGGCCGAGGTGCGAAACACCCTGAGGTTGCGCCCGCCCACGCCGAAGCGCTTGAGCTCGGTCACCGCGCGCACGATCTCGCGCTCCGTGTCGTCATAGAGCATCTCGCCGTCGCGCTTCTCGCCCTTGATCACCCCGTAGTCCTCGAGCTCCGAGACCAGGGCGGCATCGGCGCCGGTGTCCTCGAGCACCTCCTCGAGGCGGTAGTAGGAGCCGGCGCCGGCCCGCACGTCGAGCGTGGTGCGGCGCAGGGCACGCGGGTCGGGGCCCTCCCCCTTGGCCACCTCCTCCTCCTCGGCGCGGCCCGAGGCCAGCTCCTGGCGGATCACCCTCAGTGGCAGGAACTCGTCACGCTGCAGGCGCAGGATCGTACGCAGCCGGGCGACGTCAGCGGGGGCGAACAGCCGGTAGCCCCCGGCCGTTCGCCGCGGCATGAGCAGCTTCTGGTCCTCCAAGTAGCGGATCTTGGAGATCGAGATGTCCGGGAACTCGCGCTCGAGCGCCTTGCACACCGCCCCGATGGTCAGGGCCTTGCCCGCCGGAGCGGGCTCTACGCCGGGCTGCGCGCTCATCGCTCGAGGTAGGTGAGCTTGTACTTGCCCACCTGCAGCTCGTCGCCGTTCGAGAGTCGGTGGGACTCGATCCGCCGGCGGTTGACGTAGGTGCCGTTGAGCGATCCGAGATCGTCCAGATACAGGCCGTCGCGGCGGCGCACCAGCAGCGCGTGGTTGCGCGAGACGGTCACGTCGTCGAGGAAAACCTCCGCGTCGGGGCTGCGCCCGATCGTCAGACGCTCACCCGACACCCCGAAGACCTCGCCGGCCCGGCCACCGCCCGAGCGGATCACCAGCGTGGCCCCCTCTCCAGAGACCTCCTCGATGTCTACCGGCTTGAGCTCACCGGTCTCGTCGAGCTGGTAGGCGGCGGTCGTATCCCCCTCCTGCGCCGCGACGTCGGAGAGGAAGGCGCCGCACTTCTGGCAGTAGTTGGCGCCCTCGGCGTTGGCAAAGCCGCACGTGGGGCAGTGCATGACTATCCGGCCGTGTCGTCGCCGGGCATCGCCTTCCCCGAGAGGATGTCGGTCAGCTGCTGTACGTCGGCGCCGCTGATCGCGGACTCACCGTCCTCGTGCTTCTTACGTAGGCGGTTCACCAGCTCGGCCCGGAGGATGTCGATCTTCCCGTGCAGGATGCGCCGCTGATAGGAGACTTCCTGCTCTTCCTCGGTGAGCTGGGAGATCAGGTCCTTCAGCTCGGCGTCGGTGAGCGCTCCGAGGTCGGGAAACGTTTCCATATCCATCTAGAGGGTCCTTTCGAAGTCAGGAGCGCGGATTATAGACCCAGGCGTCAAGTCGAGCTTGAGGGTGCGCGGGCGAAGCGGATGCCGTCGCGCACGTAGATGGCCGTGGCCCAAAGGGTGAGAGCCACGCCGAGCAGCAGCGAGGCGTCGGCAACCCAGCTGTCGGTGAGCAGGCTGAGGTTGATCGCGAACATCACGGGCCAGACCGCCCAGCGGCCGACCATGTTGACCTTCAGGTCCATTCCCTTGCGCAGCCCGTACTGGCTGAGCACGAGCATGAACAGCTCCCGCGCCGCGAGCATGATCAGCGCCCACCGCGGCAGCAGCTCGAAGTGGAAGCACACGACTACGCCGGCCAGCACCAGCGCGCGGTCGGTAAGGGGGTCCAGCAGCGCACCCAGGCGGCTGTACTGGCCCGTGAGCCGTGCCGCCAGGCCGTCGAGCTGGTCGCCCCAGGCGATGGCGAAGTAGAGAACGGCGGCCACGGTGTCGCGGCCGTCGTCGGAGGAGAAGGCCAGCGCCACGAACACCGGCAGCAGCGCGAGGCGCACGTATGAGATCAGGTTGGGGATGGTGAAGGGGCGCAGCGGCTGGCCCTTCTGCGTCTCAGGCGGCGGACCGCCGGAGCGGTCGATGCCCACCAGCCGCTTCTTGGTCAGGCCAGCCCGCGCCACAGCTCCACCGCGGCGGCCGCCGCGCCCTCGAGCGCCAGCGCGCTCTTTTGCTGCCCGCGCCGGATCTGGACCTCGACCTCGCCAGACTCGAGGCCCCGCCTGCCCACAGTCAGGCGCAGCGGGCAGCCCAGCAGCTCCGCGTCGGCGAACTTGCCGCCGGGGTTGATGTCGCGGTCGTCGTAGAGCACCTCCACGCCTGCGGCGGCCAGTTCTTCATAGAGGCCATCCGCGACCGTGCGCGCCTGCTCGCCCTCCTTGCCGAGCGTGACAAGCTCGATGTCAAACGGCGCGATCGCCCGCGGCCACGAGATGCCCTGCTCGTCCGCGAACTGCTCGACCGCGGCCGCCGCTATCCGGGCCGGCCCGATGCCGTAGCTGCCCATCCACACGAGCTGCTCGGCGCCCCCCTCGTCGAGGTAGGTCGCTCCGAGAGGCTCCGAGTAGCGGGTGCCGAGCTTGAAGATGTTGGCGACCTCGATCGCGGGCTCGATCCGGATCTCGGCGCCGCCCGGGCAGAGGTCGCCGGCCTCGACGGTGCGCACGTCGGCCCAGCGGGGCTCAAAGTCGCGGCCGGGCTCGACACCCCTGAGGTGGCGATCGGGCTCGTTGGCGCCGGCGATCAGCCCGGTGGCCCCCCGGAGCGCCTCGTCGGCCAGCACACCTACGTGGACGCCCACCGGGCCGATGAACCCGGCCGGGACGCGGAAAAGGCGCTCGAGCTCCTGCTCCCCCGCCGCCCGCACGGGCCTGCCGAGCGCGGTGGCGAGCTTGATCTCGTTCAGGCGATGGTCGCCGCGCACCAGCACCAGCAGCGGCTCCTCGTCGCCGACGATCGTCGGCAGGGCCTTGATCAGCGCGCCGGGAGGAACTCCGAGCTGTCCGGTGACCTCCTCGATGGTGCGTGCGCCGGGCGTCTCGACGGTCTCGGGGGAGTCCAGCGGGCCGGGCATTCCCACAACCGGCTGAGGGGTTGCGCTGGCCACCTCCACGTTGGCCGCGTACCCGGCGCCCGACAGCGCCACGTCGTTCTCGCCCGCGGCGCAGGGCGCCATGTACTCGTGGGCGCCGAAGCCGCCCATCATCCCCACGTCGGACTCCACGCTGTACCACTCCAGACCGCTGCGGTCGAAGATGCGGTCGTACGCGCGCGCCTGCGCGTCGTAGGAGGTCGCGAGCGCCTCCTCGTCGCGGTCGAAGCTGTAGGCGTCCTTCATGATGAACTCGCGGGTGCGCAGGACGCCCGCGCGGGGCCGCGGCTCGTCGCGCTCCTTGACCTGGAAGTGGTAGAGCATCAGCGGCAGGTCGCGGTAGGAGCGCACCTCGCGCGCGATGTGCGTGGTGAGCGTCTCCTCATGGCTCATCGCCAGCACCAGGTCGGCTCCGCGGCGGTCCTGCAGCTTGAACAGCTCCTCGATCGGGTAGCGACCGGACTTGCGCCACGGCTCCGCGGGTTGAAGGACGGGCATCAGCATCTCGTGGCAGCCGATCGCGTCCATCTCCTCGCGGATGATCTGCTCGATACGCCGGTGCACCCGCCATCCGGCCGGGAGGTAGGTCCACATCCCCGCGCCCAGCTGGCGCACCAGCCCGGCCCGCACCATCAGGCGGTGCGACACCGCCTCGGCATCAGCCGGGGCCTCCTTCTCGGTGGGCGCCAGGTAGTGGCTCAGGCGCGTCATCGGTGGGCGAGTCTATTGGCCCGCTGGGCGCCCGAGGGGGGCGAACCGGGGTCGCGTCCTGCCTAGAGGTGGCAGTGCGACCTCAAAGCAGGACGGCGGACCAACAACTGGCACGGATGGCCTCGGTGGCGCACGGGGTCGTGACGCGCGCGGAGCTGCTGCGCGCGGGCGTGACCGTCGCTGAGATCCGTGCTCGGCTGGGTAGGGGGGCGCTGATTACCGTCTATCGCGGGGTATACCGCGTCGGGCACAGTGCGCCGAGCGTCGAGGCGGGCTACCTCGCGGCCGTTCGGGCTTGTGGTGAGGGGGCGCTCTTGTGTGGTGGGGCCGCTGCTCATCTGCTCGGGATTCTCCACGGTGCCCCGCGCCCGCCGGAGGTGGTCGCACCGACCGAACGGCACGTCGCGGGCGTGAAGACACGCCGGTCGAGGCTCATCGACCCTCGCGACGCGACGGTCCGGCAGGCGATCCCCGTGACAACGGTGGCCTACACGCTGTGTGACATCGCCGCATGGCTGGCCGTCGACGACCTGGCGCGCGCTTGTCACGAGGCGGGCGTCCGTTACCGCACCGCGCCGGCCGACGTCGACGCTGTCCTGGCAAGGAGGGGAGCGGTGCCCGGCGCGCGCAAGCTGCGCCGGGCTCTTCACGGCGAGGTGCCCGTCACGCTCAGCCGCCTGGAATCCTCCTTCCTGCTCCTTCTGGCTCAGTCAGGACTTCCTCTGCCCATGACCAACCGTCTGGCCGGTGGGCGACGGGTCGACTGCCGCTGGCCCGAGTACCACTTGACCGTGGAGCTCGACGGCTACCGCTACCACCACTCCCGCCACGCGTGGGAGCAGGACCGCCGGCGCGAGAGGGAGGCCCGCGCCCGCGGCGACGAGTTCCGCCGCTACACCTACGGCGATGTCATGGAGCGCCCGCGACTCATGCTGCGGGAGCTGAGGGCCCTCCTCCCCACTTCACATTCCTGCTTTGAGGTCGCCTAGCGACACCTAGGCAGGATGCTTGGTCGCTACGTCCGGGTGAAGCCCCGCGGTCTTCCTGTTTTGAGGTCGCATAGCAACACCTAGGCAGGATTGCTCGGTCGCCTAAGCGCGCGTAAAGCGGCGGCCTGCCGTCGGAGAGGCGTCCTCCTCCAGCTTCACCGGGCGGCGCTCGCTGTTCTTCGAGGGCGCCATCGGCAGCGCCTGGCCGCCGTCCATCGCCTCGGCGGCCGCCGCCTTGGCCTCCAGGGCGGCCAGGCGCTCGGGCGTCAGCTCGCCGGCGTTCTCCTCCTCGATGCGCTCCAGCCACTTCGCCCCCGCGGCGGCCTCCGCGTCGTCCCACTCGACCTTGCCGCGCTCCAGCGACCGGTCGATCTCGCGGAAGAGGGCGTCGACCAGATCGTCCTGGGGCACCTTCTTCAGCGGCTTGCCATGGGCGAAGATCAGGCCCTCGTTCTTGGCTCCGGTGATGCCGAAGTCGGCGTGCGACGCCTCGCCGATCCCGTTGACCGCGCAGCCGAGCACGGCGACCTCGATCGGCTCGTCGTAGGCCTCGAGGCGCTTCTCGATGTCGATCACCACCGTGTCCATGTCGAACTGAAGGCGCCCGCAGGTGGGGCAGGCGATCAGCACCGGCCCGCGCTCGCGCAGCTTCAGGGCCTTGAGGATCTCCCAGGCCACCTTGACCTCCTCCTCCGCGTGGAATGTGGAGAGCGAGATGCGCACCGTGTCGCCGACGCCGTCGGCCAGCAGCGTGCCGAGCCCCACGGCGGACTTGAGCGAGCCGGTCCACTTCGTGCCCGCCTCGGTGATGCCGAGGTGGAGCGGATAGTCGATCCGCTCGGCCAGGAGCCGGTTGGAGGCGATCGTGTTGGGCACGCTGGTCGATTTGATCGAGACCTTGAAGTTGTCGAAGTCGAGGCGCTCCATTAGCTCCACGAACTCCACGGCGGCGGTGACCAGCGCCTCGACGGGACTCTCGCGCTCGAGCTCGTGCAGGTGCCGGGGCAGCGAGCCGGAGTTGACCCCGATTCGCATCGGAGTGCCCTTGGTGCGGGCCAGGTCAGCCACCTCGCCGACCTTCTCCGGGCCGCCGATGTTGCCCGGGTTCAGCCGCACGCAGTGAGCCCCCGCCTCGATCGCCTTCAGCGCCAGCGTGTGGTTGAAGTGGATGTCGGCGATCACGGGGATCGGCGACTCGACCACGATCCGCTTCAGTGCGTCGATGTCCTTGTCGCGCGGAACCGCGCAGCGCACGAGGTCCGCTCCCGCGTCCGCGATCGCGCGGATTTGCTTCATCGTCGCGCCGTAGTCGGCAGTCTCGGTCTTGGTCATCGACTGGACCGCGACGGGAGCCCCGCCGCCGATCTTCACGCCGCCGACGTCGATCTGGCGCCTGGAAGCCACGACCCCAAGGGTAACGAGCGGCCCCCGGGCCCCTGACGCAGGCCCCCGCGAGGCGCCGGAGCCCGCCGGGGGCGGCGTCCTCGCGGACACCGCCCCGGGAAACCGTCTACTGCGCGGGCTCGTACTTGAACGACAGGGCGAGGCGCACCCGGTAGCTCTTGAGCTGACCGTCCTCGATCGTCACATCCTGGCGGACCACCTCGGCCACGCGCAGGTCGCGCACGGTCTTCCCGGCCGTCGCGACCGCGTTGTCGGCGGCCTTCTCCCACGATTCGCTGCTTGACCCGATCACCTCGGTGACCCGGTAGACGCTATCTGCCATCTCTCCTCCTCGGTCGGTTACCCGCCCCTACCCTAAGCGCCCGGGCGGGTACCTGCCCTAAAGGGCCTATCCGGCTAGGACCGCACGTCCGGATGCGCCCCAGGAACACTGCGCTGGTCGCTACCCGTGTCGTGCGGCCCCCAGCTTGGGCCTGGAACGCCCCGGACGCACGCTCCTATCGGGACAGGCCCTAAGAGGACTTCGAGACTGCGCCGCAAGCCACCCGATCGCCTGAGTCGCCGGTGTCGAGCGTGTCGTCGTCGGCACCGGGCTGCTTGCCGGCGCGATAGCGATCGGGGACGTTGGCCTGGTTATCTGGGTCTGCGTGGAGCATCACGGCGCTGCCGTCGTCGTCCGCGAGATCGTCGAGGGTGAAGCGCTCGGTGCTGATCGTTGCCCGCGCGGTTCCGTCCTGGCCGGCGAGCAGCGGCGGCATGTCCCCAGCATGGTCACCGTGGCTCTGCGAGCCAGACGCGAAGTGCCCGCCGGCCGTGTCGAAGGCGCCCATCGGGGCATCCGGCTCGCAGGTGCCGGTCTCGTGGATATGAAAGCCGTGAAAGCCCGGGGTCAGGCCGTTCACCTCGGCCTCCACCTCGACCTTCTCCCCCATCGGTGTGAACTTGACGGTGCCCGCCTCTCCGCCCTCGGCGCTCTCGAGGCGGACGGTCTTCGCGCCGTCATCCGAGGAGGCGCTGTCCTCGTCCCCGCCGCAGCCACTCACCGCGCCGATGAGAAACAGGCAGACGAGGGCAACGGTGGCGGACGATAGGCGGGGGGCGATTCGCATCGGATCTGATCCTACTGCCTGTAGAGCACCTCTGTCTCCCCGACGTGCGTGTCCCCTGCAGCACTCTCCATCTTCATCTTCCCTTCCGCGGGGAGTCGAGCGCACCCTCCGCCGGCCTAGGGCGGAGTGAACCCTTCGCCGGTCAGCCGTCCGATGTCGTTGGACAGGCCGATCAGGAACAGCCCGATCACCAGCATGAAGCCGACCACCCCGGAGCGCTCCATCACGCTGAGCGGCACGGGCCTGCCGCGTACCTTCTCGACCACCGCCCAGAAGATGTGCCCGCCGTCGAGAGGCAGGAAGGGAAACAGGTTGACGATCGCCAGCGAGAGCGAGATGAGCGCCATGATCAGCACCACGTCGGCGATGTTGTTGAGGATCGTCTGGCGGGTGACCTCGTACGACCCGACGATGCCCGAGATCTCCTTGCGCTGCTCGGAGTCGAAGATGCGCGCCGGGAGGCTCACGGTCTGCTTGGTGATGAACCAGAACTGATCGAGGGAGGTGCTCACCGCATCCCCCAAGGGCAGCGCCTCGCGCGGGCCGGGCGCGTACCCGAACCCGATCCGCGTGTACTCAACCCCCTCCTGGGCATCGTAGACGGGGGTTACCGAGATGGCTCGGCGTTCGCCGTCGCGCCCGACCACCAGCTCGGCGGGGGACGAGGCGAGGCAGCCGTCGGTTGGCTCTTTCTTCTTGCAGCGATGTTTCTGGATCGCCTTCGACAGCGCCTCAGGATCGCCGGTCACGCCGTCGACCGAGATCAGCTTGTCTCCCGGCTCGAGCACCTTCTCCGCCGGGTAGTCCTTCTCGATGGTCCCGACGCGGTCCGTCAGGGTCTCCGGGCCGATCGCCCCCCAGAAGATGAACAGCAGCACCAGGGCGAGGACGAGGTTGACCGCCGGTCCGGCCAGGATCACCGCTATCCGCTTCCACACCGGCTGGGCGTGATAGGCGCGGTCACGTACCTCCTCGGGCAGCTCCTCGTCCGGGTTCATCCCGGTGATCTTCACGTAGCCGCCCGCGGGGATGGCGCCGATCGCGTACTCGGTCTCGCCCCGCTTCCTGGAGAAGATCGTCGGGGGGAAAAAGAGGGAGAACTTCTCCACCCGCATGCCCACCAGCTTCGCCACGGTGAAGTGGCCCAGCTCGTGCAGGATCACCAGCACCGCAAAGCCGAGGAAGGCGAGCACGAAGCTGGCGAAGCTCACTTGGCGTGCACCGCCTCCACGAGGTCGCGGGCACGCTCGCGCGCCTGCGTGTCGGCGCGGTAGAGCTCGGCGAAATGGCCGACCGGCGCGACCGGCGTGGCATCCAGCGCCCGCTCGATCACCTCGGCGATGCCCGTGAAGGGCAGGCGCCCGGAGAGAAAGGAGTGCACCGCCACCTCGTTGGCCGCGTTGAGCACGCAGGGAGCGCTGCCGCCGGCGAGGCCGGCCTCGCGGGCCAGACGCAGGCACGCGAAGGTGCCGGGGTCGGGCTGCTCGAAGTCGAGCGATCCGAGCTCTGCCAGATCCAGCGGGGCGACCGGCACGTCTGCGCGCTCGGGGTGGTGGAGCGCGAACGAGATCGGCACGCGCATGTCCGGATAGCCCAGGTGGGCGATGGACGCGCCGTCGTTGAGGGAGATCAGGGAGTGCACGATCGACTGGGGATGCACCACCACGTCGATGCGGTCATAGGACACGCCGAACAGGTGGTGGGCCTCGATCACCTCGAGGCCCTTGTTCATCAGGGTGGCGGAATCGATGCTGATCTTGCCCCCCATGTCCCACGTGGGGTGCGCGAGAGCGTCCTCAGGAGAGATCTGAGACAGATCCGAGCGTCCCCGGAAGGGGCCACCCGACGCGGTCAGCACCAGCTTCTCCACTGTCCCGGGACGCTCTCCCTCCAGTAGCTGGAACAGGGCCGAGTGCTCGGAGTCGACGGGCAGTATCTGGGCGCCGGTGGCCTCGCTGAGGGCCATTACGAGGTCGCCGCCCACGACCAGGCTCTCCTTGTTGGCCAGGGCCAGGTCGATGCCCTCTCCCAGGGCGGCCACCGTGGGCCCGAGCCCCGCCGAGCCGACCAGGGCGTTGAGCACGAGATCGCACTCCGTATCGGTGATCAGGGACACGAGACCCTCCGCGCCGCTGAGCACCTGGCCCTCAGTCCAGCGCTCGGACGCGCGGGCGGCGGCGTGCTCGTCGGCAAGTGCGATCCGGTCGACCCCGAAGGCGTCGGCCTGCCGGCACACGAGCTCGGCGTTCGTTCGCGCGGCGAGCCCGACCACCTCGAGCGACTCGCTGCGCGACACCACGTCGAGCGCCTGCGTGCCGATCGAGCCGGTCGAGCCGACAATCAGGATCCTGCGCATCGAACGCAGTCTAGGAGGCTGCGACCGTCTGCTCCGGAGTTGCCGTGGCCGCGGTCTCCTCGCGTTGAAGCGCCGGCGCGACGGGGGTCGCAGCGCAGTCCTCAGCCGTAGCCGAACGCCACCGCCGCGTAGTAGCCCACGACCACGGTGAAGAACGCGGCGTCGAGGCGGTCGAGCACACCGCCGTGGGGGCCGAAGAAGCGGCCGGTGTCCTTGACCTCGAGGTCGCGCTTGAGAGCCGACTCGAAGAGGTCGCCGACGGGCGCCGTGATCGCCACCAGGAAGCCGATCACCAGCGCGTCCAGCCCTGCGAACCAGTCCTGGTAGAGCCCGGCGAACCAGAACGCGAAGGTGCCGCCGACGATCCCGGCGGCCAGGCCCTCGAGCGTCTTGTTCGGCGAGATGTCAGGCGCCAGCTGGCGGCGGCCGTAGAGCCGTCCGCCCAGGTACGCCGCGCTATCCCCGATGAAGGTGCCCACGAGCACGTCGATCAGCAGGCCGTCCCCGTGCGCGAGCTCGCGCAGGAACACGGTGTGGGCCAGCGGCAGCCCGATCCACGCCACGCCGAGAAGGGTGGCCGCGATGCCCCAGGCCAGGTTGTCGAGCGAGGCTCGGGTCAGCGCCAGGATGAAGATCACCGGAAAGGCGGCCACGAGCGCGATCAGCACGTCGTCGCGCTCGCCGTAGGAGGCCACCAGCACCACGGCGGCTACCGCCAGGTAGCCGCCGAGGTCGACCGGTCGGGCCCGCCTCATCAGCGAGTAGAGCTCCTGTAGTGCCACCACCCCGAGCAGGATCAAGCCCAGCGCGAGCACCAGCCCGCCCTGCGTGATGATGATGACGGCGAACAGGACGGCCGGGATCGCCGCCAGAAGCCGCGGCCCCAGGTCCGAGGGCCGGCGCCTCGGAGGGGCGTCACTCGGGCTGCCGCGAGACCTACCCCCTCCCCTCGCCCGTGCGCTCATGCCTCAGCGCGCCCCGTAGCGGCGCCGGCGGCGCGCGTACTCGGCCAGCGACTCCTCGTAGGCCTCGCGCGTGAAGTCCGGCCACAGCTCGTCGCGAAAGACGAGCTCGGAGTAGGCGCACTGCCACAGCAGGTAGTTGGAGATCCGCTGCTCGCCGCTGGTGCGGATGAGCAGGTCGGGATCGTGCATGTCGGGTGCGTAGAGGCCCTTGCGGAAGTCGTCCTCGGTCTCACCGGTGAACCTTCGCGCCGCGTCCACGATCTCCGCCCTGCCGCCGTAGTTGAAGGCCACGAACAAGGTGATGCGCCGGTTGTCACGGGTCAGGTCC
>Ga0136622_10000817_pt1 | contig 12852 bp, 12 predicted proteins | sample AntDrymUQ4482106_2_FD_104803 | JGI IMG/M metagenome (GOLD analysis project Ga0136622, IMG submission 104803) | Polar desert sand microbial communities from Dry Valleys, Antarctica - metaG UQ448 (21.06) | ecosystem: Environmental > Terrestrial > Soil > Desert | place: Antarctica: Dry Valley...
CGGCGGCTGGCGCAGCGCGAACACGATCGTCGCTGCCACGTGCTCGGGCGGGTTGAGCATCGCGTCGCCTGCGGGCTTGTACCGGGGATCGCGGCCGTCGAAGAACGAAGTGCGCATGCCGCCCGGCACGAGCATCGAGACCCCGACCCGTCCCGCCGTCTCGACGGCGAGCGAGCGGGTGAAGCCGACGACGCCGAACTTGCTCGCGCAGTACGCGGTGGCGTCGCTGAGCGCGCGGTGGCCGAGCGTCGAGGAGACCGTGACCACGCGTCCGGTGGATCGCTCGAGGTGCGGCAGCGCGGCGCGCACGACCGCGGCCGTGCCGAGCAGGTTGACCATCACGATCCGATCCCAAGTCGCTGCGTCTGTGTCCTCGAGCCGCCCCGGGGAATCGATCGCCGCCGCCGTGACGACCGCCCCGAGCCCGCCATGGCGCTCGGCCACGCGCTCGACCGCGGCCTCGGCCGCGCGCGGGTCGGCGAGGTCCACGAGCTCGCGCTCGACATCCCCCTCGGGCTCCTTCAGGTCGAGCACGACCGGCGTGCCGCCGGCGCCCGCCACCGCCGCGACTGTTGCCGCGCCGAGGCCAGAGGCCCCGCCGGTCACGATCACCGTGCCGAGCCCGGGCAGGCCGTCGACCGCCACGCCGGCCACCGGATCATGCGCCACGCGCCATCGCCTCCTCGATCAGTCGAGTCGTGGAGCGCCCGGCCACGTAGGGGAGTATCACCGTGCGCCCACCGTGGCGGGCGACGACCTCGGCCTCCGGCAGCTCGGATGCGTCGTAGTCGCCGCCCTTGACCCAGATGTCGGGGCGCAGGCGCTCGAGCGAGGCGTCCGGCCCGTCCTCCTCGAAGACGACGACCGCGTCGACGCAGCGCAGCGCCTCGAGCACCGCCGCGCGGTCGGCCTCCTCAACAAGCGGCCGGTCGGCGCCCTTGAGCCTGCGCACGGACTCGTCCGAGTTGAGCAGCACGACCAGGCAGTCGCCGAGCTCGCGGGCGGCCTCGAGCGTCGCCACGTGCCCGGCGTGCACCAGGTCGAAGCAGCCGCCAGTGGCGACCACCGTGCCGCCACTGGCGCGCGTGCGCCCCACCGGGTCCGCTGGCCCCGCGCCGGCCCTGAAGCGCCGCCCGGGCCGGGAGGGGCGCATTGGCGCAGCGGCGGCGCCACCGGCGGCGACGAAGGCGGACGCCGCGCCGACGGCGTCTGTGACGGCCCGCTCGCCGCCCGCGCCCGCCGCGAGGCTCGACGTCGCCCTGGCGGCGAAGCGATCCCCGGCGCCGCACGAGTCGCCGCCCGGGGCGGCCGGGGCGGACAACGCGCGCGGCGCGGCGCCGCGCTCGGCGAGGACGGCGCCCCGTGCGCCGAGCGTCACGCACACCGCACGCGCGTCCCAGCGCTCGGCGAGCGCGACGGCGCGGTGCCCACTCGCCGCGGCCGGCTCGCCGCCGCCCTCGACGTCGGCCGCGAACGTCGCCGCCTCGTCCGCGTTCGGCGTAACGAGGCGCGCGCCCGCCACGGGCTCGGCGCCACGCGGGTGTGGGTCCCACACGAGCGGCACGGCGCGGGCGACCTCCTCGAGCAGCCGGCGCAGCGCCGGCTCGCGTGTGATCCCGCGGCCGTAATCGGCCACGAGCACAGCTTCCGCGCAGCGAAGCGCCGCCGCCACCGCTCGCCCCGCAGGCCCGACCGCTCCCCCGCGACCGCCGCGATCGAGGCGCAGCAGCGTGCGCCCCGCCGCCCGCAGCCTGACCTTCTCGGGCGTCGCCCCGTCGAGGCCGAGATCGACGACCTCGACGCCCGCGCCGAGGAGCAGCCCGCGCAGCTCGCGCGCCCCCTCGTCGTTCGACAGGGCGGTGACGAGCGTGACCGGATGCCCGTCGCCGACCGCGAGCACGGCGGCGAGCGCAGCACCCCCCGGTCGCGCGCGCGCGGCAACGTCCTCGAGCACGGGCACCGGCGCATCCGGGCTCAGGCGCTCGACGCGGCCGTCGAGGTCGCGGTCGAGCAGGGCGTCGCCCACTACGACGAGCGGCCCGCCGCGACGGGCGATCATCGCCGCGCTCCGCCGGCCGCCGTGCTCGTCGCCGCCGGCACGCGCCTGTCGACGGCCGCGCAGAGCAGGTGCACGGCCACCAGGTGGACCTCCTGCACGGTCGCCGTGGAGGCGGCCTCGACGCAGAGGGCGTCGTCGCACAGCTCGCTGAGAGGGTTCGGCGCCGGGCCCGTGAGCGCCCAGGTGATGAGCTCCATCTCGTTGGCGGCCTCGGTCGCCGCGAGCACGTTGGGGCTCGCGCCGGAGGTGGAGAGCGCGAGCAGCACGTCGCCGGGGCGGCCGTGTGCCCGCAGCGGCCTCGCGAACGCCTCCTCGGCGCCGTAGTCGTTGCCGATCGCCGTCAGGCTGGCGATGTCGGCGCACAGCGAGATCGCGCTGAGCGGCACACGTTCGTCGCGGTAGCGGCCCACGAGCTCGCCCGTGAGGTGCTGCGCCTGAGCCGCGCTGCCGCCGTTGCCGACCGCGAGCAGCCGCCCGCCGGCGAGCAGCGTGCGCGCGAGCGCCGCACCCCAGGCCTCGATTCGGTCGAGCTCGTCGCGCAGCGCGCTCAGCGGAGCGACGAGCGCGTCGAGGTGCGCGTGACCCGGCGCGTGCGGCGTCATGCGAGCACCTCGCGCCGGTCGCGCGCGGCGGAGGCAACAAGCGTCCGGTAGACGTCGAGCGTCGCGCGCGCGACGAGGTCCCATGAGTAGCGCGTGCGGGCTCGCTCGGCGCCGGCGGAGCCGAGCGACTGGCGGCGGGCCGGGTCGGCGAGCAGCGAGGCGAGTGCGCCCGCCACCAGATCGGGGCGACGGGGTGGCACGTGAACGCCGGTCATGCCGTCGACGACCGTGTCGATCATCCCGCCGACGGCGCTCGCGACCACGGGCACACCACAGGCCATCGCCTCGAGCGGCACGATCCCGAACGGCTCGTACCAGGGAACGCACACGACCGCGTCTGCCGAGCGCAGCAGCGCGGGCAACGCGGCTCGCTCGACGCGTCCACGCAGGTCCACGCGCTCGGCGACGCCGAGCGAGCGGGCGAGCCGGCGCAGGCGCCGCGCGACCGGATCGGAGTCGAGCCGCGCGGCCTCGGGCCCGCCGGCGATCACGAGCTCCGCGCCGGGCAGCTGAGCGAGCGCCGTGATCGCGTTGCCGACGCCCTTTCGCTCGACCAGTCGCCCGACGACGACGATCCGCGCGCGACCCTCGCGCCTGGGTTCGCGCGGCCCGGCCGGACCGAAGAGCGACAGGTCGACACCGCACGGGATCACGCTGACGCGCCGGCGGTCGGCGCCGAGGCGCAGCAGCTCGAAGACCTCGTCGGTACAGGTCGCGACGATCCGGTCCGCCGACGCGGCGAGCTCGCGCTCCTCTCCCAGCCGGCTCGCCGGGCTCGTGTCCTTGCCGCCCTGGTGGCGGCGCTTGACGACGCCGAGCGCGTGGAAGGTGTGAACGACTGGCGTGCCGCGCGCGGCCTCGAGCGCGGCCATGCCCGACATCCAGAAGTGCGAGTGCACGACGTCCGGCTCACGCGCGGCGAAGCGGCCGGCGAGGCGAGCGGCGAACTCCTCCATGTGCGGCAGCAGCTCGTCCTTCGGCAGCTGGCGCGGCGGGCCGGCGTCGACGTGGTCGACCACCACGCCGGGCGCGAGCGCCACGCGGCGCGGCAGCAGGGGGTCGTCGCGGCGCGTGTGCACGACCACCTCGGCCCCCGTCCTCGCAAGCGCCGTCGCGAGCGCGGCGACGTGGACGTTCTGGCCGCCTGCGTCGACGCCTCCGAGCGCGGCGAGCGGGCTCGCGTGCTCGGACACCATCGCGACCTTCAAGTCGCCACCTCCTCGAGCAGGTCGTCCCAGTCGGCGAGGAAGCGCCGGAGCCCGTAGCGCGCGAGCGCGGCCTCGCGCGCGGCGACCCCGCGCGCCCGCGCCTCCTCGGGCTCGGCGACGAAGCGGCGCAGGCCGCTTCGCAGCTCGTCGACACGGGTCGAGACGACCCCGGCCTCGGCCGGCACGGCCTCGGGCACCTCGGTCGTCGCGAGCGCGACGACGGGCATCCCGATCTGCATCGCCTCGATCAGCGACAGCCCGAGCGAGGTCCAGCGGATCGGGTGCAGGTAGACGCGGCGGCGTGCCATCTCGTCGTGCAGGTCCTCCTGGCGCACGTCGTCGATGCCGCCGACGGCGGCGGCATCGATGCCGAACAGGTCCATCGGCACCTCGGAAGAGAGGCGCTCGAGCAGGTCCGTGCCGGTCACGCGACCGCGACGGCGGGCCTCGTTGACCACGACCGCGGAGCGCTCGAGCTCGCCCGTGTAGCGGTAGCCCGGGTCGACGATGCCGTGCTCGATCACCCGCGTGGCGGTCGAGCCCGCGTCCCAGAAGAGATCGTTGAAGTAGGTCACGTGCACGAGCGTGAGATCGGAGCGGTCTGCGGCGTGGTGGCGCATGTCGGCGATCCGGCCCTGCGGCGCGTTGTGCTCGACGTAGACGGCCGGCAGGTCGCGACCGGGGCGGCGCCCGCCGAGCCAGCGCTCGGCGAGTCCGTCGAGCTCCTCGGGGCGCTGGAGCACGATCACATCGACATCGGCCTCTGCGGCCTCCGTAGCGCTCACCTCACGGGCCTGCTCGGGCCAGACGTAGGTCTGCGCCCGGCCGCGTCCCTCGGGCCCACGCCCGGCGACGACCGGCACGAGGTAGTCGTGCTTGCCGTGCACGAACGCCGTCGTCCACGCGCCGTGGACGTGCCAGAGCAGGATCCTCACAGGGCCACCGCCGCTCGAGCCGCGGCGCGCGGCAGCGGGGCGAGGCGGGCGAGCGCCGACAGGACTTGCTCGACCTCGACGCCCTCGACGCAGGGATGGCCCGCCACCGGGCACTCGCGCGCGCGGCAGCCTGCGCAGGGCACCTCGACGTAGAGCAGCTCGTGGGCGACCCGCCAGGGGCGCCAGCGCACGGCCGGTACCGTCGGTGCGAAGAGCGACACGACCGGGGTGCCGACCGCGGCCGCCAGATGCGCGGGGCCCGTGTTGGCGACCACGACCGCGCGTGCGCCGGCCAGCACGTGCGCGAGCCCGCCGAGGTCGGTGCGGCCACCGAGGTCGAGCACCCCGTCGCGCGGCGGCCCCGCGACGCGCGCGGTCAAGTCGCGCTCGCCGGGCGATCCCGTCACGACGACGCGCGCGCCCTCCTCGACGAGCGCATCCACGAGCGCGGCGTGGCGCTCCGCGGACCACGCGCGCGCGGGCACCGAGGCACCGGGGTGGACGACGACGTAGGGCGCCGCGAGCCGCGGCTGATCGCCCGCCCCGAGCCGCACCCGCAGGCGGCCGTCGTCTGAGGCCGGGAGCCGGTAGCCGAGCGTACCCACGAGCGCCAGCGAGCGCTCGACCTCGTGCACGTCGTCCTCGATCCGGTGTCGCACGTCGAGCAGGGAGCCCGGGTAGTCCTCACTCGTCGCCGCGAGCACCGCGATCCCGGCGAGGCGGAGCAGCAGCGCGAGCGGAAGCGGGCTCTGGTGGAAGGATCCGAGCACGATCGCCTGGTCGATCGAGCGCGCGGCCAGGTCGTCGACGAGCGCGAGCGTGGCCGCGCGGTCGAGCGGATCGGGCTCTGGGTCGATCCAAGGAGCGCGGTGGACCACGATCTCGCCGACGCCCGGGAGCAGCCCGGCGGCCGCACGGCCGCGCGGGCCGCAGAGGAGCGTCACCTTCTCGGCGCCGGCCGCCACCGCACGCACGGCGGGCCCCGCCAGCAACACGTCGCCCTCGGAGTCGAGCCGGGCCACCAGCACGTGCCGGCTCACCGCGCGGCGCCGATCAGGAGCTCTGCGGCAGCCTCGAGGTCGCGCGCCACCTCGGGCGCGGCGTCGATCTCCTCCTGGCGGGTCTGCGGCGTGGGCACGAGGACGCCGCGCGCCCCGGCGGCGCGGGCGGCCTCGACGTCGGCGCCGATGTCGCCCACGACCGCGCAGCGCTCGGGCGCGACGCCGAGCGCGGCCGCGGCCTCGAGCACGAGACCGGGTGCGGGCTTGCGACAGGCGCAGCCATCCTCTGGGCCGTGCGGACAGACCGCGAAGGGCCCGAGCGGGCCGAGCATCTCCTCGACGCGGCGGTTGACTGCGCTCACCTGGTCGGCGGTCAGCAACTCGCGCGCGACGCCGCTCTGGTTGGAGACGACCGCCAGCGCCATCCCGGCCGCGCGCAGGCGGTCGAGAGCCTCTCGCACGCGCGGTAGCGGCTCGACGAGCTCCGGGTCGCCGTTGTAGGGCACGTCCAGGATCAGGGTCCCGTCGCGATCTAGCAGGACGGCGTCTGGCCTCATGGGAGAACCACTTCTCCGGAGAAGTGGCTCGCCAAACTAGATGGTTCCGACGTTAACGCGATGTTTCGGGGCGCCCCGGCTCGGGCAACTGCTTCTCCGCCGATGCGGATCCTGGGGATCAACGCCGTCTTCCACGATCCGGCCGCGGCGCTCGTGGTCGACGGCCAGACGGTCGCGGCCGCCGAGGAGGAGCGCTTCTCCCGCCGCAAGCACGGCAAGTCCCCTGTGCCGTTCTCGACCTGGGAGCTCCCCGAGGCGGCGATGCGCTGGTGCCTGGCAGAGGCCGGCATCTCGGCGTCCGAGCTCGACGCGGTCGCCTACTCCTATGATCCCGAGCTCGCGCCGGCCCCGGGCGCAGACATCACCGCCGACGACTGGGAAGGCCTGCGGACGCTGTACGTGCGCCGGTTCCCGCGCTTCCTCGCGAGCGCGCTGCCGGGCGTCGACCCCGCGCGCGTCCGCTTCGTCGCCCATCACGTCGCCCACGCCGCCTCGGCGCATCTGGCGGGGCCTTTCGCCGAGTCGAGCGTGCTGGTGGTGGACGGCCGCGGCGAGCGCGCCTCCCACCTCGCCGGCCAGGCCTCAGCGGACGGCAAGCTCGAGGTGCTCGCGGCGCAGGAGCTTCCGCACTCGCTCGGACTCGTCTACGAGGACCTGACCGAACACCTCGGATTTCGCCGCTCCTCAGACGAGTACAAGGTGATGGCGATGGCCTCCTACGGGCGGCCGAGCTTCCTCGCCGAGCTGCGTGAGGCCTGGTATGCGACCGGCGACGGTGGCTTTCGCGCCGAGCCGCCGCAGTGGGCGCGCTTCGCGCCGCGGCTTGCTGCGGGCGAGCCCTGGACGCCGCTGCACGCCGATCTCGCCGCGAGCGTCCAGCGCCGGCTCGAGGAGGTGCTGCTCGACCTCGCACGTTGGCTGCACGCACGCACGGGCGACCGCAACCTGACGCTGGCGGGCGGCGTCGCGCTCAACTGCGTCGCCAACTCATCTCTGGCTGGCGAGGGCCCTTTCGAGCGCATTTGGGTGCAGCCGGCGGCCGGCGACTCCGGCACCGCGCTCGGCGCCGCGCTCGCGGTCGCCCAGGAGCTCGGCGAGCGCGTCGCCCCGGTGCCCTCGCCGGCGCTCGGCCGCGGCTTCTCCGAGCAGGAGCTCGAGGCGTGGCTTGCGACCGCGGAGCTCGACTACGAGCGCCCCGACGACCTCGCCGCCGAGGTCGCCGAGGTGCTCGCGGGCGACGGCGTCGTGGCCTGGTTCCAGGGGCGCAGCGAGTACGGGCCGCGAGCCCTCGGGCACCGCTCGTTGCTCGCCGACCCGCGCCGGCTCGAGAACCTCGAGCGGCTGAACGACGTCAAGGGCCGCGAGCAGTTCCGGCCGGTCGCTCCGATGGTGCTCGCCGAGCGAGCCGCCGAGATCTTCGACGGCCCGCTGCCCAGCCCACACATGCTGTTCGTGCATACGCTCCGCCCCGGCTGGGCCGAGCGGATTCCTGCCGTCGTCCACGTCGACGGCACCGCCCGCATCCAGACCGTCGATCCCGCCGATGAGCCACTCGTGGCGAGCATGCTCGAGGCATTCGAGGCGCTCACCGGGGTGCCGGTCGTCGTCAACACGAGCCTCAACACGGCCGGGCGGCCGATGGTGGATGACCCTCGCGACGCGCTCGAGTGCTTCGGCTCGGCGCCGGTCGACGCGCTCGCGATCGGCCCGTTCCTCGTGCGCCGGGCGGCGCTATCGAGTGGACGCACGCCGAGCCGCGAGCACGCCCTGGTGTGACCGCCGCCGCCCGGGCGACGATCGACGTCGTCGTGCCGAGCACGAGAGAGCGCTCGCTCGGCGCGCTGCTCGAGTGCCTCGCCGCAGGGACGCGCGCCCTGCCCGGAAGGGTGCTGGTGGTCGACGACCGCGACGAGCGCGGCGCGCCGCTCTTGGCCGACGGCCCGCCGCCGAAGCTTCGGGGAGCGCTCGAGATCGTGCCGGGTGTCTCGGCGGGGCCGGCGGCGGCCCGCAATGCCGGCTGCCGCGCGGGGGGCGGCGACTGGGTCGCCTTCCTCGACGACGACGTGCTGCCGCGGCTCGACTGGGTCGAGCGCCTCGTCGCCGACCTCGCCGCCGCGGCGCCCGGCGTCGGCGGCGTCCAAGGTCGGGTGCGCGTGCCGATGCCCCGCGGCCGGCGCCCCACCGACTGGGAGCGCAGCGTGGCGGGACTCGAGTCTGCGCGCTGGGCGACAGCCGACATGGCATACCGGCGCGAGGCGCTCGACGCGATCGGGGGCTTCGACGAGCGCTTCCCGCGCGCCTACCGCGAGGACTCAGACATCGGCCTGCGCGTCGAGGCCGCCGGCTGGCAGATCGCCCGCGGCCGGCGCGAGGTCGTCCACCCGATCGCTCCGGCCTCGGCCTGGATCAGCGTTCGCCGCCAGGCCGGAAACGCCGACGACGCGCTGATGGCGGCGCTGCACGGCCCCCGCTGGCGGGTTGTCGCCGGGGCGCCGCCGGGCCGGCGGCCGCGACATGCCGCGATCGCCGCGGCGCTCGCACTCGCCGCCGCCGGCCTCGCGCTTGGGCGCCCGCGCGCGGCGGCCCTCGCCGGCGCCGCCTGGCTCGCGGGCACGGCAGAGCTCGCTTGGGCGAGGATCGCCCCCGGCCCGCGAACGGCGCGCGAAGTCGGCCTGATGCTCGTCACGAGCGCCGCAATCCCGCCGGCGGCGAGCCTGCACTACCTGCGCGGGCTCGTGGCCGCGCGATCGCCCTGGCCGAGCGCCCGCTAGCCGAGCCTGAGCGCCCGCGCCTGCTGGTCCTGCGCGCGCTCGGGCTCGGGGACCTCCTGACCGCCGTGCCCGCGCTGCGCGCGATGGCCCAGGCGTTTCCGGGGCACCGCCGCCAACTCGCCGCCCCCGCCGCGCTGGCTCCGCTCGTGAGATTGCTCGACCCGGGCTGGCAGGTCGTCGACACGGCGGCGCTCGCCGCGCTCGACCCCGTGCTCGAGGGGCCCGACGTGGCGGTCAACCTCCACGGGCGCGGGCCGAGGAGCCACAGGATGCTGCTGGCCGCCGGCCCTGGCCGCCTGATCGCCTTTCGCCATCACGCGGTACGCGAGAGCGCGGATGGACCGGCGTGGCTCGCCGACGAGCACGAGGTGGCGCGCTGGTGCCGGATGCTCGGCGAGAGCGGGGTGCCGGCGGACCCCGACCGCCTCGAGCTCGATCCACCCGACGCGGCGCTCCCGGCGGGGGCGCGCGCCGCGACGATCGTGCACCCGGGCGCCGCGAGCCCGGCGCGCCGCTGGCCCCCCGAGCGCTTCGCCGCGGCGGCGCGCGCCGAGCGCGACGCGGGGCGAACGGTGCTCGTGACAGGGTCGAGCCGGGAGCAGGCGCTGGGCGACGAGGTCGCGCGCCAGGCCGGGCTGCCACGTGCGGCTGTGCTTGCAGGGCGGACCGATCTCGCCGAGCTCGCGGCGCTCGTCGCCGCCGCGGGGCGCGTGCTCTGCGGTGACACCGGGATGGCGCATCTCGCGACGGCGCTCGGCACGCCGTCAGTCGTGCTCTTCGGGCCGACGTCGCCCGCGCACTGGGGGGCCCCGCCCGGGCGCCCCGAGCACGTCTCGCTGTGGGCCGGGCGACACGGCGATCCCCACGGCGACCGACCGCACGGGGGCCTGCTCGAGATCGAGGTCGCCGACGTCCTCAGCGCACTGCGCGCGCTGCCCGAGCGGAGGCTTCGAGCAGGCGCAGCTCGCGCTCGATCGCGTGCGGCAGCACGCGCCGCTCCCTGAGCACCCACGGCAGGCCACGCAGGGCGCCGCCGAGCCCACGGGCGGCGACGCCGCGCGGGGCGGCTCGAAGCAGCGCGAGCGTACGGGGGCCGAGCACGCGGCGTGGACGGCGAAGCCAGGCGGACCACAGCGCGTTGCGAAGCTGCCGCCGCGCCCGCGCCGCCGGGTCGCGGCCGACCGCCGGATGGTGGTGGGCCACCAGGCGCTCGACGTAGGCGAGCTCCCAGCCGGCCGCGGCGAGATCGAGCGCGAGCGGCTCCTCCTCGCCGCCGATCCCGAAGCGCGGGTGAAAGCCGCCCACAGCCAGGTAGGCATCGCGCCGGACGACCGCGCCGCAGGCGACGAAGCCGAGCACGCGCGGGCCCGGCTCGTCCGCTCGTCGCGCGAGCGGGCTCGCCGCCATCGCGGCATTGACCGGATCCTCACGCAAGTCGCTACCGACGAGCACGCGCGCGGCCACGAGCGCGAGCCGCGGGTGCGCGTCGAGCACCGCCACCGCCTCGGCGAGCGCGCCCGGCGCCCACCAGGAGTCGTCGTCGGCGAAAGCGACGGACGTGGTGGCGATCGCTCGAACGCCGACGGTGCGAGCAGCCGCGCCGAGGTTGCGCCCGAGCGCGACGACATCGACCCCCTCGGTCGCCTCGAGCTCGGCGAGCAGCGCGGCCGCGGGCGCGCCACGCGAGCCGTTGTCTACCACGACCACCGGTGGTCGCTCCGGCAGCCGCCTTAGGCGCGCGACCGTGGCCCTCAGCTCGTCGGGGCGATCGCGTGTGGCTATCACGACCCCGATCGGCGCGCGCGCCCCGAAGGCTGCGATCGGCCTCAGGAGCCGGCGAGCGGCGTCGACCCAATCCCGGCGCGCAGCTCGGCGAGCGACTCGAAGGTGACGCGGGCGCCGGCCGCGGTCAGCTCCTCGCGCGAAAAGCCCCCGCTGAGCAGGCCGATCGCCTCGATCCCCGCGCGCCCGGCGGCCTCGCAGTCCCAGACCGTGTCGCCGACCATGACGGCGTCGCCGCCGCCCGCCTTGTCGAGTGCCGCCAGCACGAGGTCCGGCTCCGGCTTCGTCGACTCGACGTCCGCCGAGGTCGTCCAATCGGTGACTACCTCGCGGGCGTCGAGCAGGTCGAGGTAATGGTCGACCTCCTCGGCCTTGGCCGAGGAGGCGAGCACGACGGCGTGGCCGCGCTCCCGCAGCTCGCGCAGCAGCTCGCTCGCGCCCTCGAATGCCCGCACCTCGTCGATCGTCGACATGTAGAGAACGCCCTCGGCGGAGCGAACGGCGTCGCCGCACTCGCGGTCGAAGCGCTCGCCGGCGACCGCCGCGACGAGCTGGTCGCCGCCCATGCCGATCGAGCGGTGGATGCGCCAGATCGGCACCGTCAGCCCCTGCTGCAGAAAGGCGCGGTACCACGAGAGAGCGTGGTGAAAGTTGGTGTCGACGAGCGTCCCGTCGACGTCGACTATCGCGGCTGGGGGCACGGCGCCAAACGTAGACGGTCGATGGGAAGTCGTGGCTGCGGGAGCGAGGAACCGATCATCCAGACCCTGCGCTCGTACATCCGTCCAGATCGCGCAAGCCGGGCGCCCGCCTGCCGATCACTCGGGCAGGCCGCACCGACGCGGCCTGAAGCCCCTTCAGGAAGGAACGGACTCCATGCTCTGCTCGGCTCCTCCGGCCGCCGCTCGCCGCGCGCCCGCCCTCGCCGCCGTCGCGATCGCCGCCACGCTGCTCACCGCGCTCGCCGTCGCCCCGCCGCCCGCCGCCGCCGCCGTCTGCCAGGGCGCCACGGCCCACCCGACCGAGACCTCGACGGAGACGATCAGGCGGGCAACGCTCTGCCTCCTCAACGAGGAGCGTCGCGGCGAGGGCCTCGATGCGCTGCGCCACAACGCGCAACTCGCCGTCGCCGCGAGGCGCCACGCCCGCGACATGGTCGAGCGCACCTACTTCTCACACGACTCGCCCTCGGGCACGTCGTTCGTGCGCCGGATCGAGCGGACCGGCTACACCCGCAACGCCTCGTGGACGGTCGGCGAGAACCTCGCCTGGGGCAGCGGCAGGCTCGCCACGCCGGTCGAGGTCGTCAAGGCCTGGATGGCGAGCCCCGGCCACCGGGCGAACATACTCGGACGCTTCAGCGAGGTCGGCATCGGCACGGCCTCCGGCGCTCCGGTCCGCCGTCTCGACGCCGCCGAGACCTACGCCACGGAGTTCGGCGCCCGCCGCTAATAGGTCGACCTTCAGTCGTCAGGCCGCCGCGAGCTGCTCTGCGCGCTCGACTGCGTCGGAGTCATCGTGCCCGCAGATCAGGTCGAGCACGGCCTCCTCGATCACGGCCTGCGGATCGCCCTCCCCGGCCGCCTCGCCGAAGGTCTCGATCACGCCCCCGATCGTCAGCCCGCCTGCGTAGCGGTCGAACACGCGCGGGTCGATGTAGGACGCCCGGCAGACCGCCGGCGTGTTGCCGAGGTAGCGCGCGACCTCGTCGACCGCACGGGTGATCGCGCGCTTGCGGCCGGTCTTCGAGCCGGCGACTGGAGCGGCGACCGCTAGCGCCTGAGCCGCCAGCACGGTGGCCCCCCAGGTGCGGAAGTCCTTGGCCGAGAAGTCGCCGCCCGTGACCTGCTTGACGTAGGCGTTGACGTCGTCAGAGCGGATGTCTGACCACTTGCGCCCGCGCTTGTAGGCCAGCAGCTCGTCGCCGCCGCCGCGGC
>Ga0136622_10000818_pt1 | contig 12851 bp, 13 predicted proteins | sample AntDrymUQ4482106_2_FD_104803 | JGI IMG/M metagenome (GOLD analysis project Ga0136622, IMG submission 104803) | Polar desert sand microbial communities from Dry Valleys, Antarctica - metaG UQ448 (21.06) | ecosystem: Environmental > Terrestrial > Soil > Desert | place: Antarctica: Dry Valley...
GAGCTGTCGCAGACGGACCGAACCGAGACGCACTTGAGGGCTGCGCGCATCCTGGCGAGACCCCAGGCACTGGACGTTTCGCGGGCCACCGTCGTGGCCCAGCACCTCGTCGACGCCGGCGAGAGTGCAGACCCGGCGGAAGTGGCCACATGGCTCGACCGGGCCGTGACCGATGCCAGACGGCTGCGCGCCTATCCAGAGGCGGCGCGCTTGGGAACGCTCGCCGTGACGTACTGGCGGCGTGCCGGCAACACCGACGCCGAGGCCGACGCCCTCGCTTCCAGCGTCAGTGATTTCCTGGCGACGGGCGACGCCGAACCGGCCGTGCGCCTGGCCGGGGAGCTGGCCGCTCTTGGCCGGCGGATCGGATCGGCCGCCCTCCTCTCACGCGCTGCACTGGCTCGCTCAGAAGTGTTCGATCCGGCACTCGATCTTGACGGCGCGGCGCTGTTGCGTGAGGCGGTCGCTCACCGCGATCCACAGCCGCTCGCCACGCGGGCGGCGTTGCTGGCGGAGCTGGCCACCGTCCTCGGCATGCCATCCATCAACGGATTCCCTCGGGATCTGCAGGCCGCAACAGCGGCGTTGAACGAGCTGGCGGAGCTGGCCGTTACCGGCGACCGGGAGGCAGGGTTGGCGTACTCCAACGCCCGGCTGAACGTGGAGAGCGGGCCGAAGACCTTCGAGGATCGGAAGCGGTGGTTCCGCGAGAGCGCAGCGACGTCGTCGGAGCGCATGCTCGACCAGGTGCGCCAGTCGTACTGGGCCGCAAGCTTGGCGTTCGAGGCCGGCGACTTGACCGAGGTCGAAGCCCACATCGAACAGTGGCGTCGCGTCGCCGAACGTGGTGACTCGGTGTTCTGGAAGTGGCGGGCCGAGACCGCCCGGGCCAGCCTCCACCACGTGCAGGGACGCTTCGACGAGGCCGAGCGCATCGCGCTCACGGCGCTGCCGCTGGCGAAGAACCTCTACCCGGCCATGGCGTTCCGGGTGTACGCAGGTCTCCTGTTCGCGATCCGGCGCGACCAGGGGCGGCTGCAAACCTTCGCCGATGAGTTGGGAGCGCTGGCGTCGGGTCACCCCGGCTTCGCCGATGACCTCGGCGGGCACGGGCTGGCGCTGCTGCTCCCTGTGATCGCGGCAGATTCTGGCGACGCTGCGGAGACCCGACGGACGCTGCTGCCGGTCATTGCCGCCGCCAGAGCGAGCGGGCCGGAGAACCTGCACTGGCTGTGCATGATGTCGGTGATCGCTACGTGTGCCGACTTCGCCGGCGAGGTCGACCAATGCGCATGGGCGGCGAGGGAGCTGGAGCCGTTCTCCGAACAGTTCGTGATGTGGGGACGGTCATATGTCGGCGGTGGTCCGGTGTCGTTGCTCGTCGGGACCGCCCGCCACGGGTGCGGCGACTTCGATGGGGCCCGCAAGGCGTTCGCCAAGACGCTCGAGTGGGCCGATTCCGCCGGATCGGCTTCGTTCGGGGTGCGGGCGCGCCTCGGGCTGGCGTCGGTGCTCGATCGCCGGGATCCGGCACGATCGGCGCTGCTCTCGGCGGCTCACGACATGGCCATGGAACTGGGCATGGAGGGCGCGATCCAACAGGCTCGTCGCGAATCGGGCTCAGACCCGCTGGCGCCGGCAGAGGCAGACGCCGTCCCGCCACGACCGACGGTGCGCGTGCTCGGTCGGTTCGAGGTGGTCGGCGCCGGCGTCGGCGTGGCGTCGCGTTGGTCGTCGCGCAAAGCGCGCGATGCGCTGAAGATCCTCGTGTGCCGGCGTGGTCGCTCCATCCCGCGAGAGCAGCTGATCGACCTGCTCTGGCCCGACACCGACCTCGCCACGGGACGTAGTCGGCTGTCGGTGGTGTTGTCGATGGTCAGGACGGCGCTCGACCCGGATCGGCTGATGCCCGCCGACCCGCTGCGGTCGGACCGCCAGGCCGTCGCCCTCGACCTCGATCTCGTGTCCGTCGACGCCGAGCTGTTCCTGGCCGAAGCGTCCAGGGGGCGCCAGGCGGCCGGTCGCGGCGACCTCGAGATGGCCCGGGAAGCGCTGCGTCGCGCTGCCGCGTTCGTCGCTGCGCCAGAGGCGCTCGCCGAGGACCCGTACGCGGACTGGAGCGCCGGGTTCCGCATGGAGCTGGCCCAGGAGTATCGCGAGGTGTTGCGAGCGCTGACCCGCCTTGCTGACGACGTCGGTGCGACCGACGAGGCCATCGAGTGGCGGACCCGTCTGGCGCTCGTCGACGCCGACGACGACGTCGCCATCGCCACCTTGATCGTGGCGCTCGACGAGGCCGGGCGGGGTGCGGAGGCTGAGCAAGTTCGCAGGACGCGTCGGGCGCGCGCAGCGGCGTTGGAGGCGGACGAGCTGTCGTAACGCGTTCGCTACGGTGATCTGCGTGAACGGACACCGGTCGGCGTGCGCATCGGCCTGATCTGCCCGTACAGCCTCTCAGTGCCGGGCGGCGTGCAAATGCAGGTGATGGGCCTTGCCCGCTCGCTGCGGTCCTCGGGCCACGAGGCACGGGTGTTGGGCCCGTGTGACGGCCCTCCTCCGGCCAGCTTCGTGACGCCGCTCGGGGCGAGCCTGCCGACGTCGGCCAACGGCTCGATCGCCCCTTTGGCGCCCGACCCGCCGTGCGCCCTGCGCACCATCAGGGCCTTGCGCGATGAGGAGTTCGACGTGCTGTACGTGCACGAACCGTTGGCGCCTGGACCATCGATGACGACATCTGTGATGCACCCGGCCCCGGTGATCGCAACGTTCCACGCAGCGGGACGTTCCGCCAGCTACCGGATCTTCCACCCGTTGCTGGTGCGGATCCTGGAGAACCTCGATCGCAAGGTGGCGGTGTCGAAGGACGCTGCCGAGCTAGCCCGCTCGCACCTCGGCGGGGAATACCGGATCGCCTTCAACGGTGTCGAGATCGACCGCATCAGGTCGATCCCGCGACGCCGCAACGATCATCCCACGATCTTCTTCTGCGGCCGGCACGAGGAGCGCAAAGGACTGGCCGTGCTGCTGGCGGCACTCGACCGGTTGGCGTCCGACGTCCGCTGCCACGTGGCGAGCGATGGCCCACACACCGCCCGGCTGATGCAGCAGTTCCGCGGCGACGAGCGCATCGAGTGGCTGGGGCGCATCAGCGAGGACGACAAGTTGGCCCGCTTGGCCGGCGCCTCGGTGTTCTGTGCCCCGTCGCTACATGGCGAGTCGTTCGGCGTCGTGCTCGTGGAGGCCATGGCAGCAGGGACGCCCGTCGTGGCGAGTGCCCTCGACGGGTACCGCAACGTCGCCACGAACGAGGTCGACGCGCTGCTCACGCCGCCCGGAGACGTCGACGCCCTTGCCGGCGCGCTGCGTCGCGTGCTCGACGAGCCGGGCACCGCCGAGCGCCTCGTAGCCGCCGGTTCCCGAAGGGCCGAGCAGTTCTCGATGGCGGCGCTGGCCGAGATCTACCTGGAGATGTCCCGAGAGCTCGTGACGTAACCCAGATCTTCCCGGTGCGTGTCTATGCTGATGCTCATGTGGTGGCTGATCGGGATCCTCGTCGTCGTTGCGCTCGTCGTGATCTACCTGATCGGGGCGTACAACGGGTTGATCCGCCGGCGCAACCAGATCGAGAACTCGTGGTCGCAGATCGACGTGCAGCTCAAGCGTCGCCTCGATCTGATCCCGAACCTGGTGGAGACCGTCAAGGCCTATGCGCAGCACGAGCGCGAGACACTCGAGGCCGTCATCCAGGCGCGAAACGCCGCCATCCAGGCCCCCGATACTCCCGAGGCGCAGGGGCAGGCGCAGAACCAGCTCACCGGCGCCCTGCGCCAGCTGTTCGCCCTGGGTGAGGCGTATCCCGACCTCAAGGCGAACCAGAACTTCCTCGCCCTGCAAGAGGAGCTCACGGCCACCGAGGATCGGGTGGCCTACGCTCGCCAGTTCTACAACGACAGCGTGCTCGGCTACAACAACAAGCTGCAGCAGTTCCCAACGATGATCTTCGCCAACATGCTCAACTTCGAGCGCCGCGAGTACTTCGAAGCCGACGAAGCCGCCCAGACAGCGCCAAACGTCCAGTTCTGAGGTTCGTATTCGCCGACCGAGCCTGTGGAGACGGCGCGGCCATCCGCCCGCTGGCGAGTCTGCGCTCGTAGCCTGGGGCGCTCATGTTCGAAGTGATCGCGTCGAACAAGCGGCGCAGCATCGCCCTCGTCATCGGCTTCGTGCTGGTCGTGGTGCTCATCGGCACCGCCATCGGCTACGTCACCGGCTTCGGTTGGGTCGGCACGCTCGTGGCAACACTGATCGCCGGCGTCCTCGCCTTCGGGTCGTACTGGAAGTCGGACTCCGTCGCCCTCGCCGTGAGCAGGGCCCGCCCCGCTGATCCCGGTGAGTACCAGCGCCTGCACAACCTCGTGGAGGGTCTGTGCATCGCCGGAGGACTCCCAAAGCCCCGCGTCTACATCATCGACGATGCGGCACCCAACGCCTTCGCCACCGGCCGCAACCCCAAACATGCCGCCGTCGCCGTGACCAGCGGACTGCTGGAGAAGCTCAATCGCGTCGAGCTCGAGGGCGTGCTCGCCCACGAGTTGTCCCACATCCGCAACTACGACATCCTCGTGTCCACATTGGCCGTGACGATGGTCGGTGCCATCGCCCTGTTGACGGACACGGCCATCCGCATGATGTGGTGGAACGGCGGCCGCGTCGCCCGCGACGGGGACCGCCAGGGCGGCGGCAACCCGCTGGCGATCATCGGGTTCGTGCTGTTGATCTTCGCCCCGATCATCGCCAAGGCCATGCAGGCGACGATCTCGCGCCGTCGCGAGACGCTGGCCGACGTCAGTGCCTGCCAGCTGACCCGGTACCCGCCTGGGTTGATCTCGGCCCTGGAGAAGCTCAAGGCAGACACGACCGTGACCCACTCGGCCTCCACTGCCACTGCCCACCTGTGGATCGAACAACCGATGAGTGGCGTCGGCGATCGCGGCCGGCTCGGCGGCGTCCACCGGTTCTTCGACACCCACCCGCCGCTGGACGAGCGAATCGCGCTGCTGAGGGAGTTGTGATGAAGCGTTCGGTTCGCCCATTGACCATCGTCGTCGTTGCCGCTGCCATGCTGACAGCCGCCTGCTCGGGCGGTTCTGAGGCCGCCGAGGACGACCCTGGCGCTGCCACGAGCGACGTGCTCACCGACGACACCCCGGCGCCCATCGACGAGGGATCGTCGTCGTCGCCGGCCCCCGAGGACGGCAAGGACGGCAAGGACGGCAAGGACGGCAAGGACGGCAAGGACGGCAAGAAGGGCACGAACGGGCGCCCGTCGACGACGGATCCGGCGACGACCACGACGCGCCAGGCGGGCCAGTCCACGACGACCGAGACGCTGATACCCCGCGTACCGCTCGTTGGGCACGTGCTCGCCGACGGCCAGACGGCCCCCGATCGCCCGGCGCTCGTCGTCAAGATTGACAACGCCCCGTCTGCCGGCCGCCAATCGGGGCTCAACGAGGCCGACATCGTGTTCGAGGAGATCGTCGAGTACGGCGTCACCCGCTTCGCCGCCGTGTTCCAGTCCCAGGACTCCAATCCCGTCGGGCCGATCCGCTCGGGACGCACCCAGGACGTCGACATGCTCGGCGGGCTCGACCGGCCGTTGTTCGCCTGGAGTGGCGGCAACCCCGGGGTTACGCAGGCCATCGCCGATTCCGACTTCTTGAACCTGAACGCTCAGTACACGCCTGGCTACTTTCGCACGTCTGACCGTCAGGCGCCCCACAACCTGTTCGCCAACACCGATGCGCTGTGGGCATTGGCGCCCGACGATTCGCCGAGACCGCCTGCCATGTTCCAGTACCTCGAGCCGAACGAGCAGGTGGCCGGCAACGGCGTCGACCATTCCAACGCCTCGGGTGCCGACGTGTCCGTCGGCTCGATGCAGGTGCGCTGGGACTGGAGTCCCGAGTCGGGGACATACCTGCGCGACCAGAACGGCGGCGCCCACTACACGGCGTCGACCGGCCAGGTGAACACGACGAACCTCGTGGTGCTCAAGATGCAGTACATCCCGAGCCGCGTCGACGCCAGGAGCCCAGAGGCGGTGACCATCGGCGTTGGCAAGGCGTGGGTGTTCAGCGGCGGCAAGATGATCGCCGGGCACTGGGAGCGCGACAGCCGCACGAGCGAGTTCCGCCTGCTCCAAGGCGTAGGCGACAGCGAAAAGCCGATCAAGCTGACTCCGGGCCGCACGTTCGTGGAACTGATCGACCGCACAGCGCCCGACCCGTCCGCCTCCAGCGCATGAGCGCGAATCACCGGCCGGTCGGCGGCTGTCGTTCGATATCGTGACGATCATGGGTGACAGTCGCGAACACGGTACGCAGCGGCTCAAGCGGGGCCTGGCCGAGATGTTGAAGGGTGGCGTCATCATGGACGTCGTCACCGCCGAGCACGCCCGCATCGCCCACGACGCCGGCGCCTGCGCCGTGATGGCCCTGGAACGGGTCCCTGCCGACATCCGCCGCGATGGTGGTGTGTCGCGGATGAGCGATCCCCAGATGATCGAGGGCATCCAGCAGGCTGTGACCATCCCGGTGATGGCCAAGGCTCGCATCGGCCACTTCGTGGAAGCCCAGATCCTCCAGGCGCTCGGCGTCGACTTCGTGGACGAGAGCGAAGTGCTGTCGCCGGCCGACGAGGCCCACCACATCGACAAGTTCGCGTTCGACGTGCCGTTCGTGTGCGGGGCCACGAACCTCGGCGAGGCGCTACGTCGCGTCTCCGAGGGGGCGGCCTTGATCCGCTCCAAGGGGGAGGCCGGCACCGGCAACATCGTCGAGGCCGTGCGCCACCTTCGCTCCATCACCGGCGACATCCGCCGGCTCACCCAGGCCGATTCTGCCGAGCTGTTCCAGTGGGCCAAGCAGTTGCAGGCACCGCTGCCGCTCGTGCAGGAGATCGCCAGCACTGGCCGCCTCCCCGTACCGTTGTTCTGTGCCGGCGGCATCGCCACGCCTGCCGATGCTGCCCTCGCCATGCAGCTCGGTGCCGAAGCGGTGTTCGTCGGCTCTGGCATCTTCAAGAGCGATGACCCGTCGCCCAGGGCGAAGGCGATCGTCGAGGCCACCACGCACTTCGCCGACGCCGAGATCCTGGCGAAGGTCAGCAGCGGGCTCGGCGCCCCGATGACCGGAATCGGGATGGACGAGGTGGCCCAGCGCTTCGCAGAACGCGGCTGGTGAAGGTCGGCATCCTCGCTGTGCAGGGCGCGTTCGGCGCCCACCGCACCCGTCTCACCGAGCTCGGCGCCGCCACGACGCTCGTGCGCACACCGTCGGACATCGACGGTGTCGACGCCCTCGTCATGCCCGGCGGGGAGAGCACCACGATGTCGAAGCTGTTGGCGTCGAGCGGGCTGTTCGAGGAGCTGGAGCGGGCTATCGGCGACGGGCTGCCGACCTTCGGTACGTGTGCCGGGCTGATCCTGTTGGCCGCCGGCGTCGACAACGCCACACCCGATCAGCGCTCGCTCGGCGTCCTCGACGTGCGTGTGTCACGCAACGCCTATGGGCGCCAGCTCGACAGCTTCGAGGCCGACGTCGAGCTCGCCGGGTCCACGTCGCCCTTCCACGCAGTGTTCATCAGGGCGCCGGCCATCGAGGCCGTGGGCAGCGATGTCGACGTGCTCGCTACGCTGGAGGACCGACCGGTGCTCGTCCGCCAGGAGTCGATCATGGCTGCTGCCTTCCATCCCGAGCTGACGGCCGATACCAGGTTGCACAGTGCCTTCCTGGAACTGGTCGAAGATCGGCGGACCGGTCGCCGCACCACCAGCGTCTGATCACGGAGCGCACATGTCCGGACATTCAAAATGGGCCACGATCAAGCACAAGAAGGGCGCCGCCGACCAGGCGCGGGGCAAGCTGTTCAACAAGGTCGCTCGCCAGATCGAAGTGGCCGCCAGGGCAGGAGGCGGCGACCCCGGCGCCAACCCGACCCTGCGCACGGCCGTGCAGAAAGCCAAGGGCGCCCAGATGACGAACGATGCCATCGACCGGGCGATCAAGCGCGGCACCGGTGACGACGACGACGCTGTCTACGAGTCGATCATGTACGAGGGGTACGCGCCCGGCGGCGTCGGCCTGCTGATCGACGTGCTGACCGACAATCGGCGCCGCACCGGCGCCGAGATCCGAAGCGTGTTCTCGCGCATGGGCGGCTCCCTGGCCGAGCCGGGCGCCGTGAGCTGGCAGTTCGCCCGTCAGGGTGTCGTCGTCGTCGACGGCGACGCCGACGAGGAGGAACTGATGATGGCCGCCCTCGACGCCGGTGCCGACGACGTGGACGACGACGGCGGTCTCTGGCGAGTCACCACCGACCCGTCGGCTGCGTACGGCGTGCGAGCGGCGCTCGAAGACGCCGGGTTCAGTGTGCTATCGGCCGACGCCCCGATGGTGTCGTCCAACCTCGTGCCGCTGCCGACGGTCGACGATGCCAAGCCCGTGCTGCGCATCATCGATGCGCTCGAGGACAACGATGACGTGCAGGACGTGTTCGCCAACTTCGACATCGCCGACGACGTGATGGAAGTCGCCGCCCGATGAGCGATCGATGAGCGTCGGCGTCGGTGACACGGCGCCCGAGTTCCGGTTGCCCGGGACGAACGGGCAGGAGCACTCGCTGTCGCAGTATCGCGGCTCGCCGGTCGTGCTCGTGTTCTACCCCGGTGACGACACGCCGATCTGCACCCGCCAGCTCAACAGCTACAACGACGACCTGGGTCGGTTCGACGAGTTAGGCGCCAACGTGCTCGGCATCTCACCCCAGGACGTCGCCAGCCACGAGCGATTCGCCGCCAGGCACGGCTTCGGGTTCCCGCTGCTGTCCGACAGCGAGAAGCGTGTCGCCGCCCTGTACGGCACGCTCGGTCCGCTCGGATTCACGCGACGTAGCGTGTTCATCGTCGACGAGTCGGTTGTGATCCGCTACGCCCACCGGGCCATCGCCGGCCTGACGTACCGATCGGTCGACGAACTGGTCGCCGTGCTGAAGGCGATCTCCTGAACTGTGGTCCGGTCAGGGTCGCAGCAGTCTGACCCGTGACGCTGCCCTCGCAGGTCCGGCCTCCACCTCGAGGCGAAGCTGCGCCCACGCCTCGTCGGCCGTCGTGCCGATGCCCGTGGCCACGACGAGGTCGCCATCGTCGAAGAGCTCGGCTTCGGCGGTCCACGCCGGCACGACTCGCAGCAGGCACCCGTCGCGGCTGCGGATATGGGTCTCGCTGTAGTCCAGCATCGTTCTCCACCCGTCCCGTTCGAGCATCCGGCGATCGTTGGGTTCGAGGTTCTCGCCGTGTCGTCGAGCGCGGCGAGGCGATTTGCGCATGCTCATCGACATGACATGATCTTGCGCCTCGCGTCCTGTGGATCGTCAGTCCCGATTACCTGTGAATTCGCTGGGGACGACAGGTGGTCTCCTGTGGGCAACATCCCGCGGCGTTCCGTCGGCAGCGACTATGCTTCGAACTCGTGTTCGAACACCCTTTCCGAGTGCTCGGCATCGATCCGGGATTGACGCGCTGCGGATACGCCGTCGTCGACGGGTCGAGCCCGTCGTCGGCGACCGCCGTGACGCTCGGAGTGCTGCGCACCCCGCCAGCCGCTGCGCTGCCGCAGCGGCTGGCGGAGCTGGCGGGCCGGCTGACGGCACTGCTCGACGAGTACCGGCCGGCAGCCGTGGCCGTGGAGCAGGTGTTCTTCCAGGTCAACGTGCGCACGGCGATGAGCGTTGGGCAGGCGAGCGGGCTGGCACTCGCCATCGCCGCCGCCCGAGGATGCGAGGTGGTGCAGTACTCACCGAACCAGGTGAAGGACGCCGTCGCCGGATGGGGTGGTGCCGACAAGGCGCAGGTGGCCAAGATGGTCAAGCTACGGCTCGGTCTGGCCGCCTTGCCGAAGCCTGCCGATGCTGCCGATGCCGCAGCGTTGGCGCTCTGCCACCTGGCGATGGCGCCGCTGCGGGCCAGTGTTGCGGCACAGATCGCAGGAGGCCGGTGATGATCGGGTCGCTGCGCGGCGAGGTGCTCGAGCGGGACCTCGAGGGTCGCGTGCTCGTCGATGTCAACGGTGTCGGCTACGACGTCGTCGTGTCACCGCGGGTGCTGGCCGAGCTGGAGCCGACAACGTCCGTGTTCCTCTACATCCACCACCACATCCGAGAGGACGCCCAGACGCTGTACGGGTTCGCAACGCGTGACGAGCGCTCGACGTTCGGGTTGCTCTTGTCGACCCACGGCGTCGGCCCGGCGCTTGCCCTGGCAATCCTGTCGACGCACCCGCCCACCGTGCTTGCCGACATCGTCGGCGAGGGTGACCCGGCAGCGCTGATGCTGGTGCCCGGCGTTGGCAAGAAGACGGCCGAGCGGCTGATCATCGAGCTGCGCAACCGGTTGTCCGTGCCCGTTTTCGAAGGTTCAGGACCCGTGGCGGGGCCGAGTGGCGCGCCGTCGGCGATCTCAGAGGTGCGTGAGGCACTGGCCGGCCTCGGCTATTCGCCCGATGAGATTCGCGGGGCGCTTCGCGAACTGCCGATCGACGCCGACGCGGCGACGATGTTGCGCGACGCGCTCAAGCAGCTCGGGGCGCGCCGTGCGTGACGAGTTCGTCGATCCCGGCCAGGCCGACCCCGATGAGGAGGCCGTAGAAGCCGGCCTGCGACCGAGCAGCCTCGACGAGTTCGTCGGTCAACCCGAGCTGAAGGAGCATCTGCAGGTCGTGCTCGGGGCGGCGCGCAAGCGCGGTCAGGCGGTCGACCACCTGCTGTTCGCCGGGCCGCCGGGCCTCGGCAAGACCACCCTGGCCGGCATCGTCGCCACGGAGATGGCCGTGGCGCTGCATGTCACATCGGGTCCGGCGTTGGAGCGGGCCGGCGATCTCGCCGCCATCCTGACGAAGCTGGAACCCCACGACGTGCTGTTCGTCGATGAGATCCATCGCCTGTCGCGCGTCGTCGAGGAGATCCTGTACCCGGCGATGGAGGACTTCCAGCTCGACATCGTGGTCGGCAAGGGTCCTGCGGCGTCGAGCATCAGGCTCACGCTGCCGCCCTTCACGCTCGTGGGTGCCACGACGAGGACGGGGATGATCACCGGTCCGCTGCGCGACCGGTTCGGGCTCGTGGCCCGCCTCGACTACTACGGCACGGACGATCTGCAAGCCATCGTGGTCAGGGCGGCGGGCATCCTCCGGGTGCAGATCGACATCGAAGGAGCGTGGGAGATCGCCAGACGCTCGCGCGGCACGCCGCGCATCGCCAACCGACTGCTGCGCCGCGTGCGCGACTTCTCCGAGATGCGCGTCGACGGCGTGATCGACGCCACCGTGGCTCGAGAGGGCCTGGCGCTGTTCGGCGTCGACGACCTTGGGCTCGACAAGGTCGACCGCGCCATCCTCGGCGTGCTGTGCGAACAGTTCCGGGGCCGGCCAGTGGGGCTGTCGACGTTGGCCATCAGCATCGGTGAGCAGCCCGAGACGGTGGAGGACATGTACGAGCCGTTCCTGATCCAGCGCGGAATGATCGCCCGCACACCACGGGGCCGCGTCGCCATGCCGGCGGCGTTCGAGCACCTGGGTTTGGCGGCGCCGCGCCCTGACGAGGGCGGTTCGCGGTCATTGTTCGACTGAACCGCCCGGCGGTAGGTGTGTGTTGAGGAACGCGAGTGTCTTGGCCCAGGCCGCGTCGGAGGCGTTCTGCACGTAGAACATGTCCGCGCGATGGTTGTCGAAGGCGTGCCCTGCGTCCTCCACGTTGAGCACGAAACCGTCGCGCTCTTCGATTGCGGTAGCGACGGCAGCGACGTCGTCGCTGGCGATGTAGTCGTCGCGCGCGCCGAAGTGGAACAACGTCGGGCAGGTGACGTCGTCGAGCCGGTCGAGCATCCCGGGCACCCCCGACCCGTAGTAGCTCACACACACGGAAGGCGCCGCCTGGACGGCCGTCCCGAACGCCAGTGTGCCGCCGAGGCAGAAGCCGACGACGCCGGGCGCTCCCACGACCTCGGGCTGGGCGCCGAGTGCATCGAGGGCGGCGGCGCAGTCCGTGATCGCCGTCGGCACGTCGAGCTGCTGCGCCTTCTGCAGCGATGCCGCCATGCCCTTGGCGTCGTGGCTCGCCGCCCATCCGGGGGCGAAGCGCCAGAACACGGTGGGGGCTCCCACGGCATAGCCCTGAGCCGTGAGCGAAGCAGCGACATCAGCGATGTACTCGCCGACGCCGAAGATCTCGTGTACGAGCACGAGGCCGGGAACCGGGTGCCCGGCGTCGGCCCCCTCCGGCACCCAGAGGTGAAGGTCCATGGTGCCGTCGTCGCGCTCGACGCGCTGGGTCCTGGCCGGGGGCGTGGGCTCGGTCATCGTCCGATCGTGGCACACGGTCATAGCCTGAGCCGCCGTGCGACTGGAGGAGTTCGACTACCACCTGCCCCCGTCGCAAATCGCCCAGACGCCCATCGAGCCAAGAGATGCCGCCAGGATGCTGGTCGACAGGGGAGACCAAGGCGTCGAGCACCGGCGAGTGCGCGACCTACCGTCCCTGCTACGGCCCGGCGATCTGCTCGTCGTCAACGAGTCGAAGGTGATCCCGGCGCGGTTGCGGTTGCGCCGGGACACCGGCGGCGCCGCCGAGGTGCTGCTGCTGGAGCCACAGTCGGATGCCTCGCAGGCCGGGACATGTTGGGAGGCGCTCGTGCGCCCTGCGCGCAAATTGCGCCAAGGGGAGCGGTTGCTGGCTGAGGACGGCACCCCGATCGTGCGCATCGGCCGGCGTGGCGACGACGGCACGTGCTTCGTGGA
>Ga0136622_10000820_pt1 | contig 12842 bp, 13 predicted proteins | sample AntDrymUQ4482106_2_FD_104803 | JGI IMG/M metagenome (GOLD analysis project Ga0136622, IMG submission 104803) | Polar desert sand microbial communities from Dry Valleys, Antarctica - metaG UQ448 (21.06) | ecosystem: Environmental > Terrestrial > Soil > Desert | place: Antarctica: Dry Valley...
CCCGTTCATGGCCTTGTACGCCGAGTCGGCGGGACGCGCGCTCGTCGCGCTCCCAGCCGGGCGACTGGGCCGTTTCACCGAGTTGTGCCAGGAGCACGCCGTTCCGGCTACCCAGATCGGCACCGTTCGCCCAGACCACCCGGAGCTGACGATGGCGGGGCAGTTCGGCGTACCGCTGACTGAGCTGCGCTCCGCCTACACGGGCACGCTGCCCGCACTGTTCGGCGCCGCCGTCGGTGCAACCCCGCCCGGCGGGGTAGAACAGGACCATGACGTCACCGCAGAGGTCTGACCTGGTCGAGCCCGAGGGCGTGAACGCCGCGTCGTCCGACCCCGAAGGAAACCTCTCCGGAGAGGGGCAACCGGCGGCCTCCCATGAGGCACCCCAGGGAGCCGGTCACGCCGAGGAAACCGCCGCACCGGCAGGCGACCTGCTCGGGCCGCCGGACCAGCGCGATGACAGCCCGGGTCAGGAACTCGCCGCCGGTGAGGGCTGAGGGCGCTGCCGGTGCTCGAGCGGTCGGCGCCTGGCAAGCCGAGGGTACGGCGGCTGACCGCGCCACCATCGCGGCCGCGGTGCGCTACACGCTGGATCTACTGGCTGCGCAGGCGCCAGGCCGGTCGGTGGAGGTGCGGATACCGCCGTACGCCGCCGTCCAGTGCGTCGAGGGTCCGCGCCACACCCGAGGCACGCCCGGGAGCACGGTCGAGACCGACCCGCAGACCTGGCTGCGGCTGGCGACCGGGCGGCAGTCGTGGAGCGAGGCTGTCGCCGCGGGTGCGGTGCGGGTCAGCGGCGAGCGGGCCGAGCTGTCGGCGTACCTGCCGTTGATCGATCAGCCCACCTCGTAGTCGAACTCGTCGGACTCGATGTCGTCGCCGACCGGGTCGTCGTCGTCATCGGTGTCGTCGTCATCGTCGTCGGGGACCGGCTGGTCGGTGGCCGGGTCGAACTCGCCGTCGCCGTCGTCGGCGTACAGCTGCGCCTCGTATTCGCCGCTGTCGGAGATGGCGGTCGGGACGCTGACGTCGGAGCTGTCGCCGGCGGCGACTGCGGCGCTGCCGACGACCTCCCCGCCGTCGTCGACGACGATCACGACGAATCCGGGTACCTCGACGCCGACCCGGTCGACCAGGACACTGGAGCCGTCGCCGGACTGATCCGACACTTCGACCTCGTTGAGATCGTCGTCGTCCCCGGAACCGCCCGACGCCGTCGTCGCGGTGCTCGACTCGGTGCTGCTCGGCGGCGAGGCGGTCGACGAGGCTGACGACTGGGTAGCGGGTCGCTGACCTCGATGCCACCGGGTCCGCTCGCGGGGTCGTCCGGGTCGCCGCAGGCGGTCAGCGCCAGGGCGGTAGCTGCGATGACAAGTGCAGGTGTTTTCGTCATGGCTTCACTCAAGCCCGACCGGCGGAGAGGAACATGAGTCCTCTGTGAGAGCGCTCTCATCCGCAGCAGGCCCGGCGGCGGACGGACATGCCGGCTCGCCGCTCCAGGCGTACCCATAGGGTGGCCGGAGCACATGCTGACGGGAGCGCACATGCCGCAGGAGGTCCAAGGAGTCATCGCCCGAGCCAAGGGTGAGCCGGTGACCGTGGAGACGATCGTCGTCCCCGATCCCGGACCCGGCGAGGCGCTCGTGCAGGTGCAGGCCTGCGGGGTGTGCCACACCGATCTGCACTACCGCGAGGGCGGCATCAACGACGACTTCCCGTTCCTGCTCGGCCACGAGGCGGCAGGATTGGTCGAGTCGGTCGGCGACGGTGTCACAGACGTGGCGGCCGGCGACTACGTGATCCTGAACTGGCGAGCCGTCGACGGTCAATGCCGCGCCTGCCGCCGGGGTGAGCCGTGGTACTGCTTCAGCACCCACAACGCTACCCAGAAGATGACGTTGACCGACGGCACCGAGCTGTCACCGGCGCTCGGCATCGGCGCGTTCGCCGAGAAGACGCTGGTCGCAGCGGGTCAGTGCACGAAGGTCGACAACCGCGCCCGCCCCGAAGCGGCCGGCCTGCTCGGCTGTGGCGTGATGGCCGGCTTCGGCGCCGCGGTGAACACTGGGAAGATCGGCCGCGGCCAGTCGATCGCCGTGATCGGTTGCGGTGGCGTCGGGGTCGCGGCGATCGCCGGCGCCCGGATCGCCGGCGCCACGACCATCATCGCCGTGGACATCGACCCGCGGAAGCTGGCCACGGCCACCGACATGGGCGCCACCCACACCGTCAACTCCGCCGAGACCGACCCGGTCGAGGCGATCAAGGCGCTGACCGGCGGGAACGGTGCCGACGTCGTGGTCGAGGCCGTAGGGCGGCCGGAGACGTACAAGCAGGCGTTCTACGCCCGGGACCTGGCCGGCACCCTCGTGCAGGTCGGCGTTCCGACTCCGGAGATGACCGTCGAGCTGCCATTGATCGATTTGTTCGGCCGAGGCGGTGCGTTGAAGTCCAGCTGGTACGGCGATTGTCTGCCCAGCCGGGACTTCCCCATGCTCATCGACCTGTACCTGCAGGGCCGGTTCGACCTGGACGCTTTTGTGTCGGAGACCATCGGCATCGGCGACGTCGAGGCGGCATTCGAGAAGATGCACCACGGCGACGTGCTGCGGTCGGTGGTCCTCCTGTGAGCGCCCGCATCGACAAGGTGGTCACGTCGGGCGTGTTCAGCCTGGACGGTGAGGACTTCGATGTGGACAACAACATCTGGCTGATCGGCGACGGCAGCGAGGTTCTCATCGTCGACGCGGCGCATGAGGCAGGCCCGATCGTCGAAGCGGTGGCCGGCCGAACCGTGGTCGGCATCGTCTGCACGCACGGCCACAACGACCACATCAACGCCGCCGGCGAGCTACGAGACGCGGTGGACGCCCCGGTGTACCTGCATCCGGGAGACCGGATGCTGTGGGATGCGGTCTACTCCACGGCTAGTCCCGACCGGTCGTTGACCGACGGTGACACCATCACCGTTGCCGGGACCAGGCTCGAGGTGCTCAACACGCCGGGACACTCACCCGGCTCCTGCTCGCTTTACGTTCCCGATCTCGGCGTGTTGTTCTCCGGTGACACCCTGTTCAGCGGTGGGCCGGGTGCCACCGGCCGCTCGTACTCCGACTACGACACCATTGTCGAGTCCATCGCCTCCCGCCTGCTGTCGCTGCCGGCGGACACCGTCGTACACACCGGCCACGGCGACGACACGACTGTCGGAGCCGAAGCGCCGTCGCTGGAGGATTGGAAGGACCGCCGCTGACAGTCAGCGGCGGGACCAGTGCTCCCGGCCCACCTTGGTGTCGACCAGTTCGAATGTCGTGGCGTACGGCACGAAGTCGACGTGCCGGTTGACCGCATACAGCACCTGTGGAGCGCACAGGAACAGAGCCAGGGCCTCGTCGGTCACGAACCTGTCGATCCGGTTGGCGGCGAGCACCTGCTTGGCCTACGCCTGCTGCGCGACCATGGCGGCGAACAGCCGCTCGAACTCCGGTACGACCGGGCCGGCGCGGAACTCACCGGTCCGCCCGACAAACGCGCGATGCTGCTCGAGCGGCGGAGTGTCGGCGGCTTGCGAGCCCTGTTCCAGCAGGAGGATGTCCCACTCCGGAGGGTCGGTCTTCTCCGCCAGCCGTCGCCGGGCGGTGAGCTGCTCCTCACCGTGCAGCACGCTCACCTCGACCGCCAGCTCGAGGGCGTCCTCGAGGTCACGTGCGATCCGATGAGCTACCGCTTCCCAGTCGGACATGGCCGTGATCCGCAGCGGGCGGGACGGCCCGTCGGTGACCTGTCGCCACAGCGCGCGTGCCCGCTCGGGGTCGAACGGATACGCCTTGAGTCGATTCGGCGCCCGATGCAACGCAGTCAGCGGGGTCGGAGGGGTCAGCCCGGCAAGCGGGCGAGCCCGGCCGCCGAAGACGTCGCTGATGAGTCCGGATCGGTTGACGGCCAGGTTCAGCGCCTGCCGAGCGCACACGTCGTGCAGCGGCAGTCCGACGGCAGCGCGGTTGATCACTCCGGCGAGGGCCCGTACGGCGTCCACCGTCACCAGCCGGGCGTGCTCGGATTGCTGGACCCGATCTGCCTCGCGGTGCGGGACCTCGGTGACAATGTCAACCTGGCCCTCCGTCGTACAGACCAGGTCCAAAGCCTGCTCCGGGGACACGTCGTTGCGGAAGACAATCTCCTGCAGATGCGGGCCGCGGACCTTGTCCCAGTACTTCGGGTTGGCGGTGAGTCGCACCCGAGCAGTGCGGTCCTCGCGCTGCATCCAGGTGGCTGCGAGCGGCTCGGCCTGGATCACCGCGAGCTCTGTCTGAACCCGCGAGTGCCCCTCGACGAGGGTGAACGGTCCGGTGCCCCACGGGCCTGGTGCGTCAATAATTTACCAATGGCCTTCGCCGCTCTCGTCGCTGGCGTAGCCGAATCCGAGGTCGCGCCAGAACCGTGAACTCATGATGTGTGTGGCCCGGAGCTTTCCGACAACGAGGCCGTCGGGCTCGGGCAGGTGGAAGCGAACCTTGTACGGGCCGGTCACTTCACACCTGGTTCGACGGTCGATGTTGAAGTGCGTGCCTGGAGGGTGCGGGGCGCTCCAGCGGATCTGTTCATCGAAGGCCTGCTTGACGCTCTCGGCGGTCAGCCGCTGGCCGTCGGGGAACGTCTCGTCCCGCCGGATGCGGACCTCCAGCGTCCGCTCGTCGACCCACCGGTAGAGGCTCATGGCCGCGGGTCTGGTCTTGCCCTGTTTGGTGACGCGGACGGGCCTCGACCGTGTGATTAGGTGATGTAGAGCCAGTTCAATGGGTTGGGGTCGACCACGTGCACGGTTCCCACCGGCTCAGCGGCGCGCCGCCGGAGGGTCAACAGTTTCTGCACCACGCTCATGAGCGTCACGACTACCCCGCTTTGGCGGCCGGGAACGGCGTACCCGCCGGGTAGGGTCGGAGGGCAGGCTCAACCGCCGCCGAGATCGAGGAGTTCGCTGGTGCGCAGCAGCGCCGCCGACCCCACCGTCACCGAGCAGCAGAACGATCAAGAGACCGAGCAGCCACCGAAGGACGCCTGCGGAGTGTTCGGCGTCTGGGCTCGCGGCGAGGACGTCGCCAAGCTCACCTACTACGGCCTCTATGCCCTGCAGCACCGCGGTCAGGAAGCCGCCGGGATGGCGGTCAGCGACGGCGAGAGCGTCGTGGTCTACAAGGACCTCGGGCTGGTTTCTCAGGTCTTCGACGAGCCCACCCTGGCATCGCTCAAGGGTCACCTGGCCATCGGCCACACCCGCTACTCGACGACCGGCGGGTGCACGTGGGAGAACGCGCAGCCGACGTTCCGGACCACAAAGGCCGGCGCCGTCCTCGCCCTCGGCCACAACGGCAACCTGGTCAACTCCGCCGCACTGGCTGCCACGCTGTCACCTGACCGCACCGGGATGCCGGTCGCCACGACGGACTCCGATGTCATCACGAGCCTGCTCGCCATCCGCCCCGACCAGTCCGTCGAGGCTGCGGCGATGGAGGTCCTGCCGACGCTGCGCGGCGCGTTCTCCCTGGTCTTCATGGACGAGCACACCCTGTACGCCGCCCGCGACCCGCAGGGCGTGCGACCGCTTGTACTCGGCCGGCTCGAGCGCGGCTGGGTGGTGGCCAGCGAGACCGCCGCGCTCGACATCGTCGGAGCGTCCGTCGTACGCGAGGTGGAACCCGGCGAGCTGATCGCGATCGATGAGGACGGGCTGCGCTCGGAGCACTTCGCAGTGCCCCAGCCGAAGGGCTGCCTGTTCGAGTACGTGTACATCGCCCGGCCGGACACGACGATCTCCGGGCGCGGAGTGCACGCCGCTCGGGTCGAGATCGGTCGCCGGCTGGCCCTGGAGCGTCCGGCGGACGCGGACCTGGTCATCCCGGTGCCCGAATCCGGTACGCCGGCCGCGGTGGGGTTCGCCGAGGCGTCGGGACTGCCGTATGGGCTCGGCCTGGTCAAGAACTCCTACGTCGGGCGGACGTTCATCCAGCCGTCGCAGACGATCCGACAGCTCGGCATCCGGCTCAAGCTCAACCCGTTGCGCGACGTCATCCGCGGCAAGCGGCTCGTCGTCGTCGACGACTCGATCGTCCGCGGCAACACCCAGCGCGCGCTGGTCCGGATGCTGCGGGAGTCCGGCGCGGTCGAGGTTCACGTACGGATCGCCAGTCCGCCGGTCAGGTGGCCCTGCTTCTACGGCATCGACTTCCCCACCCGGGCGGAGCTGATCGCCAACGGCCTGGACGTCGAGGGCATCCGCACCTCGATCAACGCCGACTCGCTCGGCTACGTCTCACTCGAGGGCGTCGTCGCTGCCACCGAGCAGCCGCGCAACCGGCTCTGCCGGGCCTGCTACGACGGTGAGTACCCGATCCCCATCCCCGAGGCTCAGCTCGCCGGCAAACATGTCCTGGAGGGCATCGGTCGTCGAGGTGTCGCCGAGCCGTTGCCCCTCGGCACGACCGCATGACGGCTGTTCCACCGAAGGGAATGTCCTACGCCGGCGCGGGGGTCGACATCGATGCCGGCGACCGGGCAGTCGAACTCATCAAGGACGTCGTACGGCGGACTGCCCGCCGTGAGGTGGTCGGAGGACTCGGCGGCTTCGCCGGGCTGTTCGCGCTGGACACGGCACGGTGGCGCAGGCCGCTGCTTGCCTCCTCCACCGATGGTGTCGGCACGAAGATCGCGGTGGCACGGGCGATGGACGCGCACGACACGATCGGCATCGATCTGGTGGCCATGGTCGTGGACGACCTGGTGGTTTGCGGCGCGGAGCCACTGTTCATGCAGGACTACATAGCCTGCGGCCGCGTGGTCCCCGAACGTATCCAGGCCATCGTCGCCGGCATCGCCGAGGGCTGCCGGCAGGCGGGCTGCGCTCTGATCGGCGGTGAGACGGCCGAGCACGCCGACCTGATGGCTCCGGAGGACTACGACATCTCTGGCACCGGCGTCGGCGTGGTCGATGCGGACGAGCTGCTCGGCGCGGAGTTGGTTCGCCCCGGCGACGCGGTGCTGGCGTTCGGCTCGTCCGGCCTGCACTCCAATGGCTACGTTCTGGCCCGCCGGGTCCTGCTGGCCGAGGCCGGCCTAGCCCTTGATGCCCGCCCTGACGAGCTCGGCCGCAGCCTCGGAGCGGAGCTGCTGGAGCCCACGCGGATCTACGCCAAGGACTGCCTGGCGCTGGTCGCGGAAACCAGCGTGCGGGTGTTCGCCCATGTCACCGGTGGCGGGCTGGCCGCCAACCTGGCCCGGGTGCTGCCGCGCGGTCTGGACGCAGTGGTCGACCGTGCCACGTGGACGCCGCAGCCCATCTTCGGCCTGATCCAAGGCCTGGGTCGGGTCGCCGACGCCGAGATGGAGCGGGCGTTCAACCTCGGGGTCGGCATGCTCGCCGTACTCGACGCAGACGATGTCGACCGGGCGCTGGCGCTCCTGACCGCACGACACGTGCCCGCCTGGGTGGCCGGTCAGGTCGTGCCGGCAGCCGACGCCGACCGGAGCAGCGTCGTCCGCCTGGTCAACCGCCACCGTTGAACCAACGTCAACGCATGGCACGTTGCCCCTTGAGGGCGCGGACACGCCGCCAAGCCGGCGGCGTGTCGCCGCCGCCGGGGGGCGATGCCGCCGCTAGCCCGCAGCAGTGAACCAAAAGGTGCCACAAACAGCCGAATAGTGGCACCTTTCGGTGCACTGCGTCCGGCCGGCCACCGGGCAAAGCACCAAAAGGTGCCACCGCGGCAAACATCGTGCGAACGGGCTCGACGGGCCTCGGCGACGGCCAACCGAAACGCCGACAAACTTTCGGTCGGGAGCTAGCGGTTGGACGAGGCCCAGCGGTCGTCGTCGTAGTCGTCGTCCCGACCCGCGGGTTCGGGGACGCGAGGCTCAGAGGGTGCGCCCGCAAGCTCGCGCTGCAGCGCCGTCAGGTCGGTGTTCGGGCTGCTGTACTTCAAGTCCCGAGCGACCTTGGTCTGCTTGGCTTTCGCACGGCCGCGCCCCATGGCCGACCCCCTCGCACAGAAAGGCGGGGCGGCCCCGAGGCGGCCCCGACACGTGTCAATGTCTCGTGCTGACAGCGTACCTTTCCGCGGGCGCTCCGGCACGTGCGGTCAGCTGTGTCCGCAGCCGTGATCAGCTCAACCGGATCGTGCGCAGCCGCCCGATCTCGGCGATCCGCCGCTCGGCCAGCCGATCTGCCGCCGCGGCCGGAGGGACACCCTCGGCGGCGGCGATGTCGAAGACCCGGCGGGTCGTGTCGAAGATGCGAGCCGCCTTTTGCCGGGCCCGCTCGGGATTGAACCCGTGGATCTCGTCCTCGACCTGGATGACCCCTCCTGCGTTGACCAGGTAGTCCGGCGCGTACAGGATGCCGCGGTCGGCCAGCGCCTTGTCCATGCCGACATGGGCGAGCTGATTGTTCGCCGCACCGCAGACGATCTTCGCCGTCAGTGCCGCCGTGACCTCGTCGTCCAGGGCGAACCCAAGAGCGCACGGCGCGTAGACGTCCAACGGCTGGCGGACCAGCGAGTCCGTGTCGACGGCGACGTCGACCTCGGGATGCTGGGCGGTCACCGCCTCGATCGCCCGCTCCTTGACGTCGCTGATCACCACCGAGGCGCCGTCGGCGAGCAGGTGCTCGATCAGGTGACGCCCCACCTTGCCGACGCCGGCCACGCCGACCCGGCGACCGGTCAGCGACGTCGATCCCCAGACGTGCTCAGCGCTGGCCAGCATGCCCTGAAAGACGCCGAAAGCGGTGAGCACCGAGGAGTCGCCGGCCCCGCCGTACGCCGGGGACCGCCCGGTCACGAAGCGGGACTCACGCGCGATAACGTCCATGTCCTCGACGTACGTGCCGACGTCGCAGGCGGTGTAGTACCGACCACCGAGCGATTCGACGAACCGGCCGTAGGCGCGCAGCAACGCTTCGGACTTGACCTGCTCCGGGTCGCCGATGATCACCGCCTTGCCGCCGCCGAGGTCCAGCCCGGCCAGTGAGTTCTTGTAGGCCATGCCCTGCGACAACGCGAGGACGTCGGCCAGCGCCGCGTCCTCGCTGTGATAGGGGTAGAACCGGGTGCCGCCCAGCGCGGGTCCGAGCGCCGTGGAGTAGATCCCGATGATCGCGCGCAGCCCGGTCGGCCGGTCGTGGCAGAACACGACCTGCTCGTGATCGGTGCTGAACACCCGCAGCCCGCCAGCAGCTCCGTTCTGTACGTCGTACCCGGTCATGCAGAGCGCTCCTCGACTGTGCCAAGCAGCTGCCCTTGGTTGCGGCGGCCGCCGTGCCTCTGGGGTGGGTGTCCCCGCACGCCAATCTATCGCCGCGACACGCCGGCCATCCCGCCGGTGGCGGCGGTGGCCATGATCAAAAGGAGACAATCAGAAAAAAAGCGCCATTCCATGAACTCCGGAGGGGGGTCAAACCGAATGAACTATCGAGATCAACCCAAACACCATGATCCCGGCCGCAAAGGAGCGCCCATGTCCACCCACCCTTTTCCGTCGTCTGAGTCGCTGCTCACCCCGGCGGAGGTCGCCTCGCTGTTTCGGGTCGATCCGAAGACCGTGACCCGCTGGGCCAAGTCCGGCAAGCTGTCCAGCATTCGCACGCTCGGTGGTCACCGCCGCTACCGCGAAGCCGAGGTCCGGGTCCTGCTCAGCAGCGGCACGATCGACATCGACCCTGTTTCGCACCACGCCAGCTGACCGGTCCAGCCGACAGCGCGAGGGGCCAGGTCACCGGGCTGACGCCACCACGCAGTACCGGACCTCGTTGTCCGCGCTTCATGTACGCACCCTCCGCAGGTGGGCTGCTGCGACGGAGTGATAGTCGAGTGCCCACCGGTGGTCGAGGCGACATGATGAGGCAATGACAGCCACCCCGGCCACCCCGTCCGTCGTCGACGAGATCTCCGATCGGTTCGTCGAGCAGAGCGCGGCCCTCGACCCGTGCCTGGCGACGTACCTCGGCATCGGCGGCTACGACGACCGGTTGACCGACTTCAGTCCGGGGGGCTGGCAGGCCAGGGCCGAACTCGCCCGTACGGCTTTGCGCGACGTCACCGCCGCTGACACCACCTCGGACCGCGACCGGGTCGCCGCAGCCCAGCTCGCCGAACGCCTGGAGGTCGAGCTCGCGCTCTACGACGCCGGCTACGTGACGAGCGATCTCAACACCGCGGACTGCCCCCTGCTCACGGTCAGGCAGATCTTCGACCTGATGCCCACCGACGGCGAGCAGGCGTGGGAGGTCATCGCGGCCCGGATGCGCGCCGTCCCGGTCGCCCTGCAGGGCTACCGGGAGAGCCTGTCCGACGCCGCACGGGCGGGTCAGGTCTCGGCCCGCCGACAGGTGCTCGGCTGCGCGGAGCGCTCCCGGACGTATGCCGGCGCGGGCTCCGTGCCGTCGTTCTTCGGCCTGCTCGTCGAGCGCTCGGAAACCTCCGGCCCGCTGCGGCTGGAGCTGGACGAGGCGGCGTCCTACGCCAACACCGCGTACGCCGCCCTGGGCGCGTTCCTCACCGACGATTTGCTGGTCGACGCGCCGGCCAGGGACGCCGTCGGCGCGGAGCGCTACGCGCTGGCATCTCGGGTCTTCACCGGGACCGAACTGGATCTCGCCGAGACGTACGAGTGGGGATGGGCGGAGCTGGCGCGGATCGAGACCGAGATGCGACAAGCTGCTCGTGAACTCACCGGGGGTGAGGACGTTGATGCGGCTATCGCTGAACTCGACGGCGATCCCGCTCGCAAGCTGCGGGGCGGCGAGGCTTTGCAGGCCTGGCTGCAGGAGACCTCGGACGTGGTGCTTCGGGAGCTCGCGGATGTGCATTTCGACATCCCCGAGCCGGTACGTCGCCTGGAGTGCCGGATCGCGCCGACCTCCGGTGACGGCATGTACTACACCGGCCCGTCGGAGGACTTCACCCGGCCCGGCCGGATGTGGTGGTCGCTGCCCGAGGGCTCGGACGGCTTCAGCACCTGGCGGGAGAAGACGACGGTCTACCACGAGGGCGTCCCCGGGCATCATCTTCAGGTGGCGCAGACGGCGTACCGCTCGGAGCAGCTCAACCGGTTCCAGCGGCTGCTGTGCTGGGTATCCGGTCACGGCGAGGGCTGGGCCCTGTACGCCGAACGGCTGATGGCGGAGCTGGGCTATCTCGACGACCCGGGGGACCGGATGGGGATGCTGGACTCGCAGGCGTTCCGGGCCGCCCGGGTGGTGCTCGACATCGGGATGCACCTGGAGTTGGAGATCCCGCACCGTGCCGGCATGCACGAGGGCGAGCGGTGGACGCCGGAGATCGGCTTGGAGTTCTTGCGGGCGCACACCCACATGGATGATGCGCTGCGGCGGGACGAGATCGACCGATATCTCGGCTGGCCCGGTCAGGCGCCGTCGTACAAGGTGGGTGAGCGGGTGTGGCTGGAGTGCCGCGAGGACGCCCGCCGCCGGCATGGCGACGCCTTTGACCTCAAGGCCTTCCACGCCGCCGCGCTGAACCTCGGATCGATGGGTCTGGACCCGCTGCGCGCGGAGCTCGCCCGCCTCTGAGTCACCGGCCGACGGGGCGCCTGCGCAGGGACGATTTCAGGACCCGTTGGGTCTGCGTCTTGGGCAGCGCGTCGAGAGCGACGTAGTACCGCGGCCGCATGAAGGCCCCGAGCCGGCCGGCCGACCATCGTCTGAGGTCATGGGCCGTCAACTCGCTGTCCGGCCGCAGGACGTAGTACAAGGCGATGTCCTCCTCGGCGAGGTCACTCGGTACGCCGATCGCCGCCGCCTCGACCACGTCGGGATGAGCCAGGAACGCCTGCTCGACCTCCCAGGCGCTGACGTTCTCCCCGCGGCGGCGAATCGCGTCCGCGGTGCGCCCGACGAACCGGTAGTAGCCGTCGCTGCGGCGAGCCAGCAGGTCCCGGGTGCGATACCAGCCGTCGGCCGTGTGCGCCGCCGCGGTCTGCTCCGTGTCGAGGTAGCCGGACATGAAGTAGCCGGGCTCGCGCGGCCGCACCTGGAGTTCGCCGGATCCCTCCGGACTGCCCCCGACCGGCACCAGCCGGACGTCGATCCGGTCGCAGGGTGCCCCCACCGATCCGGGGCGGCCGTCCAGGTTCATCAGCCAGGTGCCGGCCATCTCGGTCTGGCCGTAGGTCTCCACCAGCCGTACGCCGTACCGCTGCCACATCGCCTCCCAGGCGTGGGCGGGAGAGGCGGCTCCGAAGACGGTTCGGCAGCGGTGGGCCGGCGCCGGCCGGTCGTCCTTGAGCAACACAGAGAGGATGCTGCCCACGAACGGGAAGGTCACCGCGCCGGTCTCGGCGATCCGGTGCCACAACGTGCGCACCGGGAAGCCGTTGTCCAGGTGGATGGTGGCCCCGTGGCTGAGCGTCGCCATCGTCGTGCCCTGCGCGGTGACGTGGAACAGCGGGAGGCAGGCGTACGCCGCCTCGGCCGGGTCCAGCACGACCATCTCCCGGGAGTATGCGACCGTGTGACCGCGCTGTGTCGAGGCCGGCCACACCACACCCTTCGGCCGTCCCGTCGTACCGCTGGTGAAGATCACCTGCCCGCCAGGTCCGGACGCGGCCGCCGACGTCGGAGCCGGCAGCGATTCCAGCCAGCCCTTCGCCGTCACCACCCGGCCCGGATCGGCGCCGGCCGCTGCGGCCAGGTGCGCGAGATCGGCCGCCCCGACCACGACCGCAGGGTGGGCAGCGCCGAGGATGAACGCCAGCGTGTCGCCGCGCAGCCCGATGTTGACCGGGTGGAAGCGGGCACCCCGGTGGGCGCAGGCCCACCACAGCACGACGAA
>Ga0136622_10000821_pt1 | contig 12836 bp, 13 predicted proteins | sample AntDrymUQ4482106_2_FD_104803 | JGI IMG/M metagenome (GOLD analysis project Ga0136622, IMG submission 104803) | Polar desert sand microbial communities from Dry Valleys, Antarctica - metaG UQ448 (21.06) | ecosystem: Environmental > Terrestrial > Soil > Desert | place: Antarctica: Dry Valley...
AGCGCCTGCACGCGCACCGAGATCTCCTTGTAGCGGTTGCTGGGGAGGTCAGGGTAGAGGTGGTGCTCGATCTGGAAGCCAAGGTTCCCGCTCATTACGTGCAGCAGGTCGCTGCCGGTGAAGTTGGCCGCGCCGAGCATCTGGCGCAGGTACCACTCCGGGCGGGTCTCGTCCTCGATCTCCTCCTCGGTGAAGTGCAGCGCGCCGTCAGGGAAGTGGCCGCAGAAGATGATCATGTAGGACCACACGTTGCGCATCAGGTTCGCCGTCGCGTTGGCCTTGACCGTCGACAGGAACGACGGGCCGCTCAGCAGGGGGTAGATGACGTAGTCCTTGCCGATCTGGCGCCGGATCTTCACGCCGATCTGCTTGAGCTGACGCTTCATCTCCACGGGGTCCTTGCGTCCCTTGCGGATGCTCTCGAGGTCGAGGTCGTGCAGCGCGACCCCCCACTGGAAGAGCAGGGCGAGCAGCGTGTTGTAGACGGGCTGGCCCAGGTTCACCGGGTGCCAGCGCTGATCGCGAGCCACCCGGAGGACGCCGTACCCGATGTCGTTGTCGTAGCCGAGGACGTTGGTGAACTGGTGGTGGACGTAGTTGTGCGAGTGCTTCCACTGCTCGGCCGGCTGCGCGGTGTCCCACTCCCAGTTGCTGGAGTGGATCTCCGGGTCGTTCATCCAGTCCCACTGGCCGTGCATGACGTTGTGGCCGATCTCCATGTTCTCCAGGATCTTCGCCACACCCAGCATGAGCGTCCCGGCCACCCACGCCGGCGGGTACTTGCTCGCGAACAGCGTGATCCTGCCTGCTGCCGCAAGCCGGCGCTGGATCGTGATCATCTTGTTGATGTACGCCGCGTCCGCCGCTCCTCGGGACTCCTCGATCTCCTCCCGCAGCGCGTCGCGCTCACGCCCGAGCTCTTCCATCTGCTCGTCGGTGAGGTGGATGTACTCCTGTACGTCGGCGATCGCCATGGGGGCTCCCTGTTGCTCGGTGTGGCTGCTGTGAGTGGTGGCTAGATGTCGTTGCTAGATGTTGAGGACGCAGTCGCCGGAGGCGACCGTGATGCAGGTCTGGACGTACTCGTTCGGCTCCGTATGCTCCTCGCCGTTGCGCAGGTCCTGGATCCGTCCGGAGACCAGGGTCAGCGTGCAGGTGTGGCAGATGCCCATCCGGCATCCGTAGGGCATTCCGACGCCGGCCTTCTCGCCGGCCTCGAGGATCGTCGTGGCGCCGTCGACGGTGATCTCCTTGCCGGAGTTCCGGAAGGTGATCGTGCCGCCTTCGCCGTCGTTACCCGAGGCGGCGAGGGTGAAGCGTTCGAGGTGCAGCCGGTCGTCGAGGTCGGCGGCCTCCCAGAACTCCTCGGCCGCGTCGAGCATCGGGCCGGGCCCGCACGCCCAGGTGGTGCGCTCGCGCCAGTCCGGGCAGTGGTCCTCGAGGTCGTCGTCGAGGGAGAACATGCCGTCGGCGTCGGTGTGCCGCTCGTGCAGGCGGAGTGTGCTGTTGCGCTCGGCCATCGCGCGCAGCTCGTCGCGGAAGATCATCCGCTCCTCGGCGGGCGAGGAGTAGACCAGGACCACGTCGGGGATGGTCCCCCTCCGGTCCAGGGTGCGCAGCATCGACATCACCGGCGTGATGCCGCTGCCGCCGACCAGGAACAGCATCCGGGCAGGCGGCGGGTCGGGGAGCACGAAGTCGCCCGAGGGTTTGGCCAGCCGCACGATGGTGCCCGGCTCGAGTCCGCGCACGAGGTGGTCGGACAGGAACCCCTCGGGCATGGCACGCACCGTGATCGTGATGTCGCGGCCGTGCTTCTTCGGGGTGGAGCTCAGGGAGTACGAACGCCAGTGGAACCGGCCCTCGACCTCGACCCCGATGCCGACGTACTGACCGGCCTTGTGGTGGGGCGACCAGCCCCAGCCCGGCCGGATCACCAACGTGGCGGCGTCCTCGGTCTCCGGGATCACCTGCTCCACCCGCCCGCGCAGCTCGCGCGCGGACCACAAGCAGCGCACGGAGCCGCCAGCCTGGTCCGGTCGATCTGTTCATGGAGTGCTCCTCCTTGCGTGGCCTCCGGAAAACACCGTGCATTGGCGCCGTCCACAGACCGTTACGGGGCTCACGACCGCAGCCACAGCGTGTCGACGACCCGCTGGAACCGGGCGCGCAGCGGTCGGAAACGCGGCGACCGGGAGAGCTGAGCTCGCTACGGCGAGGGTGAGCCGCACGAGATGGCGGCGGTCATCGATGCCAACGGTCTCTCAGGGCTCAGCGCGCAAGCGCGTACGGCGGGGTGCCGGTTCCTGCGATCCGGACTCGCCCCCAGGGGTCCACGTCTGACAGGCGCCCCTCGGCCTGGCCATGCGGGGTGCTGAGCAGGACCCGGGCACCAGCACCGAGATCCGGATGCGCGCCGATCCGGCCGTACCAGTGGTAGCGGCCGTCGATCGGCTGGAACTGCCCACGCAGGGTCACCTCGACGTCGAAGGATGAGCCATCGACGAGCACGGTGGCGGGACCGGCGTACCCCTCCTCTGTCGGCTCGCTCACCGCTCTGCCTGCTCGGCGACCGGCACGAGACGCAGCCCGCGGTCCTCGTCGAGGCGCACCCCCTGAGCAGACAGCAGGCCCTCGAGGGCGTGCGCGACGAAGTCGGTCAGGTAACCGCCGACGTGGGCGCGCGACATCGTCTGCCGCTCGAGCCACCACTCGCCCGTCGCCAGGCCGACCCCGACCAGGGCCTGCGCCCAGGGCTCGGCCCCTCCGGCGTCGATGCCCGCCTCGCGCATCGCGTCGCCCATCACCCGGGCCAGCGCGGAGGCGATCGCCTCCTTGCCGCCGGCCAGCGGGTCGCCTCCGTCGGGCACCCGGTGGCGCACGAGCAGTAGGAAGACCTGCGGGTGCTCCTCGATGGAGCGCAGGTAGGCATCGACGCCCATCTCGACTCGGCCGCGGACCGAGCCGCGCGAGTGCAGCGCCGGCTCCAGCCGCTCCATCACCAGGCCGGCGCCCCAGGTCGCGACCGCGCCGTGGAGGTCGGACTTGTCGGCGAAGTAGCGGTAGAGCACCGGGCGCGAGACACCCGCAGCGGCGGCGATCTCCTCGATCCCCGCGGCGGTTCCGTGCTCGTCGATGGCGGCTACCGCGGCCAACACCAGCTGCGCCCGGCGGGAGGCGCGGTGGGCATCCCAGCGGGCGCGGCGGCCGTCCGGCTCCGGCGGGTCCTTGACCTTGCGGCTCATGTGGGTCACGCTAGCACAGTAGACGTTAACTAAAGTAACTGTTACTAGGAGATCCAGATGACCATCACCGCTGAACGCTTGCTGCGCTCGTCGGCGCGGCACTCCTATGATCCCGAGGTCGACATCGACTGGGACGCCCCGCTCGTCGATGACATGTTCTACGCCCCGCCGGAGCAGGTCTCGCTCTACGGCACCCCGATGTGGGAGGGCCTCACCCGTGCTCAGCGCATCGAGTTGTCCAAGCACGAGATGTGCAGCATCGCCAGCGTCGGCCTGTGGTTCGAGCTGATCCTGCTGCAGATGATGGCGCGCGACGTCTACGACCGCGACCCGCGCAGCGAACGAGTGCAGTACTCCTTGACCGAGATCGCCGACGAGTGCCGGCACTCGGTGATGTTCGCGAAGATGATCGAGCGCTTCGGCACACCGGCGTACGGCGCCCGGCGAAGGGTCCACGAGATGGGCCGGGGCTTCAAGGCACTCAGCTCCGGGGTCAGCAGCTATGCCGCGGTGCTCGTCGCTGAGGAGGTGCTGGACCGGATGCAGCGCGAGGTGGTCGGCGACGAGCGGGTGCAACCGCTGACCCGGATGGTCTGCCGGATCCACGTCCTCGAAGAGGCACGTCATGTGAGCTTCGCCCGCGACATCATCGAGCGGGAGGTGCCCGCGCTCTCCCGGCCCGCCCTCGCCCTGCATCAGGTGCTCACCGCCCAGACCTCGTTCATGATGGCGCGGAGCCTGGTCCACCCCGATGTCTACAAGGCGGTCGGGCTCGACCCGCGCGAGGCCCGGCGGCAGGCGCTGTCGAACCCGCACTACCAGCAGACCATGGCCTGGGCGGGGGAGAAGGTGCTCGCCTTCCTCGACGAGCAGGGCCTGGTGCCGAGGTCACAGCACCGGGTCTGGCGCCGCTCCCTGTTGATGCGATACCCGTGAGGGACGACAGCATCGCCGCAGATCGATAGATCTGCGGCGATGCCTGGAGGGTCGTCGGTCCAGCAGCAAGGGGGGGGCCGCCGGACCATCTGACCGATGGTTCTACAGCGTGACGGCCGCTCCGCCACCGGCCGCGCCGGGATCGGCGAGGAACGGCGTGACCGCCGCGAGCACTTCGTCCTTCGTGAGCGGAGTCTCGACGGCTCCCATGTAGACGCCACCCTCGGCCTCGAGGCCCAGGAGGTTTCCGACGATCGCCGCGTGCCGCGCCTCGACACCGAAGATGCCGGCCGCTGCCTGCAGGATCGCCTTGTCCGAGATGAAGCCCGCAGCGCCTAGGTAGGCCTGCACTCCGACGTTCTCGAAGGTGTGGCTCAGCGTGAGGTACTTGTCGCGACTCGAGAAGGCATCACCGAAGTCGACCGCCGGCGCCTCGACCGGCTGGCCGCCGATCTGCTGCACCGTCTGCATGATGGTCGCTACGTGCGACTCCTCGTCGGTCTGCACCTTCTGGAGGTACTGCGCTTCCTTGCCACTGAGCAGCCCAGCTTCGTTGCCCTGGCGGTAAAACTCGGCCTCCAGGTACTCCAGCGTCAGTGCGTAGTTCAGTACGTCGACGTCGCTGTCGAAGTCTGCGGCCTTGGCCCACTGGAACCGGTTGTTCAGTGCGCCGATGGCGACGCCCGACGGAACCGTGGCGACATCGCCGCGAATGAAGTTCTTTCGCTTGATCTGCATTGTGTTTACTCCTTTCGTGGTCTCGCGTCAGGCGAGGAAGGGCTTGGCCGCCTTGAGGACGGCCCCCATGGGCAGGTTCGCCTCGATCGGCTGCGGGAAGGGATTGCCGCCGATCAGGTCGGCGAGGATGGCCGCATGCCGCGACTCCACTCCGGCGATCGACGCGGCCGCGGCCAGGATGTCCGGGCTGTCGATCAGGGTCACCTGACCGTGGTAGGCCTTCACGCCCAGCTCCTCGAACACCGAAGCGGTCTGGAGGAACTTGTTGCGGTTGGTGAAGGTGCCCGCCGGGAACTTGAACTTGGGCTTCTTCACCGGCTTGCCGCCGAGGGCCTTGACGGTGTCAAGGACCGCGGTGACGTGCGCCGCCTCGTGGTCCGCGATCGGCGTCACGAGCTCGAGCTCGCGTCCACTGACCACGTCCCCCTGGACGCCACGCGCGTAGAACTCCGACTCGAGGTACTCGAGGGTGAGCGCGTAGTTGAGGATGTCAAGGTCGCCCTGGACGCTCTTGCTGGCGAGGTTGCCTGCGAAGGCGCTCGACCTGCTCGCGGAGGTGGGATCCCCCAAAGCGTGGCCGACGACGCTGGCACCGACGCCGACGATCAGCGCCGTACGCAGGAAACTGCGCCGGTCGAACTCGTTGTCGAACTCCACGACGTGCTTGCCGTCGAAGAGCTGGTCTTGGTTCCTAGTCATGATTCTCCTTTCAGGAACTTTTTTGTTCTGCAGTCGGCGGTCTGATGCTTTAGACCTCCGCAACTCAGAGTTGCTGTTCAGGGTCGTCGCGGTTGGGGCATCACCCGCCCACCGCAGCAGCCGGCGTGGCCACTGCTCGTACGACGATGCGGTGAGTGCTGTCCCACACCGGGTTGCAGGCGAAGAGGGTGAGGACTCGTGCGTTCGCGGAGCGTGGCTGGCGAGTGACGTAGGCGACGTACTTCTTCTCAGGGACGATGGTGGTCTGTTCGACTCGGTAGGTAATGCTGCGATCCTGGCCACCGATCCGGACTCGAATGGGGTCACCCGGGCGCAGGTCATCGAGGTCGACGAATTCGGCGCCGTGCGTGGCCCGGTGACCGCTGATGACGCTGTTGCCCGGCTGGCCGGGAAGGGGCGTGCCCGGCCAGTGGCCTGGACCGCGGTCGATGACCGCGTCGTGAACGCCCTCGAACAGCTTCGTGCGCAGCTCCATCTTCGGGACCTCGAGCGCCGCTACGGGCACGTTGCTGGCGACCTTGACCGCCGGGATGTTGGCACCCGTCGCTGGGTTGTCGAATGACTTGACGGAACGACCCTTGTCGAGTCCCTTGAGAATCCGCTCGACCAGAGGCGGTCGCTGGTCGGCCTGGCCTCGGGAGTCAGCACGGTCTTGAGCAGGCGAGCCGCTGGTGCGAACCGCGTCGTCCTGGGGACCGATGGTTGCGCCCTTGTTGAGGAAGAAGAAGGCGCTCAACACCCCGACCAGCACGATGACGAGTGCACCGGTCAACCTTCCTGTCCTTTGCCAGCTCATGAGGGCTGCGTAGATCCTTCCAAGAGGGAGATCGTGAGGTTCACCGTGGGCTCAGCCGCGGGAAAGTTGGCGTGCGTGGGCGAGGCTGCCTTGGCGCACAGCTTCGAACTGCCACCGGCGTCGATCGGCCAGGAAGCGACTGGGAGCGACCGCCAGCCACACCGCGCGTGCGACGACGAGGATGAGAATCGACCAGGAGATTGCCTGCAGCATGTTCAGCCTCCACCTTGCGCGTGCCGGTCAACGAACCGGCCGCCGGTTCGAGATCCAGCGATCTGCGTCATACGGGTGATTCGGGCCGGCCGGGTGCACGGCTTGGTGAAAATGGGGGCGAATCGCGAAGTGGCGTCTCGGCATGTGAGACGACCGACATCGATCCGGCCCAGCCGTGGTGTGCCGCGCTACTCCTCGCGTGCGGGGAGGATCGTGCCGGTGACCTCGCCGAGCCCGATCCGCCCGCCGCCGGCGCCGGGAGCCGTGGCCCGGATCGTGACCGTGTCGCCGTCCTCCAGGAAGCTGCGGTCCCGGCCGCCGGCGGTGAACGGCTCCTTGCCGCCCCACGACAGCTCGAGGAACGACCCGCGCTGGTCGCGCTCGCTGCCGCTGATCGTGCCTGACGCGAACAAGTCGCCGGTGCGCAGCGACGCGCCGTTGACGGTCAGGTGCGCCAGCATCTGGGCCGGTGCCCAGTACATCGAGGAGTACGGCGGGCGCGCCACCGTCTCGCCGTTCAGCACCACCTCGAAGTCGATGTCGTAGCCTGCCGGCTCGTCGACCTCCAGGTAGGGGAGCGGCGCAGGGGCCTGCTCCGGCAGCGTGGTCCGGGCGCTCTCCAGCGCCTCTAGGGGGGTGACCCAGGCTGCGACCGAGGTGCCGAACGACTTGCCGAGGAACGGGCCGAGGGGCACGTACTCCCACGCCTGGATGTCGCGCGCGGACCAGTCGTTGAGCGGCACCACCCCGAAGACATGCTCGGTGAACGCCCCGGCCGCAACTCGCTCCCCGAGCGCGGACGATGAGCCGACCACGAAGCCCAGCTCGGCCTCGATGTCCAACCGACGGGAGGGGCCGACGTCGGGAGCGTTCGCATCCGGTGGCTTCCGCTGGCCGGTCGGGCGGCGTACGTCGGTGCCGGAGACGACCACGGTGCCGGCCCGACCGTGGTAGCCGACGGGCAGGTGTCGCCAGTTGGGGAGCAGCGGCTCGTCGTCGGGACGAAACATCGTGCCGACGTTGGTGGCGTGCTCGAGGGAGCAGTAGAAGTCGACGTAGTCGGCCACGGTGAAGGGCAGGTGCAGATCCACCTCGGACACCGGGACGAGGGACGGCTCGACGATTGCGCGCTCGGACTCGTCGGTGAGCAGCCCGCTCACCCACGACCGGACCGAGGACCACGTGTCGCGGCCGGTCGCCAGGAACGGGTTCAGAGTCGGCGCCTCGAACACGTGCGCCACCTCGAGCATCTCGCTCGCCGCGACCGGGGCGAGGTCGAGGACCTGGTCACCGATCCGCACCCCGACGCGAGCCGGCTCGTCGCGATGGGAAAACACCGCGTAGGGCAGGTTGTCGACGTCGAAGAGGGAGCCGGCTGCGCCTTCCACCCAGGTCTGCGACGTCATCACGCGACCGGTTCCGGAACCAGCCCGAGGCGGGTCAGGTCCTCGAGCGGCTCGAGCACGCTGCACGAACCGAACGAGGTGAACCAGCGCCGCGCCGAGACGAGCCCGTCGTCTCCCACCTCGCCGAGCAGCTTGACCACGGCCGCAGGATCCTTCTCGTCGAGCAGGTCGGCGACCTCGGCGCTGGTGGCGCCGTCGAGGCTGGCTCGCGTGGCGAGCAACACGTTGAGGAACCCGTGGTGCTCGAATCCCGTGGCTTGGTCTCTGTGGCGCACCGCGTGGTGCAGGCCGGCCGTGCACTTGAACGCCAGCTCACGGTCCAGCGACGCGGCGATGCAGGTCGCGAGCTCGGTCGCCGACGGGAACGCGTCCGCTTCCAGTCCGCCGGTCCGGAACTTCAGCCGCAGGTCCGCCGCGGCGATCGCGTCGAGGGCGTCGAGCCATGCGGGACGCGGTGCGGCGCCGAAAAGCCTGGGTGGTTCCGCATAGACCGGCACGTCGGTGAGGAGTCCGTCGACCGCGGTGACCACACGGCGAGCGTTGTGCGCCAGGTTTCCGTCGGCGGAGTCGCGGACCGCCGTCTCCAGGGCGCGCAGATCCACGCCGTCGATGCGGTCGGCCCAGACCACCGCTGGCTCGATCGCACCCGCCCCGCCGCTGACCACCACGCTGAGCGGGAGGGGGCCGGTGCCCCGGGTGGTCGAGCCCTTCGACAGGCTCAGGAACCGACTTGTCGAGACCATTTCCGTCAGTCGAGGCAACTTCTCGTCACTGACCACGAAGCTCGCCACCAGGTCGGCGTACGTCGCCTGCCGATGCCCCTCGTGCGCCGTCACGGCCTCGGGCAGCGGGAGGTCGCCGGGTGGGAAGATCGCGGCATCGTCGACGAGCCCGCGGAACGGCGCGGGGAGGGCGGTTGACACGGCGCCGACCCTAACGCATCGTTGACGTAGGCGGACGTAGACGTCCGATAAACGAAATAGTCTCGACAAGCTCGACCACCCGACTCAGGAGCGGTCATGGCGCACTATCGACAGGTCGGCTCGGTGCCGGCCAAGCGGCACACCCAGTTCCGTGACGGCGGCGGAGAGCTGTACTACGAGGAGCTGATGGGCGAGGAGGGGTTCTCCTCCGACTCCGCGCTGCTCTACCACCGCGGCGTGCCCTCGGCGATCGTGGACAGCCAGGTCTGGGAGCTGCCGGACCTGGCCACCACTCCGAACCACCCCCTCAAGCCCAGGCACCTGAAGCTGCACTCGCTGTTCGAGGACACCGACGCAAAGGCACTCGACCTGGTGACGGGTCGTCGGTTGGTTCTCGGCAATGCCGATGTCCGGATCTCCTACGTCGTCGCCGCCGAGGCGTCGCCGTACTACCGCAACGCGACCGGTGACGAGTGCGTCTACGTCGAGGCGGGCACCGGGACCGTCGAGACCGTCTTCGGCGAGCTGGCCTTCCGGCCCGGCGACTACGTCGTCATCCCGCGCGCCACGACACACCGATGGCTGCCTGAGGGTGACCTGGTGCGCGCCTACGCCATCGATGCGAACTCGCACATCGCACCGCCCAAGAGGTACCTGTCTCGCTACGGGCAGTTCCTGGAGCACGCGCCTTATTGCGAGCGCGACCTCCACCCGCCAAGGGAACCCCTGCTCGTCGACGGGTCCGACATCGAGGTGCTGGTCAAGCATCGAGGCAACGGAGCCAGCGGTCTGGTTGGCAGCCGGATCACCTACGCGACGCATCCCTTCGACGTGGTCGGCTGGGACGGTTGCCTGTACCCCTACACGTTCAACGTCGAGGACTTCGAACCGATCACCGGCCGGGTGCACCAGCCGCCGCCGGTGCACCAGGTGTTCGAGGCGCACAACTTCGTGGTCTGCAACTTCGTGCCGCGCAAGGTCGACTACCACCCGTTGTCGGTGCCCGTCCCGTACTACCACTCGAACGTCGACAGCGACGAGGTGATGTTCTACGTCGGCGGGGACTACGAGGCGCGCAAGGGGTCGGGCATCAACATCGGGTCGATCTCGCTGCACCCTGGGGGACACGCACACGGCCCCCAGCCTTCGGCGATCGAGGCGTCGTTGGGCGCGGAGTACTTCGACGAGCTCGCCGTCATGGTCGACACGTTCCGGCCGCTCGAGCTCGGTGAGGGTGGCCTGGCCGTCGAGGACCCGGCGTACGCCTGGAGCTGGGCAGGCCGGGGTCCGGACCAGAGCGGTGGGGAAGACGGCGGGCCGGCCGTCTTCTCCAACTCCTGACCTGTGGCGACATTCGTCGCGCTGCTGCGCGCAGTCAACGTCGGCAAGCGGCAGTACAAGATGGCCGACCTGCGCGCGTGCCTGGCCGCCTCGGGCCTCGAGGACGTCGAGACCTACATCCAGACCGGCAACGTCCGCTTCCGCACGTCGATGCGCTCGGCCGCCAAGGTCGAGCAGCACGTGGAGAAGACGCTCGAGGACGGCTGCGGGTTCGCGGTGCCCTCGATCATCTTCACGCCCGCGCAGCTGCGGCAGGTGTACGACGAGGCGATGGCCGCTGCACCGCAGCACGGCGACGTTCGTGGCGACGTCCGCTACGTCTCGTTCTTCAAGGACGGTGACCAACCGGCCGGCGCCGCAGCCGAGCGGATCGCCGCCTGGGACCGGCCCGGTGAGGCGGGACTCGTGATCGGGCGGGCGGTGCACGTATGGATCGACGGCTCGATGCACGAGGCGAAGTTCTTCGGTGCCTTCGCCAAGGAGCTCTTCCCGGGGACCAACCGCAACCTCAAGGTGGTCGCCACGATCGCCGAGCGTTGGGGAGGGTGATCAGGTCGTGACGGAGACCGTCTGGGCGGGCGTGCGTCCAAGGTTGCGAACCGCGCGAGAGGACAGACTGAGCAAGCAGATGGCGGCGTAGGCAATACCACTGACCAGGAGCACGTCGCGATAGCCGAACGCCTCGCCCAGCGGACCATAGGCCAGCTGCCCGATCGGCATCGCGACGAACGAGCCGAGCGCGTCGTAGGAGTAGGCCCGAGAAAGCATGTCGTCATCGACGTTCTCCTGCATGGCCAGGCTCCAGCCGATGCTGAACACCTCGATTCCGGCTCCGGCCACGAACATCAGCACCATGAGAAGGATCAGCTCGGGCGCGACACCGAGGACCACGATCGGAACGCCCATCAGTGCGCAGCCGACCATGCCGAACAACAGCGGCCGCCGCAGTCTCACACGCAGCAGGATGAGGGTCATCGCCAGCAGTCCGGCGGACTCGGCAGAGAGCACCAAGCCCCAGCCCTGCTCGCCGATCGTCTCCTTGGCGACCGCAGGCCCGAGGGTGAACAAGGCACCCGCGTGGATCGCGTTGAGGAAGCCGAATGCCAGCACCACGACCCACAGCCAGGTGGTGCCGATGAAGAAGCTCCACCCTTCACGCAGATCCTGGAGGGTGCTGGACTCCTCGGTGCGCGGTCGCATGGGCGGGATCCTCACCGGTGTGAGCAACGCCGCCGCGATCAGCCAGGTCAGGGAGTTGACCGCCAACGCCCATCCCGGGCCGACGGTGACCACGAGCAAGGCGCTGACGGACGGGCCGATGATCGTCAGACTGCCCCGCGACAGGGACAGCAGCGCGTTGGCCTGCTGCAGCTGGTCGCGGCGCACGAGCTGAGGCACGAGGCTGTCCATGGCGGGGATGCCCATCGCGTCCGCGGTGCCGTTGACCGCCGCGAGCACGATGACCATCCACAGCTCGGCGCGGTCGGTGATGAACAGATAGGCCATCACCCCCTGGGTGAGTGCGGCCACCAGGTTGGACGTCTGCAGGATCAGCGCGCGAGGCAGCCGGTCGGCGATCACGCCGCCGAACAGCAAGAAGAGCACTACCGGGATCATGTGCGCGGCCAGGACCTGTCCGACCGCCGTGGCGTCGCCGATGCCGAGCACGGCGAACGCCAGTGCGACTCCGGCCATTCGCGTGCCGAGAGTGTCGACGAACCGGGAGGCGTAGTACCACGCAAAGTTTCGCTCTCGCAGCGGAGCGAACGACGCCTTCCAGGTCATCGCCGCCCTCCCTCCGCGTCGCGCTCGGGCTCGGCCATCTCGAACATCGCCGAGGTCATGTTGACGTGGATGGTGCCGGGGGTGCGAGGGGTTTTCGCCTCGGCGTGCACCAGGTACGACGCGTGCTCGACCAGCGTCATCGCCTGCGCCCAGACCTCGGGTGCCAGCCACACCTCGGCGTCTGTCGACGCTCCGGTGCTCCCGGGCCGTCGCAGTGCGAACCGACGGATCAACTCGTCGGCCAGGGCGCGGACGAACAACGCGCGGTCCCGGTCGCCGGGACGCGGTGTGTGCGGATCTTGCTGCTCCCAGGGGTGCCGGAAGCGTTTGGCGATCCCTCCCCGGATCTTCTCCTCGCCCGCCTCGACGACCAGTCCCGCACTCGCGAGGACGCGCACGTGGTAGGAGGCGTTGGCGTGGGTCAGGTCGAGCTCTCGGGCGATGTCCGCTGCGCTCAGTGAGGCGCCGGTGAGCAGGGACAGGATGCGCAGCCGGATCGGGTGCGCGGTAGCCCGCATGGCCGACACCTGGCCATCTGGCATCCGTCCTCCCTCGTCAACTACCCAACACTCATTGGGGACTTTTCCATCACCGGAGAATGACTGTCAAGCATCTCTTGGGTGGTTCGTGCTGAGCTCGGGCGCGGCTGAGGGACGTCGTACCGACGTTAGGTGACCGACCTGCGATTTGTCTTATACCCCTTGTGCGTGGTTTCGCCGCACTCCGCGAGGTG
>Ga0136622_10000824_pt1 | contig 12830 bp, 16 predicted proteins | sample AntDrymUQ4482106_2_FD_104803 | JGI IMG/M metagenome (GOLD analysis project Ga0136622, IMG submission 104803) | Polar desert sand microbial communities from Dry Valleys, Antarctica - metaG UQ448 (21.06) | ecosystem: Environmental > Terrestrial > Soil > Desert | place: Antarctica: Dry Valley...
ATAAGGAAGGGAGGCCCGGCATGATCGTACGCGAACTTTTTTCGGGCGTGGGCGTCGGATGATCGGCGGGTACGTGAGGACGAGGCCGGGCGTCTGGGCCAACGCCGAAGCCATCTGGTGGCCGGGCCGCGACGGGGCGGCCAAGAGGTAAGGGAGGGGCACGACGTGACGAACGCGCAGGGCACCGAAGCGACTCCGCTCGCAGGGGTCCCCGTGGGACGCGAGAGCCGCCAGGTGCGGCTCCTGGCGAAGCTTTTGGACGGCTTCGCCAACCCCATAAGGCTCTCGGCCCTCATGCTGCTGGCACGAGAAGGCGAGATGAGCGTGGGCGAGCTGGTGGAGGCCACGGGAGCCCCGCAGCCCCGGGTCTCCGTCCACCTCGGTTGCCTGGCCTGGTGCGGGTACGTGCGGGCCAGGCGCGAGGGCGGCAAGGCCTTCTACTCCATAGCGGACCAACGGGTGCTGGGCGTGCTGAGGCTCGCCGAGGGGATCCTGGCGGACAACATCGAGCACGTCGAGGCGTGCGACGTCACGAGGGGGTGTCGAGGATGAGGGTCGAGATCTTGTACTTCGACGGGTGTCCGACGTACGAGCGCGCGGAGCGGGCCGTGCGCGAGGCGCTGGCGGAACGGGGGATGGAAGCGCGGGTCGATCTGGTCGCGGTGAACACCGATCAGGACGCCGAGCGGCTGAAGTTCCCAGGCAGTCCGACACTCCGCGCGGACGGGGACGACCTGTTCCCGGTCCAGGACCGTGACGCGTGGGCGTTGGGGTGCAGGACGTACCTCACACCCGACGGCCTGAAGGGACATCCGACGTCCGATATGATCGGAGAAGCGCTGAGCAAGAAGGGAGACGCCGATGCCGAAGGACGCCTTTAGGGACGACGTGCTGAGGCTCGTAGAAGAAGGCGCGCAGCTCGTCGAGGTGTTGCCCCGCGAGGAGTACGAGGAGGGGCACCTCCCCGGGGCCGTCAACATCCCGCTCAAGGAGCTGGACCGGGAGAGCGCCGCCCGCCTGCGGCGGGAGGAGCCGGTGGTCGTCTACTGTTACGACTACCTCTGAGACATGAGCCTGCGGGCCGCGTGGCGGCTCGAAGGCATGGGTTTCGAGAGGATCTACGACTACGTGCCCGGCAAGGCGGACTGGTCGGCGAGCGGCCTCCCGACCGAGGGCACTCTGGCGGACGTCCCGACGGTCGGTGGCGCGGCCCGCAGGGACGTTCCGACCTGCGGCCCATCGGAGAAGGTCGCAGAGGCGCGCGAGCGCATGATAGCGACGCGCTGGGACCGGTGCGTGGTCGTGAACGGGGAGAGAGTCGTGCTCGGAGTGCTGCGCGAGAAGGATCTGGCGTTGTCTTACTCCGAGGCATCCGTCGAGAGCGCGATGAGGAACGGCCCCGCCACGTTCCGGCCGGACGAGCCGGTCGAGAAGGTGGCCAAGCGGATGCGCGAGCGCGGGGTGTCCTCCGTATTGGTGACCACGTCGGACGGCAAACTCGTGGGGATGCTCCGCCGCGAGGAGACTGAGTGGCCGGACCCCGCACGGGACTGACCTTCCCGTACCCTTCTTCTCCGGCCTCCGGGGATACGCAGACACGGTCGGCCCCGGCCTTGGTCCCGCCGGACCGCGCGCCGCCAGGCTCCGTTGCGCGGCTCGAGTGGCGAGGCGAGGACCGGCAGGGCTCTTCTAGAAGGGGAACAACTCCTGATGGATACTCTGTGGGGCCGTTTGGGACCCCTTGGGGCGCGTCCCTAGAGGCTCGCGTGGCCTTCTTGCCAATCCCGTTCCCGCCATGGGCGTTTGTGGGGCGGTCTGGTGGCGTCAGAGCTCGATCCTCGAGGTTTACGCGTCTGTGTGGTACGAAGCCCGAAACTCCGAGGACATCCGGACGGTCTCGGACACTCGAACGGTGGGTTGCTAGCGGCTGTACTCGTCAACGAACCTATCGTCTATGCGGTGCTTGAGCCACCAGGAGAGCCGTCCACGCCAGGAGAAGCGCCCGTAGACGGCGAGCCCTGTACCGTCGCCGAGGTTGAGCACGTAGAGGTAACGTCTCTGCGGCCTGTACTCGCCGAGCTTCAAGCCCTCCAGTGAAGCCTGGAGGTTCTGGAAGATCACGGGCCCCTGTCGGACGGCGAAGACGCCGAGCTTGGGGAGCGCTTTTCCGCGGAAGGACACGCAGTCTCCCCCGCCAAAGAGTCGACCATCGCCGGTGCTACGCAGGTGGCGGTCGAGCCGCAGGCCCCCGGTTTCGTCGGTTGGAAGCCCCGAGTCGCGGAACACGTTCGGGGGGACGGCTCCTGCGGCCAGCACCGGAAGGTCGCAGGGGATCTCATGTCCGTCGGAGGTCAGCGCCACGCCGTCGCAGAGGCGGGTAACTAGGGTGTTCGTAAGGACCCTTGCGCCCTTCTTTCTCAGGAGGGCTAGGATCTTCTTGCGCGCCCCTTTAGGGGCGTCCGGTAGCAGGGTGTCCTCCGCCTGGGCTATCGTGATCCCGCCCCGAATACCGAGCCGTTCGAGCAGCGCCAGCGCGTTGGCCGCCACCTCACAACCCGCCGCGCCGCCACCGACGACGAGCATCTCGGGCGTCTGGTCCTCGGACTGTGCCAGCAGGCGTTTCCTTATCTCCACGGTGTTTACGACGGGTTTGACCCCGACCGCGCCCGCCCCGTTCTCCTCTATGCCGGACCTGGCAACCTCGCTGCCCAGGCAGACGGAGGCCGCGTCGTAGGGGATATTTCGGCCGTCCGCCAGGACGAACTCTCTGTTCTTGGCCCGGATCTCCACTATCCGGCCCTCTACGAACCGGCCTCCCCCCTCCTCCACCAGCCGCCGGGTGTCTATGCGGTGGTCGTCGGGCGCGTAGACGCCGGAGATCACACCCGTCGCCATCCCCGAGTAGTACAGATGGGGAGAATGGTCGACGAGGGTGACGTCGAAGCCCCGCCGGACCAGCTCTTTCGTGCGCGCCAGGGAGTAGAGGTGCGCGTGGCCGCCCCCGGCGAGAACGATGTGTTTTTTCGGCATTCGCCTCCCCTCGTGCTTGAGAACAGGGACCAGGTGGCCGCCCGACCAAGAATATATACGAGGAGGGTCCGGGCCAAGCGTTCCCAGGCCTCCCTCGCGGGTCGGCGCCAGCGTATAGAATCCCTCGCGTGCGCACCTACTCCCACGCGGCGCTGGGCTGGGCCGTCGCCCGGCTCGCGAATCCCTCCGGCGGCCGCGAGGGGGTCTGGGCGGCGGCGGGCGGGGTCGTGCCGGACCTCCCGGCCGCGGCCGGGGCGGCCTGGATGGGGCTGCGGCGACACCGTCTCGGTCGGACCGCTTTCCGTGCAAGGGTGTGCTCGCGACGCCTCTTCGCCAGCCCCGACGCGGCCCTCCACTCGGCGCTGCCCGTCGGGGTCCTGGCCCTAGTCTCCCGGTCGCCCGGTCTGCGCGGGCCGTTGTCCGCGTTTTTGATGGGCTGGGCGGGGCACGTGCTCGCCGACGCGCTCACCCACGCGGATGATGCGCGTCCGGTCCTGTGGCCTGTCTCGGGTCGGCGCTTCCGAAGCCCGGTCTCCTACTGGGACCGCTCGCACCACGCCCGGGCCTTGACGGTTGTCGAGCACGGGGCGTTGATGCTCTTGGCGGCGTGGTCCACCTCGCGCCGGTTGCACCCTCACCCTTGCGGTGCGCAGGGGAGCTAGGCTTCCGGCATGGAGACCTACTCGCACGCGTTCTTTACCTGGGCTGTGTCCAAGCATGGTGTGAAGGCGGGACGGGCGGCGGGAATAGCCGCGGCCGCGGGGGCGGTCTTCCCCGATCTCCCCTCCTTCGCCGGCACCGCCTACTACGTGGGCACGGCTTACCTCCGGGAGGGATGGGACTCCATGCACTCCGAGGAGCTGCTGGAGGCGATCTACTTCAGCGGCCCGTTCGGGGGCACGGGGAGCGTACTGCACTCGGCCGTGCCGGTAGTGGCGCTGGTCGTCCTCTACCGGGTCCTCCGACTCGGGAGGAGCGACCGGCACCGAGTTCTGCTGTGGTTCCTTCTCGGCTGGCTCGGGCACACCGTCGTCGACTTCCTCACCCACGTGGACGACACCAGGCCGCTCTTCTGGCCGGTCTCGGACTGGAAGTGGTCCAGCCCCATCTCCTACTACAACCCCCTGTACTACGGCAGGGAGTTCTTCGCGGTAAGCCACGGGCTCATGCTGCTCACGATCGCGTGGCTGCTGCTCAAGAGGATCTCGGGCCGTCACAAGAAGCCGGAACCCCCCGTCGAGTAGCTTCTGCAGGCCTACTCCTCAAGCGGCCACAGGGACTCCGGGGGTAGAGAGACGGTAACATTCTGTCCCTCGCGCACCCCAGCATCGGGCGGGACGGCCACCCTGAGGCCGACGCCGTTCGCTTCGAGGGCGCAGTCTATCCTGGTGCCTAGGTAGACGACGCGGGTGATACGGGCGGGAAAGGAGTTCTCTCCGGGTCCGAGACGCGCGGCCTCGGGCCGGATCGCAAGCGTTACGCTCCCCGGCCCGGCGGCCCTCGCGAGGCTCAAGTTCCCGAGGGCGGTCTCGACCCTACCATCTCTCGCCCGGCCGGGGATAAAGTTGGTCGCGCCGAAGAAGGTGGCGATCCGGCGCGTTGCGGGCCGGTCGTAGAAGGCCTGGGGCTCGGCGTACATCTGGAGCTTCCCGTCAAAGAGGAGGGCGATACGGTCGGCGAGGACGACGGCCTCCTCCTGGTCGTGGGTGACGAAGACGGTGGTGTAGCCCCCCTGCTCCTGCACCTCCCGCACGAGCTCGCGCATCTCGCCGCGCAGCGAGGCGTCGAGCGCGCTCAGGGGCTCGTCCAGGAGCAGCAGGCGCGGCCCGGTGACGAGGGCGCGGGCCAGCGCCACCCGCTGCTGCTGACCGCCGGAGAGTTCCCCGGGGCGGCGGTCCGCGAAACCGTCCATGCGCACGCTCCGAAGGGCACCGTCCACCCGCTTCTCTATCCGGTCGCGCGGGACGCTTCGCATCCTGAGCCCGAAGCCGATGTTCTGGGCGACGCTCATGTGCGGGAAGAGCAGGGGCTTCTGGAAGACCATCGCGGCCCCGCGCCTCTCCGGCGGCACGTCGTTCATCCGGTCCCCGTCAACCAGGATCTCCCCGGATGTTGGGCGCAGGAGGCCGGCCACGATCTTGAGCGCCGTCGTCTTGCCGCATCCCGAGGGACCGAGAAACGCAACGAGCTCCCCAGGCTCGACCCCGACCGAGACGCCGGTGAGCGCAGGAGAAGAAGCTCCGCTGTAGCGGTGCGAGAGGTCCCTGAGCTCCAGGCCAGCGCTCACGAATCGCCCGCCGCGCGCGAGCTTCCGGTCTTCGAGCTTCGCCTATCCCACGGTCTGGTCATCGAAATCTACCTCGGCTTCCTCGATGGTTTCGTTCTCGACCAGCGGTATCTCTTTCCCCTGTCTCCGCCGCCGTAGCAGGGCCGCCACCAGGACGATCGCGATCACGATCCCGAAAACCGCCAGCAGGACCTGGACGTACTGCGGTGCCCTCTCCCCGAAAAACGAGTAGATGAACGTGGCCGGAGCCATCCCGATTATCGTGGCGATCATGAACCGCCAGAAACGCATGCTGGTGAGGCCGGCCGCGTAGGAGACGACGTCGAAGGAGACGACGGGCACGAGGCGCGCGACGAGCACGGCGTACGCGCCCCAGCGCAGAAACCAGCGGTCCGCCGCCCCGAGATGCGCCCGGCCGACGATGGCCTCGGCAGGCCCCCGTCCCAGAAACCGCGCTATAGAGAAGCTCACGGCCGCCGCCAACGACGCGCTCGCCAGGCTCAACATCCCGCCCCAGAAGACCCCGAACGCGAGGCCGTTGGCGAACGATAGGAGGAAGGCCGGGAGGGGGGCGACGAGGGCCTGCAGGACCATCAGCAGCGCCGAGACGATAGGCGCCCACGCCCCGAAGGAGAGGATGTAGTCCCTTAGCCCCGCGACGTCCCCGCGGCCCAGGATCTCCAGCGCCAGGTCCACCTCGCGCCTGAAACCCTCGGAAAAGAGGTACGCCAGGCCGAACGCGGCCAGGACCGTCAGACCCAACGCGAACCTGACCCACCTGACGGCCCGGGGACCGAGCGTCATCGGGCACCCGACAGGGCAAGGTCGCCAGCCACTACGGCAGCACCATCCCCGGAGCGCCGCTCAGACCGACCGCTTCCCCGAAGGTTCGCGCCCGCTGCTAAGATCGGGGGATGCTCGACGAGGAACTCCGGGAGGGTGCCAAACCCTTCTACATGCTGCCCGCCCGAATCCTGGCGAAGGGGGGCGTCACCGGCAACGTCCTCACGGTGTCTGGCCTCTGCGTAGGAGCGCTCTGCCTGGTGGCTGTAGCCCTCGGCCTCAACCTCCTGGCGCTCGTCCTCTGGCTCCTCAACCGGCTCCTGGACGGCCTCGACGGGGAGGTGGCCCGCCTGCGCAGCGAGAGCTCGGAGTTCGGTACGTTCGTGGACATCATGGCGGACTTCCTCGTCTACGGCGGCTTCCTCGTCGCCCTCGCCGTCCAGCACCAGGACGCCAGGCTGGCCCTGGTGGCGCTCTTCTTCGCCTACTACCTCAACGGCACGGCGTTTCTCGCCCTCTCCGGTATCCTTGAGCGGCTGAAGAGGGAGCGGCAGACGGATCGGGGGCTTCACTTCCGCCGCTCGCTGACGGAGGGGTTCGAGACCATCGTTGCGGGCGCACTCTTCCTCTTGCTGCCGGAGCACGTCTCCACCATAGCCTGGATCTTCGCCGGGATGGTCCTCTTCTCGGCGGCCCAACGGCTCCACGATGGATGGCGAATTTTGAATCAGGTCCGTTAGCCCACTCCTCGCCGCCATCTCCGGTCGTACGCTCACGAGACCTTACCAAGCCCCACAAATCCGTTGCCCCCGTCCCTCTCCGAGGATCTCAGGAAGTGGAGGGCAACCACGAGGGCCAGGACGGCCGGGAGAGCGAAGACTATCGCGAGCGACGACGTTATAACGGGGTCGTTTCCCGAGGCTGCGGAGAAGAGGAGCATCGGAAGGGTGACGACGTTGCCGCCCCCGATCAGGATCGTCAGGACGTACTGTCCCCAGGAGATCAGGAACGCGAACAGCCCGGCCACGGCAACGCCGGGGACGACCTCGGGCAAGGTCACGTGGACGAACGTCTGCCAGGGGTTCGCCCCGAGGGTGCGGGCGGCCTCCTCCGCCTCGCCGGTCCGCTCGGCGAAGATGCTCGTCATGATAATCGCGGTGTACGGCACCGTCGGCACGAGGTGCACCAGGAACACACCAAAGGCCGTGTCGGCGAGACCGAGCCTGATGAACGTGAGGTGGACGCCCATCGTAGAGGCGAGCGGCGGGACGAGTATCGGGAGGAGGACGAAGAAAATCACGGCCCCCTTGAACCGCCACTCGTAGCCGCCCAGGGCCATCCCCGCCGGCGTCCCGGCCGCCACCGAGGCGACCGCGACCGCCATCCCTATGAGGAGGCTGTTGAGCGTGGCACCGAGGACGCGCCCGCCCGGTTCCATGACGGAAGCGACCCCGCGTAAGGACCACTCCGTGGGCAGGAGGTCGGGGAAGCGCCACTCGCCGGCAAAGGCCTACAAAAAGAGCGGCACGAAAGGCAGGGCCACCAGCACCGTCACGACGAGGAGGCCCGCGTTGCTCCTTTTCTTACCCACGGCCAAGGTCCCTTGCGAGCCGGAGGTAGAGGGCGGCGAAGATCGCCGTGAACAGCGAGATCAGGACGTTAATGGCCATCGCCACCGGCCGGGCCGAGAGCTCTACGTCCTTGTACTCGTTGTAGGCCATGACCGGCAGTATCGTGGGGTAGGTCCTGCCCAGCAGGTACGGCACCTCGAAGGCGCCGAAGGTGAAGGCGAAGACGAGGAGGCTGGCTGCGACGATGCCGGGCGAGATGACCGGGAAGACCACGTACCAGAACCTCTGCCAGGTGTTCGCCCCGAGCGTGCGCGCGACGTCTTCGAGCTCCCCGGCCACGCCCCGCAGCGCGGCGAGCACGACCAGGGCGACGAACGGCACCTCCTTCCAGACGTAGGTCAGGATGATGCCGGCGGAGTAGCGGTCGTAGAGGAGCGCGGGGAACTCTCTGGGCTGCCCGATCAGGCCGAGGGCCGCGGCCAGGCGCGCCCCGAGGCCTGTCTGGGAGACGACGAGCGCGATTCCGACCGCCGCGAGGAGGTGGGGGATCGTGATCGGCAACTGGAACACGACGGCCGAAAGGCGACCGCTCGACCGCCTGAGGGTCATCGCCGCCAGCACGGCTAGCACCGTGGAGACGGCCGTCGACACCCCCGCGATGTAGACGGTCAGGAGAAACGAGTCGAGAAAGTCCCCGCCGGAGAGGACCTCGCGGTAGGCGTCGAGGCTTACGCGCGTCTGCCCGATGGCGGGCATGTAGCCTACGGACTGTACGACGGCCGAGACGAGTCCCCCGGCGAAGAGGATCCCGATGACCACCAGCGCCGGGGCGAGGAGCAGGGCTATCTTGAGTCGTCCGCCCAAACTACTCCTTCAGAACCTTCTCTTGCCAACCGTCCTCCAGCTGCAGGAGCCACTCGGAGCGGGCCTCGGGCACCCGGTTTTTCTGGAGCACGTCGGCGGGAAGTGCCGCTCTGCCCCCCGTCTCGGTCAGGGCACCGCGGGCGTCTGCGGGCAGCCGGTCCACGTCGAGGGTGGTCAGGTCTCCCCAGCCCTCGGGGTCCTGCTTGGCGATCTGGGCCTCCGGGCCCTGCAAGAAGTTGGCGACCACCTGCGCCCCGGCCTTGTTGGGCGAGTTGAACGGGACGGCGACGTAGTGGGTGTTGCTCAAGGTTCCACCCTCTAGCAGGTACGTGCGGGTGCTCTCTGGGAAGAGCCCCTTGTCGACCTGGCGCTGGGCGAGCTGCGGGTTGTAGCCCATGGAGAGGTGAACCTCACCGTTCTGGTAGAGTTCGTCTAGTTTGGCCGAGGACTCCGGGTAGGTCTCGCCTTCGCGCCACAGGTTCGGTTCGATCCCGTTCACAAACTCGTAGACCTCAGGAGAGTTCTCCGCGAAGACCGCCTCGTCGAAGGGCTTCTGGTACGCCTCCGGCCCGCCCGCCAGGTCGTAGAGCGCCTGCTCGATAAAGGCGTTGCCGGTGAAGTCCGGCGGGGCCGGGTAAGTGAAGCGCCCGGGATTTTCCTCCGTCCACTCCTGCAGCTCTTCCATGTTCTTCGGCGGGTCCTCGACCTTCGCGGAATCGTAGATCATGACGAACTGCGCCCTGCCCCAGGGGGCCTCGCGGCCCTCGACCGGCAGGCCGAAATCACGGTTTATGGAGGGGCTCTCCCAGTCTATGTACCTCGCGTTCGGGAGCCGCTCGGCCCAGGGCCCGAACCAGAGGTTGGCCTCCGCGCCGGTGGCGAAGTTCTCGCCGTTGATCCAGACCAGGTCTATCGTCCCCTCCTACTTGCCGGCGGCCTTCTCGTTGACGAGCTTGTTCACCGCGTCGGCGGTGTCCGTCAGCGGGACCCGGTTCAGCTTGATGCTGTACTCTTTCTTCAGACGCGGGGTCACGTAGTCGTCCACGTAGGCGTTGATGGCGTCGTCCCCACCGTAGAGGTGGAAGTTCACGGTGGTACCGCGGGCCTCCTTCCTGAGGTCCGCGAAAGCACGGCCCTCACCCGGGGCGCCCGCGTCGCCGTCCCCCGCGCCACCGCAGGCGGCCAGCAGCGACGCCGCGGCCAGTAAAAACATCACCAGGACTATAGATCTCAAAACGGACGCTCCTCGTCTTCGGACTCACACATCTTCGGGCCCCGGTCGGGTACGAGGTGGGACGTGGCGCGGATCAGAACGCCGGATGGAATACTATGCTCCACCCCTCCTCCTCAACCATCCTGGGATCAGGGAGACGACGACGAAGAAGACCGCCGCCACGCCCAGGTAGACGAAGGTCCTCCCGAGGTCATCCCTCGCGCTCGCCAGCGAGCCGCCGGCGAACGTGTACACGACCGTCCCGGGCACGATGCACAGGGCGGTAAGTACCACGTACGTGCCGCCCCCTATTCCGGTCGGGCCGTAGGCGTAGTTTTGCAGGTTGAAAGGGAAGATGGGCACCAGGCGCGTGATCAGCAACATCCTCCAGCCGTGTTTCTCCACGCCATCGTCGAGCTTCCTGACCCGCTCGTTCTCCGCGGTCCACCCCTCCACGAGCCCGCGGGCGGCGTACCTGCCGATAAAGAAAGCCAGCGTTGCCCCGACCGTAGCTCCAGCGACCGTCCACACGGTCCCCCACACCGGCCCGAAGACCAGCCCCGCGAGCAGCGACAGCGGCGCCCCCGGCAGGAAAGCCACGGTCGCCACGACGTAGAGGGCGATGAAGACGACCGGGGCGATAGCGCCGAAGCCGTCTATCCAGTTCTTCAATCGGTCCAGGCTTTCGAGACCGATAAGCCCGGTCAGCCCCGTAACGCGTGCCACTAGGAGGGCCAGGAGCAAGGCCGATCCTACGAAGGCGATTCTGACCAGGGTCCTCCGGCTGATGCGCCCTCCAGGGGCTCCGGGTTTCCGCTGCGGCTCGCTTCCGGCCCGCGGCCTCTCGCGCCGCCGGGTCACGAACGCCTCAGCAGGCGGCGGGCTCCGAAGAAGACGGAGAGAGCCCTGCGGGTACGGTCGTTGAAGAGCCTCTCGCGGTAGTAGTTGTCCGCGGCCCGCTGGTTGGCCTGGGAGAGCGTCGGGTAGACGTGGATCGTGGTGGAGAGCGCCTGCACGGGGATGTCCTTCTGCATGGCGAGGACTATCTCGTGGATCAGGTTCCCCGCGTCGGGACCTACGATGTGGCCGCCGAGTATCCTGCCGCGCTTGCCGGACACTATCTTGACGAACCCCGTCGTCTCCCCGTCTGCCATCGCCCGGTCCACGTCCGCGAACGGCTGGCGGAAGACCTCGACCCGGTCGTGCTCCCGCCGGGCCTGCTCCTCCGTGAGACCGACCCTGGCGACCTCGGGATCGGTGAAGGTCGTCCAGGGAACGACGCGGTAGTCCGCCTTGGACTTGACGGGAAAGAGGGCGTTCCTGAGCGCGGTGCGCCCCTGGTACTCCGCCACGTGGGTGAACAGGTACTTGCCGGTGATGTCCCCGGCGGCGTAGACGTTCGGGGCGGTGGTCTTGAGGTGTTCGTCTACCACGAGGCCCCACCCTTCGAGCCCGATCCCCGCGTTTTCCAGGGCCAGGCTGCCGACCGTTGGGGCGCGGCCGGCGGCTACCAGGATCTCCGCCCCCCGCGCCTCCACCTTCTCCCCCTGTCCGTTGACCGCCGTGACGACCTTCTCGCCATTCTCCAGGCGAACCTCCTCAGCCCTGTACCCGCCGCGGAAGTCCACGCCGCCGGAGACGAGGACGTCCTTCAGGACCTCGCCCACCTCCGGGTCCTCCTTCGGCAGCGGGAGCGGGGACGACGAGAGCATGGTCACACTCGAACCGAATCGGGAGAAGATCTGGGCGAACTCGCACCCTATCGGTCCCGAACCTATAACTATGAGGGACCGTGGCAGCCTCTCCAGCTCCAGGGCCCCGACGTTCGTCAGGTAGCCGGCCTCTTCGAGCCCCTCGACGGGCGGCGCGGTCGGGTGCGAGCCGGTCGCGACTATGACGCTCGCGGCCTTGAGGGTGCGGCCGTCTATAGACAAGAGGTCGGGCGCCTCGAAGCGGGCCTCGTCCTCGAAGACGTCCACGCCCAACTCCCTGAACCTAGCCGGGCTGTCGTGCTCGCCGGCCCGCTCTATGACACGCCTCATGCGAGCCATCACGGCGGGGAAGTCCACCTCGGAGTCGGTGCCCCTGACGCCGTACTCTTCCGAGTGCCTGACCAGGTGCGCAACGCGGGCGCTCTTTACGAGGGCCTTGGTCGGCACGCACCCGCGGTACAGGCAGTCGCCGCCCAGCTTGTCCCGCTCGACGAGGGCCACCCTGGCCCCGAGGGACGCCGCCCCGGCGGCTGAGACCAACCCCGCCGTTCCGCCCCCTATCGCGACCAGATCGTATCTCTTCGTCATGCAAGCCTTTCTTTTGGCACACGGTCCGCTCCGGTGGGCGACGCGCGTGCGCCGCCCCTCCCCGTACGTAGACGCCTGACGCCCCGGATTTCTTACTTGCCCCAAAAGAGAACGCGGTCCGGACTATCAGGACCTTCGCGACGCGGTATGGAGGCGGTCCGGTATGTAGAATGTTCTCCCATGTTCTGCACGCCGGGTACCGAAGATTTCTTGTGAGGAGGCGCACCAACGAGGAGTGGCTCGCGGGGCTGCGGGGGCCGGACCGGGACAGGGTGATAGCGGACCTGCGGGCTGTGATCGTGCGCGGTCTCAAGGTAACCTTCGCCGGACGCGTGCGCGGTCTGGACGAGACGGCCGAGGACCTGGCGCAGGACGTCCTGATCCGGGTCATGGGCAACCTGGACTCCTTCAGGGGCGAGAGCCGCTTCACCACATGGGCGCAGAGGATCGCCGTCCGGGTAGCCTACACGGAACTGAGACGCCGACGCTGGCGCGATGTTTCGTTGCATGAGGTCGTAGAGCGTCACGAGGGCGGCCGGCAGCCCGACGCGCTCGCCGACCGGGGGCCGTCGCCCGAGCGGGAGACGTCGAGGAAGATGATGGCCGAGACCCTGCGGGGCTTTATCGTGGAGGAGCTTACCGAGAGGCAGCGGGGGGCGATGGTCGCGGTGATGTTCGAGGGGATGCCGCTGGAGGAGGCGGCCCGGCGCATGCAGACGAACCGCAACGCCCTCTACAAGCTGTTGCACGACGCCCGCAAGAAGCTGAAGCGGCGGATAGAG
>Ga0136622_10000825_pt1 | contig 12829 bp, 13 predicted proteins | sample AntDrymUQ4482106_2_FD_104803 | JGI IMG/M metagenome (GOLD analysis project Ga0136622, IMG submission 104803) | Polar desert sand microbial communities from Dry Valleys, Antarctica - metaG UQ448 (21.06) | ecosystem: Environmental > Terrestrial > Soil > Desert | place: Antarctica: Dry Valley...
ACCCCGCCCGGCTTGACCAGGAGACGGTCCTGTGGCGGGTCACGTGCGACCGCTGCACATCAACCACCAATTCGAGCAGCGAGGCGAGGCCCGGGGGAATGCCTCGTGGTCGGCGTACGACAGGCGTCAGACCACAGCAGCCTCAGGGGCTGGCCTGGGCGCCTTTGGGCTCCCACTCGCTCACGAAAACTCTCCAGCCCGCGTTGCGAGCGCGGCAGACCCGCCTGATCTGCTCGGTCCGCATGGTGACCTCCACCCGGGGGACCACCAGCAGCAAGGAGGGCCCCGCCCCCGCCAGGGCCACGGCAAGGCCGGCGGCACGTAGCTCCCCGTGCACCGCTGCGGTTTCCGGCATAAGAGCCAAGCGGTGAGGCTCGTGGAGCCGGTCGCTCATCCCCTCCGCCAACACCTCCGTTCCCGCTCCGCTCATCAGCGCGCCGATGAGCAAACCGGCCCTCGCTGCGGTGTGCTGGGCGTCCGAAAATCGCACCTGGTCGGGCAGCACGCGACGCGATTCTCCAGTGGGAAAACCCTCCCGGGGCACGGCCAGAACGGGGATCAAGCGACGGCTGACCTCCGTTCGGTAATGGCTGAGGGTTCCGCCCGCGCTCCTATAGCACACCACGAGCCCGCCCACCAGTGCGGCGAGCACATTGTCAGGATGGCCCTCGATTTCGGTGGCGAGCTGAACCATGTCCGCCTGGGGAATGTTGCGACCGGTCAAAGCCCGGGCCGCCGCAAGACCCCCCACCACCGCGGCTGCCGACGAACCCAGACCCGAAGCCAGCGGAATGGGGTTACGAACGCGCAGGGCGTAGCCTGCCGGGCGGCGGGCGACCCGGTCGAAGAACTCGTTCATCGACCGGATCACGAGGTTGGTCTCGTCGGTAGGAAGGTGGTCCGCCCCTTCGCCCTCGATCCCGATGTCGATCGTGTCGCGCCTCGTTTCGAGGTCGATCTCGAGGTGCATGTCGAGAGCGACACCGAAGGCGTCGAAGCCTGGGCCGAGATTGGCCACCGTGGCCGGAACGCGGACGCTGACAGTGGCCGGCATCGACTATCTAAGGGAGTCCCGCAGAGGGCCGACATCGACGCCTCCGACGCTCCCGACCGAGAAAGCGGCAAACAGGCCGACTAGGGCAAGGGTGGCGACGAGGGCAAGCGCTATCCCGACCCAACCGAGGATTTGGCCCGCAACTGCCAGGCCTCGTCCCGTCTGCAGGCCGCCGGAACCATCAATCTGTCGCTTTCCGCGCCCGGCGAAGACGATCGCGAGGAGGGACGGGATAAACGGTATGAAGGGGAAGACGACGCCGAGGATGCCGCACACCAGTGAGGCAACGGCGAACCCGTTTGTGTCCGCTGGGGGCGCGTACTGGAGCTGGTGGCTCTGAGGTGGCTGAACCTGCTGTTCTGTCATGGCTCGATCAATCTCTCATGCGGTGGGGCGCGCCGGGCGCGCTGATGGCCGCAACTCGCGCTCGTAAGTGCAGAACGGCATCCGGTGACACAACTCGTGCGCTTCACGCCAGCTCGAGGTGCTCGAGGATGGGCTCGATCGCGGCTGGAACGCGGCGCGGTCGCGGAGCCCCGGCGAGGGCCCATTCGGGATCCTTGAGACCGTGTCCGGTGAGTATGCACACGACGCGACAGCCGGGAACCACGAGGCCCTCGGATGCGAGCTGGCGAAGACCTGCAACCGAGGCCGCAGAGGCGAGCTCGACGTAGATGCCCTCCGCCGCCAGCGAACGATAGGCCTCGAGGATCTCCTTGTCCCGCACCGATCGAATCTGGCCCTTCGAAGCGTCCGCCGCTTCCACCGCCCCACCCCAGGATGCCGGATTCCCGATGCGGATCGCGGTCGCCACCGTGCGAGGGTCTTCGACGCGATGGCCTCGCACTATTGGATTGGCGCCTTCGGCCTGGAATCCGAACATCCGGGGCAGAAAGTCGCACCATCCCTTGGCCGCAGCCTCCCGGTAGCCGCGCCAGTAGGCCGTGATGTTCCCGGCGTTGCCCACAGGCATGACATGGAGATCGGGTGCCGAGCCGAGTGCTTCGACGACCTCGTAGGCAGCCGTCTTCTGACCCTCAACTCGGAATCCGTTTATGGAGTTGACGAGGGTCACAGGTCGGGACTGCGCCATCTCCTTTGTCAGCGTAAGCGCGTGGTCGAAGTTGCCCTCTATCTCGACCACGCGCGCGCCGTGTGCCAGCGCTTGAGCCAGCTTTCCCAGGGCGACATTTCCTTCGGGGATCAGCACCGCACAGATAAGCCCGGCGCGCGCGGCATAGGCAGCGGCCGAGGCACTGGTATTGCCGGTGGAGGCGCACACCACGGCCTTGGAGCCTTCTTCGAGAGCCTTCGAGATCGCCAGCGTCATGCCGCGGTCCTTGAACGAGCCGGTGGGGTTCAGACCTTCGTACTTTAGCCAAACCCCGGCCCCCACCTCCTGGGAGAGCCGCTCTGAGAAGATAAGTGGCGTATCCCCCTCGTCAAGGGTGACTATGGGTGTCTTCTCGGTCACGGGAAGATGCTCGAAGTAACGGCGGATGACACCTCTGCGGCCGGCGACCGCAAGAGCGCCCGAGTTTGGGCTCATCCTTCGGCCGTACCGATCACTCGCATCTTGGAGGTAACCGCTTTGACCGACGGAAGTGCCTCCAGCTCACAGAAGATCTCAGCATGTCGGCCCTCGCTTCCTGAATGCGTAATCAAGAGGAGCGTGGCTTCGTCCCCGAAACCCTCCTGACGCACGCTCGATATGGAGATGGTGTGTCGGGCAAAGACGCCGGCAACTGCGGCCAGCACTCCCGGCTGATCCAACACCGACAAGACCACGTAATAACGCATCCGCACCTCCCCAGGCGGGCGGATGCTTGCATCCGAGTGGTAGCAGGTACAGCCGACGCTGCGCGCACCGGTGAGCATGTTTCTGGCGACTTCAACGATGTCGCCGACGACCGCCGACGCCGTCGGATCCCCACCCGCGCCGCGTCCCAGGAACATGAGCTCTCCCGCATGCTCACCCTCGACGAATACGGCATTGAAGACATCTCGCACGGACGCCAGGGGATGGGTCTTTGGGACCATTGCGGGATGGACGCGCGCGCTGATGCGGCCTCCTTCCTGTTCCGCCACCGCGAGCAGCTTTATCTCATAGCCAAGTTCGTGAGCCGCTTGCATATCGGTTACTGAGATTTGGGTGATCCCTTCCCTCATTACGTCTCCCGCAACGACGCGCGCGTTGAACGCAATGGAGGCGAGAATGGCAAGCTTCGAGGCGGCATCGTAGCCTTCGACGTCCGCGCTTGGATCAAGCTCGGTGTAGCCGAGGGCTCCGGCCTCGCCCAGAGCTTCGGCGAACGTCTCCCCGGTTTCCGACATCCTGGTCAAGATGTAGTTGGTGGTCCCGTTGACGATCCCCAGCACGCGCTGAACCCGGTCGCCGGCGAGCGATTCCTTCATGGGCCGGATGATGGGTATGCCTCCCGCAACCGATGCCTCGAACAGGAGGTCGACGCCCGCGGTCTCGGCGGCGCCCAGCACCTCCTTGCCCAGCGTCGCCAGCAGCTCCTTGTTGGCCGTCACGATGTGCTTCTTGTTCCGAGCCGCCGCGATAAGAAGGGCACGTGCGGGCTCGATGCCACCAATGACCTCTACGACGATGTCGATAGCAGGATCGGTTACGAGCGCATGAGCGTCCGTGGTAAGCGTTCCGGCTGGAAGGGCCACCGCACGAGGCTTGGTGACGTCGCGGACGGCGACGCGGGTCAGCTCGATGGGAGACCCGGCGCGACGGGCAAGCTCATCAGCGTGCTTGAGCAGGATCCGGGCCGTGGCCGCTCCCACGATCCCGCATCCGAGCAATCCGACGCGGATGGGCGTTGTCACGGGGCGATTCTGCCACCTCGGTCGATTCCGCGAGGCGACTCGAACAGGTCCACGGGCGCATCGCAGACCGATCTTCTCCACCTCAGCAGCGCTCAGCGCTCCTTAACACGGACAAAGTCGCCGACGCTAGCAACTCACCGTTACGCCCACGAGGAGATGTCCCTCAGGATCCGAGCGGTGGCGGGAAGATGCCTGAAATCATTCGGGCGTGCGCGAGGGGGGAAGCTTCACAAGTTCGCCTTCGAGCACCAGGTCGCAACGGCCCCCGACCATCACCGAAGCCCTTTTTGCTTGCACCCAGAGCCGGGACGGGCGCCCGATCTCGCGCCCTTGGGAGATCTCGAAATCGATATCCCCGATGCGGGCTGCGAGATAGATCCCAAGCTCGGCCGCGGCCGAGCCCGTCGCAGGGTCTTCTGAAATACCGACGCCTGGGAAAAACCCACGCGCTCGAATCCGCCCGGCGCCCGCGGCCGTGAAGCAGTACGCACCGACACTCGACACCGGTGCTAAGAGATCGGCCCTGACCGAGCACGCCGCGAGCGAGCGCAGGTCGCGAACCGGAATCATCAGGTGACCCATACCCACATCGGCTACCGCGGGCCCGAGGCGGCCCGACCGACCCAGCTCGCGAGCTTCCAGCCCGATCTCGGCCGGATCGAGGGAGAGAGCCTCAGCGAGAGTGCCGCCGGCTTTCTCGTCCGAGCTCTCGAGATCATCGTGAGAGCGGCCCGGGCGTTCGAACCACCACCTATCGTTTCTGTGCGTCACCTTGGTCTGGCCCACCGAAGTGCGCTGAGTCAAGTGCTCGCCGGTCACTCGTCCGAGGTGTGCCAGGCAGAAGGCCGTCCCGATGGTGGGGTGACCCGCAAACGACAGTTCCTCCGCAGGAGTAAAAATTCGCATGTCATACGAGTCCACGCTCGCGCGAGTCACGAAGGTGGTCTCCGATAGATTCATCTCCGAAGCGATCATCTGCATCTGAGCAGCGTCAAGGTGGTCCGCCCCCGGGAACACCGCTAGTGGATTCCCCGAATAGGGCCCGGAGCCAAAGACGTCGAGTTGATAAAATTTCACGTCACATGCTCTCGGGTGCCGACACGAGAAGGAGTCCCAACCCGTCTGCGATGACTCTCTTGGTGGCCAGGCACAGAGTGAGCCGCGCCTGCGACAACGCGCGCTCTTCGGAGATGACTCTGCAGTCCCGGTAGTAGGCGCTAAAGCTTGACGCCAGCTCCTCCAGATAACGGGTCAACCTCTGCGGAGCACGAGCCTGAGCCGCTAGCAGCACCGTTTCCTCGTACGATGACAGCTTACGCATTAGCTGTTCTTCACTCGGATGTCCCACGGGATCGAGCGGCGATGTCCCAGTCAAGAAACCCTGCTCGGCCGCCTTCTTGAGGATCGAGCAGATTCGAGCATGCGCATACTGCACGTAATAGACGGGATTGTCGGGCCCCTCCTGCTTCGCTAGCTCTATGTCGAACTCAAGCGGCGCGTCCATCGAGCGTGTCAGAAACGTGTAGCGAGCGGCATCCGAGCCGACCTCGTCCACTAGCTCGTCCAGCGCTACTACCTCCCCTGCTCTTTTCGACGCCTTGACCGTTACCCCCTCGCGCAACAGCGAGACATTCTGTATCAGACGGATCTCCACCTGCTCCTTGATCAGTCCCAGAGCCTGAGTGGCCGCCATCATCCGGGGAACGGTCCCGTGGTGGTCTGCCCCCCACAAGTAGATGAGGTGGTCGTAACCCCGCCCCGCCTTATCGATCAGGTATGCGATGTCGGCAGTCAGATAGGTGGTGGCACCATTTGAGCGCACGACGACTCTGTCCTTGTCGTCGCCGAATTGAGACGACCGGAACCATAGAGCCTTGTCTCTCTCCTCTATGAATCCACCATCACGCAATCTCTCAATCACCGCGGACACCGCACCCGAGTCGTGCATCTTTCTCTCGGAGAACCACACATCGAAGCGCGATCCGAAACGCTCGAGAGATGCCTTCATCGAATCGAGCATCCGCTGCAGGGCGAGATCGCCCAGCGTTTTTTCTCGTTCTGCAGACGGTGACTGGACGAGGCCATCTCCGATCTCGTTGGCGATCTGCTCGGCAACCTCAATCAGATAGTCGCCCTGATAGCCGTCCTCCGGTAGCTCCGCCATGACTCGGAAGTGCTGCAAGTAGCGAGCCGCCACAGATTGTGCGAACAGATCGAGTTGGCGTCCCGCGTCGTTGATGAGGAACTCGCGCGTGACTTTGTGGCCGGTCGCCTCCAACAATCCTGCGAGAGCATCTCCCACCGCCGCGTGACGCCCACTTACGACGTTCATGGGGCCGGTCGGGTTGGCCGACACGTACTCCAGATTGACGTGGCGCCCGCTTCCCTCGCTCGAGCGGCCGAAGCCGGAGGCAGGATCGGCCGCTCGCTGCACAACGTCATGGAGCCACTTCGAGGAGAGATGGAAGTTGAGGAATCCGGGGCCGGCCACTTCGACTCTCTCGACAAGATCTGACGGCGGAAGCCGCTCGACGAGCGCCGCGGCCACGGCCCTGGGATTGGCGCCGCCTCGAGCGACAACCAGGGCGATGCTCGTGGCCCAGTCGCCGTGCTCTGCTCTTTTGGGCCGCTCGAAGTGGGGGCCGGGAAAAGACTCCGACGATAGGGCCCCATCCGCCACAGCGGCCTTGAAGGCGACCTCGACCAGGCCCGCTAGAGCGTCGGTGACCATAGAGGGAGCCTAAGGGTCAGCGTACGAGCTGCTCGATGACCTCGAGTAGCTCGGTGGGATCGAACGGTTTGGTGATATAGCTGGCGACCCCCTGCTCGCGGCCCCTCTCTATATCCGAGGCCTGCGCCTTGGCGGAGAGGAAGAGAACCGGGGTATCGCCGGTGGTTTCTCCCACCTTGAGCTTCTCCATCGTCTGATAGCCGTCCAGCCTCGGCATCATGATGTCGAGAATGATGAGGTCGGGATCCTCGGCATTGGCGACCTCGATCGCCTCCTCGCCGTGATGGGCGAGCAGAACATCATAACCCTCTAGTTCAAGGTTAACCTGAAGAAGGCGAAGGATGACGGGGTCATCGTCGCAAATGAGCACTCTCTTTTTGTCGGACATGTCCCGACCTTACTAGTACAGGCCTTGTCTTGTCGGTCACCTCAGCGTGATGCAATACAGTTTTCTTGCCCGAGCCCCCGTAGCTCAGGGGATAGAGCACACGCCTCCGGAGCGTGGGGCGCAGGTTCGAATCCTGCCGGGGGCACAGACGAAAAAGGGTGCTGCTCCCGGTCCTGGTCCACGTCCAGGAGCGGCAGAGCGCCGACGAGGGATTCGGCCTGCTCCGGGGGACTGGGAGTTGCGCCATCTCCTTCTGGGCGGCCTCCAGGGCCCGCTGTTCCTTCGTCACAGCTCCCCAGCTTGTCGACCCCCTGCCGCAATCCCTCATCTCCGCCGACCAGCCTCGAGAGCGGCGGGCGTGACAAGATGGCACGCGAGCGGGAGGAGGAGTCAGTGACGCAGCGGGCCAGTCGGGCGTTCGATTGGGGCACAGAGGAGTGGGAGAAGGCGGGCGACGGGCTCTCGACCTGGCCATCACGGTCTCGACGGGCTGGGAAGGACGCGCGCCGGCGCCGATAGCGTCCCCCGAAGAAGTGCGTCGCCGCTTTCAGGAGCCCTTGCCTCTAACCGGCGTCCCCTTCGAGGAGGTCGCCGAGCGGCTGGAGGCCGCCGCGGAGCTCTCGACCTACATCGGACATCCCCGATGGCTCGCCTACATCACCTCGAGCCCCGCGCCGGTGGGCGTGCTCGCCGACCTCGTGGTTTCAGCCGTGAACCCGAACCTCGGCCTGTGGCGCGGGGGTCCGGCCGGGACGGCGATCGAACTCCAGTCGATCGACTGGCTGAAGGAATTGCTCGGCTACCCACCTGAGGCGGAGGGCGTCTACTCGAGCGGGGGGCAGTTCGCCAACGTCCTTGCGCTCGCCGTGATGCGCGACCGAATGGCCGGGTGGGATGTCCGCACGGCCGGCACGAACGCCGGGCCGCACCTCCGTCTATATGTGAGCGAGGAGCTCCATTACTGCCACCAGCAGGCCGCCGAGCTGCTCGGGATGGGGCGGGAAGCTCTGCGGCTAGTCCCCACCGACGAGGCCTACCGGATGCGGCTCAACGCCCTCCAGGAAATGATCGCCGCGGACCGAGCGACCGGCGATAAGCCGATCGGCGTGATCGCGTCGGCGGGGACCATCGGCACTGGAGCCGTCGACCCGATCCCGGCGCTGCGCGAGCTCACCCGCGCCGAGGGGTTGTGGCTCCACGTCGACGGCGCCTATGGGGCATTCGCCGCGATCGCCCCGAGCGCGCCCCCGGAGCTCCGCGCCATGGCCGAGGCCGACTCGATCGCTTGCGACCCGCACAAGTGGCTCTTTGCTCCGATCGACGCTGGGGTCACGCTCGTGCGCGAGCAACAGTTCACACCTTTGCGCGCCTATTCCAAACCACTTGCTGGCCCGCCGCTGAGAGAGGCCTTCTACGGCTAGCCAAGTAACTTGATGGGCCGACAAGCACTAGAGGTTGCGACCACCCCCACGACCAGAGCACTCCTACCCGGTGGCAATCGAGTCAGCCAAATATGATATCCGTAAGGCGATGAAAGCGACAATCCTGGTCGTCGACCACGACGAGAGATCGTTGGAGATCCTCCAGCGAGACATGACGAGGAGATATGGCGTCGACTACGACGTGCTCTCGGCGAGCTCGTCGCTAGAAGCGGTGCGATTGCAGGAACGATTGGCGAGCGAGAAGCGGACCATAGCCCTAGCCATTGCCTATCAATGGATGCCTGAGATGACAGGGATCGACCTTCTCAGTCAGTCCCGCGATCACCATCCCGGGGCAATGAGAGCCTTGGTGATCGACGTCGGAGACCTAGGTGCGGAACAGCCCATCGTCAGGGCCTTGACCCTGAACCATATCGATTACTACTTTGGCAAGCCGTGGGCATCGCCGGAAGAGGAGCTCTACCCGACTACCGGAGAAGCACTTCGGGTGTGGTCCAGCACCCACCTACCTCGGATGGAGAAGATCAAGTTCATCGGTGAGCCGAAATCGGCGCTCATAAGCTCTCTGGTCCGAGGGGCCGAGCTCAACAACGTCGCCACCGGCGTCTACCCGCCCGACTCACCCGGTGCAACAGATATCATGCGGGAGCACCGGTTGACGCTTGACGACCTACCCGCAGCCGTTCTCTACGACGGCCGGGTCATCCGTGACCTGTCCGTCATGAAGATCGCACGCGCTTTGGGCGGACGCGATCTCCCACCGCAGGACTCCCCTTATGACGTCACCATCGTGGGCGCGGGACCGGCAGGGCTCGCAGCCGCAGTGTACGCGGCGGCCGAGGGCCTCCGCGTGCTGGTCCTCGAGTCTCTGGCCGTGGGAGGCCAGGCAGGGAGGAGTGCGATGATCCGTAACTACCTGGGGTTTCCATGGGGTATCAGCGGAAGAGATCTTGCTGAAAGGGCATCGCGACAGGCGCAACAGTTCGGAGCTTACGTGGCCTTTACCGCTCCGGTCGCGGAACTGCGGAGTGATGGTGGCGAAAACGCTGTGGTCCTGGCGGACGGTCGGGAGGTTCACAGCCATACGGTGATCATTGCAACAGGAGTTTCCTATCGACAACTCGAGGCCCCAGGCATCGACCGACTCGTAGGCAGCGGCGTCTTCTATGGGGCCGGCATATCGGAAGCTCGAGTGTTGGGAAAAGTCAACGCATGCGTCGTGGGGGCGGGCAACTCAGCAGGCCAACTGGCCATCTTTCTTTCTCAGATCGGAGCCAGCGTGACCCTCTTGGTGCGAGGTCCTTCTCTCTCGAAAAACATGTCGGATTACTTGGTCAAGGAGATCGAGGCCAACGAGCGCGTCCGCGTGCTCCTCAGCAGCCAGGTCGCCGAGGTAACGGGAGAGCACGCCCTCGAAGCGATGACGGTCCTCGACGGCTCCACGGGGAAGACGCAGGAGGTGGCGACCGATGCCCTTTTCGTGATGATCGGGGCGCAACCCCACACTGATTGGTTGGGGTCTTCCGTCGCCCGAGACAACCGTGGGTTCGTGCTCACGGGCGCCGATCTCTTGGCCGATGAGAGTTCGCGGGAACAGTGGCCGCTCGCCCGCCTTCCGCTACTGCTCGAGACCAACATGCCGGGCGTGTTCGCTGCCGGCGACGTCCGCCACGGCTCGATCAAGCGGGTCGCCGGAGCTGTCGGAGAAGGAGCGGCGTCGATCTTGCTGATCAGCCAGTACTTGCGAGAGTCTGAAGCCTAGGACTGAGTCTCTTCGGCGGCAAGAGCGATGAACTCCAGCTGGATATTGTCCGGGTCCCGGAAGACGAGAACCGACCCGTAAGGTTCGTCGGCTATAGGCGATTGCGTCAGCGGACTCGCCGCCTCCGCATAAGGCACCACGCCGAGAGCAGCGAGGTGGTCCCGCCAGCGCTCCAGCTCTGCCCGGCTCGCGACCATGAAACCCGCATGATCCAATCCCGTCCGCATCTCGGAGAATCGTTCCGGCTGGTTGGCGTCGTGGCGATGAAGAACGATCATGAGGGTCAAATCCTGGTCGGCCAACAAAACCCCGATGCCACCCGGATGTGGCACCTCCATCAACGGAGACACATCAAAAACCTCTTGATACCAAGCCAAACTCGCATCGAGATCGGTCACTGTTAGCGCGAGATGGTGGAGGGTAGGATTCGTCAGCTTGCCCACGGGGGCAAACTAGCAGCAAAGGGGAGCTTCCCGAGCCTTTTCAACTCCTTGACGGAGAGCCGAGGCCGGCTCCCAAACGGACAAACGAGGGGCGGAGTAACACGCCCCTCGTTATGTCTTGAAAAGCAGATCGTCTACTTCGTGACCGCTGCTCCCCCGGACATGGAGCTCGCTCCGGCGAGGAACGGCTGCGCTGCCGCGAGGACCTTGTCCTTGCTTAGCGGGGTTTCCGTGGCGCCCAGGTAGACGCCGCCCTCGGGCTCCAGGCCCAAGAGATTGCCGACAACCGCTGCGTGGCGAGCCTCGACCCCGAAGATTCCGGCGGCCGCCTGCAGAATGGCCTTGTCCTTGATGAACCCGGCCGCTCCAAGGTAAGCCTGCACGCCGAGGTTCTCGAACGTGTGGCTCGTCTTGAGAAAGCTCTCGCGGTTCGAGAACGCGTCGGCGAAATCGACGCCAGGAGCCTCGACTGGGGTCCCACCGATCTGATTGATCGTGTCGGTAATGGCCGCTACGTGGGCGTCCTCGTCGGCCCCGATCGTCTCGAGGTACTGAGCTTCTTTACCGCTCAGAAGACCCGCCTCGTTGCCCTGGCGGTAGAACTCGGATTCGAGATACTCGAGTGTGAGCGCATAATTTAGGACCTCGACATCGTCCGCGAAATCGGCGCCCTGTGCAAAAGCAAAGCGCTGGCCCAGCATCTGGAGGCCCACAACGGCGGGGATCGTCGCCGCAGTCCCCTTCATGAAGTCTCTTCTGTTCATATGAGATCAGCCCTTCTAACTCTTGATGAACGGCATTGCGGCCTTGAGGACCTGCTTCATGCTCTTGTTGTCCTCGACCGGTGCAGGGAACGGGTTGCCGCCGATAAGGTCGGCGATGATCGCCGCATGACGGGATTCGACCCCCGCAATCGAGGCGGCCGCAGCAAGCAGGTCGACGTTTTGAATCGCAGTGACCTGGCCGTGGTAGGCAGCGACACCGAGCTCCTCGAATACAGAGGCGGTTTCGAGAAACGTTCCCCTGTCTTCGAACGTGCCCTGCGGGTACTTGGTCTTCGGTGCCTTAACGGGCTCGCCCCCGAGGTCCGATACGGTCGATGAGATCGTCGACACGTGCGCGTCTTCGTGAGCCCCGATTGGAGCTATGAGAGCCTGCTCCCGGCCCGAGAGGATGCCGGCATCGAGGCCTCGCTTGTAGAAGTCGGCCTCGAGGTACTCCAGCGTCAGTGCATAGTTCAGAATGTCGATGTCACTCCCGCTCTGTCCAGAAGCGAAACGACGCTCGCCAAGCCCGGCCACGGCAAGTGTGGACCCGACGCCGAAAATGGCAGCGTACTTTAGAAAGTTGCGTCGAGCGTGGGAATTCTCGATGTTCATTACAGCCTGTCCACCAAAAGCCTGCTTGTCACCCATTGCAACCCTCCTTTCTGTCTGTGGGACACCCTTGCGTGTCCGGCCTTGGTTCGTTAGCTACGCGTTGAGTGGATTGGTACGACTTGTTGTTATTTATCCGGAGCCCTCTCCGCACGAGCCGATACCACGATCCGATGAGTTCGCTGCCCTTTGGGAGTGCAAGCGAACAGAGTCAGAATCCGGGCACGCTTCTTTCTCGGCTGCTTGAGCACGAACTTGACATATTCCGATTCTGGTACGACCGTGGTCCGGAACACGCGGTAAACGACCGCTGTGTTGCGACCCACCTTCGTGGTGATCTTGTTGCCCGGTCGCAGAAGGTCGAGATCTGCGAAGGGAGCGGTAAATGTGGTTCTGTGCCCGGCAAACACGGAGTTCCCCGCGTTGCCTGGAAGTGGCGTGCCGGGCCAGTGGCCGGCCCCATTCTCGACCACGTCGTCCACCACACCACTGTAAAATTTTGTCTTTAGCTCGATCGCGGGGATCCTCATAGCGCCCAGCGGGGAGTAGTTGCCATCGCGCACCGCAAAGGGCTTCCTGAGCTTGACCTTTGTATCGGAGCGTTTGACCGGGGCATCCGAGGCTTGGCCATCCTCCTCTTTGCGCAGGTCGTCGAGCACTCTCTGTACGCGCGGCTGTCGGGAACTGCCCGCCGGCCTGGGGGATGCGTCGTTACCGCCGGGGATGGACGCAGGGCCGATATAGGCCACGCCGATCCCGGCGAGAAACAGGACGGAAACGGCACTCGCTACG
>Ga0136622_10000828_pt1 | contig 12800 bp, 13 predicted proteins | sample AntDrymUQ4482106_2_FD_104803 | JGI IMG/M metagenome (GOLD analysis project Ga0136622, IMG submission 104803) | Polar desert sand microbial communities from Dry Valleys, Antarctica - metaG UQ448 (21.06) | ecosystem: Environmental > Terrestrial > Soil > Desert | place: Antarctica: Dry Valley...
GCATAGCGGATCGCCGACACGACGTCGGGGATGTCCGATGCCTTCAGGCCGGCCTCGAACTCGAGCGCCATCGCGATCACGTCGGCGCCGCGCCTGGCGGCGAAGCGGATCGCGCGGCCGATCGCGGCGTTGTCGCCGCCGCCGCGGTCATCGAGCACTCGCACCGGCATGATCTTCACGCCGTAGGCGAGGCCTGTTACCCCGGCGGCGTTGTTGGTCTGCTGGGCGATCGTGCCGGTGATGTGGGTGCCGTGGCCGTTCTCGTCGTTCGCCCGGCGATCGTCGTCGACGAAGTCATAGCCGCCCACGAAGCGGTCCCGGCGTAGGTCCGGGGCGCGGCGAAAGCGCCCACGGTCCTCGTAGGCGACACCCGAGTCGAGCACCGCGACCACCGCACCGCGACCGCCTGGGGCGCCCGCCGCTCGCGCGAGGTCCCAGGCCTCCGGCCCGTTCACCCCCGCCGGCCCGAAGAAGTTCCACTGCAGCGCGCGCCAGCCGAGCGGACCGCCGAGGCCGGGGTCGTTGGGCAGAAAGCTCGCCCGCGCGATGTGATTGGGCACGGCGTACTCGACGCGCGGGTCCGCGCGCAGCTCGGCCAGCGTCTCGCGCACGGTCTCCCCGTCGCGGATCGCGAGGCGACGCGATCCACCCGGCAGCTTGCGGGACCGTCCAAGCCGCGCGCGGCGTTGCACCGAGGCGCGGGCCGCGACGCTCGATCCGCCCTCGTAGCGCACGATCACCTCGTCTGGGACGAAGCGGGCTGCCTCCGCGGGGCTGGCCGCGGCTAGTGGCGCCGCGACCGCGGCAAGCGTAAGGAGGAAGCGGAGATGCATTCGTTTACCGTGCATGACCAAGTGTACGAACCCGCCGAGCGCGGCCATCCGTCTTCGCGCGTGGGGCGCCAGCCCGCATGAGCTCCGGCTTCTTTCCCCGCGACGAGTACTACATGCGCCTCGCGATCCGCGAGGCCGAGCGGGCGCTCGAGCACGACGACGTGCCGGTGGGATGCGTGATCGCGCGCGAGGGAGAGCTGATCGGCGCCGCCCCCAACGAGCGCGAGCTGCGCGGGGACCCGACCGCGCACGCCGAGCTGATAGCGATCCGCGAGGCGGCGCGCGCGGTCGGTGGGTGGCGGCTCTCGGGAGCTGTGCTCTACGTCACGCTCGAGCCGTGCGCGATGTGCGCGGGGGCGATCGTGCTGGCGCGCGTGGCGCGCGTGGTGTACGGGACCGCCGACCCGAAGGCCGGTGCCGCCGGGAGTGTGATCGACGTGCTCGCCGAGCCAGGCCTGAACCACCGCCCGCAGGTCGACGGGGGACTCCTGGCGCAGGAGTGCGGCGACCTCCTGCGCGCCTTCTTCGGCTCCCGGCGCTAGCCCGGCGCGGCCAGGAGACGAGGGTCGATGGTCTAGCCTTTTGCTCCTCGGGAGGGGTGGCAGAGCGGTTGAATGCGGCGGTCTCGAAAACCGTTTCGGGGGGTTCACCTCCGACGAGGGTTCGAATCCCTCCCCCTCCGCTTCCTATTGCAGATCACCGCCGTTGCAGGCTGCTTTGCCTATCCCCGGTAGAAGGCGCGGCGTCGGACTGGACCGCCCGGCCTCGTCCAGCGGCCGTGCGGCGACAGCGGCGAACATCGCAGCACTCATGGGTCGCTTGTAGCAGCCGGGCGGATAGGTTTCCCTTGTGAGCAGCGTCCGCGTCGCTACCTTCGACGGCCCCGGAGCCGCGCCTGAGATCCGCGAGGTGCAACGCCCCGAGCCCTCGGCCAAGGCCGCGCTGATCGAGGTCGCCGCCTGCGGCGTCTGCGGCACCGACCTGCACATCCTCAAGGGCCACTGGCCGAGGCCGCTGCCGTGGCCGTTCACGCTCGGTCACGAGCTGGCAGGGGTGATCGCCGAGGTGGGGCCCGAACTCACAGAGGACTACATGGGCCTGCCGCTCGAGCCGGGCTCGAAGGTGATGCTGCCGCCGCTGATGCCGTGCGGGCGCTGCTACTACTGCGTGCACTACCCGGAGACGGCGAACAAGTGCCTGACGCCCGTCTACTACGGCCGCTACCTCGGCTTCGACAAGCCGCCGCACCTCTGGGGCGGCTGGGCCGAGATGGTCTACGTCGACCTCGAGGACCTGCCCGGCACCAAGGTCTACAGGCTGCCCGACGACATGCCGCTCGCCCTCGCGACGCTCGCCGAGCCTCTCACGTCGTGCGTGCGCGCCTTCGACCGCGCCAAGCGCGCCGGCGGCTTCAGGGTCGGCGACACGGTCGTCATCCAGGGCTCGGGGCCGATCGGCGTGCTGGCGGTCGCGGCCGCTCAGGAGATGGGCGCCGGGCGGGTGCTCGTCGTCGGTGCTCCCGAGCATCCGCGACTAGCGCTCTGTCGCCGCTTCGGCGCCGAGGCGACGATCTCGCTCGACGACCTCCCGGAGCCCGAGCAGCGCATCGATGCCGTCCGCGAGCTGGCCGGGCCGTTTGGCGCCGATCTCGTGATGGACTGCTCCGGGCATCCGTCCGCCGGCCCCGAGGGAATCGAGATGCTGCGCGACGGCGGCACCTACGTGGAGATGGGCCAGTTCACCGACGCCGGCTCGATCGAGACCAACTGGCACCGGATCTGCACAAAGGACATCAACGTGCTCGGGAGCTGGGCCTTCACCGCGAACGACATCCCGCTCGGGATCGCGATGCTCGACCGAGCGCGCGACCGCTACCCGTGGTCTGAGATGCAGACGCGCTTCGAGTTCAGCGAGGACGGCATCGCCGAGGCGATCGACAGCGCGATCGAGATGCGCAGTGTGAAGTCGACGATCGTGCCGTCGCCCGGCTTGCTCGACGACGCGGGCGAGCGCGAAGAGGAGCTGGTCGCCGAGCGCTCGGGCTGAGCGACGGCGTCGAGGCCCGGCGGCAGCCGTCCGCCCGTTGAGAGCCGGGAGCCCGCGAGGATCAGCAGCAGGCCCGCGACCGCGGACGTCCCGAGGCGCTCGTCGAGCAGCCCCCAAACGACCGCCACGGCGGCGAAGACCACCCGTGCACGCCGGCTCACGCGAGCCGCACCACCTCAGGCCGGCGACGGCGTGAGCAGCGGCGCGCGACGCTCGACGATCGGCCAGTGCAGCGCCGCGGCGACGAGCGCCAGGCCGACGCTCATCCACCACACGAGGTCGTAGGAGCCCGTGCGCTCGTACAGCGCGCCACCCAGGTAGACGCCGAAGAAGGCGCCGACCTGGTGGCTGAAGAAGACGAAGCCGAACAGCGTGCCGACGTAGCGCGTGCCGAAGAACAGCGCCACGAGGCCCGAGGTAAGCGGCACCGTCGAGAGCCATAGGACGCCCATCGTGGCGGCGAAGACGAGCACCGTGAGCGGCGTCGCCGGCACGAGCAAGAAGGCGGTGATCGCGACGCCGCGGGCGAGGTAGATGCCGCTCAGCAGCTTGCGCTTGCTAAGTCGCCCGCCGAGGATCCCTGCGCCGTAGGCGCCGATCACGTTGAAGAGCCCGATTAAGCCGAGCGCCCAGGCGGCGAGAGCCGCGCCGATGCCGATGTCTGACAGGTACGCCGGCAGGTGGGTCGTGATGAAGGCGACGTGGAAGCCGCAGACGAAGAATCCGGCCGCGAGCAGCAGGTAGCTGCGGTGGCCGAACGCCTGCGCCAGTGCCTGGCGAAGCGTCAGCTCGGGCTCCGCGCTCCCACCGGCGTCGCCCCGGCCGCTGAGGGCGGTGGCTAGCAGCGGCACGACTGCCACCGTCGCGGCGAGCAGCACGAGCGCTGTCTGCCAACCGTAGGCGGAGATGAAGGCTTGGCCGAGCGGCGCGAAGACGAACTGCCCTAGCGAGGCCGTGGCGGTGGCGAGGCCCATCGCCCACGAGCGCCGATCCTCGTCGACGAGGCGGGCGAACGCCGCCAGCACGATCGTGAACGAGGCCCCGGAGAGGCCGAGTCCCACCAGCACGCCGGCGGTGAGATAGAAGACGCCGGGCTCCGTGGACACCGCCATCAGGACAGTGCCGACCGCGTACACGACACCGCCGACGGCGAGCACCCGGGCGGCGCCGTAGCGGTCGGCGATGCCGCCCGCCACGGGCTGCCCGATGCCCCACAGCAGGTTCTGGATCGCGATCGCGAGAGCGAAGATCTCGCGGCCGAAGCCGCGCCCGAGCGACAGCGGCTCGTTGAAGAGCCCGAAGCTCGTTCGCATGCCGTAGGTGAGCAGCGCGATCAGGCAGCCGGTGACGATGACGACGCCGGGCGTGCGCCAAGAGCTAGCCCGCGGCACGGAAGATGGCGGCGAGGAGGCCATCGCGCTGACGAGCGTAGCCACGCTGCCTGGCCGGCGCCGCTCTGGTAGACCTAAGGCGGTGACCTCGACGCGTGCTCCCGCAACCCCCCGCGTCGCCGCTGCCCCGCGGCCGCGGCGCTGGCTGGTCGATGTGTCCGTCGGCGCCTTACTCGTGGTGGTCGCGCTCGTCGCCATGATCGCCGGCGGCTGGTTCTCGGTCGCGACAAGCGGCGCGGCCGGCGCGCGGCTTGCCGGCACCGCCCCTCCTGCCCTGATCCTCCAATGTCCGCTCGGCGTTCACCGGCTGCCACTCGGCTCGCGCTCCGAGCGAGCCGAAGCGTAGGATCCCACCGGTGGAACGCAGCGGCGGCGACGAGTCCGACCAGCTCCCGGAGGAGGCTCCAGACGAGCAGGTCGTGGACGACAAGCCGGGTGAGCACGACGAGACCGGCGGCACGCCGAGCGGAGGCGACTCCAACGCCCCGACGGCGACGGGCAATCCGAACAACGCCGGCTGACGCGCCGGGCGCTCGCTAGACGACCGTGCGCCGGTCCTCGGGGGTGCTCGGGCTCGCTCGCTGAGCCTTCGCCTGCGCGCGGAAGCTGCGCATCCGGCGGTACTGGGCCTGGCGACGGATCACCGAGCGGCCCGAGATCAGGCCACCGGCGATCATCGCGGCGAGCACGAGGAAGATGGGGATCGCGAAGACCGGGGCGCCGACGGCGACCACCGATCCGATCCCGAGTGCGATGAATACGACGACGATGAGCGCGATCGTGAGGCCGATGCGGCCACACTACCCGTAGCGCCGCGTGGCGCTCCTCCCTACGCTGCTTCGAGATGAGGGACCCACTGCGCAGCGGCGCCCTCGCCGCGTTCGTCACCGGCATGGGCTTGCTGCTGTTGCGCCCGCCCTCCTTCGACGGGCTCTGGGGCCTGATCGGCATCCTCACGGGCGCCGCCGCGCTCGTGCTCGTGACAGCCTGGGCGAGCGTCGCCCTGGCGGGTCGACGGAGCATCGGTGAGCGTGAGTTCGACGCCCTCGTCGAGCGCAGCGAGCGGCTGGCACACGAGCCCGCGCCGAGCACGGCGGACAGTGGCTTCGACCAGCTGGTGACCGAGGCGATCGAGCGGCTGCCGGCGCAGTTCCAGCGGCTGCTCGAGGAGACGCCCGTGATCGTGTCGACGGACGGTGCCGCGCCCCGCCTCTACGGCCTCTATTCGGGCGACACGGCCGCGCGCGGTGACCATCCCGATCGCATCGTGCTCTACCAGGACACGCTCGAGCACGACTTCGGCCACGATCCCGAGCTGCTCACCGCCGAGGTCGAGCGCACGCTTCGCCACGAGCTCGCCCACCATCTCGGATGGGACGAGCCGGGCGTGCGCGGCCTGGGGCTGTAGGACGCCCGTTCACGCCGCCCGATCTCTCGCATGGCGCTACCATGCTGGCCGGCCTGGCGCTCTGACCGGCAGCTTTCGCTCCCCCGTTAGCCTTGCGACAGCTGGAGAGGTGTCCGAGTGGCTTAAGGAGCGCGACTGGAAATCGCGTGGGCGGGGTTGACCTGCCTCGAGGGTTCGAATCCCTCCCTCTCCGTTCCCAGTGACCGCCTAGTCGGGACGGCCCTCCGAGGGCACGATCAGCGTCACCTGGCGGCGCGCCACGAGCGCGAAGCCGATCTTCTGCACCGGCGCCACGGCGTCGAGCACGGTCACGGTGGCGTCGACGATCGGGAAGAACTCCCGGTCGCCCTGGTTGACGTAGTCCGAGAGGCGGCTGCGATAGCCCTCCCTCGGCAGCGCCAGCTTGCCGTCGATCCGGTAGCGATCGGTCTCGACGACCACGTGCTCGTAGCGCAGGTCCACGGTCAGATGATGCTACCGCCGGCCCTGGACGCGCCCTCGGGTCGAGGATGTCCAAGCGGCCGCGTGCACAGCAGGAGGCGCGCCGGGCGCGCGAGCGACTCATTGCGGGCGCGGGCCTGACGCCGAAGCTCGGCTGAGCCGGCGGTCAGCTGTTCTCGGCGGCAACCTGGCCGGGGGCGGGCACCTCGATCGGCCCCTCGGCGGGCTGTCCGATCCGTAGATGGTTGCCGAACGGGTCGCGCAGCCCGCAGTCCGTTCCGTAGAAGCGCTCGGTCGGCTCCTCGGTGAACTCGACGCCCTTGCCGAGCAGCTCCTGGTAGGTCTTGTGGATGTCGTCGACGGTGAAGATGGCGACGGCGCCCATCGCGCCCTTGGTCACGAGCTCGCGGATCTGTTCGGCCGTCGCCTCGTCGTGGGCCGGCGGGCCGGGCCGCTCGAGCAGGATCTGATGGTCGGGCTCGCCTGGGACGTTGACCGTGAGCCAGCGCATGAAGCCGAGGTCGGCGTCGGTGTTTACCTCGAGCCCGAGCTTGCCGACGTAGAACTCGAGCGCGTCGTCCTGATCGAGGACGTAGACCTGTGAATGGGTGATTTGTTTGAGCATGCGGGCGAAGCTAATCGACCGAGCGCGGGCGCGCTTCTCCAAAACTGCTCGGTCTCGTCCAGGCCCTCGTGAAGCACGCTGGGACGGCGCGCAGGTCCGCCGCTCGCTTGCGATACGTCGTCGGGGACTCGCCGACGATCTCGTGGAAGGTCCGGCCGAACGTCCCGAGGCTCGTGAAGCCCACGTCGAGGCAGATCTCGGTCACGTCGCGGTCGGTCTCGCGCAGCAGGAACATCGCTCGCTCGACGCGCCGGCGCTGGAGGTAGCGATGCGGCGTCTCGCCGAAAGTCGCTCGGAAGGTCCGGATCAGGTGCGCGTCGGAGACGTAGGCGATCCTCGCGAGGGTCGCGATGTCGAGCGGCTTCGCGTAGTCGCGATCCATCGCGTCGCGCGCGCGCAGCATGCGGCGGTTGGAGTCTTCGACGGCTCGGCTCATCCGCTCAAGACCGGCTCACCAGCAGCACCTCTCATCGGCCCGCCACTCCTGGTCTCGTGGCTCGACGACGACGCCCGCCCGGACCGCCCCGACGCGGCGGCCGTTCTCCGGTTGTCGCCCTCCGAAGCGCGACGTAACGGCCGAGGTCTTCGACCCGTTCTAAGGCACCAGCCGATAGAAGCGGTAGAAGTCGTTCTCGATCGGCAGCACCTCGAACCTCTGAAAGCCGGCATCCTCGCCGTATCGGCGGACGGTGTTCGCCCGCATCACTGTGCCCGTTCCGGCCGCGCCCTCCCCGACCATGCCGACTGGGAGGCAGTGCAGGACGCTGAACCCGTAGTAGAAGCGCTCGAGCTCGTCGCCCGGAGCGGCGAACGCATCGGCCACCCGCTCGTCGGCTACGAAGAGGGAGCCTCCCTCCGCAAGCAGCTCGCGGCAGGAGCGCAGCACCTCGACCGGGTAGGACATGTCGTGCAGCGCCTCGAAGACCGTAACTAGGTCGCATTGCCCGGCGAGTTCGATGTCGGCCGCGTCGCGCAGGTGGAACGTGACCCGGTCTTCGACGCCGCTTCCGGCCACGTGCCCGCGGGCGGCCACGATCGAGGCCTCGTCGAGATCGATTCCGTCGACGCGGACCTTCGGGTACGCGCGGGCGATCGCGATGCTCGAGCGCCCCTCGCCGCAGGCGACGTCGGCGACGCGCGCGGGGGGATCGGCCTGCAAACGGGCGTGAACGTCCGCGACCGCCGGGAGCCACTCGCTACCGAGGAGGTTCTCGAACATCGGACGGGTGAACCGGGCCTGGCCCTGGTGGAGGTCTGCGCCGTAGTCGGCGTAGGGCACGCCCTCGCCGGTCTGGAACGCTCGAAGCAGCGCGTCGAGCGGGCGCGTGCAGGCGACGACGAGCCTTCCGATTGGAGCCATGTAGCTGAGGCTCGTCTCGTCAAGGAGTGCCTCATCGTGGCCCGGCGGGATGCTGTATCGGCGCACCTGCGCGGCGGCCGCCGCGTCGTCTACTTCGAGGACGCCGCTCGCGGCCTGCTGCTCGAGCCACTCGCGGACGTAGCGCTCATGTGTGTCCGTTGCGGTGGCGAGCTGCTCTGGCGTCGTCGGGCCTCGTTCGGAGAGTGTGTGGTATAGGCCAAGACGGTCGCCGAGGTAGACGGCGAGGACGTCCCAGGCTCCGAGCGTCGCCTGGAAGAGCCGCTCGACGAGCTCGTCCCGTCGCGCGGTGGCCTCTGGGGTTAGGTCAGGAATAGCTGCGCTCAACGCGATCCTCCGGCTTGCGGTGCTCTGTCGGAGTCCACCTTTGCATGGGCTCAGCACCAGTTACCCCGATCGGGTGCCGCGAAAGATTATCGTCAAGTCCTCGCTCTAAGGCATGAGCCTGACCGCCTTCCGGGCCCTGGCGGAGTCGGCGAAGACGTTGGGCGGCGTCTTGGCTTCGCCGGTCCGATGGGTCGTTTGAGCTTAGCCGGAGGCACGCCATTAGAGTGCGCTGGACAGCCGCTCACTGCCGAGGGAAGGTCACCGTGACGCAGCGGAGTTCTTTGGAGACGGTCGCGTTCATCGGAGTGGGGACGATGGGTGGGATCATGAGTCGGCGCCTCCTCGAGGCCGGGCATCGCGTGCGCGCCTTCGATCCGGATCCTGCGGCAGCGGAACGGGCAGTTGCCCGTGGCGCTGAGGGCGCGGAGTCACCGCGCGATGCCGCCGCGGGCGCTGACGTAGTCATGCTGAGCCTGCCCGGACCGGAGGTCGTCGAAGAGGTCGTGGCCGGCTCGGAGGGCGTCCTGGCGGGGCTGGCCGGGCGAGGCGTGATCGTCGACATGAGCACCATCGATCCGGCGACGACCCGCCGCCTCAACACACGCGCGGCCGAGCAAGGATCGTTCTTCCTCGACGCCCCGGTGAGCGGCGGCGTCACGAAAGCCGCATCCGGCGAGCTCACGATCATGGTGGGAGGGGAGGCGGCGGCGCTCGAGCGCTGCCGCCCCATCCTTGCCAGCCTCGGCTCGAACATCGTCCGCGTGGGGCCGTCCGGCAGCGGCCAGATCGTGAAGCTGTGCAACAACATGCTGGTCGCGATAATCGTCGCCGGGCTGGCGGAGACCCTGGTAACGGCGGCGAAGGCCGGGGTCGACGCCCGCACCGTGACGGATGTCGTTCGCATCAGTGCCGGCGGGAGCTGGATCCTCGACAACCATCTCCCGTTGACGACGTTCGCCGACGACTACACCCCCAGGTTCAGCCTCGACCTCCTGTACAAGGATGTCTCTCTGTTCGGCGGTATGGCAGACGGCGTCGGGGTGCCCGTGCCGATCGCGGCGGGGACAGAGGAGGTGCTCAAGGCGGCCCGGAGCCGCGGGCTCGGGGCGCTGGATCAGGCGGTCGTCGTGAGGATGTACGAGGAGCTTGCCGGCGTGCGCGTGCTCCCGGACGAGCCTCCGCATGCCTCTGGAACGTGAGGGCACCGGACCAGCTCGCACCCGCGCACCCCTGTCCTACCGGTCGTCAAGCGCCCGGTTCATGCTGGCTTCGGAGACATGGGCGCGGCGGGTTTCGAACCTGCGACCTCTCGCGTGTGAAGCGAGCGCTCTCCCACTGAGCTACGCGCCCTCGAAGCCGGTCAGTCTAGAGCGCGGTAGCATCCCCGGTGGACCGTGCTAGGCGGGGAGGTAGCGGTGTCCTGTACTCGCAATCCGCTCTAGCGAGGCTGAATCCCCGGTCGAGGGGCTTCCGCCTCTGGGGCCAGTGTGTCGGTCGTGGGTGTTGACGGTCAGGTCCCACGCGGTGGACGTTCGCGAACCAGGTCAGATCCGGGAGGAAGCAGCCTTAAGCGGAGCCGTCCATGCGCCGTGGGTAAGCCTGGCCAGAGTCTGAGACCGGCGGCACGCTCAGAGGTCGGCTTCGACGCCGGGTGCACGGTCCTTTCTCAGACCCTGCCGCGGGCGTGAGCCACGTTGACCGCGACGATCCCGATCCAGACGATCAGGATCGCCACCAGCCCGCCGATGCCGCCTGCGATCGCGGTCAGCGGGATCGCCACCCCGAGCGACGCGATAGGAAGCGAAAGCCAGCCGTCGTGTCGCGCGCGACCCCCTCCACGCTCGGCCAGGCGCGCATCGACGCGCGCGTCGATCTGCCGCTCGACGCGCTCGACGAACGCCTCAACGACCGCGGGCTCCATCTCCGCCCCGAGCTCACGCCGCGCTCCGAGCGCGGACGCCGCCTCCTCGCGCGGGATCTCGGGGCCGGTCATCGCCGCGATAGATACCACTCACGCCGCTCGACAGCCTGCGTGCAGCACCCACGAGCGATTTCGAGCCACCGGCCGGTAGCCGTCCGGGACGCGCGCCACGAGGCGGCGCGGGTCGCGCGGGTCGAGGATCGAGAGCTCGGCGACGCGCGCGTTCGCCGGCGCCAGGTAGAGGCCGTCGGCGGTGGGCGCGCGCAGCTCAGCCGAGATCACCTCGCGCGGGCGGCGCGAGGTCCAATACGCGAGCGCCGGCACGGGGCGGTGGTTGGGCACGAACAGCGGGCGGCAGGCGGCGAGCGCGGGGCCGGCGGCGGGCGAGCGCACCAGGCCGAGCAGGTCGGCCTGCACCCGATCGCGGGCGGCGATGTCGAGGCGCAGCGCGTTCAGGCGCTCGAGCTGCGTGGGGGCGAACACGGCGAAGGCGATCAGCGCCACGACGCCTCCGGCCCGCCATCCGCGGCGCGCTGGGTGGCCTGCCGCGAGAGCGCGCCAGCCGAGCGCGGCGAGTGCGGCGAACAGCGCGAGCATCGAGGCGGCGAGGAACAGGTAGCGCCCGAGCAGCGGTAGCCCGGCCAGCGCGAAAGCCACGTAGGCGACGCCGTTGAGCGCGGCGAGCGACGCGGGCAGCAAGATGCGCCGTCGCAGCCACAAGAGGCCGGCGCAGAAGCCGAACAGCGCGGCGATCAGCTCCGGCAGCCGCAAGATCTCGCCGAGGCGAAAGGGCAGCACGCCTGGCAGGCTCGCGAGACCGGTGGGGCGCTCGAGCTCCGCGCCGAGCTCGCGGGTGCCGCGGAATGACCACAGCGGATCGCCGGTGACGAGCCCGTCCAAGAGCAGCCACAGGATCGGTGCGAGCACGGCCAGGGCGGCGAGGCGAGCGAGCTCCGGCAAGCGATGCGCGGGCACGAGCCAAAGCCAGTAGGCGACCGAGAAGAGCCAAGCCTCCGGGCGCAGCAGGCCCGCGAGGGCGAGCAGCACGAGCACGATCGTGCCGCGGCGCGGGCGGCGCGCCTCGAGCACCGCGGCCCAAACCATGAGCGCCAGTGCCGGCAGGTCCACGTAGCCACGGACGCCGAAGTTGAGCAGCGGCACCCGGGTCGCGACGATCACCGCCGCGAGCACGCCGACCGACGTCGCGAACAGCTCCTGGCCGAGCCGGAAGACGCCGACGCAGAGCGCCCCGATCGCGATCAGCCCCATCCACAGCAGCGCATCCTCGGCGCGATCGCCGAGTGGCGACGCGAGCGCGCCGGCGGCGATCGCGAGCGGATGCGGCGTCGGCGCGACCGGCGCCTGAAACTGCGGAAGGCGCCCCGAGACGACGTCGTCGCCCCAGACCAGCGCGTAGAAGGTGTCGTAGTTGAGGAAGACGTGGCCGCCGAACAACGCCCACACGAGCGCGGCGAACGCGAGGGCGGCGAGCGCGTCGGGAAGCGCCGTGCGGACCCTCGTCATCACCCGCAAGCTAGCGCCACGGGCCCCCGCGGCTCCTTCAGGGGCCGCGGCTAGGATGCCCTCCGATGCTGTCGCTCTACCGTCGTCATCGCCCCCGGAGCTTCGACAGCGTGGTCGGACAGGAGCACATCGTGCGCACGCTGCGCAACGCGATCGGGCTCGACAAGGTGCACCACGCCTATCTTTTCGTCGGCTCGCGCGGGACCGGGAAGACCTCGATGGCGAAGCTGCTCGCGTGTGCGCTCAACGCGCCGGGCGGCCCGCGCGCCGACTTCGCGCCCGACGAGCCGAGCTGTCGCGCGATCATGACCGGCACGTCGCTCGACGTCGTCGAGATGGACGCCGCGTCGAACAACTCGGTCGACGACATCCGCGAGCTGCGCGAGAACGTGGCCCTCGCCCCGATGGGCGGCGGCCGTCGCGTCTACATCCTCGACGAGGCGCACATGCTCTCGGCCTCGGCCTGGAATGCCTTCCTGAAGACGCTCGAGGAGCCGCCCCAGCACGCGGTGTTCGTGCTGGCAACGACCGAGGCTCACAAGGTGCCGGCGACGATCATCGACCGTTGCCACCGTTTCGACTTCCACCGGCCCTCGCTCGAGCAGATCGCCTCGGTGCTCGGGCGGGTGGCCGACGAGGAGGGAATCGAGCTCCCGGACGCCGCGGTCGGCATGATCGCGCGCTCGGCCACGGGCTCCTTCCGCGACGCGCTCGGAACGCTCGAGCAGCTCGTGACCTACGGCGGCAACTCCGTCGAGCTCGACGACGTGCTCGAGATCCTCGGCGTCGCCGACGTCGGGCTCGTGTTCGACGCCGCCGAGGCGCTCGTCGACCAGGACGCGCGCGCGGCGCTGCTCGCGGTCGAGAGCCTGTCGGCCTCGGGGCGGGACGTCGGCCAGTTCATGC
>Ga0136622_10000830_pt1 | contig 12791 bp, 14 predicted proteins | sample AntDrymUQ4482106_2_FD_104803 | JGI IMG/M metagenome (GOLD analysis project Ga0136622, IMG submission 104803) | Polar desert sand microbial communities from Dry Valleys, Antarctica - metaG UQ448 (21.06) | ecosystem: Environmental > Terrestrial > Soil > Desert | place: Antarctica: Dry Valley...
CCCCGCTCGGCCAGCCGCTCGAGCTCCTGGCGCTGCTCCTGGCTCACCTGCGCTGAGACGATCCGTTTTTCCATCGTTCTAGGCATAAGCCGATGTTATACGACGGATACGACAACCGTCGTCATCGCTTATCATCGGTGCGTGCCGCAGCGGCTACCGCGCTTCTACGTCCGCCAGGAGCAGCTCGAGGACGCACGGCGACTCACGCGGATCATCCTGGAGTCCGGCGGCCTACCCGATGAGGTCGACGACTCGAAAGCCTCGTCTCGGCTTACACGGGGTGCTGACGGCCACGATTGGCGGCGACGGCGCGGCACTCCGATCATCTCGAGAGGAGTCAGCGGGGCCATGCCGGGAACGAACCCATTGGGAGCTTTGATCGCCAAAGAGCGCGGGCAACGGCCGCGGTAGCGTTCTCCGAGAGACGGGTCGAGGTTCGCTGCGGAGAGTGCAGCGACCTCTACACACTGAGCGTTCGCCGTGAGCTTGAGCACCGGCGAACGGGACGCGCTCCCATCTGCTCGACGTGCCGACGTCCTCCGCATCCTCGCCCGACCGAGGCCGACCGGCGATGGTGGCTGGAGCGGTTCACGCTCGAGGAGATCGTCGAGCTCGCGGATGCGATCTGGGGGACGAGGTAAGCGTCGAAGGTCTCCCGTTGCTCCGGCTGGCGACAGCTCCGGTGTCACACCCGTGTCACACCAGCACGCGATTCCGCGACCTTGGCGACGTAGACGACCACGTAACCATGCGGGTTTCCGCGTAGCCAGTGGCCCAGGTAGATTCCTCCCGCAATGCGCTACTCGCGTGGCTGAGCGGGTTTGTGGCCCCGGTACGGCTTTGCGACCACATCGGGACCACACCAGGACAGCGTTCCGAGGAACTTGAGGCGACAGTTCCGCGCCTCTTTTGACGGCCGCTAGAGCTGTTCGGAGTCGAGCGCAACCTCGAACATCTCGACCGAAGAACGAGTACCGGAACCGCTGGGAGGCGACATGTTGTTCATGTACTCGTCGACCTTGCGGAGGTCGTCCTCCGTTTCGCAGAACGACACAGCCGCGCCACGACCCGACTTGCGATCGACGAGCATCAACGAACGCTTGATCGGCGGACCGTCTGCATCTCCCATGCCGGACGTCATCCGCTCACGAATTTGGCCGATCCGCTCATCCCAATTGTCCTCCGACCCTTCGAACCTTGCGATTCGAACGTACACAGTGCTCCTCCTTGGTTGACGACGCGGACTCTAGCCCGCGCCAGGGCACCCCATTCAGACTTCGAGCGATTGGATCAGTGCCAGAAACCGCTCAGACGGGACCTCGTCCGGCGGCATGACATGGCTTTACACGTCGAGGCTCATGGGACGGCCGAGCGTGACCCGCGCGCTCCGCAAGCTCCCGAGCTGGTACACCCGATTGGTGCCAGATCGTGATGCGACGGTGCCGGAGGTCGTCGGCGAGTAGTGCGGCACCTTGGCTTCGCGACACGCCCGAGTCATGGGCTGACGTCCGGCCGAAAGCTGGAGCCCCGAAATACCCGGCGCTCAGGCACGCGATCTTCGAGCGGACAGGTCGTCTCGATCGCTTCCATGAGCCAGTGGGAAGCTAGACCCAGCGCGACCGGTCGGACTGGGTCGCGGACCTCGGTCGCCGAAGTCGCAGACCTGCAACGTCCACGTCCGCCCAGCGGAGGCTGGCGGCCTCGCTGATACGTAGCCCGCCCTGTTCGAGCGTGACGAAGAACAGCCACCACTTGGGCAGCAGCGCTCCGAGGATGGCGAGGAAGTGGTCGGCCGGGGGCTCGAGCGTCGGGATACACCCCGGTGGTGGCTCGAGGAGAGCGGCCTCAGCCTCGAGGAGCTCCACCAGATCGCGGTGGGGCCAGGCGCACGTATGGCAGGGACGACCACGCAACCATGCAGATTCCCGCTCCACATGCGGTGAAGGTAGATTCCTCGCGCAAATGCGCTACGTCTTCGACTTCGACGAGGATTCCGGGGGCGGGCGCGAGCTCCTCGGCGGCAAGGGCACCGGCCTCGCGGAGATGACTCAGCTCGGGATCCCGGTTCCGGCGGGGTTCACGATCACGACGGATGCATGCCGCGCCTACATGGCGGAGGGCGGCTGCGTACCCGAGGGCCTCGATCGCGAGATCGAGGAGCGCATCGCCGCGCTCGAGGAGCGCGCGGGCCGGCGGTTCGGTGACCCGGAGAGCCCGCTCCTCGTCTCCGTTCGCTCCGGGGCGGCGGTCTCGATGCCCGGGATGATGGACACGATCCTGAACCTCGGCCTGAACGACGTCGCCGTCGAGGGCCTGGCGACGTCGACGGGCGACGCCCGCTTCGCTCTCGACTCGTACCGCCGGCTCATTCAGATGTACGGAGGGGTCGTCGCGGGTGTGGACGGTCATCGCTTCGAGCAGGCGCTGGCCGATCTCAAGGAAGCTCGCGGGGTCACGCAGGACGTCGACCTCTCGGCCGACGATCTCCGTGGGCTCGTCGTGACCTTCAAGGAGATCTACGAGGAGAGCGCGGGCCACCCGTTCCCGCAGGACGCCTCCGAGCAGCTGCAGCGCTCGTACCGCGCCGTCTTCGACTCGTGGAACTCGCCGCGGGCGCAGGTCTACCGACGGACCTACGACATCCCGGACGACCTCGGAACGGCGGTGAACGTCGTTCAGATGGTGTTCGGCAACCGGGGCGAAACCTCGGGAACCGGTGTCTGCTTCACGCGCGACCCGGCGACGGGCGAGAAGCGCCTGTACGGCGAGTTTCTCTCGAACGCGCAGGGCGAGGACGTCGTTGCGGGGATCCGCACGCCCGAGCCGATCGAGCAGATGCGCGAGAGGATGCCCGAGGCTTTCGACCAGCTCCTGGAGACGCTGGCACTGCTCGAGTCCCACTACCGAGACATGCAGGACATCGAGTTCACGGTCGAGGAAAGCCGCCTCTTCATCCTGCAGACTCGGACCGGCAAGCGAACTGCCGCCGCCGCGCTCAGGGTCGCGGTCGAGATGGTGGACGAGGAGCTGATCTCGCGCGACGAAGCGGTCGCGCGCATCGACCCCGCGCAGCTCGACCAGCTCCTCCATCCGATGATCGACCCGAGCGCGGAGATCGAGGTCGCGACCCGCGGCCTGAACGCGTCGCCTGGAGCTGCTTCCGGTGCGATCGTCCTCGACGCGGACACCGCCGAGGAGCGGGGCAGGGCAGGCGAGGACGTGATCCTCGTCCGCTGGGAGACGACGCCCGACGACTATCACGGAATGCGCCTTTCGAAAGGCATCCTCACTGCGCACGGCGGCATGACGTCTCACGCTGCCGTGGTAGCTCGCGGAGAAGGCAAGCCGTGCGTCGCCGGGTGTGAAGGGCTGTCGATCGACTACAAAGCGGGGACGGTCAAGATCGGCGAGAGCGAGCTCCGGGCAGGAGACGTCATCACGATCGACGGCGGAACCGGCGACGTGATCATCGGCTCGGTGCCGCTCGTCCCGCCCGCGATCGACGAGAACTTCGGGACGATCCTCGGCTGGGCGGACGATCTCAGGCGCATGCGCGTGCGCGCGAACGCGGATACACCCGAGGACGCGGCGAAGGCGCGCGAGTTCGGTGCCGAGGGGATCGGCCTCTGCCGCACCGAGCACATGTTCATGGCCGAGGGCCGACTTCCGATCGTGCGCGAGATGATCCTCGCCCGCGACGAGGAGGAGCGCCGCTCGGCGCTCGAGCGCTTGCTTCCGTTGCAGCAGGGCGACTTCGAGGGGATCTTCGAGGCGATGGCAGGTTTCCCGGTAACGATTCGGCTGCTCGATCCGCCGCTGCACGAGTTCCTGCCGCCGCTCGAGGAGGCCACCTCGGACGCGATGCGCGACCGGATCCGGGCGCTGCACGAATCGAACCCGATGCTCGGGACTCGCGGGTGCAGGCTCGGGCTCCAGTTCCCGGAGATCTACGAGATGCAGGTGCGCGCGATCGTGCGGGCGGCCAGGGCTGTTGTCGACAGAACGGGGGAAGCGCCCTTGGTCGAGATCATGCACCCGCTCGTCGGCTTCCGGGAAGAGCTCGCCCGGCTTCGTGAGCTGACCGAGCGGGTCGCCGCGGAGGAGCCGACGGTCGCGTATCTGTGCGGCACGATGATCGAGCTCCCGCGCGCCGCTCTGCGTGCCGGCGAGATCGCCGAGGAGGCGGACTTCTTCTCCTTCGGAACGAATGACCTCACGCAGACCGCGCTCGGGTTCTCGCGGGACGACGCCGAGGGCAAGTTCCTGACGTTCTACCTCGAGCACGGGATCCTCGAGCGAAACCCGTTCGAGGTGCTGGACGAGGAGGGCGTCGGTGACCTGATGCGGATCGCGGTCGAGCGAGGGAGAGCCGCGAAGCCTGGCATCAAGCTTGGCATCTGCGGCGAACACGGCGGCGAGCCGCGCTCGGTCGCCTTCTGCCACCGGCTCGGGCTCGACTACGTGTCCTGCTCGCCGTTCCGGGTTCCGCTCGCACGGTTGGCGTCGGCACAAGCGGCGCTCGCCGAGGCAGGCGTCACGGCGCTCGCCATCGGCGGCTAGATGGTTGATGCCACGAGATCGCCTGCTCCGGGGCGCGAGCTGGCCGCTCGGGGGCGCGAGGGGAGAGCGGCGGCGAGGCTAGAAGCCTCGGGGTCGCCCTCCCGTCGCGAAGCGTACGCCTGGGCTGGGGCGGTTCGGGGCTTCAGCCCAGGCGAAAGCGGCCCCGACGCCCCAGCTCGCGCATCCGGACGCGCGAGATGGTGTCATCAACCATCTAGCGAGACCAGAGCTCCGTATCGGGGTGGAACTGGCTCCAGGCGAACCAGAACGCCTCGTGCGCGGGGATCTCCTCTCCGTCTGACGTCTGTGCGCGCAAGCCGCCGCCGTCGAGCACGAGCTCTACTCCGGAGAGCTCGACCTTCTCTCCTCCTTCGAGTTCAGCAGCGGCCTCCGTAGCGGAGAACGCGATCGGGATGTCGCCTGGGGACACGATTCCCACCACCTTGACGTGCACCGGAAGTCGGGGATCGACGTCGCCGGTGGGGAAGATCGGCCCATTGTCATCGCGTCCGCCCAGCGGATCCTCCTCGTACTCGCGGCCGATCCCGCCGTCCCTCGCCACGATGCGCGTGTCTGGATGCGCCTCTTTCCACTCGCCCCAGGTGCTGGTGACGACGGTCGTCTGCTCGAGCGCCACTCCGGCGGCCCGGAGGGGGCCGGAGACGGCACGGCCGGTGAAGGTGTCGAACGCGGAGCGCGTGTTTAGCTCGTACATGAGCTTGTTCGAGCGGGAGAGCAGGCCGGAGGTACGGAGGACCAGTGGCTCGAACCGTGCCGGAACCGTGTCGATCAGATAAGCCTGCGCCGAGCCGCACAGGGTGCAGTAAGGAATGCCGAGGCGGCGTCCGCCGATGGAGATGTTGACCATCTCGTGGACCTCCATGATGTTCTTCGGAAACGCTACGGCCTCCCCGCCGAAGGCGACGCCGAAGACGATGGCGTCGTCCGGATACCAGTCGCCTCCGGCCGCGCGAGTCAGCGCCGGATCGTCGAGGGCTGGGATACATCCGCTGAAGCACGGGTTCGGATCCCCGAGCTCGCGGTTGTCGATCAGCACGCCGCCCCAGGCGACCCAACGCCAATCGATGTCGGACTCGTCGTCTTCGAAGAAGGGCTTCCAGCCAGGCTCGACAGCGAGGTACACCTCGGCTTTTCGCTCCTGATACCTGGGTGGGGCGGGGAGATCCCACGCGAGCATGTGATCGGTGACAGCCCTCCAGGAACCGTCGGCGAAGAGGGGGTCGGAACGCACGTCAACGCCGGTCAACCGCATGAAGGCAGACACGAGCGCGTCGTTTTCGACCGTGCTCTCCTGGTAGAAGCGCAGCAGATCGGAGACGAGCCACCCAAGGCGTGCATCCCCCGACTTCGCGATTCGGCCGAGCACCTCAGTGTCCAGCACGCCACCGAGCGCCGGAGGCAGCAGGCGCGTGATCGCGGCGTCGATCTCGGGATCGAGCGGCCCGACCGGAACTGTGGGCGCTTGGGGAAATGCATACGCCGATCCAGGCGTCGCGTTCCCTCGCGTTCGTTCCCGCTCTTCCTCGCCGCTGCAGCCAAGGGCGGTGAGCGCGAGAGACGCGGTGAGCACACCCACGGCCAGCCTCACAGTCTCCCGACGATAGCCCTGGCGTGACTCGACTGGGGTTACATCTTTCTCAAGTCTCTACGCCTGAGATAAGGCGAGCGCGACGCTGAGAGCGCCAACCGCGGCAACCGCCAGCGTCGCGACCGCCGGCATTCGGCGCAGATAGAGAAACGCGAGCGCTGCCAGGCCTCCGCCGATCAATCCCCCGATGTGGCCGCCGATCGAGATTCCCGGAATGACGAACGAGATCGCGAGGTTGAAAACGACCAGGCCCAAGGCCTGTCCGCCGAACACGTAGATCTTTCGCCATTCCAAGAACAGCGCGGCGCCCATGATCCCGAAGATCGCGCCAGACGCTCCGACAGTGGGCGCGCCTGAGGACACGATCAGGGCGCCGGCGGAGCCGGCGAGGCCCGATACGACATAGAGAAGCGCATAGCGGCCGTGGCCGAGGTACTCCTCGAGGGCTGGGCCGATGAACCAGAGCACGAGCATGTTCAGCCCGAGGTGGATCGGCCCGTAGTGGAGAAACGCCGCGGTCAGAAGCCTCCACCACTCGCCCTCCGCGACACCCACGAGCTGCCCGGACGAGTCGATCGCGCTCGAGATGAGCACGCCGTGCTCGTAGATCCATCCCATGCTCGCGCTGAGTCCGGCCCCCATCGCGAGCTGGACCACGTAGATGCCGACGTTGATACCGATCAGCGCTTGCGTCACGTACGAACCGCGCCGCGACAGCGAGGCTGCCGCCTTGCGGGCGGTCCGCCGCGGCGCTGCGACCCGCCCGCCCGTGCTTGCGTGGTCGGGACAGCGGATGCCTACGGGGCCGAAGGTCATGCAGTCGGGGCAGATTCCGCGACCGCATTCGGTGCAGGAGACCAACGTCTCCCGATCGGGGTGGCGGTAGCAGCGAAGGGGCTCGGTCACCCCGGCTAGCGTACCCCTGTGCGGGTCCACGTCGCGTTTACACCGGACGAGGCCGGCGCGGCCCCTACCGGCATCGTCATCGACGTGATCCGGGCGACGACGACGATCTGCCAGGCGCTCGCCTCAGGGTACGAGCGCGTGTTCTGCACGGCGGAAGTCGAGGAGGCACTCGCGCTGCAGAAGGAGCTCGGAGAAGGGGTGCTCGGCGGCGAGCGAAACGCCGTGCGTATCCCGGGCTTCGATCTCGGCAACTCGCCGCGTGAGTACCTCGAGCCTGTGGGCGCGACCCTGATCCTGTCGACCACGAACGGCACTCGCGCGGTCATCTCCGCGGCGACGCGCTGCGAACGCGTGCTCGTGGCGTCGCTTCTCAACCTCGCTGCGGTCGTCGAAACGGCGCGTGCCGCCGACGAGGACGTGATCGTCGTCTGCGCCGGGGTACAGGGCACGCTCGCGCTCGACGACTCGTACGTGGCCGGGCGGATCGTCGAGCTCCTCGGCTGGGAGCGGAGCGACGCGGCCGAGGCGGCGGCGCGGCTCACGAGCACCTGGAGCGGGGTGGAGGAGGCCTTCCGGTCGTCCAAGAGCGGCCGCAACCTGCTCGAGAACGCGCCCGAGCTCGGAGCGGACATCGCGTTCTGCGCACGGGAGAGCGTGCTCGACGTCGTGCCGCGGTTGGTGGCGCTTAGTGACGGTGTTGCCGAGATATCGCTCTGATTCAGCTGCGGGTGAGACTTCAGCCTCAACCCCGTCCTTGGGTGGCTCCGCGTGCATTCCGAACCCAACACCGAGGTCAGGCTGAAGCCTGACCCCCGTCCCTAGCGGACGATGCGCGCGACCACCTGGCGGTCGTACGTCCGCACATGGAGCCGGTCGCCGCGGAGCTTGATCACCTCTGGCGCGCTCGGGACTCGAACGCGGTCGAGCACGTTGCCCGTCCGGCGGTCGAGCAGGTAGAGGAAGTCGTCCTCTGCTGTGAACCCGTACCCGGACACGATGAGATTTCCGGCCACGACGAAGGTGCGGGCGTTGGCCACGAGCGCGGGACTGCGCCAGAGCGTCTTTCGTACATCGAGATCGATCGCGCTGATGTACGCATTGCGTCCACGCGTCGCCGATGCGTATGTGAGATGCGTGTGCTCGACGTACAGGATGCGGTCGATCTGTCTCGCCCACGTGACCTCCTCGTTCCAGGCGCCGTTCGGTGGCCTGACGAAATTGACGAAGTCGAACGCGTAGCTCTGCGACGAGGCCCTCACGAGGTAGCGGTCGCCGTAGACGAGGAAGAGGTGACCGCCCGCCTGGCGGATGGCGAACTGGAGCTCCGCACCGCGGAAACGCATCGGCGCGGAGGCCGGCGGACGCGGCAACGGTGGCGGCAACGCCGCAGGCGAGCGATACCGAGACGAGACCAGAGCCAGGCGCGCGCCGGAGGGACTCACGTCCCCCGCCGGTGCCGGAAAGTCGGGCCCGGGAAGCACAGTGACGTCGACGCTTGCCGCCGCGGTTGCCGTTGTCGCAACGACGAGGCAGCCGAGCACGACCAGGATCGCCCTCATGCCAAGACGATACGCTCGGCGGAGTGATCGTCAACCGCGATCCGAACGCGCGCGGCCCGTACACCGCGTTCGCAGAGGTCGCGGGCGCGTACGAGCGAGGCCGTCCCGGGTATCCGGAGGAGGCGGTCCGCTGGCTTGCCGGGGACGAGCCCTGCGATGTCGTCGACCTCGGCGCGGGCACCGGGAAGCTGACGCGGGCGCTCGTCGTGCTCGGGCACCGCGTGACCGCGGTCGAGCCGCTCCCGGAGATGCTCGAGCTGCTTCCCGCAGCCGCGCCCGGCGCTGCCGCGATCCTCGGGAACGCGGAGGTCATCCCCGTTCCCGACGCGTTCGCCGACGTGGTCACCTCGGCGCAGGCATTCCACTGGTTCGACCACTCGGTGGCGCTGCCGGAGATCGCCCGCATCCTCCGGCCGGGGGGTCGACTCGCGCTCGTCTGGAACACTAGAGACGATCGCGAGCCGTGGGTCGAGCGGCTCTCGAAGCTCATCGGAAGCGAGGGGACCAGTGCCATGGACGTGGACGAGCCGCTTGACGAGAGCGGCCTTTTCGGGCCGGTCGAGGCAGTGCAATTCCACATCGAACAGATTCTCGATCGGGAGACGCTCCTTGACCTCGTGCTCTCGCGCAGCTACTGCGCGAAGCTGCCACCGGCAGAGCGAGAGCCGATCCTTCAGGCCGTCGCGCAGCTCTACGACGAGATCGCAGACGCGGACGATCTTCGCCTACCGTACGTCACTGAGTGCTTCCGAACGACGTTAGTGGACAGTCAAGGCTGATCGAGCCTCGACCCGGCCTGGCGAGGTGGGGGTCTATGCGCTGGCATGCTTGGCCGTGGCCTCTTTCATCGGCGCGTTATCGCGGGGTTCACCTTCGAACTTCCTCCGGGGACCACGGTGAACTGCGGCGCACCGTTCGAGGTCGTTGACGGAGGCTACGCGCCCGGAGTGCCGGATGAATCTAAGAGCGCGTGCCAGAGTGCCGGGAACCGGTGGGCGCCGGTGGGCGCCCGTGAATGATTCCCTTCGCCGTCTTCCTCATCGCCGCCATAGTTGTCACGTTCGTCTTTCGGCAAAGGCCAACGACGGGGAGGCGTCCGAGATAGCCAATGGAGAACCTCGAGAATACGACTGCCAGAAGAGGACATGCCGCGACCGTACGTGCCAGGGGCGGGTGACGATCCCCGCGGAGATCCGTCAAGCCGCACGGCTCGAAGAAGGCGACGAGGTCGACGTCGAGATCGTGGAGGACGGGATCCTGCTCCGGCCGATGATGATGATCGACGCATCGCATCGTCCCAGCGTTCGGGTGTGGCGGAGCGGATGTCGATCTCGGGTGGTACGGCTTTCTTGACAGTCATGTGGCTGTTCTGTGAGATTCTAGCCTTGACAGGAGAACGTACGTTCGTATAGAACATATGTTCCTGTGATCGCGTGTCTCCTCATTCCCGGGTTCGAGCTGAGAGCGGCGCTGCGCGCGCGACCGGGTCTCGCGCTCGTGCCGGCCGCGCTAGCACCGGACCCGAACGAGGAGCCACTCCTCGGCCCGGTGACCGCCGCGGCGGGTGCGGCTGGCGTCAAGCCGGGGATGCGCTTGGGGGAGGCGCTCGCCACGTGTCCGTCGCTCGTTCTCGTCGACCGCGACCCCGCCTCGGTCGAGCGGGAGTGGGAAGAGGTGCTGCGCCGTCTCGAGGACACGGGCTTCGCCGTCGACCCAGTCGAGCATGGCGTCGTTGTCTTCGAGACGCTAGGTGTCGAGCGGCTGTACCGAGGCGTCCGGCCGGCGCTCGTGCGGGCGCTCGCTGCCGTCGGCTCGGGCTGGGATCCTCGGGTCGGCGCGGCGACGCGTCGCTTCACGGCCCTCGCGGCAGCGAGCGTGGCGCGACCCGGTCAAATCCTGCTCATCGCGGAGAAGGAGGAGGAGTCGTTCCTCGAGCCACTGCCCCTTTCGCTCCTGCCCCTGACGGGCGAGCGCTATCGAGAGCTCGAAGGCCTCGGCCTGCGCAGCATCGGGGAGCTCGCGGAGCTTCCGGCCGGCGCGGTCGCCGAGAGATTGGGCGCCGACGGGCGCAAGGCCTGGAGACTTGCCCGTGGTGGGAGAAAGACAAAGGTTCGCGGGCGAAAGCCGGCGGCGGAGCTCGCCGAGGTCCTCGTCTTCCCGGAGGCCGTCGGGAACGAGCTCACGCTGCGCCGAGCGCTCGGATCGCTTCTCGAGCGCCTGCTCGCCCGCCCCGAACGAGCCGGACGGCCGTTTCGAAAGCTCGCGATGTCCGCCCGGCTCGTCGATGGCGGCTCGTGGCGTCGCGCAGTCACCCTGCGCGACGCCACGGCCGAGATAGCTCGCCTCCGCGTGGCCCTCGGGCCGAGGCTCCAGGAACTTCCGGCTCCGATTCTGGAGCTTCGGCTAGAGGCGGTCGAGCTTGCGGAGCACACAGGCCAGCAGCTCGCGCTCGTCGAGCCTACGGGGGAGGAAACGGCCGGGCGTCTACGCGAAGGTCTCCGGCAGGTGCGCGCGAGCACGGGCACAGGCTCGGTATGCGCCGTGGTGGAGGTGGCGCCGTGGTCGCGGATTCCGGAAACGCGAGCGCTCGTCGTTCCGCGGGACGTGTAGGGCGGGGCTTGCCCCGCCCTCCATCGTCGCAGACGTCCTTAATAGCCGGTCGGCTCAATGCGCCGCGTCCCGCGCTCGTCGAGTCGGAGTTCGACGGCACCCCGCGCGTAGTGAACCGGCAGCTCGTCGCGCTCGTCCGCGAGGAGTGGCGCGTCGTCGATCGCTGGTGGACGGAGGAGCCGGTCGATCGGCGCTACTTCGAGGTCGTCCTCGAAAGCGGGCAGAACGTGTCTGTCTACAGAGATCGCGAGGAGGGATGCTGGTTCACCCAGAACGCCTAAGTGGAACTGACGGTTCGCCTAACGAACCGTCCGACGGCGTAGAGCGCGCCGAGCCCCATGCCCGTTGCGAGCGCGAGAAGGTTCGTCGTGGTGCAGGTGCGGCAAGCGTTGCAGCACACGGCGGCCATCGGTGCCTGGTCGCCGACCTTCGCGGCGACCTGGATCGCGCGCCCTTGCCAGACCTGCTTCATGGTCGGACTGTAACGGAGTGCCTGCGAAAGCAGTCGCCTTCAGGGATTTTCGCGCGATCGAAATCCGCGCGAGCGGATTCGATCTTGCGACAGGTGTCAGTCGACGTCGAAGACGTCGTGCTGCTCGAAGAACGCGGTGTCAGGCTCAACTCCGCGGGAATGGAGAGCGAGAAGCTCTCGCCGGTACTCCACGAATCCGCCGGGTGTATGGAGGTTCAGGGCTCTCGCCGGCTCGCCGCTGACGTTCTTGAAGAAATGGACGACTCCGGCGGGTGCGAGGACGTACGTGCCAGGAGACGCATGGACGACTTCGTCCTCGACATAGAACTCGACCTCGCCTTCGAGGATGTAGAACGAGTCACTGTGGCCCTTGTGGAAGTGGGGCTGAACGCCGCCTCCGGGCTCGATCTCGAACTCGATCAGCGAGAGCTCCGGGCGGGCGGCCTTGACCACGCTCGTTCCGACGAGCTCGCCCTCACCCGCAGGCAGAGCGATCGGGGTGCTCCGCTCCTCCACTGCTCAGCCGATCGCCTGCTCGACGAGGTGCTCCCACTTGCTCGACTGGTCGGCAGGAACGTGCACCCACTCGCGCATAACGCGCCCCATGCCGGGGTCGAAGAGCTGGGCGCCAGGGAGGTTCAGCGCCGCCTCGCGCTGTGCCTCGTCCACGAGCTTCACCGTGAGCCCACCGTCCTTCCAGTGCCCGGCGACGACCTTGCCGTTCTCCCGTTTCAGGCACGGCATCCCGAACATCTTCGACTCGCGGACAGGGTGCCGCGCCGTCATGTTTGCGACCAGCTCGTCCCAGTCCATGCGGGAAGTATCAACTCAGCGGCGACGAAAGACCAACTAGGGGCCTGTCCGGAAAGTGGCGCAGGGCGCCTGGCACATGCGACGCACCACGATGAAGCGTCCTCAGTCCTACCCCAAGGAAGTGCGCCGATATGCCTGCAGTGGGCTATGCACATCACGCCCCTTCCGAGCGCGGACACGGATGCTGACGTTCGCGGCGAACTCGCTTCTGGTCCGGCTTGCACGAAGGGACCCGCCTTGCGGGCCGGTAAAACGGCTTCGC
>Ga0136622_10000831_pt1 | contig 12782 bp, 15 predicted proteins | sample AntDrymUQ4482106_2_FD_104803 | JGI IMG/M metagenome (GOLD analysis project Ga0136622, IMG submission 104803) | Polar desert sand microbial communities from Dry Valleys, Antarctica - metaG UQ448 (21.06) | ecosystem: Environmental > Terrestrial > Soil > Desert | place: Antarctica: Dry Valley...
GCCAAGGCCGCGCTGCAGGCGACGGGCGCCTCGGTCAAGGATCAGATCGGCCTCGGCGGGACTGCTGCAAACCGCACGGCCCTGACGTCCGGGAACATCGACATGTACTGGGAGTACACGGGCACCGGGTGGATCACCCACCTGAAGCACACGAAGCCGATTGCCGACAGCCGGGAGCAGTTCCTGGCCGTCTACAGGGAGGATCTCGGGAACAACATCCGGTGGCTGACACCGGCCCCGTTCGACAACACGTACGCGTTCGCGGTTCGGAAGGAGGTCGCTGCCCAGTTCGGGGTGAAGAATATCTCCGACTTCGCGCGGCTGATCCGGACGAGGCCGAAGGACGCGACTCTCTGCATCGGGAACGAGTTCTCGACCCGCGACGACGGGCTTCCCGGCGTCGAGAAGGCATACGGGCTCAAGTTCCCGGAGGACGGCCTCGTCAAGATCGAGGAGGGCATCATCTACAAGGCCGTCGACGAGGGGAAGATCTGCAACTTCGGCGAGGTGTTCGCGACGGACGGACGGATCGAGGGCCTCGGCCTCACCGTCATCACGGACGACAAGAAGTTCTTCCCCATCTACAACCCGGCCCTGACCGTCCGGCTCGACGTCTTCCGCAAATACCCGCGTCTTGCTCGGATGTTCAAGCTCATCTCCGACAAGCTCACCAACGCGGAGATCCAGAAGCTCAATGCTTCCGTCGACATCGGGGGCAAGTTCCCGGAGGAAGTCGCGAAGGCCTGGCTCAAGAAGAACAAGTTCATGAAGTAGGAGACGGTGACTGCGAGTGGCGCCCGTGCTCGTCGCGGGTGCCACTCGAGTCGCACGTCGTCTAGCAGTCGGCGAGCGCCGCGAGGGCTCTGCAGAGCTCGCCCCGCCGCGTGCGGTCGACACGCCCGACGCGCTGGGTGAGAAACGAGCGCCGGATCGTCTGCAGGTTGTCGAACGTTGCAGCGCACGCGTCCGGCAGACCTTCCTCGAGGCCCAGCGCCACCTCGGTCGGGATGGCTCGAACCGTCCGCGTGATGGGGGCTACGACGAGCGCTGTGAGAACGGGAACGGCTTCGCTCCGCGTGACGACGAGCACCGGACGCCGTTTGTCGTCTGCCTGCGCCCACCAGACGTCTCCCTGCGCGGGAACGCTCACCAGGGCTCGTCGGCGATCATCTGCCTCGTCGCCTCGTCGGCCCAGCCGACCTCGTCCTCCGTCTGGGGTCGGCGGCGGTAACCGTCGACGATCGCTTGACCGATCCGCCGGCGGCGGTGTCGCTCGATCAGGTCTTCGAGACCGAGGCGTACGGCGGCCGAGCGAGACGCGACGACGCCTTCCCGGACGAGCAGGTCGACCTCGCGCGCGAGGTTGTCCTCGACTCTCGTGACGAACTGTGCCATGCAGCGAGCATATCGTTTTGCAATGCGTGAGCCCATCGCGCGGGCATGCGACCGGGGCTGATCGGCGTCGAGAAGGCGTTCGCGAAACGGCCGACGCAGGATGAATCGGTCGATCGAACAGACTTCGTCGGCCACGAGCAGGAGCGGCGCCAGACGGACGCCCACTCAGGCATACGCTGTGAAGGTGTCGTACGGACAAGTCCTGCTCGCAGACTTCGTGGCCGCCGTAGGCGAGCGGGGGCCGGCCCCCGCAAGCGGATCGGCAACGGCGGTCGTGGCCGCTCTCGCCGCCGCACTCGTCGAGCTGACCGCGCGCCTCTCGGACGACGGCGAAGCGCTCGGTGAGGCGATCCGCCTGCGCGAGCAGCTGCTCGCGCTCGCCGACGAGGACGCCGATGCCTACGCCGAGTTCATGCGCACGAGGAGCCGGGAGGCGCGTAGCCGCACCGTCGACATCCCGCTCAGGCTGGCCGAGGCGGCAGCGCGGGTCGCGGAGCTCGCCGAGCGCCTCGAGGTGACGGGCAACCAGCGCCTCGTCGGAGACGCCGCTGCGGCGACACTCCTAGCGCGGGCTGCCGTCCAGGTGGGCGCGCGCCTCGTCGAGCTCAACCTCGCTGATCCCGCCGACCCGCGCGGCGTGCGTGCCCGCGAGCTCGCTCAGACGCCTCGCGGCGCCTGATCGGCAACCGCCAGGCCCACGAGATCCCGCATCGACAGGATCCCGACGACGCGCTCTCCGTCAGCGACCGGCAGGTGACGGAAACCGCCGTGCAGCATGAGGACAGCCGCGTGCTCGAGGGTCTCCGACGGCTCGATCGTCTCGGGATCGCGCGTCATCCACTCCTCGACCGGAGCGGCGACCGCGCCCTGCGCGACTGCCTTCAGGACGTCGCGCTCGGTCAGGATTCCGCACAGCCGCTCGCCCGCGAAGACGAGCACCGAGCCGACGCGCCGCTCGACCATCCGCCGGGCCGCCTCCTGGAGCGACACGCTGCTCTCGACGATGGCGAGCCCGCGCGCCATCCGCTCCGAGACCGGCGAGAGGAAAGGATCCGCCATCGCTAGGGGAGCGTGAGCACGACGGTCTTCAACTCGGTGAACGTCTCCATCGCATGGCGGCCCCCCACGCGCCCGACGCCCGACTGCGCCCCCGCTCGACCGCCGAAGGGCAGGTGGCTCTCCCAGTAGTTCGTCGACTCGTTCACGTTCACCCAGCCTGCTCGCACCGCTTCGGCATAGCGCAGGCCGCGGGCGAGATCGCGTGTCCAGACGGCGGTCAGGAGGCCGTACGGCGACGAGTTGACGGCCTGGAGAGCCTCCTCGTCCGAGCGGATGGTCGAGATCGGCACGACGGGGCCAAAGGTTTCCTCGCGGGCGACCTCCATCTCGTCCGTTACCCGGTCGAGCACGGTCGCCTCCCAGTAGAGCGGCGTCGGGAACCCGCTCGCGCGCTCTCCGCCCACGACGACCTCGGCGCCGCGGTCGACTGCGTCCTGCACGTGCTGATCCATCTTCTCCGCCGTCGATTCGTTGTTGAGCGGGCCCATCGTCGTCTCCTCGGCAAAGGGGTCGCCAAGACGCACGTCGCGTGCGACCGCCTCGCGAAGGCGCTGGACGAACTCGTCGTGCACGGATTCGTGGACGAGAAAGCGCTCGCCGGCGGTGCAGCTCTGGCCGGCGCAGAGGAACGCCGCGCCGATGCTCGCGTCGGCCGCCGCCTCGACGTCGGCGTCGTCCAGCACGACCAGCGGGCCGTTGCCCCCCAACTCCAGGATGAGCGGCTTACCGGCGGCGCGCACCGCCACCCTGTTCCCGGTGGCGATCGAGCCGATGAAAGCGACGGCCTGCGTGCCAGGGCTCCCTGCGACTTCGTCTCCGACCACCGACCCGGGGCCGGTGAGCATGTTGAACACGCCGGCCGGTAGCTCCGCGTCGACCATGCACTCGGCCAGCTTCACCGAGCAGATCGCGGTGGTCGACGCCGGCGTCCACACGACCGCATTTCCTGCGGCCAGCGCGGGCGCCACGAGCTCGGAGGGCATCGTGTACGGCCAGTTCCAGGGCGTGATCACGCCAACGACGCCGCGGGGGACGCGATAGACGAGCACTCGCTTGGACGCATCGACCGAGGGTGGCATCGAGCCTTCCAGCCGCGTCGCGTCGGCCGCGGCCATGCGCCAGTACTCGATCAACTCGTCGACCTCGCCGTATGCCTCCGCGTGCAGCGGCTTCCCCTGGTCGAGCGTCAACGTGCGGGCGAGCTCATCGCGGCGCTCCACGATCAGCTCGACAACGCGCTCCAGCGCCGCCGCACGCTCGAACGGCGACCGCGCAGCCCACGGCCGCCATGCCGCGTTCGCTGCCGAGATCGCGCGCCGGACGTCTTCGCGCGTCCCCTCCGGCACGCTTCCGATCGTCTTGCCGGTGGCGGGGCTCGACGCCTCGATTCGCTTGCCCGACTCCGACTCGACCCACTCCCCGGCTATGACCATGCCGAAATCTGTCGTCGCGGTGCTCACGGCTTGCCTCGCGCGAAGGCGCTCTGCCAGATCTCCTCGTAGGCGGCCCGGTCGACATCGCGTGGGTTGCCGATCGTCTGCGGGTCCTCGAAGGCGATGCGCGCCAGCAGCGGGATCTCGTCCTCCGAGAAGCCGAGCTCCTCGAGCGTCGGGATGCCGACGTCCTCCGTGAGGCGGTCGACCTCCCGGGCGCCCGCGAGCGCCGCCTCGAGCGGGTCGAGCCCGGCCGTGTCGACGCCGAGCGCACGGGCGATGCGTGCGTAGCGCCCCGGATCGGCCGGCGCGTTGAACTCGCACACGGGGCCGAGCACACGGGCGGTGAGCGCGCCGTGCGGGCAGTCGTGGACGCCGCCGGCGGACTGGCTCATCGCGTGTGCGGCGCCGGCGCTCTCCGTGCCGTAGGCCATGCCGCCGAGCAGGGCCGCGTGCGCCATCTGCGTTCGCGCCTCGAGGTTGGAGCCGTCCTCGACGGCGGCGCGCAGCCACGTTCCCACGAGCTCGGTCGCGTGCAGCGCGACGGCGTCGTTGAACGGCTGGTGGTAGGCGCAGGTGAAGCACTCGATCGCGTGCGAGAGCGCGTCCATCCCGGTCGCCGCCGTGACCGATGCGGGCAAGCCGAGCATCAGCTCGGGGTCGACGAGGGCGACGTGCGCCCCGATCAGCGGCGTGCCGCCGACGTTGAACTTGAGCTTGCGCTCGCGGTCCGTGATGACGGCCCAGAGCGTCACCTCGCTTCCCGTTCCGGCGGTCGTCGGAACCGCGACGAGCGGCGGAATGCGCCGGCTGAGCGGCGTGTGGTCGTACTCGTACTCCTTGATGGAGCCGCCGTGCGCCATCTCGACGCCCACCGACTTGGCCGTGTCCATCGAGGAGCCCCCGCCCAGCGCGACGAGTCCGTCGCAGCCCTGCTCGCGGTAGAACGCCGTCGCGCGCGCGACGAGCTCGATGTCCGGGTTGGGATAGACGTCGGAGAAGAGCACGGCGTTGTCGAGCTGCTCGAGGGCCTTTGCCGCCAGGCCGACCGCCTCGACGCCCTTGTCCGTGACGAGCAGGGGCCGCGTCACGCCGAGCTCGCGCACGAGCTCGCCGAGCTCCGCGATCGCCCCTGGGCCGTGGACGATCCGGGTCGGCACCTCGACCGCGCGCACGCCGTTCACCACTACGCCACCGCCTGCAGGAACAGCCGCTGGAAGTGCTGGATCAGGCGCTCGCTCTCGGGCAGCAGGCGTCCGTGCGGGACAGAACCGGAGTCGAGCCCGCGCTGCACCGACTCGACGAGGCTGCGGTCCTCCTCCCCCACGCTGCGGGAGAACTCCATCAGCTCGCGGGCGCTCTCCTCGGGGACGTCCGAGCCGAAGAAGTAGTCGTAGCGACCGTGCGTGCGGCGCGGCTCGAGTGGGCGCCAGGACATCACGGCGAGGTTCGTCCGCCCGGGCTCGATGTTGAAGGCGGTGTTCGGCCACAGGAAATGGAACTGCGCCTGCGCCACCTCGCCCCTCGCGTCGTAGGGCACGCCGTCTCCTCCGGTGAGCGCCGCCGGCCGAACGGGCGCGAGCTGGCTCGAGAAGAGCTCGAACGTCTCGAGCGCGTAGCTGTCCGGGTCGACGTCGACCACGCGGCTGAACCCGGGGTGGGCGACCGGGCAGTGGTAGCACTCGAGGTAGTTCTCGACTCCGAGCTTCCAGTTGACGGGGCTCTCCCAATCCCGTCTGGAGCGGAGCTCGAGCGAGGAGAGATCGACGCCGCTCCGCTCCACGAGTCCGGAGAGCTCGGGGAAGGTCTCCGCGAAGGAGTCCGCCTCGAGATCGGGGTTGACGAAGACGAACGGCCCCCAGGCCTCGGCCCGGACGGGAAGGAGAGACAGGTCGCTCGGGTCGAAGCCGGGCTCCCGCTCCGAGCGTGGAGCACGCCGCAGACAGCCGTCGAGCCCGTACGTCCAGGCGTGATAGGGGCACTGGAGCGTCTCGCGGCGACCCTCGCCCTCCGCGACGAGGTGGCCGCGGTGCCGGCAGACGTTGACGAACGCGCGCAGCTCACCGTCGCGGTCACGCACGACGACGACGGGAATGCGGCCGGCCAGGCAGGTGACGAACTCCCCCGGCTCGGAGACGCGCGCCGCGGGCCCCGCGTACTGCCAGGCCGAGCGGAAGATGCGCTCCTGCTCGCGCTCCAGGATCGCGGGGTCGCCGTACCACGACGCGGGCAAGGTGGCACCCTCCTCGAGGGAAGCGGCCAGCGTGCCGTCGGGGTCGAGCGCGAGCGTGTCGATCGCCATCAGCGGCGATCTTGCCACGTCGTGAGGCGTCTCGACGGTGTTGCACGATTGGAATAGAGTTGCGTCCTGCACAACAGGGATATCCTATGACGAGCTTGGCCGAGGCGCCACGGCGCTCGGGGAGCGCGCCCGGGGGCGATCCGAAACATCCGCTCGTTTCCGTGGACGGAATCTGGGCCAAGCTCGAGTACCTGGCACGGGATCGAGGGCATCGCCGGCGGCTGCGCGAGGAGCACCCCGAGCTCGCGACCGTGGTGACCGTCTTCTCGGACGAGGGTGCCTTCCGCGACGGCGATCCGGCGTGAGCGTTCGCGCTGCGGATCCCGGCGGGCAGGCGATCGCCGAGGCGCTCGAGCACGTGCGGTACGAGGTCATCCCGCTCGCCGGCGTCGAGGAACGCGTGCTCGCACACGTGCCGCGGGAGATCAAGCTCACGGTCACGGCCTCGCCCACGAGGGGCATCGAGACGACGATCGATCTCAGCGGCGAGCTGGCCGGGCACGGCTACACGGTCGTTCCTCACCTGTCGGCGCGACTGGTCGCAGATCGCGCACACCTGGAGGAGATCCTGGCGCGGCTGAACGAACTGGGACTGCACGAGGCGTTCGTGATCGCCGGCGACGTGGACGAGCCCGCGGGCGGCTACGCCGGCGCCGTCGAGCTTCTCGAGGCGATGGCGGAGCTCGGGCACGGCCTCGAGCGGGTCGGCATCACCGGCTATCCGGAGAGCCATCCCTCGATCAGCGACGAGGCGACCATCCAGGCGATGTTCGCCAAGGAGCCGCACGCGAGCTACATCGTCAGTCAGGTCTGCTTCGATCCGAAGACCATCGTCTCGTGGGTCGCGCGCGTGCGCGCGCGCGGGACGCACCTGCCGATCTACGTCGGTCTGCCCGGTGCGATCGACCGGGCCAAGCTCCTGCGGATCTCGGTTCGGATCGGCGTCGGCGAGTCGGCGCGCTTCCTCGGCAAGCACGGCAACTGGCTGACCCGCTTCTTCCTCCCCGGCGGCTACAGCCCGGGGCGGCTGCTCGACGGGCTCGCGCCCGTTCTCGCCGAGCCCGAGCAGGGCGTCGCGGGCTTCCACGTGTACACCTTCAACGACCTCGAGGGAACGGAGCGGTGGAGGCGCCAGACGCTCGAGCGGCTGCGGGGCGGCGACTGACCTCGTGGCTCAGGTCGACCCGGCCGGCTCGCCGCTACCAGGATCGCGAGCGATCGACGCGGCGTTCGGCTCCCACAGCTGGATGCGGTTGCCCTCGGGATCCTCGAGCTCGGCGAAGCGCCCGTTGGGGTAGGGCTCGGGGTGGGTCTCCACTGGCACACCCGCGGTGCGCAGCCGATCGATCATCCCGTCCAGGTCGCTGACCCGGAAATTGATCTTCCAGGTGTTTTCGGAGGCACCGAACGAGCCCGAATCCTGCGAGAAGGCCGAGAAGACGGTCTCACCCCGATCCTGGAACCAGCCCGGGTCGTCATAGCCCCGCGATTCGAGCATGACAACGCCGAAACGCTGCGCGACCTAGTTTCTCGTCGTAGGTCTGAAACTCATCGACACCCAATGTTCGGCGGTCGCGAGATGGATCGCGTCCGGGGGCGAGAGAACAACCGGGTCTACGCCGAGTGCCACGACCGCGGGTGCGCGGCCATCGTCCCGCTCCGCCGCAACCAGGGCGAGCGCAACAGCCGCATCTCGCGCGGGAGCGACCGCTGGCGCACCCTCTACCGCCGCCGCTCCGCCGTGGAGCGCGAGTTCGGATTCTTGAAGCATCACCTTTGGCCTCGCCGCGATTCGCGTCCAGGGCATCGAGCGGGTCGGGCTCCACGCCGACCTGATCATGCTCGCCCGCCTCGCGCAGGCGCTCAGCCGAGCGAGAGCTGTAACCGTCGCCGCCTAAAGCGTCAGTCCAGCCGCGCCGACGCGCAACATGATCTTCACGGCACGCGGCGACGGCTCCGGCGTGAGGAACTTGGACGCAACCCCCTTGCTGTAGTCGAAATCGCCCTCGAACTGGTCGGCGGTTGCGTCAATCAGTTTGTCCCCCCGGCCCTCCAGCCACCAATGCTCGCCGCCCTCACAAGGCGCGCGCTTCACCGTAAGCCCGGCTTCGCTGCCGCCCAGGAGGTAGTAGAGCGCCTCAGAGGCCACGTAGCAGTAGCCTCCTATCGGATGAGGATGGTTCTGCCATTCGGGCGGGAGTAGCTCAGGGGTCAAGACGCTTCGCACGATCCCAACCGCGTTCTCCTCGTGCTCAGTCGCCCCGCGTAGTTTTGGCTCGGTGCGGTTTTCGGTCGAGGCCACGTCCCAGACGATAGCGCCGCCCCGCAACCATTTCGCCAATCCTCCTAGTCGACCAGCGCGCCGCAGCTGATGTTGACCGTTGCCGCGGTCATCGTGCGAGCGCGGTCCGAGGCAACGAAGGCTGCCACGTTGCCTACATCTTCGAGCGTCGCCGCCCGCCCGAGCATGGTCAGCTTCTCGATTCCTTCGACGATCGGCTCGCGCCAGTCGACGCCCTCGGGGATCGACTCGGGCACGCCGCCCGTTTGCAGGGTCACGACACGCACGCCGTGCGCTCCGAGCTCGGCGGACAGCTGCCGCCGCACGATCGCCTCGAATGCGACCTGGGTGCCTCCCAGGTAGTAGTCGCGCATCGGGTCGCCCGAGCCGCCGAACGCCAGGATCACGCCCGATCCCTGCCTGACCATGTGGCGGGCGGCCGCCCGCGAGGTCAGGAACGTCGTCCTCACGGCGGTCTCGACCGGCCGGGCGAAGTCCTCGAGCGACATCTCGGCCAGCGGCGTTCCGTGCACAGTTGGATGCGTGACCAGGTTGAAGGAGATGTCGATACCTCCGGCCTCCGCCGCCACAGCATCGGCATGCTCGTCGACCGCCCTCCCGTCGAGCGCATTCACTTGCGCCGTCTCGGCTACTCCCCCCGCGGAGCGGATCCCTTCGGCCACTTCCTCGAGCTTCGACCGGGTGCGGCCGGCGAGAAAGACCTTTGCCCCCTCGCGGGCGAAGACCGGGCTACCGCAGCGCCGATCGAGCCTCCCCCTCCATAGATGACGGCGTTCTTGTCCTCGAGCAACACGTCGATACCTCCTACTTGCCGGGTTCCATCTTGAGACCTCGAACGGCCCCAAGATTCATCGATCCGACCGGGGTGGAGTGATACCGAAGCGGCTCCCCAGAACGCGCGTCATGAGCCCCTGCGCCCGGGGCGGCACCTCCTGCACCTCCACGGCGAGCCCGGCCTGCTCGGCATCCTCGAGCAACCCCCGGAGCGCGAGCGCCCCTGTGAGGTCGATCCGCCCCAGGCCGCCCATGTGAACCGCAAGCGAGCGCGCCTCGGGATGCGCTGCGAGCACGCGAACGAAGCGTTCCTCGAGCCGCCCGACCGTCCCGAACCAGAGCACCCCCCTGAGCCGGACGTGCAGCGTCTCGCCCTCCGTCCACGGGTCGAAATCGAAGAGCAGCTCCCGCCAGAGATGCACGGCCGTCGCCGTCGCAACGCCGACGATCACGCCGCGCTCGACATGGGGTGCGAAGGCGAGCGTCGCGGCGAACGTGATCCAGCCGACGCCGACCTGCGGCTTCGCGTGCCGCCACAGCTCGAGCAGCGAGCCGATTCGGATCAGGCCGAGGACGGCTGCGATCACGATGCCGGCGAGCGCCGCCCTCGGGAGGGAGGAGAGCGCGCCTGCGAACGGCAGGAAGGCGAGCACGACGAACCCCGTCACGGCGCCGCTCCACCTCGTCCGGGCGCCGGCCCGGCGGTTGAGCGCGCTGCGCGAGAACGAGCCGCCCACCGGGAAGCCGCCCGTCACCGCCGCCGCGACGTTCGCAGCTCCCTGGCTCACGAACTCCCGGCTCGAGTCCCAGTGCTTCCGCTCGAGCGCCGCGAAGGTGCGGGCGATCGAGGCCGGCTCGGCGAAGCCGACCACGGCGATGACGAGTCCCGGAAGGAGCAGCGAGCCCAGCGAGTCCCACGGGAAGCTGAGCGTAAGCGGGGGGAAGGAGGCGGGGATAGGGCCGACCGTCGAGCCGCCGTAGTCGGCCGCCGCGGCGAGCAGGGTCGCGCCCACGATCGCGAGGAGGACGGCCGGGAAGCGCGGCCCGAGGCGCCCGCCGAGCAGCACGAGCGCGAGTACCCCGGCGGCGAGCAGGATCGCGGAGAGTTCCCACGCGCCCGGATGGGCGAGCGCCCACGCACCGCTGTGCAGGATCCCCCCGACCGGAGGCTCCACGCCCAGCGCGGTCGGAAGCTGCGAGGAGACGATCAGGACCGCCGCGGCCGAGGTGAAGCCAACGAGCACCGGATACGACATCAGGTAAGCGAGCACCCCGCCGCGCAGCAGCCCGAGGACGAGGCGCGCGACGCCGACGACGAGCGCGAGCAGGAGCCCCAGCTCGACGTACTCGTCGCTCCCCGGGGGCGCGAGCGCCGAGAGCGCGCCGAACGCGAGGATGCTCGTGATCGCGACCGGGCCCGTCTGCAGGTACGGCGACGAGGCGAAGAGCGCCGCGACGATCGGCGGCAGGACGGCGGCGTAGAGACCGCGGTAGGCCGGCATGCCCGCGAGCTGCGCATACGCGAGTGACTGCGGCAGCAGCACCAGCGCGACGGTGACGCCGGCGACGAGATCCCCGGCTTCGAGACGCAGCCCGCCTCGCTTCCACCGGGTCGTCCAGACCCTGCCCGCCTCGACTTTCATCTTCCGATCGACGCAGTATGATCGACGCGTTGCGCTAGGCGAAACGGCAGGGAGGAACCCCGGTGAGTGACCGACCGAATGTCGTCGTCGTCGTCTGCGACACCTTTCGCCGTGACCACGTCGGCGCGTACGGCAACTCCACGATCAGGACGCCGAACCTCGACGCCTTCGCCCGCGACGCGGTCGTCTTCGACCACCACATCGTCTCGTCGTTTCCGACGATGCCGGCGCGGGCCGACATCCTGACCGGCCGCTTCGCCTACACGTTCATGGGCTGGGAGCCGCTCCCGGTCGGGATCGGAACGCTCCCCGGCTTCCTCTCGGCCGCCGGCTACGTGACGACCGGCGTCGTCGACACGCCCTTCTTCATCCGCGGCGGCTACGGCTACGACCGCGGCTTCGACGACTTCATCTGGGTGCGCGGCCAGGGCGACGACACGAGGCCGCACGAGCGCTCCGACGCACGCCTGACCTGGAGGTCGGAGTCGGACCGGCTCGTCGCACGCACGATGACCGCGGCGGAGAACTGGCTCGAGCGCCACTACAAGGAGCCCTTCTTCCTCTACGTCGACAGCTGGGACCCGCACGAGCCCTGGGACGCACCCGAGTACTACACCGCGCTCTACAAGCCCGACTACGACGGGCGGCAGCTGTACCCGAGCTATGGCAAGTGGCGCGACGCCGGGCTGACCGAGGACGACGTGGCGACGGCGCATGCGACCTACTGTGGCGAGGTGACGATGGTCGACCGCTGGGTCGGCCGCCTGCTCGACAAGCTCGACGTGCTCGGCCTCACCGACAACACCTACGTCTTCTTCACCTCCGACCACGGCTTCTTCTTCGGCGAGCACGGCTACTTCGGCAAGGCCGAGTGGTTTCACGACCCGGGCGCGAAGATCACGGCGGACACGGTCGTTCCCGAGTGGCTGCCCGAGTCGTGGCTCCTCACGGTCGGCTGGTCGCCGCTCTACCAGGAGCTGACCCGCATCCCACTGTTCGTGCGCGGGCCGGGCCTCGAGCCCGGCCGCCGGGAGGCGCTGACGACGGCACCGGACCTGGCTTCGACCGTGCTCGATCTCGTCGGCGTCGAGGTTCCCTCGGAGCTGCAGGGGCGATCCTTCGAGCCGGTGCTGTCGGGGGCGAGCCGCGAGCACCGGCCGTTCGTCGTCAGCTCGTGGCCGCTCTACTTCGCGGAGGGCGAGCTCACGAGCGCGGTCGACTCGCGCCCGCGCCGGATCTCGAGCTACATGCCGCTCACCGTGACGACGCGGGAGACCTCCGTGATCCTGGGCGGAGCGACCGAAGCCCCCGAGCTCTACCGACTCGAGGACGACCCCGGCGAGGAGACGAACGCCTGGCCGCAGGAGGTCGACGCCGGTGTCGCCCTTTGCCGCGATGCCGTTGCCTTCCTCGAGGAGTGCGAGACCCCCACGGAGTTTCTCGCGCCCAGGCGGACGGCGCTCGAGACCTTCTCGACCCAGGCCTGAGGCGGCTATTGAATTGTGAAAAGAGGTGCACTATAGTCGCACCCGTTGCACCATGAGCAACACGCTCCAGAGCGTCGACCGCGCCTCTCGCATCCTCCTCTCGTACGAGCGGGAGGATCAGGAGATCGGCGTGGGTGAGTTCGCCGCCGCTCTCGGAGTCCACAAGAGCACGGCCTCACGACTCGCGGCGACGCTTCGCTCGCACGGGCTGCTCGAGCGGATCTCGGGCAGCGAGCGCTTCCGGCTCGGCCCCGAGCTCGGACGGCTCGGCATGCTCGCCCTCGGACGCCGGAACCTGTTCGAGGCGGCGCAGAAGCCGATGGCCGACGTGGCCGCGCAGACGGGCGAGACCGTCACCTTCGCCGTTCTGGACGGGGCGGAGATGGC
>Ga0136622_10000832_pt1 | contig 12775 bp, 15 predicted proteins | sample AntDrymUQ4482106_2_FD_104803 | JGI IMG/M metagenome (GOLD analysis project Ga0136622, IMG submission 104803) | Polar desert sand microbial communities from Dry Valleys, Antarctica - metaG UQ448 (21.06) | ecosystem: Environmental > Terrestrial > Soil > Desert | place: Antarctica: Dry Valley...
ATGTTCGAGGAGCTCGGCCTGAACGTCGCCCGCCAGGCGGACAACGGCGCAGCGCCCCGGCCTGACAACCGCTCGGGCTGGCTCGAGGGCGAGACGCCCGATGTCATCGACGAGGCGCTGGGCGACACGGACCCGCCCGACGAGTTCCGGGCACTCGACGTCGCCCTATGGGACCCGTCGCGGCAGCTGCGCTTCCAGAAGAAGGCGTCGGTCCCGCCGCGCCCGGATGGCGTCCCCAACTCGGTGCCCGCGGGCTGGGGCGACTGACACCCAAGGAAAGGGGAAGACCATGACCGAGATCTTCGAGCGCCTCGCAGAGCTCGAGGAGCTGGGGCTCTACCGCCGCATGCGCCTGATCAGCGGGCCCCAGGGTCCGCGCGTGGTGCTGGACGGCCGACCGGTCCTGCTGCTGTGCTCCAACAACTACCTGGGGCTGGCCGATCATCCTCGTGTGCGCGAGGCCGCCGCCGACGCGGCGATGCGCTGGGGAGTGGGTGCGGGGGCCTCGCGGCTGGTCAGCGGGAACATGACCATTCACAGGCGCCTGGAGGAGCGACTGGCGGAGTTCAAGGGGACCGAGGCCTGCGTCCTGTTCGGTTCGGGCTATCTCGCCAACATCGGGATCGTCTCGACGCTGGCCGGCCCCGGAGAGGTGATCTTCTCCGACGAGCTCAACCACGCGTCGCTCATCGATGGATGTCGCCTCTCACGGGCCGAGACATTCGTCTATGACCACCGCGACGTCGAGCACCTCGCCTGGGGGCTGCGCCACGCCGAGGGGCGGGGCGCTCTGATCGTCACCGACGGCGTCTTCTCGATGGACGGGGACGTCGCGCCGCTGGAGGACATCGTCGAGCTCGCGCGCCGCTACGACGTGCGCATCGTCGTGGACGAAGCCCACGGCACGGGTGCGCTCGGCCCGGGCGGACGCGGCCTCGTCGCCGAGACCGGACTGGAGGACGAGATCGACGTCATCGTGGGCACCCTCGGCAAGGCACTCGGCTCCTACGGCGCGTACGCCTGCTGCAACTCCGACGTCGCACGCTTCCTGGTGAACAGCGCGCGCCCACTGATCTTCTCCACGGCCCTTCCGCCGCCCGCCGTGGCCGGTGCGCTCGCCGCGCTGGAGCTGCTGCTCGAGCAGCCGCGACGTGTCGAGAAGCTGCAGGGCAACTCCGATGCGCTCCGCGCCGAGCTGGCACGGGAGGGCTTTGGGACGGCGGGCTCCACGACGCAGATCGTCCCGTTGATCATCGGAGACGCCGGCCAGGCCCTGGCCATCTGCGAGGCCGCGATCGAGCGCGGCGTCTTCGCGCAGGCGATCCGGCCCCCCACCGTCCCGCCGGGCACGTCACGGCTGCGCCTGGCAGTCATGGCCTCCCACTCCAAGGGCGAGCTCCGGGAGGCGGCCCAGGCGCTCGGCAAGGCAGCCCTCACCGCCGGCTTCCAGCCCGGAACCGGTGGGTCGATCGTCGGGGCGCAGGGCAGCGCTCGGGAGTCCATCCCGAGCGGCGGTCCGCGGTCGCTGGACGAGCCGGAAGCCGGGGAGGGCGCCCCGGTGCGCCCGTTCGACGTCGAGGCGCCCGACGGGGCTCCGGCCGTCAGCCGGGCGGCCTGACCCGCGCGTCGCAGCGGCGCAGGCAGGCGTGCGCGGCTGCTTTGTCACGGGCACCGACACAGGGGCGGGGAAGACCGTGGTCGCCGCGGCGATCGCCGCCGCGCTCGGGGCCCGTGGCGAGCGGGTGGCCGCGTACAAGCCCGTCCTGACCGGCCTCGACGACGCGGCGGACCCGGACTGGCCACCGGACCACGAGCTGCTGGCGGCCGCGGCGGGGGGGCCGCCGGAGTCGGTGAGCCCGCTGCGGTTCGGACCGGCCGTATCCCCCCACCTGGCAGCCGAGCTGACCGGGACGACGATCGAGCCGGCCGACCTGGTCGCCGCCGCGGGGGAGGCGGCCCGGGGCGTGGACGCGCTGATCGCCGAGGGCGTCGGAGGGCTGCTCGTGCCGTTCACGCCCGACTACTGGGTTGTCGATCTCGCGCGCGACCTCGGGCTGCCCGTCGTGGTCGCTGCCCGGCCGGGCCTGGGGACGATCAACCACTCGCTACTCACGGTCGAGGCCGCGCGCGCGGGCGGCCTGGACGTCCGGGGGGTCGTGATGACGCCCTGGCCGGATCCGCCCGGGCCGGTCGAGCGCTCCAACCGCGAGACGGTGCAGAGGCGCGCCGGGATCGAGGTGTCGATCCTCCCCCGTCTGCAGCGAGGGGACCCCCCGGCGCTCGCCGAGGCAGGAGCCCGGCTCCCGCTCGACGCCTGGCTGGACTAGTCGCTGAGCGCCTCCGCTCGAGACGAACGCCACCGCTCCGGGAACAGGCGAAAGTCTCGGTTGCGGAGCCTGGCTATCCAGCGGCTCGCGGTCTCCGGTGGCACGAAGGACACGAACGCGGTCAGCATCGCCGCGCTGATCAGCGCCGCCGCCATGATCACGTCGACGAGGACGTGAAGGAGGATCGCGGGCACGACGACGTAGGGCCGGGCGCGCCGATTCCAGATGAGCACGCCGACGGCGAGCTCGACGGCGAGCGTGCCGTAGGTGAGCACGGCGCTCACGACCGGCGAGCCGGTGATCGCAGTCGGCAGCTCCAGCTTCAGCAGGTCGTCCTGGCGAAGCACGTAGGAGACCGCAGTGCCGTCCAGCCATGCGTCGCCCTGGAGCTTCTGCCACACGGTCGAGAGGTAGAGGACGCTGAGCTGTATCTGGACCAGGCGCAGCGCCCACGGCGCCCGTGCGGGGAACTCCCAGAAGCTGTCGCGCGCCTTGCGCCACCGGTCGACCGAGAGGGAGGCGCCGGCGGGTGCCAGCGCGAGATAGAGGGCCATGACCCGGAGGAGTGCGTCGCCGGCGTTGAACACGAACGGGTCACGGCGCACGAAGGAGAGGATCCCCACGAAGACCGCTGCGCTCGCCAGGCGGGTGCGGTAGCCGACGAGGACGCATACGCAGGCCACGAGCAGGACGGCGAAGAGCGCGATCACGACGGCATCGCCGGGAGCCCCGCCCAGCAGACCCCACATCCACGGCGTATCGATGAGGTACTCGGGCTGGCGGGGAACGATTCCGTCGCGCGAGAAGAAGGTGAGAAGGTCGGGAGCGAGCAGCAGCGTCCAAACAAGCGCCACGAGGCCGAAGGCGATCCGGAACAGCGCGAGCGTCGAGGTGGGCTGGGGCGCGAACCAGAAACGCTCCCAGGCCTTTATCGCTCGCCTCATGGGGGAGCGCGGCCGTCGAGCCGCGCTGTCTGGAACGGCGGACCGTCCAGGCTGTAGACGACGAGATTGCGCCACGGTCCGCCGAGCGGTGTGGCACCGGGCCGGCGCTGGTCGTAGTAGCGGCCCACGACGGTGACGCGCACCGGCTGACGTCCGCTCTCCCCTCGCTCACGGGCCAGCCACGTCGCGAGCCCGGGCCACAGCTCCGACCGCGGGCCGAAGACCATCGCGCTGTCCATCCACTTGCGCCAGCGACCGTCCCAGTACCCGCCGACCACCGGCGGCCCCTGCGGCGGGCGCCACGTCTCCACGCGACCGTCGGCGTAGGTGATACGCGCGCGGACGTCGACCACCCTTCGCCGGGGGTCGGGCGCGAAGATGTCCCAGCGCTGGTCGAGACCGACGAGTGCGAGCAGCGCCAGGTCGTGACGCAGCGGCGAGCGCTTCGGCCACACGCTGATCATGCTCGACGCGACGATGCTGGCGACGATGACTATGACGAACAGGCTGATCGCCGCCCGCCCCGCGCTGCTGGACTCGAGGCGCTCTTGCATTGGGGTCAGGAGCGCTTTACCCGGCAGGAGGGCCTGCCATCTCCGAGATCCACCATCCGCGTGTCACACCGGGATTGCGAGCAGTGCGGCGAGGACCAGCGGTACCGGCAGCCAGTGCCGGCGTAGCCCGAGCACCGCCACCGCCGCCAGTGCGAGCGCGAAGATCAGGAACGTCCGCTGGGTCCCCACCAGGGGAATGAGCAAGAGCGCCGACAGGAACGTGCCCGCCAGCGAGCCCGCGGTCGAGATCGCGTACAGGCGACCGGCCACCCGGCCGGACTCCTCGACGGTCTGCACTGACAGCCGGATTGCCCATGGGGAGGCGGCCCCGAGGAGCAGCACCGGGACCGCGACGAGCACCAGCACTCCCACCAGCGAGCCCAGGAACTCCCCCACAGAGAGCGAGTCGAAGGCCTCCACCGACACCCCGAGGAAGGGCCCGGCGGCAAAGGGAACGGCGGCCAGCAGCACGGCGGCGACCGTCACGAGCGTGCACAGACCGCGCAGGTGGGGCGCCCTGTCGGCCAGCCGGCCGCCCACCCAGTATCCGACCGAGAGCGAGACCAGCACGGTGGCGATGATATTGGCCCACACGATCGTCGAGGCCCCGAAGTAGGGCGCGAGCAGGCGCGCGGCGGCGATCTCCGCCCCCAGGCTGGCCGTCCCGACGACGAAGGCCAGGAGGGCGATCGGGGGGAGCTTCAAGCGGCGGAGCTCGGAGGGAGCGAGCCCGTCCCCGCGGGCGCGTCGCTCTGCGCGTAGGCCTCGCTCATGCCGGCGGCCAGCACGTCGACCTCCTCCCGCAGGCCCCGCACCTGCCCCACCAGCTCGTCCTGGGCCTCGGCCTCCCCCGCCACCGACATGGTCACGACCTGGGCGTGGACGGCGCCGAGCGAAGCGGTCACGTGCTCCATCTGGGAGTAGAAGCGCTCCAGCTGGGTGGTGAGCTTGTTCTGGGCGTCGATCTGGGCCTTCAGCGCCCGCACGAGCTCCCGCCTCTGCGGGTCGTCCTCGGCACCGGCCGCACGCAGCTCCTCCAGCCGGCGGTAGACCCGCGGTGGGTCCTGGGTCACGAGGTAGGAGTAGATCCGCTGGGCGCGGCCGGCGATCGACTCCATCGCGTCCACCAGGCCGTCCACCTCGGCCCCCACCTCCGTGAACGGAAGGTCCGCATCGGCGATCGCCTGCTTGATCCGGCTTTCCTCGGTCAGAGCGGCGCGAAGCTGCTGGCCGATGGGCTCCGCCAGGTTTCCCGGGTCGAGCCGCCTGGGCTCGGGACCGCGGCCCCGGCCGTAGACCTCCTTGCCCACCCTCTCGGCCTCGTCGGCGTCGAAGAACGTGATCGCGGACAGCGCTCCGTACACCACGAGCGCCGCGGCGACGAGCCAGAGGGTCCCCACGAGAAGGCCGGCGACCACCATCGCGGCGGGAACGAGCACGTTGGCGGGCTTGGTCAGCGCGTTGGTCACGAGCTGCCGCTGCAGCGTCGCGCGCGTGACCTCCCTTCCGGCCATCAGAAGAAGCTCGAGATCGAGCGGTAGACGCTGTCGATCTTCTCCGGATCGCCCTCGAAGTCCTTGCCGCCCGCGGCGGCGGCGACGCTCTTGAGCAGCGGTGCGTTGGCCTGGCTCCGTAGGCGATCGTGTAGACGCGGACGGCCAGCCCCTCGCTGCGCGCCTGGCGGGACAGCGCCTGGTTGAGCGCGTCGATCGAGATCCTGCTCTGGTTGTCGTCGCCGGCGGTCAGCACCACCACCGCGTTGATCCGGCTGGGGTCCCGCAGCCCCTGCACGGCCTTCAGGCCGGCCTCGGTCCCGTCGTAGACGGCCGTCTCGCCGCCGGGGATCAGGTCGCGGATCGCCGACTGGAGCCGAGCCCGGTTCTGGCGGAAGGGCTGCACGGGCAGCACGGGGAAGACCTGGTCGTTGAACGTGATCAGCCCGATGCGATCGTTGGGCGAGATCTCCTTCAGGAACACCTGCAGGCCCTGCTTTGCCTCCTCGAGCTTGTTCTCCTCGCTCATGGAGCCCGAGGTGTCGACGACGAGCATGATGTTGGCGGGCTTGCGGTCCTCCCTCCAGGCCTGCTTGATCCGGGCCAGCACCTTGGGCTCGGGCAGCGAGAGAGTGCGCGCGGGCTGCCTCGGGTCGGCGCCGTGCGCGGCGTCGACCGGCGAGGACGCCTTGGCCTGGGGGTCACCGGGCCGGAAGCCCCCCTCGGCCGCGCGCTCCGGAGTGACCTCCTCGTCCAGGAACTTCCCGAGCTTCTGCGCGGCGGTCTTCTGCTCCCCGGTCACCCACGGCGCGTTCAGCACGATGTACGGGTTGTCGGAGAAGAACGTCCCCTCCTTGGGGTACAGGCCGACCAGCTTGGTCCCGCGGCGGCCGCGGTTGAAGTCGATCAGCGTGACCTCCTCCATCGCGACCGCCGAGGCGTATGCCGGCCCGTAGCGCTTGAGCTGGTCGGCGAAGAACAACGTGGTGTCCCCGTAGTGGACGATCGAGCGCTCGATGTCCTTGATCTGCTTGCGGACGGCCGGCTTGTTCACGTCCGCCTCCGTCAGCCCCTCTCGCTTCCCGATGGCCGCGTAGTACTCCGAGGCCACGGCGCTGAGGCCCGAGGTGGAGAAGTCGGGGTTGGTGTGGCCGAGCTTGAACTGGCCGAACTCGGGCTTGCCGTAGGCGGCCCAGCCCTTCCCCGAGGTCGCCAGGGCGAGCACCTGCTCGAAGCCGATCTTCTTCTTCGGGTAGCCGAGCGCGCGGGCCAGCGGCTCCCACATCGCGATCACCAGCGGGGTGCGGACGATCGAGGGGTTGTCCTGCGCGACCCAGTCCTGATCCGCCTCGAAGTTGAGCAGCCGCCCCCACAGCGAGGACGCTGGCGACCAGGCCGCCACCTTCAGCTTGCGCTTGGCGATCTGGGTCTCGGCCTCGCCGGAGGACACGACCTGGCCCTTCACGAAGACCGGCTTGCCGTCCGCCTCGTGGCCCTCGCGGTTGAACTTCTCGATCAGCGGCTTGAGCAGCTTCTCCTTCTCGGGGGAGTACGCGAAGGGCACGACGACGGCGCCCTCCGGCGCCTTGGTGGCGCTCCCGTCACCGTCGCCCTTTCCGCCGCCACCACCGGTCGTGGTGAGGACGACGGCGACGGCGATGGCCGCCAGCGCACCGAGAATGACCAGAACGCGGGTGCCTCGCATTGGCAAAACGTACTAGCCGGGAGGGGCCCGCCCGCCGCCTGGGGCTTCCGACCGGGACCGGGGGTACCTTCGACGGCCGTGATTGCCGCAGAGCTCGCCGCGCTGGACCGCAGCGCCCTCTGGCACCCCTTCACCCAGCAGCGCGGTTGGGAGGCAGAGGACACGGTCCTGATCGAGCGCGCCGAGGGGACGACGCTCTACGACGTCGACGGGCGCGCCTACATCGACGGCGTCTCGTCGCTGTGGTGCAACGTCCACGGGCACGCGCACCCCGTGATCGACGGGGCGATCCGCGACCAGCTCGACCGCGTGGCCCACAGCACGATGCTCGGGCTCTCCCACCCTCCCGCGATCCGCCTGGCGCAGCGCCTGCTGGAGATCGCCCCGCCCGGCCTCGCCCGCGTCTTCTACTCGGACAACGGGTCCACCGCGGTCGAGGCGGCACTGAAGATGGCGTTCCAGTACTTCCAGCAGGTGGGCCAGCCAGAGCGTCGTGGGTTCATCGCGCTGCGCGACGCCTACCACGGCGACACGGTGGGGTCGGTGTCCGTGGGCGGGATCGAGCTGTTCCACTCCCTCTACCGTCCGCTCCTGTTCGACGCCTGGCAGGCGGAGGCAGGGGACGCCGGGGACCTCGAGCGTGTCCTCGAGGAGCACCCGGGCGAGATCGCCGCGGTGGTGATCGAGCCGAAGGTGCAGGGGGCGGCCGGCATGCTGCTCCAGCCCGAGGGCTACGTCCGGCGCGTCCGCGAGCTCTGCGACGACCACGGCGCCCTGCTCGTCTGCGACGAGGTCGCCACCGGCTTCGGGCGCACCGGGCGAATGTTCGCCTGCGAGCACGAGGGGGTGACGCCCGACCTTCTCTGCCTGGCCAAGGGACTGACCGGGGGCTACCTCCCGCTCGCCGCGACGCTCGCCACCGAGCGGGTGTACCGAGGCTTCCTCGCCGAGCACGAGGAGCTCAAGACCTTCTTCCACGGCCACACCTTCACCGGCAACCCGCTGGCCTGCGCGGCCGCACTGGCCAGCCTCGACGTCTTCGAGTCCGAGGGGACCCTCCAGGGGCTGCCGGCCAAGATCGCCGTTCTCGCCGACGCCCTGGATCGGGAGGTCGCGCCGCTGCCGGCGGTGGCGGAGGTCCGCCAGTGCGGGCTCATGGTCGGGATCGAGCTGTCGGGCTTCGCGCTGGCCGAGCGGATGGGCCACCAGGTCACGCTGGCAGCCCGCCGGCGCGGGGCGATCATCCGGCCGCTGGGCGACGTGATGATCCTCATGCCACCGCTGGCCATGGCCGAGGACGAACTGGAGAGGCTCGTGCAGATCACGGGCGCCGCGGTGGCCGAGGCCACCGGGGCGCAGGTCGACGGTCGAGCGCTGGCGGCCTGAGCTACCGCCTGGCGCTCAGCGCCAGGGCAGTGAGCGCCTCGGGGAGGGCAGGGACGGCAGCCCCTTCCGCCGCCTCGCGGGTCGCCGCCGGAGCGCGCGGGCGGCGAGCGCGCCCGCCCCGCCGGCGCCCGCGGCGCCGGTCACGACCACGGCAGCCGCGGCGACGGCGGCACCCAGCAGGGCCTTCGAGGCCAGGCTGCGCTCCGCTATCCGCTCGAAGCGCGTTCCCTCGGGGCCGATCTCGATGAACCCGACCGGCTGGCCGTCGAGCCAGCCGCCACCCCCTCCTCCGCTCCCCTCCGAGGCCCCTGCCTCGGGGGAGCCGTGGCCGTAGCCACCACCGCCGCGCACCCGAATCCGGGCAACCGGAATAACGGTCCGCTCGCCGGCGGTGACGGGCTTGCCGTAGCAGAGGCGCGGGCCGGTCAGCCGGCGGGCGAGGCCCGTCCAGGGCGCAGCGGCCTTGGCCATCTAACGCTATCCCTCGTAGGGCTCGAAGTCGCGCTTGCGCGCGCCGCAGACCGGACAGAACCAGTCGTCCGGGATGTCCTCGAATCTCGTGCCGGGGACGATCCCACCGTCGGGGTCGCCCTCGTTCGGATCGTAGATGAACCCGCACGACGTGCAGATCCACTCGAGAGTCTCGGTCTCCGTACTCATGGCCGCCAAAGGGTAGCCACGCCGAAGGGTTGATCACCTACTCGCCCGGAGTACAACGTCCTCGGAGCCCTCAACCTGCCCCGGGTCCCGGTCGACGAGGGCTCGGTGACCACAGGCGGAGTGATCGCCCTCGCCGCGATCCTGATCGTCACGCTGGTCGCCGCCGTTCTCGGCGGGAAGGCCGGGGAGCGCTACCACCGCAAGGTCGACCGGACGATCACGGGCGACCGAGGCCCGTAGAGCCCTTGTCGGGGGGTTGGCCCATCTTCCTGGCGTTCGTGATCCTGTTCGTGATCGCTGCCGCAGCGATTCGGGGCGGGCGTTCGACGATCACGGGACCCGGTAGCCGCGGACACGGCTCTCGGGCCGACCGAACGACGCCCTACAGCGCCCGCCGGTACAGCTCGGCGAAGTCCTCCTCGTCGGGCTCGCGCGGGTTGACCAGCGTGCAGGCATCCCCCATCGCACCCTCCACCAGGACGGGGATGGAGGACTCCGGCACGCCGACCTCCGAGAGCCGGGTGGGGAGGCCGAGGCTCGAGACCACCCCGCGCACGTGGTCGGCCAGTGCGTGGCCCACGGCCTCACCCCCGCCTCCCGTCTCCAGACCGAGCAGTGCGTTGATGTCGCTGTAGCGGTCGGCGATGTCCTCGCCGCCGGCGGCGTTGTACTCGATCACCCAGGGGAGGGCGATCGCGTTCGCGATGCCGTGCGGTACCTCGAAGTGAGCGCCGCAGGGATGCGAGAGCGAGTGCGCGATCCCTATCGCCTGACAGGAGGTGGGCTGGATGGCGAGGTTGGCGGCGATCAGCATGTTCCCCCGGGCGTCCTCGTCGCCCGTGTCGGTGACGGCACGCTCGAGGTTGTCCCGGATCATGCGCAGGGCCTGGAGCGCGTAGGCGTCCCCGTGCGCCGTCCATTCGCGCGAGGCGTAGCCCTCGATCGCGTGGGTCATGGCGTCCATCCCCGTGGCGGCGGCGATGTGGGCAGGGAGGGTGGCCGTGGCCTGCGGGTCCAGAATCGCCAGGCGCGGGAACATGGGGAAGTCGGCCACCTGGAACTTGACGTGCTGCTCGCGGTCCTTGATGACCGCTGCGAAGCTGACCTCCGAGCCGGTGCCCGCCGTGGTGGGGATGCACGCCAGGGGCGCGAGCTCACGGGGACGGCCTCCCTCGTCGCCCTCGCGCGGCAGACCGTAATAGCCCTCCCACTCCCGGGGCTCCCCCCCGTGGACGAAGATCACGTTGGCCGCCTTGGCCGTGTCCATGACCGACCCACCGCCCACCGCGAGCAGCGCGTCGGCGCCATGCTCGTGTGCGGACTCGGCGCAGGCCGTCACCACGGCGGAGTCGGAGTCGGGCGGCACCTGGTCGTAGATGGCGGCGACCTCCAGGCCGCCGCCCTCGACGCCCGCGACGACGGCCTCGATCAGACCTGTCCCGCGAATCACCTCGTCGGTGACGATCAGGACGCGCCTGGCGCCCTCCTTCTTGAACTCGAAGCCGGCTCCCTCGATCAGTCCGCGGCCGGAGATCACCCGTGTGGGCGCGAGGAACTGGTAGAAGTCCTTGAAGCCGCTCATCTGGCGGTCGCCGACCGCCCCCTCGGGGAAGGAGCTCATCGCTGCACCCCGCGGCGTGGGCTCAGTCGACTTCGACGAGGTCGTGCCGTCCGGCCTCTTCGAGTATCGCCCTGTAGCGCGGGAACACCGGCTTGACGAGCGGGACGAGCTTGAGGATCTTCGCCACCGGTCCCTTGGCCTTCATCTGTCCGCGGGCGAGCGCGACCGTGACGTTGACCTTCCCGAGCCAGAACCTGTGGGCGGTGTCGGCCTCCATGCTCATGATCACCTCGGGTTCGAGGTTCGTGGTGCCGAGGTCGACCTGGCCCTCCTCCCCCTCCTTCATGTTCACGGTGATCTGCGACTCGGGGTCGCGGTACTGGTACTGGACGATTGTGTTCGCCTTCTGGAACTTGGGCAGGAGCTCGGCGTCCTCGGCGAGGTCCTGGAACAGCCGGCCGATGTAGTCGTAGACCTCCTGCTCGCTCTTGAAGTACGCCACGGGATGCCCCTCTCGTCCGTTATCCGGTCCGGGGCGGCCAGGATAAACGCTCGGCGCAGCCGGGCCCCTACGGGGTGTAGGTGCCTCCGCCCCCGGATGTGCCGTCGGAGCCTTCCTGGGTGCCGCTCCCGCTCGGGGCGGACAGTCCTCCGCCGCCGACCGTGATCTCCCCCCGCATCCCCTTGTCCTTGTGGTCAGCGATGGGGCAGTACCACTCGAAGCGCCCCGGCTTGCTCATGTCCACCTTCAGGGTCGCGCTCTTGCCGGGCTGGATCTCGGGGGTCTCGGCCTCCCCGGCCGGTCCGTGGACCTCGAGCGCGTGGACCGTCGAGCCCGCGTTGGTGACGCGGAACTCCACGACGCCCGGGCTTGCGATGGAAGGGTTGGCCGGGGTCAGCCTGAACTCCGTCTCGCGGACGTTCACGGTCTCGGTGGCCGCGCCGGTCGGCTGGGGCGTCATGGTGGTCTTCTGCGCGCCGGTGCTCGTGCCCTGCGAGCCACGGTCCTCGCCGCAGGCGACAAGGAGCGACGCCGACAGCGCCGCGACGACGTAGATGAGCCTCACGCCGGAGGCGACTCGGCCGCCGGGGCGGGACGACGCAGGCGAGGCAGGCTGACGAGGCCGCGGAAGTACAGCGTTCCCACGACGCCAACATAGACGGCCCAGGTGACGAGCTCCTCGATGGAGGGGACCGGCTGCCACCCGAACAGGCCGCGTAGGAGCTGGCCGACGAACCCGTCGGTGGCGAGCAGGCCTATCGAGGAGAGGTCGAAGACCGGGTAGAGGAACGTCGGCACGAGGCCGACGACCTGCAGCTCGGCCAGCGAGCGCGAGAGAAGACCGGCGGCGAACAGCAGCACGAGCGCCCCAGACACCGTGAAGAACTGGCGGAGATTCAGCCAGCTCGACCCCCGGTAGAAGGCGTACGCCAGCACGAGAGCGGCTGCGAGCCCGAGCGCCCCGCCCACCAGGGAGTTCACCGTGGAGCTCTGGCCGGCGGCGGCCAGGAAGAACAGGACGGTCTCGATCCCCTCGCGCAGGACGCCGAAGAAGACGACTCCGGCGAGCGCCCCGAGGGACCCCGAGACCAGCGCGGTGTCGACACGGGCCTGCAGCTCGCCCTTGAGGGCGCGGGCCTGCCGGCGCATCCAGAAGATCATCCAGGTCAGCACGCCGGCTGCCGCGGCCATGATCACGGCGAACGTGAGGGTTCTGGCATCGCCGCGCAGGTCGCCGACGGTGAGGAACAGTGCCACGCCGACCCCGAGGGAGATCCCGCAGGCCGCCGCGGTCCCCATCCAGACGGCCGAGAAGCGGTCCCTATGGCCGAGCTTGCGCAGGTAGGCCAGGACGATGGCCACGATCAGGGCGGCCTCGAGGCCTTCCCGGAGCAAGATGAGTGCGGAGCCGACCACGACGCTTAGGGGACCCTAACAGAATTCGCTTTAGGCGTCCCTAACGGGGCGCAAGGGCGCGCAAGCCTAGCGCACGAGTCGGAATTGCGCGGCGCACGCGGTGGGATCCGGCCACGGATGTCCGGCGAGAGGCAGCTTCGGAACTTCCGGGTCCCGCGTCAGTTACATTCAGCGAACGGAGCAACGTGGAAGCCTCAGCCCTTCAAGCCCCGGCTCGCCTCACCCGG